>WNFJ01164958.1_pt1 | contig 10063 bp, 12 predicted proteins | sample 5400461 | NCBI WGS metagenome assembly WNFJ01 (sample SAMN13153349, study PRJNA577476) | soil metagenome | isolation source: 115 cm saprolite on Douglas fir-dominated hillslope | place: USA:California | collected 2013-09-17
AGAAATTTAAAAAGGGTTGGAACCGGCGACCCTCGTTACCAGATCCAACCCCGTCTCCCAGGTTCTGTGGTAGGTGAAGAGAGTATGCCTTCCAGCCGGAAATCTAACAACATCACCTTTGGCAGTGTACCTGCAGGAATTTGGGCATGTACTTTAGTAACCACCTGAAGCAATTCTTTTGTTATCTTTCGTTTCCGCAGGGCTGTTTTCGGCTATTTATTGGCGGTTACTAACGAATGAGTAATCGCGTGTACGGAGAGGGCAATCCGGTTTTGCACCCCCACTTTGCGCATCAATTTGGCAACATGCGCCTTGACCGTGCGCTCTTCAATGCCCAAGGCAGAGCCAATTTCCTTGTTGGAGCGGCCCACGACCAGCAACTCGAGCACTTCCTTTTCGCGGTCGGTAAAGGTAACCCGGCCCGCGGGGAAGATGCGTCCGGGGCTGGCGCTGACCCGCTCAATGAACATGGAAAGCACGCGCCGTGGGGCCCAGACTGAGCCCTGATGCACGATACGGATGGCCATAATGAAGTCTGAGGGGGCAGCAGCTTCATCCACGTAGCCCTTGGCGCCCGCGGCTATGGCCTTCAGGATGGTTTCATCGTCGGCGCCCGAACCCACCACGGCGGGAGGCCTTCAAACTGGCCATAACGTCGAACAGGTTCTGGGCGCTGCGGCTGCCCAATAAAACCAGGTCCACGTTGGTTTTAGACTGCAGGTCCGCAAGGGTGGCGGCGCTCAGTTCCAGGTCTGACTCGGTGTCAAACAGGGTACGGAACCCCACAAACCGCAAAGGATCGCTTTCTACAACGGCAATATGAATCTTCGGCTTTTTCACAGGAGCAGGTTTCACATTATTTACCTAAAACGTAGTGCGCGTAGGATATCTTGATTTGTGATATCTGGAAAGGGGGGTGAACCCTTTCCCGCAGGAGGAAGAATGGTGCGGCGATTCTGCTTCGTTATTGTTATAGCGCTTCTGGCCAGCGTTCTGGCTGGGGCTCAAGAGCAAGAAAAAACTAACTATCACAACCCAAATATACCGGAGGCCCGCTCCGACTCCGAATCTAAAGCCTTGGGCTACATGAAGACGATCCTCTATGCCCAGGATCTCTACCGCAAGAAGCACAAGAAGTTCGCCCCGTCGCTCACCGCCCTGGTTGGCTCCGGGTCATTCACCCGGCGCATGGTCAAGACCGACCGCGGCGATTATCAGGGCAGCTTCCATCCGGGAGTTTCCCACTTCTCCCTCGAAATGACACCCAAGACGCTCGATTCAACCCATCGCGCTTTCTGGGTCAGTGAAAACAGATATTTTCATGTGGAAGAAGATAAGCCCGCGACTGCAGATTCACCGGTGCTGAAAGCGGATAGTAAATAAGTACTTGGTACTTGGTACTCAGTACTCAGTACTCAGTACTTGGTACTCAGTACTTGGTACTCAGTACTCAGTACTCAGTTGGATCGGCGTTTGGCGGTGATTTGTCGAGTTCGGTGAGACTATGCCATTCCAAGAAATGCGGCAGAAGCTGATCAATCGGGTCAAGGTACTCGGACTACCCAGACAGGGTGCTCCTTTTCCGCTCGTTACGCTTGAAGAATTCTTCGAAGGCAACGATGACTCTGGCTCCAGCGCCATTGGGTGCAATTTAGTGCCGGAGCTCAGTCCCCAGTTTTTCTACGAGAAGTTGAAACAAATCAGATCTCGACCAGATGTTGAAGATGTGCTCGTGGAGATCATAGAAGTGGAAGAACAAGATCTCTCTATGTGGCCGTTTTCAGACCGTGTCTATGTGTTTACGAAGGCCACCAAGGATCAGGTGGCTACATGGGCTGCAGCGCTTCGACCGGATACGGTCGACGAGGGCTTCACAAATGGAAAACCAAGCTATCTCCCAGAACCGAAGCCAAGCGTCAAAGCTTATAGTCTCTGGTGGGACTAGAGAACAGTGTTAGGTCTTGTATTACTACTGAACTGAGTGCTTATTTAACAGCTAGCGCATCCAGTTTCACTTTAGCGATGATCGGCGAGACGGCGCCTGAAGAAATAGCCGCAAACTCGGCGCCTAAAGCGAATCCATTGCAGTAGTCGGCGGATTTGCTGCCTTGGCATACCGGCGCGTTTTTCGGGTTGGAGTGCTCCGCCAGATATCCCGCAGCGAAACCGTCGTCGAGCTCTTTACTACTGCCGGCATAATCTTTCAAGTTTTCGGCGACGGCGCTGGCAGCCACCTCGGCACGAAAACGGCGGGAGTGGATGGAATCGCCATAGCCCTGGCGAAATCCTTGGCGATAGCCCTGCTGGAAGCTTTTCTTATCACCGAAATACGTGTGGTAGCCGGAAGACGCATCGCGATAGGCATGTATTTCTTCAAGCCTGCGATCCATACGGGCCACATGATAATCGAGATCGGCAACGTGAAATCCCTGCTCGTACCCGTGAATGAATCCGTGGGCGAAGGCGGAACGCTGAAACAACACACTTGCCGGGTCGCTGGTGGTGTGGCGTTCGTTACTGGCAAGTTGCTTGCTGATTTCCTGGGCTGGGGCCAGAGTGGCAAGAATCATGGCTGCGAAGAGAAGGGTTTGCGGGGTATTGTTCCGCCGGGGCATTGCACACCTCAAAAATCTCATCGTTGAGATGTATGCAGCAGAACTGAAGATGTCAGTGTCAAGCGTCAGGATGCGTCTTTAGGTTCATGATATGGCAGTTATCACGATACAGCAGATTCAGGATGCTGGTTCGATCCTTTGCGCCTTGCCATCTATGAAAATTACGCGCAGCGGCTTGCCACCGTTGTCGTAAAGCAGCACGCGCTGGGAGCCGGTATACGACTCCATTCCGGTGGCGCCGCCGATGGCAAACTGCACCTGCAATTCGCTCATCCCGGGCTGGGCCTGGTGGCGGTCGATCGCACTCCACACGCCAGCGGGCCAATGTTGATAAAGCTGGTGAGGGTCCTGGTAATACAAAATATCGTCGGCAACTATGCTGTTCGTGCCGCCGTTCTCGTAACCGAGATTGAAGGCGTAATTCCTGTTGTCTTTTTCGAATACGGCCATCAGCTCGTGGCTGCGGATACGCACGCGCACGGGAGAGCCAGGAATGGTTTGCCATTGCAGCTTCTCAGGGGTGGGCTGCTGGATCACGTCTTTTATATCCATCTTCTCAATCGGACCAAGCAAGCCCGCCTTGTGGTTGAAGTCCACGCGCTTGGCGGTCTGATCGTAGGGATAGTAGGCGAGCTGGTATCCGCTGCGGATCCATACCGGTTTGCCCACAAGCTGGCGCAGGGAATCGAGATCGTAGGCGTGCAGCTTGCGGGGAACGACGTAATCATCAGAGGTCAGCTTGACCTTGGGCGCCTGCGGAACACTCCATGGCTGGTGCCGGCTACGGTAGATCAGGAAGAGGCGGAGTCCGGCTGCCAGGGCCAGTACCACGAGAAATAGCAGCACCGCGAGTTTGATTTTTGATGGCATATCAGCTCAGCTCTTCAATAGTAAGAATATTAAGGTTTATTACATGGCGGCCTAAGATTTTTGTTCCATATCGCGCTGCCGCAAAGCAACGGATACTCCATTCACCTTAACCCTAATCCAACGGAGTTCGTTAGAGCTTGCTGTACGAAATCCTGGGGGAAACGGTGCAGTAGAGCTCACACGATTTCAATTGGTACCACCTACCTCGCTGATTAAACGGTCTGCGAGGTAGTTGTGTTTTTGGCCGGTTGTTTTTAGGGTTGCTCAAAGCAAGACCGCCTTCGCATTCATTCATTCTATGGCTATTTCCAGAGTTGGGTTTGGACGGAGCTTTTGATGCCTGCATAAGTAATGTCCTGCTTACAAGTGGCCGAGCTAAAACCCGTGTGGGCAAGATGCCCAACACGACAGCCGGCGAGACGCCCCACGGCACGCCGGGGCAGGCGGCGCTACCTCGAAAAACAGGCTCCTTGATATATCAGTTGGTTAACAGAGCGCAGGAACCGCTTGCGCGGGAGGAGCCTGAGATGGGAGAATTAAGAATTGCTCCCGCGATCAAGCAGAGGCCAGATTGTTTGCGTCCGCCGAAGAGCGAGGGCATCTAAGTAAGTGGAGTCACAAGATTTAGATAACGGCTTCAACAACCCCGTGGATCGGGGCCTTGAATAAGGTCAGTGGATCTACTGGAGCCGCCAGGTGCTTTCAACATCCCCGTTCCAGGCTGAAGTAAAGGCGCTGGAACTGAAGGCGGAAAAAATGGCTACGGCATCACCAGCAGTAACATGCTCGCTCGAGAACTATCTCGTGCAGCCCGACCACTCGGTCGATCCGCGTATTGCCGCGGCCCGGGAGGAGTTGGGGCGCGATCTTATAATCCTGGGTCATCACTATCAGCGCGATGAGGTCATACGCTTTGCCGACTTCCGCGGCGATTCCTACCGGCTTTCGAAGCTGGCCTCCGAGGCGGAGAGCCGCTACATTGTCTTTTGCGGCGTGCACTTTATGGCGGAGAGCGCCGACGTGCTCAGCCGTCCCTCGCAAAAAGTGATTTTGCCCGACCTCAACGCGGGATGCTCCATGGCTGACATGGCAGAGATTGGACAGGTGGAAGACTGCTGGGAGCAGTTGGTCTCTTTGGGCCTGACCGACGATGGCGGCCAGGGTATTACCCCCGTCACTTACATGAACTCCACCGCGGCCATCAAATCTTTTTGCGGAGAGCGCGGCGGGCTGGTTTGCACATCTTCGAATGCCGCCGGAGCATTCCGCTGGGCCTTTGCCAAGAATCCGAAAACTCTCTTTCTTCCCGACCAGCACCTGGGGCGCAACACCGCCTATGCCATGGGCATTCCGCGCGAAGAGATGGTGGTGTGGGACCCTTACCAGATCATGGGCGGACAGACGCCCGACCGCTTGCGGCGCGCGCGGGTGATCCTGTGGAAAGGACACTGCTCGGTGCATCAGCGCTTTCTGCCCGAGCACGTGGATAAAATTCGCGAGCAGTATCCGGATATTCACGTGATTGCCCACCCCGAGTGCCGCTGGGAGGTTTGCCAGAAGGCAGATTCGCTGGGCTCGACCGACAAGATCATCAACACCATTGCCCGCGCGCCCGCCGGAGCAAAGTTTGCCGTGGGCACGGAAATTCACCTGATCAACAGGCTGGCCAGGGAGAATCCGGATAAAATGGTGGTGACGCTCGATAATTCCGGGTGCCTGTGCACCACCATGTTCCGCATCTCGCCGCAACACCTGTGCTGGGCGCTGGAGAACCTGGTGGAAGGCAACGTCGTGAACCAGATCAAAGTCAACGACACCGATAAGCGCTGGGCGCGCGTGGCGCTCGATCGCATGCTGGAGATCCAGTAAGCGGCATTTTGAAAAGAAAATTATGTCGGAACGAACATTTACATTGGAAGAAGCGCAAACATTGATTCCCGTTTTGGAATCGCTGTTGCGCTCGGCCATGGAGGGCAAGAAGCTCATCCAAGAGGTTGAAGCGGAGCTGCAGGAAACCAACAGCCGCATTTTCCTGAGCGGCGGCAGCAACGTGGACGTCATCAAAGTCGCCCGCCGCAAGGCTGCGCGTGACAAGGCCGTGCAGACGGTGAAAGATTCCCTCGGCGAAATCAATTCCACCGGCGTGCAGGTGAAAGACCTGGATATCGGCCTGCTCGATTTTCCCTGCCTGATCGAGGACCAGACCATTCTTCTTTGCTGGAAGCTAGGTGAGCGCAAGATCACCCATTGGCACGGACTTACGGAAGGCTTCCGCGGCCGCAAGCCCATTGACGAGCGCATTCTGAAGGCGAAAAAAGAAGACAAGCCGAACTAGGCGATCACTTTACTAGTTTGATGGTAGCTTTCACGGGAGCCCGAAATTCTTTGTGGAACAATCATCACTTCTGTTTATTGTGTTGTCGTAGCTTTCTTTCTCTGCCCCATCTAACGAACGAAACAAGAAACACAGCGAGGGCAATGCCGATCACGCTGCTCACAAATGGATTCGAGGGCTGAGGACCGAAGGTTCCGCGCGATTCCCTATAGATATCAATTGTCATTTGCACCCCGCCAAGACTGAACGCCACCGCGAGGAGCCTGAACAGAGCCGTCACTTTGGGACTGTATTTTTCACGGATAAAATAAATGCTCGCCAAGTACTCGGGCCTGAAAACGCACACGAGGCAAAATATCGAAAATCCCAAGAATATTCCAACCGGTATCGACGCCATATTTTCAGAACCTATTTCACTGAGGCTGATTCTGCTGCGTGGGTGGTTGCGCGCATGACTTTGTTGCGTCCGGCGTCTTTAGCGGCGTAGAGGGCGGTATCGGCGGCTTTGACCAGGTCATCGCGGGTGCTGCCGTGGTCGGGGAAATCGGCGACGCCAATGCTGACCGTCAAGGGGCGCCCCAGACCGGGGAAGTGGTGATTTTCCACGAAGCGGCGCAACTTTTCCGCCACGCCCACGGCCTTGTCGCCCACGGTTTCGGGCAGAAGCACGGCGAACTCTTCGCCGCCGTAGCGGCATAGCACGTCCGCTTTGCGCAGGTACTTCTGGAAGAGGACGGAAACCTCGCGCAACACTTCGTCGCCCAAGATGTGTCCGAACTCGTCGTTCAGATTCTTGAAGTTATCGATGTCAATCATGAGCATGCCCATGCCGTGCTCGTAACGCGAGAGGCGGTCAATCTCACTGATCAGTCTTTTTTCCAGATGACGCCGGTTGTAAATGCCGGTCAGGCCGTCGATATCCGCCATCTCCTCCATTCTTTTGAACGATTGCGCGCTGTGGATAGCGTCAGCGCAGATATCGGCCACAGCCTCGAGCGCGTGGATATCCTCATCGTGGAAGGAATCGACGCTGGCGTTCTCCAGCGCCAGCACTCCCAGTTTTTCTCCCAGCGCGATGAGCGGAATGCAAGCTTCAGCCTGGGTTTCCTTGAAGCCGGCGACATAGCCAGGATAGGATTTTGTCCGGTTGGCCACGATGGTTTTGCCCTCAGCCATCGCCTTGCCGCTGATGCCGGCGTGATGGTTCAGCTCTACTCCTCCAGCGGCTGCCTCGGTGAGTTTCCCCTTATGAGCCAGCACCACAAGTCTTCTGCGCTCTAACATGAGCACAGCGGCGTGGTCCACGGCAAAGTATTGCAAGATCAGGTTGCAGATGGTGGGGAGCAGGTCGTCGAGCCGGAGCAACGAGCGGGTTTCTTTGGCCACCGCGTTGATGGCCTCAAGCTGCCGGGTGCGGCGCTGCTCGCGCGAGTACAGCTCAGCATTCTGGATGGCAATCGAAGCCTGCGTGGAAAAAAGCGTGAGCAGATCGATGGTCTCGCGGTCGAAGCCGTCGGTGACGTCTTTCTGGATATCGAGCACGCCCACCACTTCATCGCGCACCAGCAGCGGGATGGCCAGCTCGGAGCGCGTGCTCTTGGTGGTCTTCAGATAGCGGCCGTCTTTGGTCACGTCGGGCGAGTAGATGGGACGCTTGATCTTGGCGGCGGTGCCGGTCAATCCGGTGCCGAGCGGAATGCGCAGGGCTTCGGGGGACTCCATGCATCCGAAGTGAGTGCCGACGTAAAGCTCCTGGCTTTTCTTATCCAGCAGGAGCAAGGTCCCGTTGTCGAGATTAAAGTAGTCGCGCACCGTCTCCATGATGCGTTCCAGCACTTCGTCCAAATCAAAGGTGGAAAGAACGATCTGGCTGGCATCATATAAGATGGCGATTTTTTGCATATCCTAGGAAACAGGGAAAGAGTGGCCAAATTGTACAGCGAAACCGACCCGCGCGGCTGTTAATTTGTTTGTTACTTCGGTAAGTTACCTTCGGTCGAGCCAGTAAAGCAGGCCGTAAATGGCCGCCGATATCAGGCCGTAAATCAATAAGCCAAGGTCTTCATGGAAGATCTGATGTTGTGCCGCCACCGGCAGATGTGGCCTCAAGATCCAGTAAATTGCCGCCCCCGCCAGCACCGCAGCCAGGGCTTTTATGAATCGGCGCAGCATAACCCTGTTTTTAGCATAGTCCAGAATGTGCTTCCGGAAGTGTAGGTAAAAAAAGTGAGTTGAAGATCTGGACTCCACCCTACGATGAAGATTCTGGGCCATTCAAATGTCATTGGAATTTGGAGCTCAGTTCCTTCACAAGGAGTTCAGATCCAATTGCTTGCCAAGAAATTGGAAATCAAGACAGGGACGCCGAAGGCTATCCTGGCTTGCTAAATTCTTATGACTTAGCTAATCTATATTAGCTAATAATAATCATGAAAACGGTCACCATTCATCAAGCCAAAACCAATCTCTCGCGGTTGATCGAGAAGGCCTGCGAAGGCGAAGAAATTGTGAGCTCCCGCGGCCCCGAACCGGTGGTGCGATTAGTTCCCATTGCAGACTCCAAGGGCCGGCGTCAGCCCGGCGCTCTGCGCGGCAAATTGCAGGTCGGACCGGAATTCTTTGAACCATTGCCGGACGAAGAGTTGGCGGGTTGGGAGTAAGGCGAAGTGCGTCTATTGCTTGATACCCATGCATTGCTTTGGTGGCTTAGCGACGATCGTGCGTTGCCTGTTTCAGCCCGCAAGCTGATTGCCCGGTCGAATAACACCATTTTGGTAAGCGCAGCCTCAGCTTGGGAAATTGCTACAAAATTTCGTTTGGGCAAGCTCCCGGGCGCAGCGGATTTAGTGGCCGACTTCGCCGGATATCTCAAGCATGAACGTTTTGAAAGTTTACCGATCACCGATGACCATGCGCTTCGCGCCGGGCTGCTGCCCGAACCACATAGAGACCCGTTTGATCGCATGCTGATCGCGCAAGCCCAGGCAGAAAACATTCCGATCATCAGCAATGATGCTGCTTTTGACCCCTATAAAGTCCGGCGCCTTTGGTGATCCCCGCCACAACCTGTCTAGTTTCCAGATAACAATTCAGGGAGATTCTGAGAACTGAGAACTTTTATAATCCTGAGACGGAACCCTGACAGATGCCCGACCTGACCACCCCGGTGCAATACCTGAAGGGCGTTGGCCCGCGCCTGGCGGATCTGCTGGCGGCCAAGGGCCTGCATACGGTCGAAGACCTGCTCTACTATCTGCCGTTTCGCTATGAAGACCGGCTAAATCCGCGCGGCATCGCCGAGCTGCGCGAGGGTGAGATGGCCAGCGTGATCGCCGAGGTCCGCGGTTCGGGGCTGTTCCGCACCCGGCGCATGCCCATCTTCCAGATGACGGCAGCGCAAGGCCGGGCGAGCCTTACCTGCATATGGTTCAACGCAACCTATCTCAAGGACAAGTTCAAGCCGGGGCAGGCAGTCGCGCTATACGGCCGGGTGGAGCGCAGCACGTTTGGGCGCGGAGGGCTGCAGATCATCCAGCCGCAGTTCGAGATTCTGGCCGAGCCCGAGAATGGCGACGACCCCGAAGCCCAGGCCGCCGACTCGCTCGAAGTGGGCCGCATTGTCCCGATCTACGAATCGGCGGCGGACAGGCGGCTGACTGCAAAATGGTTTCGGCGGATCATCCGTGGTGCGCTGGAGCAGGTTGTGCCTGAAGGATCATCGCAGGCGACAAATGCTCTGCCCGAGAGCCTGCCGCCTGCCACGCGCTCGCGCATGGCACTGGTGCCGCGGGCAGAGGCGTTATGGAGGGTGCACTGGCCGGAACCGGAGGCTAATTTTTCCCAGTTGCAGTCGGCGCGCACGCCAGCCCACCGGCGGCTGATCTTTGAGGAGCTGTTTTTTCTCGAGTTGGGCCTGGAGCTCAAACGCAAAACCATGCGCGCTCAGCCCGGAATCGTCTTCGAGGTGAATGAAAATGTACGCGCAGCGCTGAAAAAAATTCTGCCTTTTCATCCTACCGAAGCGCAGAAGAAGGTGCTCAAAGAGATTGCCGAGAACATGCAGCAGCCGGTCCCCATGCGTCGCCTGCTGCAAGGGGACGTCGGCTCGGGCAAAACCATCATCGCGCTGCAGGCGGCGATTATCGCCATGGAAAACGGATATCAGGTGGCGCTGATGGCGCCAACGGAAATTCTGGCCACACAACATTACCTAAGCGCGCGCCGTATCCTTGATCCCGCCGGA
>WNFJ01366540.1_pt1 | contig 10063 bp, 7 predicted proteins | sample 5400461 | NCBI WGS metagenome assembly WNFJ01 (sample SAMN13153349, study PRJNA577476) | soil metagenome | isolation source: 115 cm saprolite on Douglas fir-dominated hillslope | place: USA:California | collected 2013-09-17
TTTCGATATTTCGTCGTTCTTGCTCGAGGAGAACGTGCTGGCGGTCTGCGTCGAGGCTCCCGTCGAGACCGACCTGGCGGCGAAGCGCCACCTGATGGGCCTGTTCAATGACAGTGATACGAAGCCATATCCGAGTCGCGAGCTGGGCCGCCTGGGTGAACAGTACGTCTGGCACGTCCCCATGGGGCTCTGGCGGCCGGTGCTGCTCGAGCAGGTGGGCCACGTCGTCGCCGAATGGATGCATTGCGAGCCTCGCGTCGAACAAGGGGACCTGGCGCGGCTGGCGTTGCGCATCCGGCTGCGCAACCTCGACGGCCGGATCATGACCGGCGAGCTGGCGATCCGGGTCGCCGCTGAGAACTTGGAGGGCGGCACGCCGCTGGAGATGCGCCGCGGCTTCCGGCTCAACGGTCACGATGTCCAGGATGTGGTCGTCGAGCTCGCCCTGCCGGATCCCCAGCTCTGGTCTCCGTGGGCGCATGGCGACCCGGCACTCTACCGGGCTGAACTCGACGTCACCGCGGACGAGCGCAAGAGCGCCAGTCTCCGTGAGACATTCGGCATTCGGGATGTTTCGCTCCAGACCCGGGCCGAGGGCTGGACCTTCGCCGTTGGTGGCCGGCCGATGTTCATGCGCGGCGCGAATTACTGCAGCGAATTTTTCATGGATGCGGCCGGTGACGACTTGTTGAAAGCCGACGTCGAGCTGGCGCATCAGGCCAACATGGACATGCTGCGGCTCAACGCCCACGTCGAGGCTCCGGCGCTATACGATGCCGCAGATCACGCCGGTCTTTTGATCTGGCAGGACATGCCGCTGTTGGGTTCTTACGTGCACCGGGCCGACGCCCGGACCCTGACCTTCTTTCGCGAGGCCGTCATGTCGCAGGCCGAAGAACTCGTGCATTTACTTTTCAATAGGCCATCCGTCATTTGCTATGCGGTTCATGCCGACCCGCCCTGGAGCCGGTCGCTGGCCTGGTTGGGCGAGCGCCATACGGAGCAACTGAATCGCGATGTCGACGAAGAAGCCGCCGCGCTGATGCGAACGCTCGACCCATCGCGGCCGGTCCTGGCCGGCGCGGGTGACCAGGATCTCCACTGCCGTGAGGGTTGGTCTCGCGGTCACTGGCGAGATCTGGCGAGCCTGAGCCCGGCCTTTGTCTCCGAAGTCGGCGCGCAGGCGCTGCCGAACGCGAACTCGCCCGTGTGGCGCCACCTGAATCGTGGCTGGCCGGTTGCTGACGACGACGAGAGCTGGCGCTACGCCGGCTACCAGCCCGCCGAATGGGCGCAGAGCGGCATCGGCCCGCCGTCGACGCACCCGAGCCGCGATGCCTGCGTGCGAGCCAGCCAGGAGTACCAGGCGCATTTGTTGCGTTTTGCCATCGATCGCTTCCGCCGGCAGAAGTTCGCGCACTGCGGTGGCGTCTTGCTCTTCCAGCTGGTCGATAGCTTCCCAGCGATCAGCAGCGCGATCGTCGATCACGCGCGCCGTCCCAAGCGCGCCTACCGGGCCGTCGCCGATGCGTTCGCGTCGCTATTCTTGACGATCGACTTACCGGAGAACGAGGCGGCCGTCGACGGTCTGCTGCTCCGGCTGCCGCGTGGCCGGCTGCAGCATTTACGGATCGTCTGCGTCAACGACGATCCCGAGCGGCACGGTCGAGCCCGGCTTCGGTGGCGCATCGAGCGCGAGCGCGCCCACGAGACGTCCTGGTGGCGCGAAGTCCGTGGCTGGTTCGCGAAACGCCGTTTTCGCGGCCAGGACTGGATCACGATTCCCGACCAGCTCGACCCGGCCGCGGTGATCGCCGAACCGGTTGTCCGGCTGCACGCCGATGGCGTCTACCGTGTCGCGGCCGAACTTGAAGTCTCCGGCCACGTCATCGCCCAGATGGAGCAGCGATTCCTCGTGGGCGATCCGCCGCGGCCATCCGAGCAGGTCAGCCCAGGGCGGCTGAGCCACCTGGCTCGACGGACTGTCGAGTTGGCGGAGGCTCGCCGCTGACCGGAACCTGGTTCGTTCGACAGATCTGCGCATAAAGCCGGGCGCTCGGCCGCAAGCGGCGTACCTGCGTCACCGGATCGCAGGCGATCAGGCCGAATTTCGCCGTGTATCCCTCGGCCCACTCGAAATTATCGAAGCAGGTCCAATGAAAGTAGCCGCACACGGGAGCGCCGGCCTCGATGGCGCGCCGCATCGCGTCAACATGCGTCAATAAAAACTCCGGCCGCATCGCGTCATCGCGATCGGCGATGCCGTTCTCCGTGACGTAAATCGGCAGCTGCTCGCGTCGCAGAGAGAGCAACGTCCGGTACAGGCCGTCGGGGTAGAGCTCCCACGTGAGGTCGGATAGCGCGGCCCCGGCCGGGGGTACCCGCTCGCCGAAGAGCTCAGCCCGATATCGATGGTTGAACTTCACGAGCTCTCTGGTGTAGTAATTCACCCCGATGAAGTCCTGGCTACGACGCGGGCCGCTCGCCCTGCCGGCCAAGCTCAATGGCAAGACCAGGCGGCCGAGTCGCAGCGATCGAAGCATCGTCTGGTTAAACACGCGATTGAAGGCTGCGGCGACGGCCTGGTCCTGCGGCGCGAACGGGCGAGCCGGGTCAAAGACCCGTAGATGATGCGCCAGGCCGAGCTGCAACTCCGGATGCCGGCTCTTGACGCGCTCGTACGCCATCCAGTGTCCGCGGAGTAGGTTCACCAGCGCACGCACGGCTGCGCCCAGGTTGCGCTTCCCAGGGGGCCACTCGCCTTTGATGTAGCCCTGGTAAGCAATGACCGTCGGTTCGTTGACCGTGATCCAGTACCGGGCCAGGTCGCCTAACTCGTCCGTGACACGCCCGGCAAACCGGGCGAAATATTCCGCCGTTTCAGGCGCCTCCCAGCCACCGGCGTTAGCGATCCAGGTGGGATTCGTGAAGTGATGCAGCGTCACAAGGGGCTCCATGCCGCGGTCACGCAAGGCGTGTAGAACATCCCGGTAGTGCGCCAGCGCTGATGCCGAAAACTCTCCGGGCGCCGGCTCGATCCGAGACCACTCGAGAGAAAATCTATGCGCGTTCTGATTCAGCGAGCGCAGCAAATCAAAGTCACTGGCGTAACGTTCAAAATGCTCGCAGGCCGGGTCTGAACGGTCGTTATTTTTTATATGCCCGGGGACCTGTTCCCACGCCCACCAGTCGTTGGCATGATTGCCGCCTTCGACTTGATGCGCCGCCGTGGCCGTGCCCCAAAGAAACTTCTGGGGGAACCGTCCGTCGTTCATGCCGCCTGCTGCGCGATGATCGCCAAAACGACGCCAAGAATAATCAGCGCCACAACCAGGACGATGACTACGCCAATTGGCCCGATCACGGCGGCCAGGGCACGCTCAGTAGATATCCCGTAATGCTCTCGGGTCGCAAAGACCAGCAGCAGGTTCTGCCAGAGAAAGACTGCCACGGCCACGAAGCCCGCGAACTGACCGAACGATAACTCGGCCCGAGCGTTGCCCTGGAGCTTGAGCAGCGCGTCAGCGAGCGCCACCGGGAGGGCGACCAGGCCGACGAGGGCAGCGTAGCCCAGGAGTTTCAGCAGGCCGGCGAAGTCGCCGCGACCGCCGAGCGCCCGGGCAATCGCGTGGATCAAACCGGCGGCGGCGACCCAGAGAACCGCGCTGATCAAAATGCCATAGACGGGCAAAACGAACCGGTGCATGTAGACCCAACGGCTGTAGATATCGGCCCCCTGCGCCGTCAGCGAAGGCAACGAGCCCAGATTCGCCGGCGGGCGAAACGGCCCGAGCGCCCCCAACTCGGCCACCGCCGCGGGCAGTGTCACCGAGAGGGCCAGGGCAGCCAGGCCGTCAGCTAGAGGCCGGCGGGCATCGATCAGGCGCAGTGCCGAAAACGGGTGACGGACCAGCTCGACCAGGTCCGTCCAGAGGAACATCGCCGGGCATTCTAGCCGGAACCCACCTATAATCCCGCGAGGCCATGGCGTCAGTCGATCCCAGCCCTGAGCGCTCTGGGCTGGCGGACCGGACGACAGCCCTTGTCGGCTGGACGATCGCGTGGCGGGCCGGCAGCGCGGTCGCGACGCTGGCCCTCGGGGCGTTCTTGATCCGCCAATTGCCAGCGGCTGAGTATGGCCGCTACACCTTTGTGCTCAGCGTACTGGTCTATATCGGGCTGCTGGCCACCTTCGGCCAGGACCAGGGGTTACTTCGTTACTTGCCCGAGGTCCTAGGTCGCGGTGACCGCGCCGCCGCCCACGATCTCGTCCGCAAAAGCGCAATTGCCATCTTTGCCGTCTGGCTGCTGACCAGCGCCGCGGTCTGGGTATTGCGCCCGGCGATCGATTCCGTCCTGCACGCCCATGTGGCCGACCTGCTCGCCCTGGGGACGTTCTTGTTACTCGGCGGCATTGCCGCCGGCGTGCTCTCGTTTGCACTGGTCGCGATCTACGACATGCGCAGCCAGGCGATCGCCACGCCGATCGCCGGCGCCCTGACGCTGGCGCTGGCCGTGCTGTTCTTACGACGCGGCGGGGGTCTAAACGGCGTCTTGGTGGCCGGTGCCGTGGGACAGTCGTCGCTCGCCGTCTTGTATTTGTTTATTCTCTTGCGGCGCATTCGTCGTGCCGAGGGCGCGGTGGGGGACCGGGTGGGATGGCGGCGATTGCTGGTGTATGCGAGTGGCTGGCTGCCAAGTCTCTTGATCGCCTCAGCCGTCGGCCTCCAGTTCGAGAATATTTTCTTGTTAGGTTTCGCTGGGTCGACGGCGGTCGCCTACTACGACACCGGCTACAACATTCCCCAGCGACTCGTCGCCTTGATTCCGAGCTTGCTGACGGGGGCCTGGGTTGTCGGCACGCTGGAGGGCTGGCGTCGCGAGCCAGCCCGGATTCGCGCGTCCGTCGTGGCCTTCTATAGGGGCATCTTCCTGGTGGCATTTCCCCTGGCTTTTGCCGGAGGCGCGCTGCTCGCTCCGGTCATACGGGTCTACACATCGGGCCGTTTGCCACCGGCCGAACAGATTGCTCCGGTGATGCTGCTCTTTTTCATTGCGGCCTTGGTGGCGACGCCCTGGGGCCTGGTCGTCCGCGTGCGGGAACTGGCCTGGTTGAACGCGCTGATCACCATTGCGCAGCTGGGCTTCGCCGCGATTGCCGATTTCTGGCTGATTCAGAGCTTTGGCCTGTGGGGCGCGGTGGCCGCCGTCGGACTGACGACGGCGCTGACCCTGGTCTTGACGTTCGTTGCCTGGCGAGCGTTCGACCGAGCGACGCTGACGATTCCCTGGGGCTACGCCCTGAGATGCGCGATCGCCGCGTCGCCATATTTGCTGCTACTGCCCCTGGCGTTCGTCCACCTTCCGACGCGCGTGTTCGTCCTGGCAGCCGCCGGGGCGACCGCGCTGACAACAATCGCCTGGGGCTACTTGATTCGCCGTCTGGGCTTACTGTCCGAGAGCGAGGTCCCGCTGCTTCACCAGAGTCGGCACGGGCCTGTGAGGCTTGCTCTGCGATACCTCGCGCCTGCAACGCGCAGCTAGACCGCCTGGCGCGAAGCCGGGTCCAGCTACTGGAAGATAACCGCCATGTTGTTGAAGTCGGACCAGACGGTCTCGAATAGCCACTTACTGATCCAGTATTGGGTGCCATGCACCGGATCGTTGACCCGGACCTGCGTCGCCGACACGCCGCTGAGGGTCACGGCATGCTCGACGTACGAGTAGCGGATCTTCCGCCCGTCCCACGCCGTCCAGGTGCCCATCCAGGGGCGCGTCCAGTTCGTCTCGATCCAGACCTCGACCGGATGGCCGGTCGACAGCGCGGCATACACCGTCGCCGCGGAGAACCCTTCGCCGCCATAGGCATTTGGCATTCCGTGTGAGCGCGCAATGGAAACGATTACCGGGTAATAGATGCCGTATCCGGTCGGCGTGTAGTCGCTTCCCCAGACATTGCCCACGAACTGCTTGTACGGATCGCCCCACTGGAGGACCGTGTGATTAGCGCCCATGACTGGCGGCGTTGTATCCGGGCCTTCATAGGCGAACAATGCCGAATCGCTGTAATAATGCCCGAAGGTCGCCAGCCCCATGCGTAAGGCGCTGGTTTCGCAGTCGAGCGTCATCGCCTGCTGATAGACCGGCACCGGGATTGTCACGTAGCCGGCGGGCCACCACGGCTGCGGCGCGGCGGCCGGTGCCGGCGGCGGCGGTGGCGGTACATACTGTTCGTAAATTTCGCTGGGCGCCTGCGGCGCTTCGAGATCGAGCCCATGCTTGATTCGAAGCACACCCTGACCTGATCCGGTCAGCGGCAATACCTGTGCCGTAGGTGTTTCCGGCGCAGCCGGTTGCGGCCGGACCGGGCTCAACAGGAGACTGCCGGCCATCGTGCCGCCCATAACTGTCACGGACGCGAACGTACTGAGTTTCATGAATTCCCCACGCGTTGCGTCCAACCTAACGACCATTTGTTGCGACGCCGATTTCGAGCGCGCAGCCGTCTTGGAGGCGTGACACCGGCGTTTCGCGTAGGCCTCGTGGCGTTACTATCTGGAGACTTGCTGACAGACAAAGTCGCGATTGTTACGGGGGCGGGCCGTGGCATCGGGGAGGGCATCGCCCGGAAGCTTGCTCAAGACGGCGCCATCGTCGTTTGCGCCGATGTGAATCACACTGACGCGACGAGCGTCGCATCGAGCCTGCCTACGGCCATTGGCGTGCGCCTCGATGTGTCGAACGCCGCCGAATGCGATAAGACAGTGAATGACGTCCACGAGCGCTATGGCCGTGTGGATATTCTCGTGAACAACGCGGGGATCAATCGCGACGCGATGCTGCACAAGATGACGGACGAACAGTGGCACCAGGTCATCGCCGTTGATCTATCCGGTGTCTTCTTCATGACCCGCGCGGCCAGCCGCATCATGCGCGCTGCCGGCTTGGGCCGCATCGTGAATATTTCTTCGGCCAGCTGGATGGGCAACATCGGGCAGGCAAACTACGCGGCGGCCAAGGCGGGCGTTATCGGTCTCAGCCGAACAGCGGCCAAAGAATTAGCGCGCTTCCAGGTGACCGTCAATGCCATCTGTCCGGGTTTTATCGACACGACGATGACCAGGGGCATTCCAGATGCGATCCGCGAGCAGCAGCTGGCAAAGATCCCGTTGGGCCGGGCAGGACAGCCGGCGGACGTCGCCGCCGTCGTCGCCTTTCTGGCGTCGGACGAGGCCGGCTACGTCACGGGTGAAGTGATCAACGTCGGCGGCGGCTACGTTCTATGAAACGCTTGGCGTCATGAGGCTAGCGTCAGTCCAGGAGGCTGTCGCGGCGATCCCCGACGGATCGACCATCGCCGTGGACGGATTCACGCTGATGGGCGTCGCCGAGGCGCTCTACGAAGGCATCGAAGAGGCGTTTCGTTCGACCGGTCACCCGAGAGATCTCGTGATCGTCCATGCGGCCGGGCAGTCGAATCGCAAAATTGGCTTCGAACACTTCGCCGTCGAGGGCCTCGCGAAACGCATCGTCGGTTCGCACTGGGGCCTGATGCCCAGAATGTCAGCCTTTCTGGGCCAGGGCTTGGCGGAGGCCGTCTGCCTCCCTCAGGGGCAGATATCGAGTCTTTATCGAGCGATCGCGGCGGGCCGGCCAGGCAATCTCACGCGCATTGGCCTGGGCACCTTCGTCGATCCCAGGATCGAAGCCGGCAAAGTCAATCAGCCGGCCCGAGATCACGCTCCCGACTACGTCGCCATTGAGACCATCGACGGCCAGGAGTTCATGTTCTATCGCAGCTTCAAAATCGACGTCGGCATCTTTCGTGCCAGCTCGGTCGACCCCGATGGCAATTGTTCCCTGGAAGAGGAGGCGGTTACCCTCGATGCGCTGGCGATCGCCCAGGCCGCGCATAACTCTGGCGGTCTTAACATCTGCCAGGCAAAGAAACTCGTGACCCGTGGCGCCATCCCGCCGCGACAGGTCACGGTTCCCGGCAGCCTCGTCGATCTTGTTGTTCAGACGCCCGAGCCCGAGCGTCAGCATCGACAAACCGACGGTGCAATCTTCGACGAGAGATATATCACGGCATCTTCTGGCGCCGAGTTGCCGAAGGCGCCGTACTCGACGCGGCTCGCGATCGGCCGTCGGGCGATTAGATTTCTGCACCAGGGCGATATCGTCAACATTGGCACCGGCATTCCGGGCGACAGTGTCGGCCCGGCGCTCGCCGAAGCAGGGTTGTCCGACGCGATTACTCTCACTGTCGAATCCGGCGTTTACGGCGGCGTGCCGGCTGGCGGCGTCGACTTCGGCATCACGGCGCATCCGACGGCGATCATCCCGCACGCCAGCCAGTTTGATTTCTACAACGGCGGCGGCCTCGACGCCACGTTCATGGGCGCCGGCCAGGTTGATCAACACGGGAACGTCAATGTCTCTCGCCTCGGCGGGCGCGTCATTGGCGCGGGCGGCTTTATCGATATCACCCAGAGCGCGAGGCTGGTCTGCTTCTGTTTTACGCTGGAGGGCAGTCACGAGAAGTTCGTCGATCGGGTCGAGCAACTCACGTTCAGCGCCGAACAGGCGCGCAGAAACAATCAAGAAGTCCTGTACGTCACGGAACGCGCCGTCTTCCGGCTCGAGCCAGATGGCCTTGCCATGATCGAAATCGCGCCGGGTCTGGAGATCAAAGACGTGCTCAATGAGATCCCGTTCCGAGTAAAGTTTCAAGTCCCGGTCGCGCGCATGCCAGAAGATATTTTCCGGCCGACCGTGGCGCCCTTCGACCTGCCGGCTCGACCGGCAGGCAAAATGAGACGTCCAGAGGGCCGTTAGCTCAGGTGGTTAGAGCGGCCGGCTCATAACCGGTTGGTCGAAGGTTCGAGTCCTTCACGGCCCAGTACGTCCCCTACGCGGCCAAGTACGTCCAGTACGCAGAGACTGTCAGATCTTCTTTTCGAGACATATGCTCGTGGGCGAGGTCGCGTACTCGCCCCAACAATCGATCTGCGTGAAACCGGCGCCGCGATAAAGAGCGAGGGCCTCCGGCGAGTGAATGCCGGTTTCGAGCACAAGGCGCAGGGCACCCAGCTGCTTGGCAGCCGCCTCGAGCTGCTCCAGCACGGCCCGACCGACGCCTTTGCCACGCTGATCAGGCTCGACGTACATGCGCTTGACTTCGGCGCTCTTTCCGTCCAGCATCCGGATGGCGCCGCAGCCTACGGCTCGCCCATTGTCACGGGCCACCAGGAACGTGCCCTTGCCACTTTCAAGATGCTGCGCCTTGAGATTCGGCCCGAAACGCTGCTCCGGCGGATAGAGCTGCGCGAGGCCGGCGTCCAGTGCGGCGACGAGCTCCTGAGCATCTTGCGAGTCGAATGGCTCGGACGTAATCGAAATGCCCAAGTCGCGATTATCTGGGTTGGCGGCACCACTGGGCAACTGCTACGGTCGGCACATGCGAGCCGCGCACTCATTCGATGGCTTCGCGGCGGACTACGACCGGTTCGCCAGCCTCGAGCCAGCCAGGCTACGTGATTGGCTACTGGGACAGCTGCCGGCTCAGCGTGGCCGGGCCCTGGATGCCGGCTGTGGGTCTGGCCGCCACACGCAGCTACTCGCCCAGCACTACGACGATGTCATTGGCGTCGACATCAGCGAGCCGCTGATCGACATCGCCCGGCGGCAGCGTGCAAGTCCGAACGTTCGTTATGTCGCGACAGACCTGATGTCCTTCACGGACATGGACGCTTTCGATCTGGTTTTCAGCTCGACGACCCTGCATCATGTGACGGACCTCGACGCCGCGCTGCTGCATCTGCGTGGGCTCGTCCGTCCAGGCGGCATCGCGATACTGGGAGACAACGTAGCCGCACGGCCGACGCCGCCGCGCTGGGTTCATGTGCTCGGGGCCCTGCGCGCGGTTCCCGGTGACATTGCGCATCTCGGCTGGCCCCAGGCCGGATGGCTGTTCAAAATTCAGGACCAGTGCATCCTGGCTCGATCACCTGGCGAGCGATCGCTATCTGTCGCGCCCGGAATTCGAGGGCCGGTACGGGGC
>WNFJ01081448.1_pt1 | contig 10062 bp, 10 predicted proteins | sample 5400461 | NCBI WGS metagenome assembly WNFJ01 (sample SAMN13153349, study PRJNA577476) | soil metagenome | isolation source: 115 cm saprolite on Douglas fir-dominated hillslope | place: USA:California | collected 2013-09-17
CGACCTCGGCTCCAGATCCGGATGGCAGCAACTCGCGACCTGCCCAAACTCAGCAGCTCTTGTACTACCGTCGTGATTGCGAGGGATAACGGGAATTAGCACCCGATCTGATGCGAGCGCTGAGAGCAAAGTTACTGTCTACCTAGCTCTTATAGTCTTTCTGTTTTCCCGAGCGCCGAGGCGCGGGTTGAGCACGGTATGAATACGCGTGGGCACCGGGGGCCGGATCCTTCGGCGTGTACCACAAGGGTTTCGGAACATCCTCGCTGTTGTGAGACAGATGATTCGCATGAGAGTTGTAACTTCTCTAGGATGCCCGAATCTGAGTGTGTTGCAGTGGAGTGGAGGCGAGCGAAATGAATTCTCAGTTCACGGTTACCTCTTTAGCCAGTGAGCTTCATTTAGCGGGTCCGGACGCGGCGCTGTCGATCACTATGCGGAGCGACATCAATGCGATCTCAGGCGCCGTAGATTGGCTAATGACTATGATCCAGGAATGCAATTGTGTACTCGGAGACGAGCGCGACGTTGAAATTGCACTTCGCGAAGCGTTAGCGAATGCGGTGCTCCACGGCAATCACCAGGACGCCGAGAAGAAAGTTCAAATCAATTGCCGCTTTCAATTCGGTGGCGAAGTATCAATCATTGTCAAGGATGAGGGAAAGGGGTTTGATCCCAAGAAGGTGTCAGATCAAACGGCCATCGTTAACCTCGAGTCCGAACATGGCCGAGGCATTTACCTGATGAAAGCGCTCATGGACGAAGTCCATTTTGAGCAGGGCGGTGCTGAGGTGCACATGCGAAAGGGCTCATCCCGCGGCCATCGAGACCGTCGCTGACATTAAAGCCAGTGTGGTCATGGGGAACGAATATGTGGAAATCTTTGACAGACGCGGCAGTGCGATTCTTGGATGTAATCCTTGGTTGTTGGCATTTCAATACCAGCCGGCCCTTCACAATCTCGGGGCACACATACGAGGTATGCCTGGATTGCGGCAAGGAATTCTCATACTCGCTCCGCATAATGTCTCTCACTTCGGACAGGTAACGATTTCACCCACTCGCCCGTAACTTACGCGTTTGTTTGCGCATCTAGGAAGCGTCAGGCAAGCGACATGAAGATTTCACTCGTTTCAGCTCTGGTTATTGTGTGTGTAACCCCCTGGGTTTTGACGCGTGCAGCCGAAGCCCCACGTCAAACGGATGGTCGTACCCCAGTACTGAGGACGACGAGTTCTGGGTGCTCAAGTTGTCCACCAGCCGATGCTTTGCTATCGAAATTGGATCGGCAGCCGGCAGCTGGCGCAGCAGCCACATCAGGGCAGAGTTATGGGAGCGGCTGTGCAATCTGTGAACACGAAATAAGGCTATAAGGGCGCAAATGTCAACTCTTCCTCTTCCGATCGCGGCCTTCTTGGCGGGGCTGGTTTCATTCCTGTCGCCTTGCGTGTTGCCTTTAGTTCCCGGATACGTGTCGCTGATTTCAGGCGTGGGCGTTCAGGAACTGCGCTCTCAAGAATCCCATTCACTGCGCAAGGTAATGCTTAATTCGGTCGGATTCATCCTGGGTTTCAGCATTGTATTCATCACCCTGGGTGCGATCTCGACCGAGGTTGGGCAGTTGCTGGCGCAGTACAAGTCAACGCTGGCGAGACTCGCCGGCGTGGTGATTGTCATTTTTGGTTTTCATCTGACCGGAATTTTCCGGATCAATGCGCTTTACGGGGACAAGCGTCTGCACAATGTAAAAGGGGGCAGCACGGTTGCTGGAGCGTTCCTAGTCGGGTTCGCGTTCGCTTTTGGCTGGACACCTTGTGTGGGTCCAATCCTGGCGGTCATTCTCGGCTTTGCCGCCGCACAAGATTCTGTGTTGGCAGGAATTGTTCTGCTTGCCGTCTATTCGATGGGACTGGCAGTCCCGTTTCTGCTGACTGCTTTGGGTATCGAGCGTTTTCTCAGGTTCTATAGCAGCTTCCGTGCTCACATGCACGCGGTCGAGGTAGCCAGTGGTGCGTTCCTGATTGCGCTCGGAGTGTTGCTAGTCTTCGGACGCCTCACTCTGCTTTCCAATTACCTGTCATTCTTGGACCGATTTGCTTTATGACGGAGCCTTTTATGAGACGCAAGCCAGTTGTCACCTTCGTTGTAACAATGGTGGCCGTGCTTATAGTGCTATTTGCAGTCGAGCGAGCGGCTCGCTCGACTGGCCAACTTGGGGGTAGAAGTGCAAACGTGAAAGACGAGCCAGCGCCGGACTTCACGTTACAGTCGATCGACGGCGAGACTATTCGGCTTTCGGATTTTCGGGGAAAGGCGGTGCTGTTGAATTTTTGGGCCACCTGGTGTGCGCCCTGCAGGATCGAGATGCCCTGGTTTGTCGAGATGCAGGATAGGTACGCAGCAGAGGGACTGCAGGTGGTGGGAGTCGCGATGGATGACTCTAGTCCCAACGATATTGAAAAGTTTGCCAAGGACCTCGGGGTGAATTATCCGATTCTGGTCGGCGAGGACACGGTAGGCAACGCTTATGGCGGACTGCAGTTCCTGCCTGCCACGTTTTATATCGGTCGCGACGGCAAAGTGGTGGATAAGGTATTCGGTTTGAAGACGAGGAATGAGATCGAAGAAGACATCAAGAAAGCACTCGCACAGGCTCAGGTGACGCAAGCTCAGAACTGAATCGGTCGGGTCTGATACCCAGTTCATCGGCGGAAGTGGTCTCGTACGTTGGGCTGGCTAATATTTATTGCGCCCAGCCATTACGCCGCCATCGACATCCCAAACTGCGCCCGTGATCCAAGCTGCTTTATCCGACAGTAGAAAGGAAACAACTTCTGCCACGTCTTGCGCCGTGCCAACGCGTCCGATGGGATGAAAGCGATTGAATTCCTGCAGCGCCTTGTGCACTTGAACCTGGGGGATGAACGCCTCGTATATTGGGGTCTCGACCACAGCGGGCGACACTGCGTTAACGCGGATCTTCGCGGAAGCTAGTTCCATCGCCAAGTGTTGAGTCAGGGAATGGAGGCCTGCTTTAGCCATTGAATAGGCTGAGGAAGGCGTCGCCTGCACAGCCTGCTTGGCCCACATCGATCCGATGTTGACGATGGCGCCGCTTCGGCCTCGCTTGACCAAGTTGCGAGCCACGTGCTGGGTTATGAAGAACGTGCCTTTATTCAGGTTCAAGTATCGATCGTAGTCTTCTCCGGTGTGTTCCAGGAATGGTTTTGGGAAGAAGACGCCGGCGCTGTTGACCAACAGATCCACGGTGGCAAATTTGCCGTCGATCTCCGCCAGAAGACGGTCTAACTGTCCCGAGTCGGCAATGTTCGCGTGGCTAGTGATCACTTTCCCAAATGAACCTAACTCCAACTCGGCGGCCCGGAGCTTCTGCTCGTTCGTGCCGACGATCATTACCGCGTCGGCTCCCCGTTCAAGCAGAATTCTGCCTACAGTCTTCCCAATACCGCTGGATCCACCCACGATCAGACCGGTCTTCGCCGCGAATTCCTCGCCCACGTCCTACCTTCCCATTTCAATGATTAAGATGTATGAAGATCTCGTTACTTACTGCCCAGCGGATCTCTTGAAGAGGTCTTCAATGACTGCGGAGTCTACTTCGCCGGATTGGTTGTAAAGCGGCTCGCCATGCGCATCCAGTACGAGGACATGGGGGATGTAGCCCTTATAGTACTTCTTGACCATCTCCTGCTGTTCTGGCGAGCGCTGAACATCAAGATCGACGACCACAAAATGCACTTGGGAGCGGTACTTGTTGTACAGTTCGACGGTCCGCCGTGCCTGCCTCTTTGAATTAAAGCATCCCTCACCGTACATGATGACGTAATTGGTCTTGCCCGAAACAAATCCCGACTGATTATCCGTTCCAGTGATGAGTGGACCGTCCAGGCTGTCGCTGCCATAGTCGAGGTGCGGGTTGAGTTTCAAGTTGTCGATTGCCAACAAGGTAGGCGCTGCTAGCAGCAATAACCACAGTAAACGGATAATTTTCTTCATGGTTTTCTGGCAACCTCCAGTTGAAAGGATTCTTTCTCGATCTCAGTCTTTTCTGCATAGCGTTTCAGAGCTTCTTCCGCTGCCTCCCGAAACGACGGTTTGCCGGCCATGTGCTCTGCCGGCAGGTATCCCGCGCCAAAGTAGAGCTTTCCGTCTGGTGTGATGAAAGATGTGAGAGGCAATCCGGCGGGCAGGTTTAGCACTGCTTGGGCGCGTTGCAATTGCGCCACCAACTCCGGAGCAGAATCGAAGTCAACCTTTACAGAAACAAAATGCTGATTGATGTAGTCTGCCGTCGCGACGCTTGTGTAGGTCTCGCGATCCATGAGGCTACACCACGGACACCACACGGCCCCGACATCCAGCAGAATCGGGCGGTTCAGCTCCTTGGCACGCTGGAAGGCTTCTGGACCCCAAGGGTACCAATCGACGGCTTGGGAAAGTGCCCGCTTTAGGTAAGGCGATGTCTCCCCGCTGAGGTGATTGGAGTTTCCCTGGGCTGGACTGGTAGCGACGATGGACGCCAAACCGAGCATCAGCAGTAAGATATTGCTGCGCATCTCAATCAGATTCGGCCCAGCTAAATAAGTTACAGATCCCACCAATGTTGTGTCTGCTTTACCTCTCGTCATTAGGTTCCGTCGAGCCTGATGGGGCAGCATAGACAAAGAACCTTCGCGATCTTCGCGGACACCGGTAGCCAAATCTTTCAGTGGCGCATGTAACCTGGCCCGCTCCCAAAGCATCTGCGTCTCAGTTAGGGAGAAGCATCCGACTCCTCAAGAGCGCGTGCTGGTGTTTCGCCCGGCAAAAACCGTGGTTTGTTCCACAAAAAAACTATTACGAAAGGACTACAGGTGATTCGCATGCAACTCCTCCGATCCAGGGTTTTCTTGAACATCCTACGCAGCACAGCTTTAGCATTCGGGGTTGTCGCCTCGATTGGCATCGGACACGGGACATTGAATGCCCAAAGCCGACCCGTGTCGCCAAGAGTCATCCTGCCTTTACAGGTAGGTTTCTACAATGGCGCACGGGTGTTGTACATCCACCTGAAGTAGGCATCGACCCGAATGCTCCGGCAGCGGTCATTGCCGCCGCACACCAAATCGCTGAGGGGTTCAATTCAAATTTCATTCCTGCGAACTTCGGAACGCTCCCTAACTCTCCAGCGGTGGACGACATCTTCGCGTTCACTAACTTTACCCAAGGTAACGTGTTAGCTTCTGCACCGCATCCGGCGGGTCCTGCTAACACCGATACGAATTACTCCCCACTGTGGCAAGTCAGCCTGGTCGCATGGAATCCCGGATACCGAGGCCGCGTGCTGAAGTCGCAGGCCGAGATCGAGAATGCCGCAAATGCCGGTGAGGTAACGATCACGAAGACGCCCATTATCGTGGAGTGCTCCGTGATTTTCACGCCGGGGGGCGGTCTCCTTCCTGGAGGCAAAATCTTACGGGAGGACGATCAACGGCACGACTCAAGCGGCGACAGATAAACAGCAGAAGAGTCCCATCCTGGCCGTTTCGCGGACCGCGGTGGGACCCCCAGGCTAACTCCAATACTTGATTAAAACTCTTACAGAGCGCCAGTAGCGGCGAGTTCGCTTCCTCGGAAAGCTGCTCTTGCGGGAAAACTTATTTCGTTTTCGTGTCGAATGTGAACACGTCGGGCCGAGAGTAATGCCCGGACACATCGAAGGTCAGGAATTCCTGGTCAATTTGACTCAAATTGAGATCAGCGACGATTAGCTCTTCGCGGCCATATACAGGTTCGACAATGTAGCGCGTGTCGGGCGCGATAATTGCACTGCCTCCGCGCTCCAGCCATTCCCCTGGTCGCTTTTGCATATTTGTGCCAGCTTGCAGCTCCGAAGGAAGATCGCGCGTGGGCATCATCAAGCCGACGGCCAAAACGAAGCAGCGTCCCTCAAAGGCATAGTGCCGACTACACAATTGATGTTGATGAAGTTCGTGTACCGTGGGCCAGACCGCAACGTGGATATGTTCGCCGGAGTTGTGCATGGCCATGCGGGCCAGTGGCATCCAGTGCTCCCAGCAGATCAGTCCCCCGATACGGCCGATTCTCGTCTTTACCGAACTCAGTCCACGACCGTCGCCATTACCCCATATCAGGCGCTCTGTGTGAGTCGGCACCAGCTTGCGGTGATGATTCGCCAACTCTGCCTCGGGCGTAATCATAAGCAAACTGTTGTAGAGGGTTCCGTTTCCCGGGCCTGCCTCAACACGCTCGTTCACTCCCATCACAACGTTAATTTTCAGATCACCGGCAGCCTCGCACAAAGCAGCAACTTCGGGACCAGGAATAGTAACGCTGTTCTGCCTCAAGCGGGCGAACACTTGTTTTGTGGGGAGATGCTCCCACAAGCCGACGTTGGGACATACGTCCAGCCAAGCGGGATAACCTGGCAACCATGTTTCTCCGAAAACCACGAGCTCTGCGCCACGCTTCTTCGCATCTTGAACGATTTGTATCGCCCGAGCCAGACTGGCTGCTTTGTTCAAATAAACCGGAGCAAACTGCGCGATTGCCACCTTGAAAGTTTGTGACTCATGGCCGCGGTCGCGTCCCCTTTTTGATTTGAGGGTCATCGTCATCCTTCTTTCCCCAAGAACTTCGGACGCAAGCGTGTGTATTCGCCACTGGCCGCGCTTTACGCCACCACCTCTACGACATCAGGCAAGTGCTTCTTTGTGATTCGAGGTACAGTCGCTCCCTCGGCCGGGTAGCCGACCGGAATCAATAGATAGGGTTTCTCATTTTTCGGTCGGTTCAGAATCTTGCTCAGAAATCCCATCGGGCTGGGCGTGTGGGTTAACGTAGCCAGACCAGCCATGTGTAGCGCAGCAAGCAATAGGCCCGCCGCAATTCCTACGGACTCCATAACGTAGTAGTGCTTGACCTTGGTCTCATGTCCCTCCGCATCACGGCTCAAACCATAGTCGAGTCGAAAAATAACAATCAGATAAGGAGCTACCTCGAGAAACGGCTTCTGCCAGTCCGTACCTAATGGCTGCAGTGCGGCAAGCCACTCGTTAGGAGCGCGGTGGTGATAAAACTCTCTCTCTTCGATCTCTGCTGCTTCCCGGATCTGGCGTTTCACTTCTGGATTTGAAACCACAACAAATCGCCACGGCTGCTGATTGGCGCCAGAGGGCGCGGTAACCGCCGCCTTAATCGCCGTCTCAATCAACTCGAACGGCACGGGCTCCGGGGAGAACGACCTTATGGTGCGCCTAGTGCTCATAGTTTGGAAGAAGGAAGAGATCCGCCGCAATTGTTCTTCTTCAGGAAGACGCTGAAAGCGGAACGGTTGCATTTGGGGAAGGTCATTTGTGTTTTCTTGTGCTTTCATCATAGTGAACCGGGGCTTTCTAAAACCAGAAAGTGGGCTTCGCGTCCCTGCTTTGGTACGTCGTTATAGTGCCTTAAGGGCTAGAGATGCTTCGAGCCGAAAAAGTTTCAAATCGCCTCTCGTACGGCTGCGCACTCAATCGAATAAAACGGGTTCGGCACGGCGACTTCGGCCCTGTAACCTTATTCTTTCTTGGCGCATCGATCTGGTAAAGGTGTGTGCGCTGAACCCCATCACAATAGCGAAATTGCAAGAAGAAATTGATTGCTGGGATTCGATGATTATGGATTCCTCGCGACCTCTCCGGCGGCATCGCTTAACTGAGGCGGGCTTGCAATGAAACCCTCGTGTGTTCGCATTTTGCTGATCGCCAACTTGGTCGGCTTCCTTCTGACCACTGCGGCGATGTCCCAGAAAGCCGCGACCAACCCAGCCACCGGCGTTGCAGGCGTACAGGTCGCCGACGGTCATATTCCCGACCTGCTCCACCAATTCGACAAGTCACTACAAGCGCTGGCGGCGAAAGTATCTCCTGCGGTGGTCCAGATTACCGTTACCGCATTTGGGCCGGAGGACGAGAAGGGAAAAGATGGAGTCTCGCTGATTGTAAGACAGCACGCATTCGGCTCCGGAGTGATTCTCGATCCCGACGGCTACATTATGACGAATGCCCATGTCGTCGAAGGAGCGCGACAGATCCGTGTCGTTTTACCATCGCCCGTTGCTACCTCACCACTCGACGTTGCGCCTGTGGGCAAAAGACAGTTACTCGACGCCAAACTCGTAGGTGAAGACAAAGACATCGACCTGGCCCTGTTAAAAGTCGAGGGCCATAAGTTCCCGACGTTGCCGTTGGGGACGGACCGGCCGGCGCGTCCTGGACAGCTAGTGGTGGCGATCGGTAGTCCATCGGGTCTGGAGAGCTCGGTGACGATGGGTGTTGTTAGTTCGGTGTGGCGTCAGGCTGATCCGGAAAAGCCCATGGTTTACCTGCAAACCGACGCTCCGATCAATCCGGGGAGCAGCGGTGGGCCTCTTGTAGATCTGGATGGTTACGTGTTGGGGCTGAACACGTTCATTCTGACGGAAAGCGGGGGCAGCGAAGGGCTGGGGTTCGCTATACCAGCAGACGCTGTTCGATTCGTCTATCAGGAGCTGAGGAAATACGGGCGGGTTCACCGAACCGTAATTCGGGCTGGCGCGCAAGAGATAACGCCGACGCTCGCAGCGGGTCTCGGTCTCGAGCAGAACTGGGGAGTGGTTGTCTCCGATGTCGAACCGGGCGGAGGGGCCGAGGAGGCGGGTCTAGAAGTCCGGGACGTGATAATTGCAGTGGATGGCCATACAATACTGGGGTTGCCGGGTCTGACCGCCGCCGTCTATCTACATCCTCCAGACGAAAAACTGGCCGTTGACGTACTGCGTGGCTCGCGCAGCATTTCGCTGAACATTTCCGCGATGCAAGACCCCGATCCTATGGACCGACTCGCCGACTTGGTCGACCCGAAAAACCGCATCGGCAGGCTCGGAATTTTTGCCCTGGATTTTACCCCACAGTCTCGATCACTAATGTCGGATATCCGTCTCCCTTCCGGGGTCATTGTGGCCGCATTGAGTCCTGGTCCGGACTCCGAGACTCGCGGCTTTCACGTCGGAGACATAATCCATGCTCTCAACCACACTCCAATAGAGTCTGTCGAACAACTGCGGTCCGCTCTGCATCAGCTCAAGTCTGGCGACCCAGTGGTGTTGCAGGTCGAACGGCAAGGAAAACTGCAATATGTCGCTTTCGACCAGGAGTAAATCTCCTTCGTGGATAAGCTGAGTAACTGGTGCAAGCTGGAGTTCAATGGAGATAGCTGCGCGCCGGATGCGCTGACCTCATTACTCAAAACGCCCGCCATCGCCGAGTCTCTCTAAACCAATTCCGCAGCTTGTAACTTGCCGTTAACAGATCGCATCCTTCTGACAGTAACTGCGAAACTTGACGACGTGCGTTGGGGCAACACCGGGCGATGCAGAAACGGAAGAGGGAGTTCACCATGAAGTTACGGCTCTTAGCATTTGCGGCTGTGTTGCTCGCTTTCAGCTACGCGACGCTGCCAAGTTTTTCGCTGGACCGGAGTAACTCCAGCGCGAGTGACCAGAGTATTTCCGGCGGCACAGGGCAGAGCAGCCAGGCAGCGCAGGCATCGCCCAATGTTGAGCCGGCCGCCCCGGACAAGGTCAAACACGATGGCGGCAAGACAGACGTGGATGCCGTTGGCAACCGCAACGTGGGTTGCACGACAGGGGTCGGGAATTGGTATGGCGTCGAAAAGCAGATCGCCTTGGGCAAGCAGTACGCCCAGCAGGTGGAAGCGACGGTGAAGCTGATTCAAGACCCGGTGGTCACGGAATATGTGAACCGGTTGGGGCAGAACATCGTGCGCAATTCGGATGCGAAAGTTCCGTTCACCATTAAGGTGATTGACTCAGATGAGATCAATGCTTTCGCATTACCCGGCGGATTCTTCTACGTGAACTCCGGTTTGATTCTGGCGGCAGATGAAGAAGCCGAACTCGCTGGCGTGATGGCGCATGAGATCGGCCATGTGGCGGCGTGCCATGCGGCGCGTGAGAACACCCGCAGCAACCTCTTGAATCTGGCTTCTATCCCCCTGGTC
>WNFJ01183907.1_pt1 | contig 10061 bp, 9 predicted proteins | sample 5400461 | NCBI WGS metagenome assembly WNFJ01 (sample SAMN13153349, study PRJNA577476) | soil metagenome | isolation source: 115 cm saprolite on Douglas fir-dominated hillslope | place: USA:California | collected 2013-09-17
CATGCTTCGGATTTGATGTTCCGCTTCTTCAAAATGGTCTCGACGTTCTCCGATATGCCGAATCTCCGTCGCAAGGAAGAACGGTGCTGCGGCGCGTCGAGCCTGTCTGAATAGAACGCCGCCGCACTCCCATAGGAGAGCAGTCGGCTGTTCTGATTCATGATCGCTGCGACGGTCTCCGTAAGGGCACCGCCGATGCCATCGGAGTAAACGTCGATGCCGCTCGGGAATGCGGCCTTGAGCTGCTCCTCGAAGTCTTTGGCTCTATAATCGACGCACTTGTCGATCCCGAGGGTATCGAGCGCCCAATCGCATCGCTCTGTGCCGCCGCCGAACCCGACCACGTAACAACCGGCGATCTTCGCAAGCTGCGCGGCGATGGAGCCGACAGAGCCGGTTGCACCGGCGACCGCGACGGCATCCCCGGGCATCAGCGGGCCGCATTCTCGCAGCCCGAAATACGCGGTCATCCCCGAGGTGCCGAACATCTCCATCAGCACTTCCGGCGGCCACATTTTCACCATCGCCGGCCTGAATACATAATTCCATTCCGAGTTCGTGCCGTTCAAGGCCTTGACCAGCTCGCTCGGCGGCCCGTAACCGACCGATGCGTCGTTGCTGCTGATGATCTGGTGATCCTGCCAGCCTGCCTGGCAGGTGATGACATCACCTTCCTTGAACGTTTTGTCGCGTGACTGGATCACCTCTGCGCAAGCATAATTGCTGCGGTCGGTATCGCCGAGCTTGGTCATCCCGCGGGCCATGCGCAAGCGCGTGGCGGAATGGATATTCACCAGCTTCACACGCACAAGAGCCTGGCCCTGCTGCAATTCCGGGATCGGCAATTCCCGCAGCTCGAACTGCTCCGGTCCGAGAGCATCGTCGACCATCGGCTTGGCGTAAATCCACTTGCGGTATGCTTTTGGCATTCAAACCTCCGTGGCTCGGCCGCCGGACGAGCGGCGCCGACGGCAGCGCTAAGGCTGCATGACAATATATTCCAGATTGCCCGCTGTAGCCGCGGCTTCCATGGCTGCCGGCAGCTCGGCAAGCGGATATGCGCAGGGCCGGATGGGCGTGATGTCCAGCAACCGGCTGCGCAGCAAGTCGAGCAGCCGCAAATAGGCGCCCGCCGGATACATGAACTGGCCGATGATTTCCCAGCTGTTCAGCATGAGCGTGGTGTAAGGGACCGGCAGGTCGGTCGTCATGCTCCCCATCAGCACGAGCCTGCCGCCGCGACGCAGGCCGTGAAGCGCCGCAAGTGTCGCGTTGGGATCGCCAGCCTGTCCCACCATGTCGAACGCCATGTGCGCCCCGCCGCCAGAGCCTGCGCGGAGTGCGTCCGCATCTGCCTTGACGTCGCCCGTCAGGGCGACGGTTGAAACGCGCGGTCCGCCCACGCGCGACACCGCTTCCAATGCTGTCCGGTTGCGTCCGGCGGCAATCACGCGGCCCGCACCCATGGCGATCCCCAGCAACACGGCGGCAGCGCCGTAGGCCCCCGTTGCGCCATTGACGATGAGCATCTCACCCGCCGCGAGCCGGCCTCGAAGCAGCCCGCCATACGGGATGATGCAGCGACCGATGGCCGCAAGCTGAGCGGCGTCGAGATGATCGAGCCCCTCGGCCGGCGTGACGGCCTCGACGGGCATGAGCGCGTACTCGGCGAGGGTTCCGTCCGGCCAGTCCGCCAGGACGGGTTCCGCGCCTGCGCCGGCGGTAAGGCCGATGAGGATCTGCGCCGGATCCTCGACATTCTCCCGTGCGACGAAATGCGACGAGAGCACCACGCGCTGGCCCGGTTTGAGGTGCCAGACATCGCGGCCAACCGCCGCTACGACACCGACGCCATTGGTTCCGAGCGTGAACGGGCCTGGAGGCGGCCTGTAGACGGGCAACTTCCCCTCGACGTAAGGCTTCAGGTACGACATCAGCACCGATGCTTCGATCCGCACCAGCACGCTCCCCGGGCGCGGCTCCGGCGTAGGGACATCCTCCAGGCCAAGCGCGCCGCCAAGCCGCTCCAACCGCCAAGCCTTCAAGCGCTCTTCCTTATGAGAACTCTCGCAACTGCCGACTGAGGGCTTGTGCACCGGAGACGGTACGTCTCCACTTGTCCACATTGTGTATCCAAGCGTCCGAAAGGCGTTCATGGACCCACGGCGTGGAGGCGACAGCACGTGGCGCTTACGATCACCGGGATGATGAATGGTGAACTGTCAGTGAAGCAGGGCCGCACGTTTCGCGACGAAATTGAGGCGACTTTGCGCGGTCCTATCGGCCACGATGTCGCGTGTCCCCGAACCGTTGCGGATGCGCTGTGCCCTATTGCGTCGGCCCGTATCCGGGACGGCCTACTCGATATAGGAAGCGTTCCAGGTCTGGCGGGGGTGCAAAGCCCACTTTCTCATAGAGGCCGTGAGCGTCGCGCGTTTTCAGGAGCCAAGTCTAGTCGCGAGGGCTCCACCGCCCGAACGGCACGACCTTGTTGTCGACGTCGTGGCCGATATCGGCGCGGCCGAGATAGGGTATGCCCGAGAGACCACACCAATACCGGGCGACCTCTTCCTCGGTCTTTTGGAAGTCGGGCTCGTTCGCGGGGATGGCGCTGCACCGTCCGAGCATGATGCCGGCGACGCCTCGCATGGCGGCATTGCTGGTGATCTGGAACAGCGCGCGGTCGATCCGATACATCGGCTCCGCCACCTCTTCGAGCATGACAACGTGGCCGGTGAGGTCAGGCTGCAGCGGCGTGCCGATGAGGTGGCTGAGAACGGTGATGTTGAAGGCTGCCGTCGGCCTCTTGGGCGAGACCGTCGCTTCCAGCGTGTCCGCCGCGCCATCGACCAGAAAGGCGAGCGCTCGTTTGACCGCAGCCTCGCCGCCGGCGCGCCCGATGTCGGCGGCCATCGGCCCATGCGCCAGCCGGGCGAAGCCCCCCTTGTACAGCCCGGCGAGGAGGAAACCGGCATCGCTGTAGCCGAGATAGGTCTTGCGCCGGGCCGCGTCCGTTAGCCGCGGCAGCAGGCGCTCGGCGAGTCGACACGAGCCGTAGCCGCCGCGCGCGAACCACAGCGCGTCGAAGCTCTGGTCATTCGCCACCTCGAGGAAGGCGCGCGCGCGGGTCTCGTCATCCCCGGCAAAGTGGCCGGACGACAGAAAGCACTGCGGAGAGAAGTGCAACTCGGGCGGGCGAGCGGGATAGAGCGCTTCCGCCAGGTGCAGGACCGCCTCGGCGATCGCCGGCTCCAGTCGCGAGCCGGGAGCGACGACCCCTATTCTCACCCTGTCCTGACCCATCTCTTCCCGCGACGACGCGTTCGCTTGTGGCGGCACGGTGCGGGACTGTAGCATCCGCCGATGCAGCGAGACAGGCACTATTTCTTTTGCGGGATCGGCGGCAGCGGCATGCTGCCGCTCGCACTCATTCTTCGCGCGAGGGGATGCGCGATCGCGGGCTCCGACCGCGCGCTCGACCAGGGACGGACGGCGCAGAAGTTCGATTTCCTCCGCGCCCAGGGCATTACGCTTTTCCCGCAGGATGGCAGCGGGATCACGCGCCCGGACCTCACCGTGGTCACCTCAGCGGCGGTCGAGAGCACGGTTCCCGATGTGCAGGCCGCGCGTGCCGTCGGCGCGCGCCTCATGACGCGCGCCGAACTGCTCTCCGAGCTGTTCAACGATGCGCCGCGCAGCATCGGCGTGGCGGGGACCAGCGGCAAGTCGACGACCACGGGAATGATCGGCTGGATCCTGCACCGGACCGGGCGCGAGCCGACGGTGATGAACGGCGCGGTAATGAAGAACTTCGTCGTGCCCGACGCGCCCTTCGCCAGCGCCATCGTCGGCGCCGGCGATCTCTTCGTCGCGGAGATCGACGAGAGCGACGGCTCGATCGCTCATTACGTGCCTGAGGTCGCCGTCGTCAACAACATCGCTCTCGACCACAAATCGCTTCCCGAGCTGCGAGGGCTGTTCGGCGACTTCGTCGGCAAGTCGAAGCTCGCAGTGCTCAATCTCGACAATGAGGAGACGGCGACGCTGGCCGCCGACATGCCGGCGGATCGGAGAGTGACCTACAGCCTCAGCAGTCCCAAGGCGGATCTGCTCGCCTCCGAGATCGCCGTCGCGCCGGACGGCGTTGCCTTCTCGGTTCGTGCGCGCGGCATCGCCGCATCCGTGCCGGTGCGGCTCGCCGTGCCGGGCCGCCACAACGTGGCGAACGCGCTCGCAGCGCTTGCCGCGGTGCACGCGTGCGGCGGCGCGCTGGAGGCGGCGGCGGCCGCGCTCGGCAGCTTCGCCGGGCTGCGCCGCCGGCTCGAGTTGGTCGGCGTCGCCAACGGCGTGTCGGTGATCGACGATTTCGCGCATAATCCCGACAAGATCGCCGCCACCCTCGCGACCCTGCACGCTTTTCCAGGGCGGCTCCTGGTGATGTTCCAGCCTCATGGCTACGGGCCGCTGCGGCTGATGAAGGACGCGTTCATCGACTGCTTCGCGCACCATCTTCATGAAGAGGACGTCCTCGTCATGCCCGACCCGGTCTATTTCGGCGGTACGGTCGAGCGCAGCGTGACCAGCCGCGACATCGTCGCGGGAGTGCACGCGGCAGGTTGCCGGGCCGAGGCGTTCTCCGAGCGGGCCACTTGCGGCGACGCGCTGCTCGCGCTGGCCGCTCCCGGCGACCGCATCGTGATCATGGGCGCGCGTGACGACACGCTGTCGCACTTCGCGAACGACCTCCTGGCGAAGCTCGCGAGCCCGCAGAGGGGAGCGGAGCCGCAGGGCCAGCGGTGACCGGCCGCGACACGAGCGAGGGTGCATCGCGTCGCGAGTTCCACTTCGGAAATAGTTGACGCATCCCTGGGGTGCGAAGGCTGCACGTAGGCGACGAAACGAACGACGAACTTGAGCGGTTCGAGCCGGCGGCAGGCGGCGCACTCCGCCCACATCGATGCCTGCGCAACGACAATTTCGATGGTCGGGCGACGACGATCAGCTTGACCTGTCACCGGCGGATGCGGCGGTTTTCCGGAATCGGCTGCTAAACGGACATGGCGCAAAGGCCGCCGGTCTTCGCAATTTGACCCAGCGCGGACCTCATTTGGGTGTGTTCTGCGCCAGCCGGATAGATTTTGAATCAACATTGCGAACGGACGCTTGTTCCTGAATCAATCTTGCTCGCTCACGCAGCCAAAATCCTTTTGCAACAGTATCGGCACTTTTGCGACGAACGAGTTCGGCGAACGCAGGTTCGATTCCTGCCTCAGAGCGGACGTTCATCCCGTAAGCGGGCCACTTCGCCGTCTGGACCCATCGCGGACATTGGCGTCGGCGATTCGAATTTCAATTGCCGCAGCATCCAGCCGGCTTGTCACCATATCGTGCGCCCTGTACGGGCGGGCACGGCACCGAGCCAAAGGAGCAGAAAACGCAGCAGTCGCCGTCCTTCGGCCGCAACAGCGCACCGCATCCTTCACACTCGTAGAAAAACTGACAAGCGTTTGTCGGCATCGTCTCGCTTTTGGCGAAGCCGCAGCCCGGGCAAGTGATCACGGATTGCTCGATCATGTGCGGTTCCAGTCAGACCATGTAGCCGACATCCGACGCGCCAGTCGGATAACCGAATATCGTGTTCTTCAAATCGTCAGCGGTGAGGCCATGCCGAATGGCGAGGCCAAAGACGTTGATCACGTCGTCCACGTTCGGTCCGACGAGATGCGCGCCAAGGATACGGCCGCTGCCCTCTTCGACGATCGTCTTGTAGCCATAGACGTTTTCGGCGACGCGCCGCGCGGTGTACCAGCCCGGAGTGCGTTCGGATTTTACGCGCGTCTTGAGGCCTGGGCGGCGCGCCTCCGCTTCCGACACACCCACCTTCGCGATCGGCGGCAGCGTGAAGGCGACACTCGGCACGCCGCGATAGTCCGGCCGCTGGTGATTGCCTTCGAGCACATTGGCCGCGACCACCTTGCCGTCATGGCTCGACACCGGCGTCAGCGGCGGTCCCACGGCAGCGGCATCGCCGGCGGCGTAGACCACCGGGTTCGATACGCTTTGCAGAAACTCGTTGAGCTTCAAGCGTCCTTTCTCGACCGCGACGCCCGCCGCGGCAAGGTCGAGCGCGTCGATGTCCGCGACCCGACCCGCTGCGTGCACGACGAGATCGGCCTCGACCACCGTCTCCGCTGTGCCCGCACGGGCGCGGACGCGGAAACCTGCGGCCATGGCTTCCACCGCGTCGACGGTGGCGCCGGTCCGCACGTCGATGCCGATCTCGCGGAACTTGTCGGTAAGCCATCCGACCAGATCGGGATCGAACTGCGGCAGCAGCCGAGGCCCGCGCTGTAGGATGGTGACGTGTGCGCCGGCGCGCGCCGCGATGTGCGAGAACTCCGCCGCGATATAGCCGCCGCCGATCAGTGCGATGCGCGCAGGCAGCGTCTCTAGCTCGAGAAAACGGTCGCTGGTTGCGACATGCTTTTCGCCGGGGATGCCGAGCGTTACCGGACGAGCGCCGGTCGCGATCAGAATGTGCTCGCCGTTCAAGACGGTTCCATTGACATCGACAGCGTCGCGGCCGACGAAGCGTGCCAAGCCATGGAACGCGTCGATGCCCCTCTGGGCATAGCTGCGCTCCTGCTTCTGCGGTATGGGATGGGTGAACGACCGCTTGAAGGCCATCAGCGCCGGCCAATCGATGCGCACATTCCCTTCGACGCCGCGGCCGTGCATGCGCCGTGCGAAATCGACGACCTCGGCGCCACTGATCAACATCTTCTTGGGGTCGCAGCCGCGCAGCGCGCAGGTGCCGCCGAAGGGACGGTGGTCGATGACGGCCACTGAGCGCCCTACGGAGCGTACGCGGGCGCTGGCGACTTGGGCAGCCGTTCCGGTGCCGATGACAACGAGATCATAGCGCTTCATGATATTACCGATGACGAAGGCGGCGCCGCCATAAGGCGTAGCCGGTGATGGTAATGAAGACGATCATCGCCGGGAGTACGACGTAATCGGAATAGGCGAGCCAAGCGGACAGGCCGAGTGCGCCGAGCACGATGGCGAGGACCGGGGTGGCGCAGCAGAGCGCGGCGACGACCGTTCCGACGATGCCGGTCGCGAGCAGCCGCTTAGAGGTCATGCCGTCCTCCCCGGGGGACCGGTTGGCCGCCGCAGCATGGACGCGAACATCGCCCGTCCGACCTGATGTGCCTCGTCCACGGAGAGGCGGAAGCCGGGCGACGCCGCCCCTCCGGCCTCGCGCCAAGCGTGCAGGTGCTCATCGGAGCAGAAGAAGACCTTCAGCGTGCATCCCGAGGTCGCGCCGCAGTTCCCGGCGTAGGCGATGCCCGACCAGACCACCGTTCCCTCAGGGAAGGTCCCAGCGATCTCCGTCCCTTGCCGTCGAGTTGCGATCCGGATAGGCGCGCTGCAATAGCGGCACTCGGCCTCGATGATGGTGTCGCGGCCGAGCATCGCGCCCATGCCGAGCGCATCGACGGCGCAGAGCGCGTTGACCACCGTGCCATCCCAGCAGACACGATGCCCGGTCACCCATTCACTGAAGGGATAGGCCGCGGTCACCGCTCCGGTATCCTCGGCGCGGACAACGAGATCCCGCACGCGGAGTCGGTCGAGCGCGGCCCCGACCGCCGCAGGGCCGAGCTCCGTCGCGGCAACGATGGCCGCAACGTCCGGCGCTCGCCCTGCGGAGGCGAAGCCCTCCAGGACGGCACGCCAGACCCGATCCTCTTCGTCGCCTAGGCCCGCCCACTTCTCGTGCCGGCCGGCGACGGCGAACGACGCCTCAAGCGCGCGCCGGGCCATCTCGGAGGTCACCGCGGACCAGTCGGGCATCTCGACACCCGGTCGGAGGACGCGGCCGATCGGACCGTCCGGCGTCTCGTGCTGGAGCCGCCCGGCGTCTTGGGCCTCACCGGTTCGGGGCATCGCCAACCTATTGCACGGGCCGCGACGGATATCCGGCATTTGTCGTCGCGGCTACCAGCGCGGCGAGCGTGGTTTTCTGGTCGTCAAAAACGATCGTTGCCGTATGTCGCTCCGCCGAGACGTCCGCCTTGGCCACGCCGGGCACGCGCGCGAGGCTCTTCTTCACGATCGGCGGGCACAACTCGCAGGTCATATTGTCGACAGCGAGCGTGATGGTGCGCTCGGCGGCCGAGGCCGGAACGGCGGACGCGAGCGCTGCTGCCGCGAGGAACGGAGCGAGGAAGCGGACCATGAGAGGAGACTCCTTCAAGATGAAATGATGAGCGGCGCCAGCCGCGGGAGGACGACCGCTACGATCACCAGGACGGCCGCGGTCCAGAGGCCGAATCGGACGACGCGGTCAGACGACGGACGAGCGCAGGACGATCCTTCGACGCAGGCTGCTTGGGACTTCCGGCGGGCCAGAACGAACCCACCGCCCACGCACGCCAGAGCGAGCGCGACGAATACCGGCTGATAGGGTGCAAGCGCCGTGAGGTCCGCGATCCAGGCGCCGCTCACGCCGAGCGTGAAAAGCGCGAGGGGAATTACGCAGCATGAAGACGCGCCGATAGCAGCCAGGATGCCGCCGACCGACAGGAGCGCCGTTGCGCCGCTCCGCTCGCCCGCCCCAGTCGTTGTGCGCCCTGTTCTTTCCGCCATTGCGTCCTCCACCGAACGTCTCCATGTTAAGATGGGACCTGTAGCCGCTACAGCTTCAAGGGATTTTTTTGATATGCGCGCCGAAGCGGACGAGACCACGCCACTGCTTCCGATCGGGGCGTTGGCCAAGCACACCGGCCTGACCGTCGAAGGCATCCGATTTTATGAAAAGGCCGGCATTCTTCGCGCGCCGGCACGCACGGCAGGACAGCATCGGCTCTACAGCCGCGCGGACCTCAAGCGGCTGCACTTCATTCGCCGGGCGCGGCTCCTCGGTTTCACCCTCGACGAGGTCCGCGCACTCCTCCGCTTCGCCGACCATGTCGGCGCCCGCAGCTGCGCCGATGCGCACGGATTGGCGACGAAGCATCTCGGCGACGTGAGGGCCAAGCTCACCGATCTCAGGAAGATGGAGAAGGTCCTCCGCGGCATGGTGGCGAGTTGCGCCGATGGCACGCTGCCGGAGTGTCCGCTCATCGAGACGCTATCCGACTCCGAACTCGATTTCCGCTAGTGCACATCCCCGAAGTGCCGCGTGCCGCGAGTGAGGGCCGCTTACGGTTCCGAAAGCGGACTCTGGCAAGCCGCTTCAAGACGCGTTTACGAGCTGCAGCCGCAGCCTGACTGTATCGGTCCTTGCGTCACTCCATGTACGGCCTGACTTGGTGGTCGGTAGCGTGCTTGCCCGGCATCAATGTTCCCCGGCGATCGCGGGGGAACATTGATCGAGTCACCGTCAGCGAGCCATCGGACCAGCCATCGTAGTTGTCGTCATGCGGTCATCGTAAACCTCGCCGCGCATACCGCTCCCGGACATCCTGCAGCCAGTCCTTCAAGCGGATGTTCGGCTATTCGCCACACCATCTTCCGCGCTGAGGGCGCCGCCAAAGCCTCCTCAACGGAGACCTGGATCACAGATCAATCCAATTCAATAGGTCCTGAGCCTAGTCGTCGCCGGCTTCCGCGCGCGCGGGCTCGAGCGTGAGCGGCTGCGGCAGGCGCGCCAGCATCTCCTTCGGCACCACCTGCCAGAAGCGCCCGACCTCGCGCTCCCAGTCGACAAGGAGCTGCTGGGCGAAGCGCGACTGCGTCTCGCGGGCGTGCTCTTCGACGAGATCCTTGAGCTGTCGCTCCCAGTAAGGCGCGGCGAGGCGCTGCCACACCACTGTCTCGCCGTTGACGCGCGCCGGGAACTCGTCCTCGGCGTCGTAGACGAAGGCCATGCCGCCGGTCATGCCGGCGGCGAAATTGTCGCCGACCGGACCGAGAATCACCGCCGTCCCGCCGGTCATGTATTCGCAGCCATTGGAGCCGCAGCCCTCGACCACGGCGCGGGCGCCGGAATTGCGCACGGCGAAGCGCTCGCCCGCCTGGCCGGCGGCGAAGAGCTGGCCGGATGTCGCGCC
>WNFJ01221322.1_pt1 | contig 10061 bp, 5 predicted proteins | sample 5400461 | NCBI WGS metagenome assembly WNFJ01 (sample SAMN13153349, study PRJNA577476) | soil metagenome | isolation source: 115 cm saprolite on Douglas fir-dominated hillslope | place: USA:California | collected 2013-09-17
AATTGCCAACAATACGGAGTTTGGCTTGACCGGCGCGGTGTACTCGAAAAATCCGGAAAAAATCAAAAAGGCCGAAGAGACATTTCACGTGGGCAATCTGTATCTAAATCGGAAGTGCACGGGCGCGATGGTTGGCGCGCATCCGTTTGGCGGGTTCAACATGTCGGGAACGGACTCGAAGGCGGGCGGGAAAGATTACTTGCTGCTGTTCATGCAGGCCAAGTCGATCGCCGAAAAAGTGTAGCTGAACGGCAACTGCGCGCTCAGGCGGATTTGTTGCCGGTTTCGCGGGACGCCCACTTCAAAACGCGAAACACTGGATAGCTCAGTACGATCATGGCGAGCGCGAGCGGCGCGTTTTCCCGGTCCGTGGCGATCGAGGCGATCAAAAACAAAATGGATGCGCCCAGCGCGATCCCTGTCGTCCACGGATAACCCCACGCGCGATACGCGCGATTCATCTGCGGTTCCCGCATGCGCAGCACAAAGAGCGACGTATACGTGAGCATATAATTTGTCACGAAGAAACGATCCGAGGACGAAAAACAAGCTGACGAGGGTGCTCAAGAATAGCGAAAGAGCAGGCGTGCCGCCAGGGTTGACGCGCGCTACGCGGCGAAAAAAAAGGCCGTCACAGCTCATGGCATGGAGAGTGCGCGAGGAAAAGAGCAGATTGGAGTTGACGCAGCTCAACATCGAAATGATCATGATCGACCGGATGATGGGATCGCCGAGTCTCCCGAAGACGCGATCGGCAACGGTGCCCAGAACAAAATCGTTACCCGCAATTTCATTCAAGGGGAGCAGGTACAGGGCCACCAGATTCAGCAGGAGATAAATCGCCATCACAATAAAGACGCTGCCAAAGATGGCTCGCGGAATGTCGCGGCCCGGCTCACACACCTCTTCACCGAAATAGATGACACCGTCCCAACCGTCAACAGTGAAGACAACGGCCTGCAACCCGAGAACGATGGCGACTGCGAGCGGCCATCCCGCGGGGACGGATGGTAGGGCCGCGGTTGCCGCCGGAGCGGCGGCGCGCGCGTGCGCGCCAAGAATAAAGCAGGCGACGATAAGAATTATTAGTGCGGCGGTCTTGAGCGCTCCGGTTGTGAGTTGCGCGCTACTGCCCCAGCGGATGCCGCGCCATTGCAAAATGCCAAATCCGAGGATGATGGCGGCAGAAACTATTTTTACGTGGCCGGCAAGTACGGGAAAGAGATGGCCGCTGTATTCGGCGATGACAATGGCGACGGCGGCGGTGCCGCAAGTGGAAAGCCAGTCGCTCCAGCCGACGATGAATCCGGCATAATCGCCGAGCGCGCGGCGCGAAAAATTGTATTGGCCACCGCTACGCGGAATCGCCGCACCGAGTTCAGCCATCGAAGAGGCGCCGAAGAGCGCGTAGAGTCCGCCGGCGACCCATACACCGAGAAACAGCCATGCGTTCGGAAGAAGCTTCGCAATTTCGCCGGGCGTTCGAACGATTCCCGCAGCAATGGCATTTCCGATGGCCACAGCCATGCCAAACCAAATGCCAAGAATCTGGAGCAGGCGGCCACGGCCAACCGCGGGAACAGGGCTAGCTGCTGAAGATGCTGCTGATAATTCAGGCAATGTGAGGTCTCGAGGGACGCGCGAAACGCAGCCATCATATCGGGGGGAGGAGAAAAAGCAAGCTGGAAGTGGGGAATTCGAATGCGATTCGATTCGAATGATTCTAGCGGGGAGTGCCAACGAAGTTCCACTTGCCCCAGGCGAAATTTTCATGCACCGGGACGAAGTGAGCGCGAGCAAATTTCTTTATGAGTTCGGGCTGGCCCAGCCACTGCTCGTAGGTGCGGCGTTCGAAGTGAATCATGGTGGCCAGCGCATCCACCCTGTTCGAAAGGCGGCGCGCCAGAGGATTTTCTGAAATGGCGTGCACGAATCGCAGGAAGGGAGTCAGCCACGGTTCGACGAACACAACGCGGCCGTCCTTTCGCAGGACACGCTGCATTTCTGAAAAAGTTTGATTGAGATCGCCGGGCAAAGTGGGGAGATGGTGCAAACCGCCCTGGACAATGAGGACGTCCTTGCTGCGATCCGCGAATGGAAGTTGACGGCAGTCGCCGACAATACATCTTGCCGGCCCGCGATACCGGGCGACCAGACGGGGCGACATATCCACGCCTTCGATGCGGGTGAAACCGAGACGTTCGAGCGCGATCAAACCGTTCCCGCGGCCGCAAAAGAGTTCGACAATTTCGGCGTCTTGCGGCCATTCGCGCGCCCCCAATCGATTGAGGCGCGCAATAAACTTTTGAATTTCCTGTTGCGGCGTTTCGAAACGCAGATAGGCGGCTTCCCAGGGATCCAGTGATAGCTGGTTTTGTGTCTGCGGATTTGTTTCGTTTCCCGGTGTTTCTGTCGGCGATGTCGGCATCTTCGATGCGTGGAAAATGGAACCATCGAAGGTTCCCATAGATCGCCGGTCAATTCAAGACGAGGGTCAAGGAAAGGGTCAAGACGAGGTCAAGGCGCGGATTAAGGAACGGGGCCCGCGGGTAGCGTAGCGAGTCAGTTTCCGGTAAGCCGTCTACGCAAGGAAGTGGCGGCGAATTGGGAAACAGTGGGGCGTTTATCGTGGCAGGATCGCGCCAGTGGATTATTGGGCCAAGCCCACGCGGCGCATCAAGTCTTGAAAACGGGGGTCGGTGCGCAGCGGGTCATAGATCGGGTCTACCTTGAGGGACGTGAGAGCATTGGAATGCTCTGAGTATGCCTTTTGAAGCCAGACGAAGGCAAGGACTGCCAGGAGATGGATCGGGAGCTTCCATCTCGTCGAAGGGCAGCCAGGATTCCAAGCAAATTGTTCCATGGACTTTACGACCTACGAATGTAGTTGCAATACTACTCCATTCCTGTCCCCATAGTTTTTGACTGGGATCGAGAGAGGTACTTGCTCCGAATACGCGAAGGAATACTCGCTGCTAAATAGATTGCTCCGAGGGGTTGGTCAACGGACCTGCCGAGATTGTCAGGAGTCAACCTCAACTGAGAGGTTGTAGCGGAGCGAAAACCTCGAAGACATGGCGAGGCAGAGACTAAGGCCCTCAGCCGCTTTGCGACCGAGGGCCTTGTTGTCTGGCTCTCACTTTAGGATTTTGCCTTGAGCGCCTCTTGGAAGTGTCTGGCGTCAACGCCCGCTTTTGCACCTGAGCAGAAAACTGTAGTTTTGCGCTCAAACCTTGCACATGAAAACGTCTCAAAGTAAACAAAATGTCGTTTAGACCGCCTTACAAAACCTTCACTCTCGACAGGCAACAAGAACCATCACAAAAAAACTTCACTTCAGCTTCGCAAACTCAGCTTTAGCTTGTTTCAGGGTGGGAATGTCTGGGCGTCTTTCCGGAGTGTGAGGAAGTCCTGATACGCACTGCGGGCTTTGACCGTATCGCCCCGCTGGGATAAAGGCACGGCTGCCTTCCGAGCTGAATTAAAAATCGTCGATCATCCAGACGTTTGCCTCAGAGCTGGTGCCAAACATGGCGATGTGGAAACCGTCAGGAGAAGGGATGCCCCAGATATTAAGGGGTTGAGGCTGCTGCCAAATTGGTTGGACGTTACCATCCAAGCCAATGCGCAGAAGCGTGGCACCGCCGGGGCCAGACGTTCCCACAAACACGAATTTTGAATCAGGTGCCCAGTCAAACGAGATGAGTTGCGCATAGCCTTTGACCGTGATCGCGCGAGCTTCACCGCCGCGTACCTGAAAAAAACGAATCTGATTTTCGCCCCATGCGCTCTTGAGGATGCCGACTTGAGAGCCATCCGGGGATAGTCCCCAATGATAGCGGGCCCACGGCTCGAGGGGAATACGCAGCAATTCCTTACCCTTGCCAGAGGTCAGGCCGAAAGACATGACGATGAGGTTTTTTTGATCGGCAGTGGGCACGCCATAGGCGCAAAGGTTAGCATGCTGATTTGCACACCGGAAATCACTGGGGTCTTTCATCTCAAAGAGGAATTCAGGGATACCGCCCTCAACCGCTACACGATAGAGTCCGAACTTATCCGAACCGCGTTGCTGACCCAACACGACCAACGAAGCGCCGTCGGGAGCCAGGCGCGCGTTAAAAAAGTTCATTGTGGGCGCGTGGGTGACCATTTGAGGAACGCTTCCGTCCAGGGCTTGTTTGTAAAGTTCCAGGACCTGCGTACGCCGCGAAGCAAAAATCACTTGGCGGGAATCTGCGGTCCAGGCCAGCGGAACGTTGCTGTGGTCATCCATTGTCAGCCGACGAGAGTTAGCCAGCCGGTTTTTGCTCTTGGCTAAATCTCCAACGAAAACAGAGCCGTGGTTAGTACTCCGTAGGAATGAAAGGTGCTTTCCGTCGGCCGTTGCGAAAAGATGAGAAACGGAGAATCCCGACCAGTCCGTTAGTCTGCGCGCCTTCCCCTGTGGTGTTCCCGTTCGCACATCCACTTTGAGGTCCCACAGGTTGTCCGCCGTATAGTCGGTGCTGTAGCCCTCGACGTTTCGCGAATAGATGAGGCGCCCCGGCGGGACCCACGCGAACTCTTCGAGTTTGTCGTCGGACAAGATGATCGTTTTGTTGACCCCGTTCAAATCGCAACTCTCGACGGACACGGTCGTTGCGTCACCCTGCTGATGCATGTTGCCATACGCGATCCGGTTCCCCACCGGTGACCAAGCAATTCCCGTGAATCCGGACTGATCGCCTGCGGTGAGCAACTTGCGTGGCGACTCTCCATGAGATCCCATCAACCAAATTTCACGCCCCCCGAAAGCACCCGGCGCTCTGGAAAACACAATGGTAGAACCGTCGGGAGAGATGCCATACCCGTCGTAAACACCCTCGACTAGCTCCTGGGGCGCGCCGCCGAGAGCGGGGACGGACCACAGGCTCACCGGCCTGCCAGGAAGGGCGAGGCGAGCCAGGAAGCGAGCGGAGTCCGGATACCAAGCGACGAAGTCCCAGAAAGCGCGTCCTGCTTGGACACCGTTGGGGAATGGAACGTCTTGGGTCTCAGTCGTTTCGATGAACTGAAGATGGATGCCATGTCGGTCGCCGTAACCAACATATTTGCCGTTCGGGGAAATGGCGGCGGACGTTAGGCCGAGGTCGGGCGGGTTGGCGGTCAGTCTGCGCTGCTTGAATTGTTGAAGTTGCTCCGGAGGATGAGCGAGCCGCCAAGCCGAGCTTAGCGGCCGGTACAAGCCAGCGACGAGCCCGACGACGACGAACAGCACCACTGCTGAGGTAGCCAAAATTCGCTTGCGAGGGGCAACTCGGAGGGGCGGGGCTGCTGCCGAGGTGACGGAACAGGCCGATTCTTTGTCGCGTTTTAGGCGCTGCAGGTCGGTGCGCATGTCGGAAGCCTGCGGGTAACGCGCCGCAGGGTCTTTCTCCAAGGCTTTGTTGATGATGCGTTCCAGTTCAGGCGGAAGTTCCGGGTTGAGTTGCCGTACGGGCAAGGCTGGAAGATTCACAACCGCGTCGCGGATCATCGTTGCGGTGTTTCCGGAAAAAGCCCGCTCGCCGGTGGCCATTTCGTAAAGAACCAAGCCGAAGGAGAACAGGTCGCTGCGCGCGTCCAGCTTCTCGCGGCGCACTTGTTCCGGCGACAAATACGATGGAGTTCCCATCCCATCGACAATCCGGTTCTCGTAAGATTCGAGTCAGGAAAAACACTGATTCGTATTTCCTGCGCCGAACCTTCGGCGCCGTCGTCTGCGGCCGCGCCCTGAGGGAATTCACTAACGATGTCCACAAACTTGGCCACGCCAAAGTCGAGAATCTTGGCCTCGCCGCGCCCTGTAATAAAAATGTTCGCTGGCTTGATGTCGCGATGGATGATTCCCTTCTGGTGCGCGGCTTCGAGCCCATCCGCGATTTGAATGGCGAGATCAAGCAACTTGTCCAATCGCGAACCCGTATTTTTTTGTGCAGCGCTTTCGATCCACTCCCGCAGCGTTTGCCCTTCCAGCAACTGCATCACGATGAAGGGTTGGCCTTCGTGCTCGCCCAGTTCGTAAATGGAACAGATATTGGGATGGTCCAAAGAGGAAGCCGCGCGGGCTTCGCGTTGCAAGCGCTCGAAGGCCACAGGGTCGCTGGCCAGCTCGCCAGGGAGGAACTTCATCGCTACTTGGCGGCCGAGCTTGAGGTCTTCCGCCTGATACACGACACCCATGCCTCCGCCGCCTAGCAGTTGCAAAACCCGGTAGTGGGAGACCTTCTTGCCGATCAGATTCTCGGTTAGCAGTGCGGTCGGCGGAGACGGGACGAAATTATCTGCTCCGGCTTCGACCACCGGCGCGATGAAACGATAACCCTTCGCCGGAACAGTCATGATGTAGCGCTGCTCGGAGGTCTCTCCCAGCGCCTTACGCAGCACGAAAACCGTCTGGCTCAGATTGGCCTCTTCCACAAAGCTGTCGGGCCAGACCGCCTGCATCAATTCGTCTTTGGTGATGACCTGTCCGCTGTTCTGCACCAGCATCAGCAAGACTTCAAAGGCTTTCGGAGTCAGGGGAACCGGCTCCTGGCCCCGCCGCAGCGCTCTGTTTTGCACGTCCAAGCGAAACTCGCCGAAGTTGTACAACTTTCCAGCCAGGCTGGGTATAGCTCCACCTTGAGCAACTTTGAGAAGTTTTGAGTGCTGCTTTGAGGACATTTGAGGAGCCTGCGAAGTAGCTTTCCTGCCAGCGGGAGGCAGGAACGGAGAATCGCGGCGATTATACCACCGCTGTTTCAGCCCGGCCCGATGAATTTTCAGTGAATACAACGATTAGCCAGCTTAGGAGCGCGCCATGAATTCCAGCCGATTTGGTTGGGCAGAAGGAGTTTGTATGCGTAAGCTGTTGTCGTTTCTGTTCTTTGTTACATTAGCTGCAATGCCGTCTACGGTGCGCGGCCAATCGGCACCTGCGACGGATGATGCCAGCACCCAGTTGAGTTCCCCCACCACGAACTTTGGCACCAGCTTTAAGCTGGGCGTGCAGGGACCAAACCTGCAGGAGGCCTTCATTCGGTTCGACCTTTCCGTCCTGCCCTCGGGTTTGCAAGCTTCGAACATCAACAAAGCGACTCTGCGGCTTTTCCTGGACAACGTGTCCGTGGGCGGCACATTCGACGTTCGTCTGGTGACGGGGATCTGGAGCGAGGACACCCTCACATACAACAACGCGCCGCCAGCAGGCTTGCTGATCGCCGGGAGCATTCCCGTGAGCATGTCCGGGGGGCGGGATTTCGTCCTGGTGGACGTCACCGCGGCCGTGCAGGCGTGGCTGAGCGGAACGGCCAACCATGGCATCGTGCTTACCGCCAGTCCGGGCAGCTCGATTTCGGTCAATTTCGACAGCAAAGAGAACATTTCCACGAGCCACGATCCCGAGATGGAAATTGAGGTCGTCAGCGTCGGCCCGCAAGGGCCCGCGGGACCGACAGGCGCACAGGGTGCAACGGGACAAACCGGGCCTGCGGGAACGGCCGCAACAGTTGCAGTGGGGAAAACGAACACGGGTCTTCCAGGAACGAACGCCTTGGTCACCAATGCCGGCACTGCAAACGCAGCCATTCTCAACTTCTTGGTACCTCAGGGGCCTGTCGGACTTGTGGGGCCCGTAGGTCCTCAGGGACCACAAGGTCTGCAAGGGGCGACCGGGGCTACAGGTGCTATGGGACAGCAAGGCGTTCCTGGCGTTCCCGGCATTGCGGGACCCATGGGCGGTACCGGACTGACAGGACCCCAGGGGCCGCAAGGTGCAGCCGGACTCAACAATAAAGGTCCGTGGAATGCTGCGTCTGCGTACAACCTGAGTGACGCCGTCTTCGACTCGGGCTCCTTCTGGCTCGCCACGGCTGCAAACACCAGCTCTGAACCATCTCCGACCAACACAAACTGGCAACTGTTGGCAGGGGGTATCGTCAACCGCGGCGCGTGGAGCGCATCCAACAATTACAACGTCAATGACACCGTAACTGACCAAGGTTCATTCTGGCTCGCGCTTGCCGCGAATAATAATTCGGAGCCTTCGTCCACGAGTACGAATTGGCAGCAACTTGCGGCAGCGGGCGCTCCCGGCGCCCAGGGACCAGTGGGAGCACAGGGTCCACAAGGAACGACAGGGCCGACAGGAGCACAAGGGCCTACGGGACTACAAGGTGCGCAAGGGATCCAAGGTCCCATTGGATTGATTGGTCCGCAGGGACCTCCGGGGCCGATGCCCACGGGAGCCGCCCTGACAGGCATCCCGAACACGTTCGCGACCAGCCAAACCATCAATGGGAACCTGATCCTGGGCGGAACGGGCGGGATTCAGTTTCCAGACGGAAGCACTCAAACGACTGCGGCCGCTAGCTCCGGTGGGGGCGTGCCTTCGGGGTCCATTATCCTAGGCAACTCTCCAGTCCCGCCCGCGGGGTACACTTTGGTCGGCCCAACCACGATAGGGAACGTTTGGGCGACGGTGACAGCCATGCCCACGGCGCGTGATGGGTTGGCCGCCGCTGCCGTCAACGGAAAGATTTACGCCATCGGTGGGCTCGGCGTCAGCCTCAACCGCCTGAGCACAGTGGAAGTCTATGATTCGAGCTCCAACTCCTGGAGTACCATGGCCAGTATGCCCACGGCGCGTGATGGGTTGGCCGCCGCTGCCGTCAACGGGAAGATTTACGCCATCGGTGGGGTCGCCGCCGACAACAGCACCCTCTTAAATACGGTGGAAGTCTATGATCCGAGCTCTAACTCTTGGACCACCTCAAACTCTACGGCGGGGGGTTTGCCGGGCCCGGTGGCGCCCATGCCCACGGCGCGGTGGGCCTTGGCCGCCGCAGTCGTCAACGGGAAGGTCTACGCCATCGGTGGGTTCGATTTCGCAGGCAATGTCCTCAGTGCCGTGGAAGTCTATGATCCGAGCTCTAACTCTTGGACCACCTCACCGGGTGCGGTGCCACCCATGCCCACGCCACGGGGGGGCTTGGCCGCCGCTGCCGTCAACGGAAAGATTTACGCCATCGGTGGGGTCGGCGCCTTAAATACGGTGGAAGTCTATGATCCCAGCACCAATTCTTGGAGTACGGCATTCAGCAGCATGCCCACGGCGCGGGATGTGTTGGCCGCGGCCGTGGTCAACGGGAAGATTTACGCCATTGGTGGGATCACCACCAATAACCAGTCCCTGAACACAGTGGAAGTCTATGATCCCAGCACCAATTCTTGGAGCGCGGTCGCCAGCATGCCCACGGCGCGGCTTGAATTGGCCGCCGCAGATGCCAGTGGCTTCATTTACGCAGTCGGGGGATTTAACAGCAACGTCATTCTTAATACGACGGAGCAATACTCGCCACCGGTGACGGTTTACACCTACATGAAAAACTGAAGGCGCACCCAGATCAGCGGAGCTGCATTCGTCTTACCGGTGAGTCAGAGAGGAGAATTTTAGAGGCGCGAGGCGGAATCAAACTGCCGATAAAGGTTTTGCAGACCATTGCCTTACCACTTGGCTACCGCGACGCCGGCTTGGCCGGTGCAGCGTGAGAGATACGTTTCGGCCACCAGGACGAGTGACCCATCACGTCAACCACACTTTCAGAAGGCAAATCCGGGATGATCTGGCAGGAGTCCCAAAAGTTCAGCAATTCTTCTTGATAGGGTGCTGAAAAAGCGGCATCTGTGCCGTTTCAGTGCAAGGCTTGCAACGAACAAGTGGCATTGGTGCGGCATATTTAAGAGAAGCAGATCCCTCGCTTCGCTCGGGATGACAAAGAAGATGGCGCCATAAAGCCGCCTGTACAAGGGGCATCCGACAGCGATCTGTTCGACCATCCGGACAACGCGCGTGGCTGAAACTTAGCCAGAATCGGCTTGCGAGCGAATCGCAGGAAGCTGGAACACCCGGAAGATGGGCGGGTGAAATGCCGGAAAGAGCGCGATATGATAGTGCCGCGTATGGGGACGGTTCTGACTTCGGAGGGGGCGCAGCCGGCGCGGACGGAGATGTCGCACGGCGTCGAAGTGTCCGTGGTGATTCCGTGCCTGAATGAAGC
>WNFJ01147259.1_pt1 | contig 10060 bp, 8 predicted proteins | sample 5400461 | NCBI WGS metagenome assembly WNFJ01 (sample SAMN13153349, study PRJNA577476) | soil metagenome | isolation source: 115 cm saprolite on Douglas fir-dominated hillslope | place: USA:California | collected 2013-09-17
ACGGTCGGCGCCGCCCTGATCGGCATCGTCATGTTCGGCTCGCTGACCGGATCCATGCTCCCGTTCGTCCTGCAGCGGATCGGCTTCGACCCGGCCAGCGCTTCGGCCCCGTTCGTAGCGACCCTCGTGGACGTTACCGGTTTGGTGATCTATTTCAGCGTCGCTTCGCTGATCCTGCGCGGCACCCTGCTGTAGCAGCGGTCAATGCCGACGATCGATCGGTCGTCTGAGATGGTATCTTGCCGCCACCGGCTCTCGGACCATGAGTACGGGACGCTAAACGGCGTTGAAGGCGGCAAAGCCACGCTCAAGGTCGGCCTTGAGATCGTCGACATTCTCGAGCCCGATGTGGAGCCGCAGGGCCGGTCCGCCCGGCGCCCATTTGGTCGCCGTACGATAGGGGGCGCAGTCAAACGGAATCACAAGGCTCTCGAAACCGCCCCATGAATAGCCCATGCCAAACAGCTTGACGGTGTCGAGCAGGGCATCGACGGCGTTTTGCGGCGCGGGCTTCAGGACGACACTGAACAGGCCGGACGCGCCCGTAAAATCCCGCTTCCAGATCGCATGGCCGGGATCGCTTTCCAGCGCCGGGTGCAGGACCCTGACGACCTCGGGCCGCGTCGCCAGCCATCGCGCCATGTCGAGCGCCGATCGATGATGCTGCGCCAGCCGCACCGCGAGCGTGCGCAGACCGCGCAGCGCGAGAAACACGTCGTCCGGCCCGGCGCAGACGCCGAGCAGCCGGATCGTTTCGGCAAGCTGCGGCCAGGCCCGCGCATTCGCCGATATCGTGCCGAACATGATGTCGGAATGTCCGCCGATATATTTGGTCGCTGCTTGCATGCTGATGTCGACGCCTTGCTCCAGCGAACGGTGATACAACGGCGTCGCCCAGGTGTTGTCGTCGATGACGAGCGCCCCGCGGCCATGCGCGACAGCGGCGATCGCGGGAACGTCAGGCATTTCGAAAGATTGCGAACCGGGTGCCTCGAGCAGTATCGCCTTGGTGTTGGGCTGGAAATACTTGGCGATGTCGGCGCCGATCAGCGGATCGAAATAGCTGGTCTCGACGCCGTAGCGGGCAAGCAGGCCGTTGCAGAAATTCCGCGTCGGACGGTAGGCGTTATCGCAGACCAAGAGGTGATCGCCGGCCTTCAGCACCGCCAGCAAGGCGGTCGAGATCGCCGCCAACCCGGACGGCGCGAGACCGACGCCGGCGCAGGCCGGTCCTTCGAGGGTCATCAGCGCGTCCTGCAGCGCTATGGTGGTCGGGGTGCCGTGGCGGCCATATTGGAACTCGCCGCGATGCGCATGCAGATCATCGGCGGTCGGGTAAAGCACCGTTGAGCCGTGAACCACCGGAGGGTTGACGAAACCCTTCTGCGCCTTGGTGTCCCGGCCGGACGTTACCAGCGCGGTTTCAGCCGTTAGCGGTATCGATCGTCCGTCATCGCCTGGTGAGTTCATGGGTCCGCCGCTGACCAAAAAGACCTTTTGCCGCAGCCTGATTGCTCCCTGCCAATACGCCGGTTGGCTGGGCTCGGGGCTGCATTTGTCAATGGCAGGACACAGAACATGCACGTCAACCCCTTGACCCGGCTCTCCAACCGTTCTGTGATGCCGCGGTACTTTTGTCGCCGCACGTTGAGGGGCCTGCCGCGAATTTCGATTCCTTTTAGCTACCCGGGGAGCTCGTCATGCCTTTTGGCATGGGACGTGCATTTGCGGATGGCGGGGGTCGTGGGGTCGGCCCCTCTCCGTGCGCGATGAAGTTACGAGCGCCCCGGATATCCTTGAAAGGCTTTGTCATGAAACGCGTATCGCTGGTTTTCACCCTCGCTCTTGCCACCGGTCTTTCGACGCAGATGGTTAATGCGCAGACGCTCAAGATGGTCAAGGACCGCGGCATGCTGTCCTGCGGCGTCAGCTCGGGCTTGCCGGGCTTTTCGAACCCCGACGACAAAGGCAACTGGACCGGGCTCGACGTCGATGTCTGCCGCGCCGTCGCTGCGGTCATTTTCGACGATCCGACCAAGGTGAAATTCGTGCCGTTGTCCGCCAAGGATCGCTTCACCGCACTGCAGTCCGGCGAGATCGATATGCTCTCGCGGACGACCACCTGGACGCTTTCCCGCGACACCTCGCTCGGCGCCAATTTTACCGGGGTGAACTATTATGACGGCCAAGGCTTCATGGTCAAAAAATCCCTCAAGGTCAATTCGGCGCTGGAATTGAACAGCGCATCGGTTTGCGTGGCAACCGGCACCACGACCGAACAGAACCTCGCCGACTACTTCAAAGGCAACAACATGAAGTATGAGGTGATTGCGTTCGCCACCAACGACGAAACCATCAAGGCCTATGAATCCGGCCGTTGTGACGTCTTCACCACGGATGTCTCGGGGCTCTATGCCGAACGTCTGAGGCTTGCAAATCCGGCCGATCACGTCGTGCTTCCCGAGGTGATCTCGAAAGAGCCGCTCGGTCCGATGGTGCGTCACGGCGACGATCAGTGGTTCGATCTCGTGAAGTGGGTGCTGTTTGCGATGGTTGACGCCGAAGAACTCGGCATTACCCAAAAGAACGTCGATGACCTGGCGAAATCGGACAAGCCCGAACTCAAGCGGGTGTTCGGGACCGACGGCAATCTCGGCGAACAGCTGGGTGTGACTAAGGACTGGGTATCGCGGATCGTCAAGGCGGTCGGCAATTACGGCGAATCTTTCGATCGCAACGTCGGTGCCGGCTCCAAGCTCGGAATTGCGCGCGGCCTCAATCAGCTCTGGAACAAGGGCGGCATCCAGTACGCGCCGCCGATCCGCTGATCGCATCGATCGCCAGCGGCGATGGCCATCGAGGCTCGAAATCCACCGTCGCGGCTGGTCGCCAAACTGCGACGGGCGCTTGGCGGGCGCGCCGGCTGGGGCGGATTTGCCCTGCAGATTCTGTTCGTCGCGACGCTGGCCTGGATCGGCTATGAGATCATCGGCAACGCCCGGGTCCACCTTGCGTCGCAACACGTCGCATACGGGTTCGGGTTTCTGTCGAATACGGCGGGTTTCGGCATCAGCCAAAGCCTGATTCCGTATTCCGAATCCGACACCTATGCCCGCGTGTTTCTGGTCGGATTACTCAACACCCTGTTGGTCTCGATCATCGGCATCTTCTTTGCCACCATCATCGGATTTCTGGTCGGGCTCGGCCGGTTATCGCCGAACTGGCTGCTGGCGAAGATTGCCGGTGGCTATGTGGAACTGGTTCGAAATTTGCCGCTGCTGTTCCAGATCATGTTCTGGTACCTCGCGGTACTCGGCACCTTGCCGAATCCCCGGCAAAGCATCTCGCTGTTCGGAAGTTTCTTTCTCTCTAACCGCGGCTTCGTGATTCCGAAGCCGATCGGCGAGGGTGGCCTGATGGCGTTTGCAATGGCGATTGTTGTGGCCATCATGGCTTCGTTGCTGTTGCGGACCTATGCGCGCCGCCTGTTGTTCGAAAGCGGCAGGCTGGTGAGGATCTGGCCTTATGTGCTGGGGCTGCTGATCGGACTGCCGCTGCTTGCCGCGCTGGTGTTCGGCAAGCCGGTGAGCTTCGAGATACCTGAACTCAAGGGGTTCAATTTTTCCGGTGGCTCGCGCGTCATCCCGGAATTCGTCGCGTTGACGCTGGCGCTCTCGATCTATACCGCGGCCTTCATTGCCGAGATCGTGCGCGCCGGAGTTCTGTCGGTTCACAAGGGGCAGATGGAGGCCGGCGCATCGCTGGGTCTGACGCGTGGTTCGACTTTGCGATTGATCGTGGTGCCGCAGGCGCTGCGCGTCATTCTGCCGCCGCTCACCAGCCAGTATCTCAATCTCGCCAAGAATTCGTCGCTGGCGGTGGGCATCGGATATCCTGATCTGTTCTCGGTGTTCGCCGGAACCGCGCTGAACCAGACCGGGCAGGCGATTGAAATCATCGCCATCACCATGGGGGTCTATCTCACGATCTCCCTTCTCACCAGTGCGATCATGAATTTCTATGGGTGGCGCATCAGCAGGAGCGTCGGCACATGAGCGACCAGGTGGCGTCGGCGTTCGTTCGCCAGGAGTTGGTTCCCGAGCGCGCCGCGCCGATCAAGACCACCGGCTTTGCGGGATTTGTACGCACGCGCCTGCTGAATTCGCCTGGCAACATCCTGCTGACCATCGCCAGTGCGCTGCTGCTGTGGTTCACGGTTGTTCCGGCGGTCAATTTCCTGCTGATCGATGCGGTCTGGCAGGGCAAGGACCGCAACGCTTGCCTTGCGGAGAACGCCGGCCACGTCGTCGGCGCGTGCTGGCCGTTCGTGCAGGCGAAATTCACCCAGTTCGTCTACGGATTTTACCCGGAGCCGGAGCGTTGGCGGGTCAATGTGACATTTCTGCTGGCCGCGTTGCTGCTGCTGCCGCTCTTGATTCCGCGACTGCCGGCCAAGGGACTCAACGCCGGGCTGCTCTTCATCGCATTTCCGATCGTCGCGTTCTTCCTGCTGCATGGCGGCGGACTGCACGGGTTCGGCGTGAGCTGGACCGCAGATTTTCTTTCCGGTTTCACTACCAGTATTGGAGATGCCGGAGCCAAGCTGATTGGCGCCGGCGACGCCAGTACGGTCGCTCTCGTCGGAGTGTTGTTGGCGCTGCTTGGAAAGACCATCGTGCTTCTGAGCAGCGGCATTTCGCTGCTGCTCTGGCCACTGGTCTGGCTTCGCGACCAAATTCAGGCCTCAAGCCGGCCGGTATGGATTGATATCGCGGCCACGGCGGCCATCGTCTCGATCCTGCTGTTTGTACTGAATGGTGGCTTTCGCACCGGCTGGCGCGCGCTCATCGTCAGCCTGGCGACATTCGCCGGCATCGGTCTGGTGATCGCGCTGATGCACCTCGATCGCGGCGGACTGTCGATTGTCGATACGCGGCTGTGGGGTGGCCTTTTGGTAACGCTGGTGGTGGCGGTGACCGGTATCGTCAGCTCGATGCCGGTTGGCATGGTGCTGGCACTGGGGCGGCGCTCGACAATACCGCTGATCCGGGGTTTTGCGGTGGCGTTCATCGAACTCTGGCGCGGCATGCCGCTGATCACCGTGCTGTTTTTCGCCACCTATATGCTGCCGCTGTTCCTTCCGGGAAACTTCAGCATGGACGGTCTGGTCCGCGTCCTGGTCGGCGTTGCCCTGTTCACTGGGGCCTATGTTGCGGAGGTGATCCGCGGCGGCCTGCAGGCGATACCGCGCGGGCAGGGCGAGGCTGCCAGCGCGCTCGGCCTGTCCTACTGGAAGACCACCGGACTGATCGTGATGCCGCAGGCCTTGCGCCACGTCATTCCAGGGCTCGTGAACAGCTTTATCGGGCTGTTCAAGGATACCTCGCTGGTATCGATCGTGGCGCTGTTCGATCTGCTTGGCTCGTTGCGGGCGTCGTTCGCCGATCCGGTCTGGTCGACGCCGACCACGGTGTTCACCGGGTTTGCCTTCGCCGGGATCGTCTACTTCACGTTCTGTTTCGGGATGTCCCGTTATTCCCTGTTCGTCGAGCACCGGCTGAATGTTCACCGGCGCAGCTGAGATAGATGGCCATGTCTGCGAATTCGATTGTTAGCGTCGCCGCCCTCAACAAATGGTATGGCGATTTTCATGTGCTGCGCGACATCAACCTCGATGTCGCCAAGGGCGAGCGGATCGTGATCTGCGGTCCCTCCGGGTCCGGCAAATCGACGTTGATCCGCTGCATGAACGCGCTGGAGGAATTCCAGGAGGGCCGGATCGTCATTGACGGGATCCAGCTCGGACCGGATTTGCGACGCGTCGATGAAGTCCGGCGCGAGGTCGGCATGGTGTTCCAGAGTTTCAATCTGTTTCCGCATCTGACGGTGCTGGAGAACTGCACGCTGGCGCCGATCTGGGTGCGCAATATTCCGAAGAAGGACGCCGAAGCGGCGGCGATGAAATATCTCGATCGGGTGAAAATTCCGCACCAGGCCCACAAATATCCGGGCCAGATGTCGGGCGGCCAGCAGCAGCGCGTCGCGATCGCGCGCGCGCTGACCATGAACCCGAAAGTGATGCTGTTCGACGAACCGACCTCGGCGCTCGACCCCGAAATGGTCAAGGAAGTGCTCGACACCATGGTCGATCTTGCCAATGAAGGCATGACCATGCTGGTCGTCACCCACGAAATGGGATTTGCCAGGGAAGTCGCGAACCGCATCGTCTTCATGGACGCCGGGCAGATCATCGAGGCCAATACGCCCCAAAACTTCTTCGCCAACCCGCAGCACGCGCGGACAAAATTGTTTCTCAGCCAGATTTTGCGGTGATCGTTCAAGGCTTCCGCCCGCAACTGTGGATCAGACAGACGAGGGTACCTCCCAGGCTGCCCGCTTCCATCCCTCGATCTGGATTATTCGGCATCTCCGCGCGGGCGCGACTGCAGACGCTCCACCAACAATGCTCCCGTTCCGAGAATATGTCGCTTCAGCAGCGCGCTCGCACGTTCGGTATCACGGGAGATGCAAAACTCGAGGATTTGCCTGTGCTCTTTCTGCGACTGATCGAGGTGGTGGGTCTTCTCCCAGGTGAAGCGCAAATAGCGCTCGAAATTCATCCGAAGGGTGCCGATGATGACGAGCGTTCGTTCTTTCCGGGCCGGGGCGTAGAGCATTTCATGGAAGCGCGCGTTCAGCGAAATGATGCGGTCGGTCGACTTTGCCTTGTCGAGTTCGGCCAGGACCCGGGCGGCTCCGTCCAGATCGGCTTTCGACATCCTCGGGATGGCCCATTCGAGTGCCTTCGCTTCAATCAAGCTGCGAAGCTCCGTCATTTCCTGCGCTTCGTCCGCGGTCAGGAGGGCCACACTGACGCCGCGGCGGGGCTCGGCTTTCAGGAAGCCTTCAGTAGCGAGTTGCTTGAACGCTTCCCGGACGATCATTTGGCTGACGCTGAAACGCGTGGCGACAGCGTCTTGTCGCAAGCGCTCGCCTCCGGGCAACGCTCCGTGAAGAATCCATTGGCGCAGCGTATCTGTCACTGTCGCAGCCGCAGAGCGGCGCTCGACGGCTTCGTCTGGCTTGGGCGATGACAATCGCAGCACGGTTTCTCTCTCTGCGTTGAGCGCGACCGATTCTCCGGCGTGCCGTTTTTCGATCCTAACGCTTCGATCCCAACGACAGCTTCCGCCGCGGCTTCACGAGAAACCGCGCGGGTGCCCGTTGACACACTATCGATAAGCGATTATCGCTAATTTTGCAAGGTGACGCGCAACTGCGACGAGGGGGCCGATGCCGCTGAGACTTTCCGATTTCGACGCCGTAACCTTTGACGTCTACGGAACCCTCATCGATTGGGAGCCGTCGATCATCGACTTCCTCCGCGATTGGGCTGGTCGGAACGGCGTTTCGTCGTCAGAGGAGGATTTTCTAATGGCGTTCGACCGCGCCCGCGCCGACATCCAGCAGGCGCGGCCGGCGTATCCGTATCCCGAGATCCTGCGTCGCTGTTTTGATCGCATCTGCCGCGAATATGGCGTCGCGATTGATCGCTGGGAACGCGAGCAATTGGCCCTCACCCCTCATCAGTGGCCGGCCTATCCCGACAGCCACGGCGGCCTGGCGGCGCTTCAAGCCCATGCGAAAGTCGGCGCACTGAGCAATATCGACAACGCTTCGCTTGAAAGTTCGTGCCGGAAGCTCGACTTCCGCTTCGACGTTGTCGTCACGGCGGAACGTGTCGGCGCCTACAAGCCGGACTGGCCGCACTTTGAAGCCGGCATTTCCGATCTTGCCGCAATCGACATTCCGCGCGAGCGCATCCTGCATGTCGGACAGAGCCTGCGAGCGGATATCGCGCCGGCCAATCGACTGGGTCTGACATGCGCATGGATCCATCGCCCGGGCCGCCTGCTCGGTTTGTCGGGCGATGGCGTCGCGGAAGCCAAACCGGATCTGACTGTTTCAAGTCTTCAAGAACTCGTCTCCGCAATCAGCGCGCAGGGTCGAGCCGGTTGCCTGACGACGTGCTGTTTTCAAGGAGGCCAGCGATGCGCAAGATCTTGTTGACGGCTCGCGTGTCCATCACGCGCTGATTGCCGCCAGCTGCGTGATGATCGCGTGGTTCTTCCTGACATTCCACATCGCGGGGACAACGTTGATTTATTAGACCCGTTGTATGCGGCTTTGTCACTGTCCGTAGCACGCCGATTTTCGAAATCAGCGAAAGCGATTGGAAACCATAAACCTGTCGAGGCCGCAGCGGGTTCACCGACTGGAAAGCAATTTGTGGCCTTTTATCCCAAAAGGACGCGCCAATGTTGGGTTTCCTGTTCGGTTTCAATGCCCGGCTCGGCCGGCTGCATTACTTCCTCAGCACGATTGGCCTGGCTGTGGTGATGACCGCAATCTGTTTCGCCATTGCGAGCTATGCGATCCAGCACACACCCAGGGGGATGGATCCATCCGCCGGCCTGATTGGTTGGCCGGTGATCGTCTCCATCCTCGTATTCCTGTGGATCACCTTCACGCTGCAGTCCATGCGTATCAGGGATATCGGATGGGACCCGGTCTGCGTCATCCCGGCGTGGATAGCACTCCTCATCGTCGATAAGCTTGTTGCAAGCAAGATCCCCGCGTGGTCGCTGGGTCCTGAACATCAGGGAACAATCGTCGGTGCGTTGATCAACTTCGGACTGATTTTGGCTCTGACGTTTTGGCCGAGCGGCGAACACGAAGGTCCGATGCCGACGTCTGGCGAGACGCGCCGGAAGCCACCTGAGCTACCGCGTAATCAAGGTACAGCGTCGGCGCCTGCGGCACGCATCGCGCGGGCGACGGGAACCGGATTCGGTCGCCGCGCATTTTGAAAGTCGCTGGCGACAGCGATTGGTCCAGCAGCGCTTTCAAGCGAAGTGGAGACCGGTTCGCGTCAAGAAACGCGTCAAATCAAGAATCTAGAGCTCCGTTTCGATCTATCGAAACGGAGCTCTAGATGCGCTGGTGCCCAATCACACCTTCTCGAACGGAACGCTGATCGCGCTTTTTTTCTCGAGCCATGCCGGCACCGGCAGGTTTTTCGAGCGCATGAAATCCGGATTGAACAGCTTTGACTGAGAGCGATATCCGGAATCGCACAGCACGGTCACGATGGTATGGCCCGGTCCGAACTGGCGGGCGAGCTGGATCGCGCCGGCGACGTTGATGCCGGTTGAGCCGCCTACGCACAGGCCCTCGTGTTCGAGCAGCTCGTAAATGATGAGAACAGCTTCCTCGTCGGGAATGAGAAAGGCGTCGTCGACCTTCGCGGTCTCGATGATGGGTGTGACGCGGCCAAGCCCGATGCCTTCGGTGATCGATCCGCCCGGTGAAACCTTGGCTTCGCCATGCTTGAACAATTCATACATCGCGGCCCCCAGCGGGTCGGCGCAGCCGATCACGATGCCCTTGTTCTTTTCCTTGAGGTAAGTGCTGATGCCGGCCAGCGTGCCGCCGGTGCCGACCGAGCAGATGAAGCCATCGAGCTTGCCGCTGGTCTGCGCCCAGATTTCCGGGCCGGTCGAATCGTAATGCGCCTTCGCGTTATCCAAATTGTTCCATTGATCGGCGAACAACACGCCGTTCGGCTCGCTCTTGCGCAACTGGTCGGCCAGCCTTCTTCCGACGTGCTGGTACATGTTTGGATTGGAGTAGGGCAGTGCTGGAACTTCGATCAATTCGGCGCCGCAGAGCCGCAACGTATCCTTCTTTTCCTGGCTCTGGGTTTCCGGAATCACGATCAAGGTCCGATAACCACGCGCGCTCGCCACCACCGCAAGACCGATGCCGGTATTGCCCGCGGTCGCTTCCACCACCAGGCCGCCGGGCTTGAGCTCACCGCGTTTCTCGGCTTCGAGGATCATCCATTTGCCGGCGCGGTCCTTCACCGACTGCCCGGGATTCATGAACTCGGCCTTGCCCAAAATAGTGCAGCCGGTCGCCTCGGAAGCCCGCTTCAGTTTGATCAGCGGCGTATTGCCGATCGCTTCGACGACGTCGTTGTTAATGGTCATGTCTGTGA
>WNFJ01163779.1_pt2 | contig 10060 bp, 8 predicted proteins | sample 5400461 | NCBI WGS metagenome assembly WNFJ01 (sample SAMN13153349, study PRJNA577476) | soil metagenome | isolation source: 115 cm saprolite on Douglas fir-dominated hillslope | place: USA:California | collected 2013-09-17
TGAACGTGATTCGGGGGGCGATGTGGCGACTGCGGGCTTTGCCGGCGTTACGTGCGCAGGATTTGCTCCGCCTGTCTGGGCCGCTGTTGCCGGTTTCGCAGGCAGCGGTGCTGTGCCGGAGCCAGCTGCCCCTGAGCCCTGGCCAAAAGCCGGCGCAGTCGCAAGCATCATGGCGATGGCAACAATTGTCGTTTTTCGCATGTCTATCAAAAGTCCCCGACCAGCACGCCGCCTGGCGCGGCGAGAGCTTTGCCGGCCGACCCGCTTGGGTTGATCGATCGTGTCCGCGGCGGTGCAAACCAGGTCAGCGAACGGCCCTAGTCTTCGTTCGCGGCGATCGATTCCATCAAGGACACCAGCTGACGTTGCACGGTCTGATCCTTGATCTTGCTGTAGGCCCGCAGCAATCTCAGGCTGAACGCGCTATCGAGAAACAGCAGGCTTTCGACCTCGCGCGCCTTGCCGTCGCCGTCGTAGAAGAATGTGACGGGTACATCCAGCGCGGTGGCGATTTGCTGGAGACGGGCGGCGCCGACGCGATTGACGCCCTTCTCATATTTTTGCACCTGCTGAAAGCTGACGCCGAGCTTGTCGCCGAGCTCCGCCTGCGAGATTCGTTGCTCCACGCGCCGCAGCCGGATTCGCTTCCCCAGTTCAATGTCGGGTTTGCCGGCACTGCGCTGCTTCATTCTCTTCGCTGCTGATTTGATCATTCTGGTCCTACCGTCCTTCGGTCGAGAAGCCCCCGAACAGATGGGTCAGGGATTCACCCTTGTATACCGCTTTAAATTCACTTGGATGGATGAATTCGTCCTTAAACCACGGGAATCTTGCGGGACTGAAAGCTTCCACCAGCCAGTCAATCATATGCCGCACCCTGGGGATGCGGCCGCTACCGGGATGATAGGACAGCCAAATGTCGAATGATCGGCGCAATTCAACCTCAAGAGGTATCATTTTCCCGCCAAGCGCGCAGGCGTAGCTCGGAAACACGCCAATTCCGGCACCATTGGCGACCGCCCAGTAATTGGCGCTGCTCACGTTGGTTTTCATCACCACCAGATCGCGCTGGGAATAACCGGGAAACAGGCTTTCGAAAACCTCTTTGGCGGTGGTCTGCTCGGTGACCTGCATCACCAGCCGGTGCTTGACCAATTCGTCAGGAGTTTTCGGGGCACCGTACGTCTCGATGTATTTCTGGCTGGCAAAGAACATCAGATGCATTCTGCCGAGCCGGACCAGTTTGACATCCAGCGCGGCCGGCCGCGACAAATGGATCGCAATGTCGGCCTCGTGTCTCGATACGTCGGCCGAGCGCATCGCACAGTGGAGATCGACGAGAATGTTCGGGAACGATTGCTGGAATTCGACCAGGCGCGGGGCCAGCCAAAATGTGCCCAGGCCTTCGGTAATGGCGACCCTCACTTCGCCTGACAGCGTGTTGGTGACCGAACTGCCGGCGCGCAGCAAGTCGAACGAAGCGGCCTCCATGCGTTCTACTGCCGAAACGACCAGCGAACCTTCGTCAGTCAGGCGGGTGCCGTGAACGTCCCGCGTGAACAGGGTGGCGCCGATTTGCCGCTCAAAATCGTCGATTCGCCTGCGGACGCCGTTGATGGAGAGTTCGAGCCGCTCAGCCGCGGATCTGAAGCTTCCGCAGCGCACGACTTCCAGAAAAACCCTGGCCGCGTCCCAATCCGTCAGCCTGCCGAGGGCCGCCTGATGGCGTTCTTCCTGAGGAACGCCCCTTTCCAGCGCCAGATGCATACACCGCCCCTTCCGCTTGATAAGCTTGGCAGAATTTCGAGCGATCCACAACCATGACGGGTCCCGTGCGAGCATTTTTGCGCCCACGATTATGGCCCGGCTGACGCTTAGGGAACCGGGAGGTCGCGGTTCCCGGCCCGTCCTGCCCTGGAAAGGGGAGCCGCGTGACTTCAGTTATAAGCCTTCGGACACTGGCGAATTCATCGGGCGTTCCGATCGTGGTGTTTGTGGATATGCAACAGGAATACCTGGCGAAGCCGCGGCTGTTGGCGATTTCCGAGATCGATCGCGCACTGGACAATTGCCGAAAGGTTCTGGATCATTCGCGCAAAATCGGCCTGCCGGTCGCATTATTTATGCGCATGTTCAACGAATCAGCCTTTTTTAACCGCGCAACGCCGTTCGTGCGTTGGATCGAGGGTTTTGAGCCGTATCGGAACGAAATGGTATTCGAACGAAGTAGCCCGTCATGCTATTCCAGCGAACCCTTCGCCGCATTGGTGGACCAAAGCCGGGGCGGCCTCGTGCTCGCCGGATTTGCGGGCGAATCGGCCTGCCTGTCGACGTTGATCGATGCGTTCCACCGCAAGCACAAGATCGCTTATCTGTGCGACGCTTCGGCCAGTCACGCGCTCGACGAGATGCCGGCGGACGAGATCCACCGCGCCGTTTCGAAGATATCCGGAGTTTATGGAGAGGTGTATGAAACGTCGGACTGGATCGACTCGACTTTACCTCGCAAGCTCGGTAACGGAAAAAACGCTGGTGGATAAATCAGAAGAACGATTGCATTCGGTTCTCGCAAGCCTCGAGGAGTGCCGCGCCGTTCTCATCGAGAGTGGCGACCGTGAGACTGCACTGTTGCTCTCAGTGGCAATTCTCGAGCTTCGGATGAAACTCAACCGAATTACCGACTCGGAATTAAAGGCTTTATGCGATGCGATGTTGCCGGATGAGACGCCGGCGGAGAGATCGCGAGAGCCGAAACAGCCGCAAGGCCCGCGCCGGCGTCCCCTGCTGAAGCTGGTCAAATAGCATCCGCATCCAGGTCGCGGGCTCCCGATCCGTAGCGCTGCGGCGGCGATGCCCGCTCGGGCCGTCGCGATGCCGCATTGTTGATCGAGAAACCCCCCACTATCGCTGGTGCGATTGCGCATTTTCGCGCATCCGCTGGATCATGCCGGATCAAGCCGGTACTCTCCGATCTCAGAGCTGGCCGAGGTGGCGAGCCCGAAAATTATCAATGACTGCATGATTCACGATGTCTCGATCCCCGCGGCACTAATCGCCGGCCTGGTCAGCTTTGTATCGCCGTGCGTGCTGCCGTTGGTGCCGCCCTATCTGATTTATCTCACCGGCGCGACCATCGAGCACGTCGCCAATGACGAGACGGTATCGTCCTCGAAACGCGCCGTGATGATATCGGCTGCCATGTTCGTGCTCGGCTTTTCGACCGTGTTCGTGGCGCTCGGCGCCAGCGCGTCGCTGATCGGAGGCCTGATCCATGCCTGGTCGGCGGAGCTTGCGATTGTCGCCGGCATCGTCATCATCATCATGGGCCTGCACTTCCTCGGGCTGACACGGATCGGATTCCTGATGCGGGAAGGGCGGCTGCCGATACCAAAGCCGGTGGGCTTGTGGGGCGCCTATGTGATGGGCCTGGCCTTTGCGTTTGGCTGGACGCCCTGCATTGGCCCGATCCTCGCAGCTATCCTGTCGATCGCCGCCGCCGAGGCGACGGTGGCGAAAGGCGCAGGCCTGCTCGCGGTCTATTCCGCAGGGCTTGGGGTTCCGTTTCTGATTGCGGCCTTCATGGTCAAGCAGTTCTCGACGCTGTTGTCGCGGATGAAGCGACACCTCGCCAGCGTCGAGCGGGCGATGGGCGTCTTGATGATCATCACCGGCATCGGCTTTCTCACCGGCACCGTAACCAATGTGAGCATCTGGTTATTGGAGACGTTTCCGGCGTTGCAGAATTTTGGCTAAAAGGCTTCGCCTCGCTTGCGGTTCGCTCCTTAAGCCATGAACTCGCGCGCGCCCGCGCTTACAGTGCCGGCCTTATGTTCTGATTCAAGTGGAAGAAATTGGTCGGATCATATTTGTTCTTTAGGGCGGCCAACCTCGGGTAGTTCTCGCCGTAAGCTGCCTGAACCCGGTCCGTTCCCTCTTCGCCGAGATTGTTGGCGTAGACGCCGCCAGTCGAGAACGGTCTCATCGCATCCCATAGCCCACGCGCCCACCGGATGTGCGCTTCGTCGTCCGCCGGATTGTCCCAGATCGAAATCGGGAAGCAATCGTAAAGCGCATCTCTATTCGCGTAGGGGGTTTCGGCTATCGGTACACGCGCGATTGCGCCGCCAACCTGCTGCAGGACAAGAAGCGACTCGCTTGGTGCTGTCGCGTAAGTCGCGAGCAGTGTATCGATCGCCCGATCGGTAATTTCCCGCAAGAACTGAGCCTTCCAGTAGTAGCGACGGCCGCGCGGGAAGATGCTGTCCCCGGCCGATTGGATTTGAAGGTACGAAATAGGAGCAATTCGGTCTTCAACTGGCGCACCATACTCTCTCAACGGCTTGAGGACCCGCTCGCCTTCGTCAATCGAGCCGACGTAGCATGCCGAGACGCTGAAGAAGCGTTCGCCGGAGGGTGCTGTCACAAGCGCTGCATCCACACTCAGTTCATCCGGAGCCTTGGTTGAAAACGTTCGGTAGAATTGCATCGCACCGCGTGCATGCTCGTAACTGTGCAGTACGGATCCCGCCAGGAGCAGCGGACCCACGGGATAAAGCTTGTATTCGAAAGTCGTAACAATCCCAAAGTTGCCGCCGCCACCGCGTATGCCCCAGAACAGGTCCGCGTTCTCGGTCGCGCTTGCCTTTAGCAACCGTCCGTCCGCGGTCACGATTTCGGCTGCCATGAGATTGTCGCAGCTTAGTCCATGTTTACGGCCGAGCTTGCCAAAGCCTCCCCCAAGCGTCAGTCCGGCTATGCCCGTATCGGCATTCACCCCCATGGTCGTCGCCAGGCCAAAGGATTGAGTGGCGGTGTCGAACTCTCCCAAGCTTAAGCCGGCCTCGCTTCATGCGCGACACATCGATCACGATGCCACCGTTGCACACCGAGCAGCCCGCGACGTTGTGGCCACCGGCGCGAACGGAGACGAGAAGGTTTCGCGATCTGGCGAAATTGACGGCGGCGACGACATCGTCGGATTCGGCGCAATAGATAACCGCCGCCGGCCGCTTGTCGACCATCTCGTTCCAAACCTTGCGCGCCCGATCGTAACCTGGATCGTCCGGAAGGACCAAAGCGCCGCGAATTGTCTTTCTGAGCCACGCGATATCCGGCACTTGCAGGGTCGGGTCGGTGCTGGAATGGTCCGCAAGCCTGAGATCGCTCATTGGGGGTTCCCTTCGTGGCTCAGCACGATTAGGCGAGCAAACAGTATCTATGCCCAGACCGCGATGGTCTCATGAGCCCCTCATTGGTGGCAAAATCGAATATCTCAGTCGCTAGGTGAGTTAGATTCATCTAAACTGATTGAATGAGAAAGCTTCCTCCACTCGGGTCCCTCCGCGCCTTCGAAGCCGCCGCCAGGCGCATGAGCTTCAGAGAGGCCGCGGCCGAGCTCGGCGTGACGCCCACGGCTATCAGCCACCAGATTCGATTGCTTGAGGACATCTGCGGACAACCTTTATTCCGGCGGCGCCCACGTCCGCTTGTGCTTACGGGCGCGGGCGAACGGCTGTTCCCGGTCATTCAGAACGGCTTCGACGCTTTCGTCACGGCAATTGCATTAGCTTCCGCTGGCGTTGGCCAACGCCCGCTGCGGGTGACGAGTCCCAATGCGTTTGCCAGCCGATGGCTGGTCCCGCGTCTGCCAAAGTGGCGGGAAAAGCACCCGAACACTCCGCTGGAGATTATCGGGACCGATGCGGTGCTCGATCTGCGCGCCGGCAATGCCGATGTCGCGATCCGTTATGCACGCAGAATGCCACCGAACCTTGCCGCGCAAGAAATTTTCCGGGACACATTCTTTCCAGTGTGCAGCCCGGAATTGCTCGCGAAAGGCAGCCGGCAGATCGAGCGTGCCGCCGATCTGCTGCAATATCCGCTTGTCCATTTTGATTGGATGAACCGCGACCCCGAGGCGCCGACCTGGCGCCGATGGCTGGCGACTGCGCGTTCGGTCGATCCCGATATTCCGGATACCAATAAAGCGTGGGACCTAAGCTTTCGCGAAGAGCTGCATGCGATTGATGCGGTCGCCGCGGGTCAAGGCATCGCTATCTGCAGCGACGTAGTGGTCAGCCGCGAACTCAACAGTGGAGCGCTGGTCAAAGCACACGCCCTCTCTCTCCCGGGTTACGGCTTCTATCTCGTGTCCGTGCCCAGCCACCCGCAACGGCCGAACATCGAGGCTTTCTCCGCCTGGATGCGATCGGCGGTGTGAGCGTCGCCTCAAGCGGCGTATTTGGCTCGGTAAGGGAGTCCGGTATCGGCGCATCGCGTCGTTTTGCTGCCTCGATTCGTCAGAGGCAGCGCGGACTTTTTCAAGCCATCCGTGTTGACGTCTTTATGATTCCCGCTCTAGCTCTCGTCCTCAAGCGAGCAGATCACCGTATAGACCACGCCGCGGGGCAGAAAATCGACCGTGGCTTCGCCGTCGAGTTGATCGCGCGCGCTGCGCTCGATCAATCGCGATCCGAAACCGCGTTGCACCGGGGCAACGACGGGCGGGCCGCCGGCCTCCGTCCATATCAATCTCAATTTCGGCTTGGCGTTTTCCGTGATGACCTCCCAATCCAGCATAACGGTGCCGGTATCGTTCGACAGCGCGCCGTACTTTGCGGCATTGGTCGCCATCTCGTGCAGGATCATCGACAGCACCACCGCCAGTCGCGGCGATAGCGGAACGTTCGGTCCAAACATTCGCGCCCGCTTTGGATTGTTAAGCAGATATGGCTGCAAGACACGGCCGACCACTTCCTGGAATTCGGAGCCTTGCCACTTCTCCTTGCTCAGCAGGTTGTGCGCCTCCGCCAGCGCGCCGAGCCGGCCCTCGAACTTTTCGCGCTCGGCCTTGCTGGCGCTACGAAAGGTTTGTGTGGCGATCGACTGCAGGATCGCCAGCGTGTTCTTGACGCGATGATTGAGTTCTTCGATCAACAGGTCATGCAGCGTCTCGCCGCGGGCGATCGTCGTGGCCATCCGCACCGCGAAGGCGAGGCCGGTCAGCAGCAGAACGCCTCCGATCACGCTGGTGATCGCGAGATTACGCCACAACGGACCGACCAGGGAGCTTTCCGCAATGCCGGCGGCCACGGTCCAGCCGGTGAGCGAGGATCGCGCAAAAGTCGTGATCAGCGGCACGCCTTCCAGCGATAACGTTTGCAGGGTCGCTTCGGGCTTGCGAAACATCTCGGCATACAGCGAAGGCGATGCACGCTTGCCGACCGTCTCCTGCGGATTCGGCGCGCGCGCGAAACTGATGCCGTTGCCATCAAAAATCGAGATCGTCCAGGCTGCGCTTGGGCGCTGCTTGTCGATGATGGCCTGGAAAATCTCGATCGGCGGGCTGAAGGAAATGTCGTAGAGGACCTCGCCGTCGCGAAACACCGGCACCTCGACCGTCACGATCAGTGTTTTCTTCACCGCGCCGGTGAACAGATTTGAGTACTGCGGACTCTTGGTCGCGAACACCTTCTCCACGATTTCGCGGTTGTTGCGGAGCGGCAGGCTTGTGGTGGCCGATGCGACCGAGGAGAACAACTGGCGGCCTTCGCGGTCCGCGACCAATATCACGCCATCCTTGCCATATTGGTCGAGAAAGCCCAAGGCGATGCGGCGAAAATTCGCGAAGTCGCCTTCGCGCAGCGCGGTGGTGAGCGAGAGCACCTGGAGCCCGCCGGTCATGCGCTGCATTTCGGCGTCGAGCACAAGGCGAATGCTGCGCACGGTTTCGAGAACGCGACGTGAAGCATCGCTGCGGTCTTGTTCGTAGTTGTGGAAGACGATCACGGCCGCAAAAATAATCAGCGGCAGCGTTGTTCCCGCGACCAGAAGAGCAAGACGCACTGGCAGTGAAGGTTTCGGCACGCGGGTCCCGCATCGATGCATTTGGCGTGGCTACGCCAAGTCACCGTGAGCATAGGAGAAGCGCTTGAAATTCGCCAAGGATTTTGGGTTGGCAAGCCGGTTCCGGCGGAGGCTCGCGGGTGCGCTGCGAAACGCCGCCGTCCCTAAAGATTGCTGTCGGTAATTGCGGCGTAAACCATGGTGCGCAGTTCGCGCCGTATCGGATAGGCGTTCGACGGTATGACCTGGGTCATGAAAACGGCGATCATTTCTTCCGCGGGATCGATCCAGAACGATGTGGTGGCCAACCCGCCCCAGGAATATTCGCCGGCGCTGCCGGGCATCAACGTCTCCGTGGGATTCATCGTGACCTGGAAGCCGAGGCCGAAGCCGATGCCGTTGTAGGTCGCCTCGCTGAATAGCGAGCGCGACATTGCCGGCAGGTCGCGCCCGCCGGGCAGATGGTTGGATGTCATCAGCGCCAGCGTCTTCGGACCGATCAGCCTGACGCCGCCGAGCTCGCCGCGGTTGAGCAGCGCGCGGCAGAAGGTGAGATAATCGGCCGCGGTCGAGCACAACCCGCCGCCTCCGGAGACGAACGACGGCGGCGAGAGGAAAGTGCTCTTGGCCGGATCATCCTGCAGCGTCAGGCCGCCCTTGCGGTCGGTCGCGTGCAACGTCAAGCCGCCTTGCGGGTCGGCCGAGTAGCAGGCCGCGAAACGATCGACCTTGCCGGCCGGCACAAAAAAGCCGGTGTCGTTCATATCAAGCGGATCGAAGATGCGTTCTTTCAAAAATTGTTCGAACGGCTGGCCGCTGATCTTGCCGATGAGATAGCCGATCACGTCGGTGGAGACGGAATAATTCCAGGCCTCGCCGGGCGAAAATTCCAGCGGAAGCTTCGCAAGATCTTCGATCATCGATTGCAGCGTTCCCGCTTGCGGGATCTCGCCGATGTCCAGTTTGCGGTAGGCGGCATCGACGTTGGATCGTTGCTGGAAGCCGTAAGTGAGGCCCGAAGTGTGCCGCAGAAGATCGACGATCAGCATCGGCCGCGATGGCGGCCTGGTCAGGAATGCCGGGGCGGTGCCGGCCTGGAACACGCCGAGGTTTTTCCATTCCGGGATGTATTTATGGACGGGTTCGTCGAGCGCGACGCGGCCTTCCTCAAACAGCATCATGCAGGCCACGCTGGTGATCGGCTTGGTCATCGAATAGATGCGAAAAATGGTGTCGTCCTTGATCGGCGCCTTGCGCTCGAGGTCGGCAAAGCCCTGCACCGCGCTGTGGACGATCTTGCCGCGGCGGTACACCAATAGCTGCGTTCCCGGAAAGCGGCCGGCATCGATATATCGATGCCTCAGATGCGCTTCGAGGCGGTCGAGGGCGGCCTTGGACATGCCTGCGGCTTCAGGTGAGGCGACGGTCGGGGCTAACATCGGGATCATCTCCGGAGCTGTCGGGACAGGTCTTGATAGCCGAAAAGTTTGTTGCATTCCAAGCGGCGCGTGCTTAACCCGGCGGTATCGCCGGTGTAGGCTTCCCGCCGGCAATCGTAACCCGCAGGACAGTAGCAATGCCCCAATTCAACGACGCCGAACTGACCGCCGCCGTCATCCGCAGCTTCGAGGAGACGCCGGACCCGCGTGTTAAATTCCTGATGGAAGAACTGGTGAAGTCGCTGCACGATTTTGTCCGCAAAACCGATCTCACCTTCGACGAATGGGGTTACGCGATCGATTTTCTGACCCGCACCGGGCAGAAATGCACTTCGAGCCGGCAGGAATTCATCCTGCTGTCGGACGTGCTCGGGGTTTCGATGCTGGTCGACGCGGTGAACCATCGCGAGCGCGACGGCGCGACCGAGACCACCGTGCTCGGCCCGTTCTATGTCGGCGAGCATAAGCCGATGCCGCACGGCGCCGATATTTCCGCCGATCTGCCGGGAGAGCGGATGTTCGTGAAGAGCCGCGTCACCGATCTGAAGGGCAAGCCGCTGGCGAATGTTCCGGTCGACGTCTGGCATGCCGATGATGACGGCTTCTACGATTCGCAAAAGCCATCCTATGAGACGCAGGGGCCATCCTCGCGGGCGCGGTTTATCACCGATGCCGACGGCCGGTTCTTCTTCCGCACCATCCTGCCCTGCAGTTATCCGATCCCGACCGATGGTCCGGTCGGGGAAATGATCCTGCAGACGCGGCGCCATCCGATG
>WNFJ01226110.1_pt3 | contig 10060 bp, 8 predicted proteins | sample 5400461 | NCBI WGS metagenome assembly WNFJ01 (sample SAMN13153349, study PRJNA577476) | soil metagenome | isolation source: 115 cm saprolite on Douglas fir-dominated hillslope | place: USA:California | collected 2013-09-17
TCGCCGACGATGTCGATGATGAGCGAGACGTCGCCCTGCGGCTTGAGCAGCCGCCGCAGGCTGCCGACCGAGTTGAAGATCACCCCGAGCGGATTGCGCACCTCGTGCGCGATCGACGCCGACAGCTCGCCCAGCGCCGCCATGCGCTCGCGATCGATGAGCTCCTTCTGGGTGCGCGCCAGCTCGGCGTAGCTCTTGCCCAGGTCCTGGTAGAGGCGGGCGTTCTCCAGCGCCACCGAGATCAGCTGTGCCGCGTGGGTGGCGAGCCGCACGTCCTGCGCCTCGAAGATGCGGCCGCTGCGCTCGAACATGGTCAAGACGCCCAGCGCGCGGCCGTGCGAGAGCAGCGGGACCGCGAGCGTGGAGGTGCAGCCGAATCGCGCGGTCACCTCCGGCGCGATGCGCGGATCGCCGCGGGTGTCGAAGGAGACTTGCGCCTGCAAAGTGCGGAAGGCCAGCGCGCTGAGCGAGTCCTGCGCGAAGGGCAGCTCCAGGTCCGCTTCGAGCGGCGGTTGCGGGTCCTCTCGCGCGGCGATGCGCAGCGCGCTGCCGTCCTGGTTGGGAAGGAGCACGTAGGCGCAGCTGGCCGCCTCCAGCACCTGCCCGACGTCGAGCGCGCCCACCACCTCCCGGCCGAGATCGAGCAGCAGGGTCAGCTCCGCGTTGCGCCGGTCCAACTCCTCGATGAGCAGTTCGTCAGCCGTCATCGCTCGCCTTTGCGCAGCACGCGCTTGTCGCCGATGCGCAGCGTAACTCTCTCACGGTCGAAGTACTCGAGCAGCGGAATGGCGAACTTGCGGGTGAGGCCGGTCAGCTCCTTGAACGACTGCGCGTCGACGGAGCCCGCCGCCGCCAGGTGCGCGAGCAGCTTGCGCCGCAGCTCGGCGAGGGGCGCCGCGCCGAACCAGAGGTCCTCGCTGATCTTGGCAGCGCGGCCTGCCGCTGCCAGCGCTTTTAGGAGTGCCTGGGTGCGCGGCGGCGGCTGCTCGATCAGCGCCGGCAGCTCGTCGGTGCGGGGAGGTTGCAGGCCCGCCTGGTCGAGCAGCGCGGCCAGCTTCTCCTGCGCGTCCTTGTCCTTGCCCGACAGCTTCGCCGCCACGCCGGGCGGATGGACGCGCTCGGCGTCGGCGCGCAGCTCGCCTTTCTCCGCCAGCGCGGTGAGCGCCTTCGCATACAGCTTCTGCGGCGGCTGGCCCGCGCGCTGGCGCAGCTCCTCGCGGGCGATCGCCCGTCGTTGGCGCGCAGGCGGGAGAGGAGCTTCGCCTCCAGCGCCTGCAGCACGCCTGCGTGCGCGTAGAGACGCGCCTCGCGGTCGAAGAGCACCGCGCGGCCCGCCTGCGCCAGCCGCTCCAGCGCCTTCTCGGCGGACTTGAGCGCGAAGGCGCCGCGGGCCGCCAGCCGCTGCGGAGAGGCGCCCGGATATCCCGACTCGAGCAGCAGCCGCTCGGCCTGCAAGAGCGGATCGTCGCCTGCGAGCGCCTGCAGCGTGAGGACGTCGGCCTCTCGTTGCCTGCGCCTGCGCGGCGCCACCGAGAGGATGCGCCCGCCGCCCAGGGTGCTGGCGTGACCGCGCGTCAGCCGGGTCTGCGCCGCGCCCTCCTTCGTCGATCTCGGCAATTCGCCGCGCAGCAAGAAGCGCAAGCCGGCGATGGCCGCCGCCGGCTGCGACAGGCGCAGCTGCCCGAGCGCGCGCTCGCCGGGCACGAGCTGCGCGCGATCGATCAGCGCCACCACCGCCGGCACCTGCGCCGTGCCGATGTGCGCGAGCAGCCGGGTCCGGCTCTTGAGCGGCCGCGCCGCCCACGGCAAGAGCTCCAGCTCGACGTCCAGCATCTGTGCCGCGCCGATCGACTCCAGCGTCCCGGCGGGGATGAGCGCCGCGCCGCGCGGGGCCTCGCTCACCTCGACGCCGGCCAGGTTCGCCGCCGTGCGCTGTCCGGCGCGCGCCTTCTCCACCGCGCCGCCGTGCACTTGGAGTCCGCGCACGCGCACGCCGCGCGCCGTCGCCCCCGCGCCCACCAGGTCGACCTCGTCGCCGGCAGAGAGCGTGCCCGAGAAGAGCGTGCCGGTCACCACCGTGCCGAATCCTTTGACCGCAAACGATCGGTCGAGCGGCAGGAAGAGCGGCCCCGCCTCCGGCCTCGGCGCCGCCAGCCGCGCCTTCACCGCCGCGGCGATCGCCGCCACCAGCTCGGGCAGGCCTTTGCCGGTGCGCGCCGAGCACTCGACGATCTGCGCCTCCTCGAGGAAGGTGCCCTTCACCAGCTCTTGAAGCTCGAGCGTGAGCAGCTCGCGGTGTTCGGCCCCCAGGCCGGGCAACAGGTCCGACTTGGTGAGCGCGATGACGCCGGCCTGCACGCCGAGGAGCCGCAGGACGTCGAGGTGCTCCGCCGTCTGCGGCATGGGGCCCTCGTCCGCGGCGACGCAGAGCACCGCGACGTCGATGCCGCCCGCCGCCGCCACCATCGCGCGCAGGAAGCGCTCGTGGCCAGGGACGTCGACGACCCCGGCCACGCCGACGCCGGGCAGGTCGAGGTGCGCGTACCCGGCCTCGAGCGTGATGCCGCGGCGCTTCTCCTCGGGCAGGCGGTCGGTGTCGATGCCGGTGAGCGCCTTCACCAGCGCGGTCTTGCCATGATCGACGTGGCCGGCGGTGCCGACGACCACGCGCAGCGGGGCGGTGCTCACTCGTTCACCCAGGCGACGCCGGGGGCGAGCTTGGTCTTGTCGAGCGATGCCGCGCCGCGCATCACCGCGACAGGCGCTGCGCAGTACAAGGTGGAGAAGAGCGCTGCCGGGCGGTGGTTGCCGCTGCGCTTGAGGCCCCCGAAGGGCAGCCGGCCGCTGGCGCCGACGGTGGGCGCGTTCCAGTTGACGACGCCGCAGTCGAGCGCCCGCTGGCAGCGGTCGAAGGCGCTCTCGCTCTGGGTGTGGACGCTGGCGGCGAGGCCGTAGTCGGTGGCGTTGGCGATGGCCAGGGCTTCCTCTTCCGAGGCGGCGGCGTAGACCGCGAGGTCGGGCCCGAACAGCTCCTCGCGCTGGTACGGCGTATTTCGTGAATTTTGTACAAAATGCACCGAGGGGGTCAGGTAGCACCCGTCGAGCCCGCGCGGCTTCAACCGGCGCGAGGCGAGCACGACTTCCTCGCCCGAGGCGGCCGCGCCGGCCTCGAACTTTTGCACAGCGCCGGGAGAGGCGAGCGGCCCCATGAAGACGCCGTCGTCGAGCGGATGGCCGATGGTCAGCCGGGCGGCGAGCTGCGCGATGCGCCTTGCAAACCGCCGCGCATCGCCGACGACGATGGCGCGCGACGCCGCCGTGCAGCGCTGGCCGGCGGAGACGAAGGCGGAGAAGAGCACGTCGTAGATCGCCTTGTCGAAGTCGGCGTCCGGCAAGACGATGGCGGCGTTCTTGCCGCCCATCTCCAGCGCGAGCAGCCTCGTCTGGCCCAGGTTGGCTTTTCGGATGGCCTGGCCCACGGCCCAGCTGCCGGTGAAGAGGACGCCGTCGACGTCGCGATGCGCGCTCAGCGCCGCGCCCACCGCGGGTCCGCCCTGCACGAGGTTGAAGGCGCCCGCCGGAACGCCCGCCTCCTCGAGGCAGCGCGCGTAGATCTCGGCGGCGTGCGGAGCGATCTCGCTCGGCTTGAAGACGACCGCATTCCCGCAGGCGAGCGCCGGCAGGATGTGGCCGTTGGGCAGGTGCACCGGGAAGTTGAAGGGCCCCAAAACCGCCAGCACGCCCAGCGGACGGAAGCGGCACTCGGCGCCGGCCAGACCCTTTGCCGGGAAATCCGCGACCAGCGCAACGCCGTCGCCGGCGGTGATCTCCGCCTTCGCGCTGCACGCCTGCGCTTCGGTGCGCGCCTCCCAGAGCGGTTTTCCCATGTCGAGCGCGATGGCGCGCGCCAGCTCCTCCTCGCGCTTCTTCAGCACCGCGCCGATGTCGCGAACGAGCTGCGCGCGCTCCCCCACAGACCTCCGGGCGAAGGCGCCCTGCGCCTTGCGGCCCGCCTCGACCGCGCGGTCCACCTGCGACTCCGACCACGGATGCCGCGTCAGCACTGCCGACAGATCCGCGGGCGAGCGATTCTCCAGCACGCCGTCCGAGGCCGCGGGGTCCGCCCATTGTCCGCCGATGAAGTCCATGCAGGGTCGGGGAAGCTAGCATGAGGCGGGCCCCGGGCTTCAGGCTTCGGGCTACTCCAGAGGGATGGTGTGGAGGCGCTCGCCGTCCTTCGCCTCCAGCGTCTCGACCGCCTCTTCCGGGAGCTGCACCTCGGCGTCGCGGAACAGGCACAGCGCCCGCACCGCGCGGAACCGGTTGCGCCCCTGCGTCCGCTCCACCGAGACCATCCGGTCCTCCACCTCGCCCGCCGCCGGTTGGGCGGCGAGCCGCTCCGCCGAGAGCTTGGCGCGGCGGAAGCGGCGGATGGGCTCGATCAGCTCGGTGGGCGAGGAGTAGTGCGGCCCGCCGTCGAAGGGGTCGATGCGCTCGTCGTAGCGGAAGCCGATCTGCGTCAGCATGTTCTTGGCGCCGGCCGTCTCCGGTCCGACCTCGCCGATGGCGTCCTGGATCTTCTGCGAAAAGATGGTCGCGTAGATCTCGCCGGGCGGGAACAGCTGCTGGATGAACTCCTTGTTCTCGCGGCTGAGGCGATCCGCCTCCTGGTACGAGAGCCCGGTGAACTTGCGCCCCAGCGCTTCCCACAAGGGGCTGCGCCCGTCTTCCTCGAGCCGCGGCAAGAGCTCGACCAGGATCCGGTCGCGAAAGCGCGCCCGGTGCATGGCGATGAAGAGGAAGCGCACGTAGGAGAGCTGCTTGCCGGGCTTGCCCTGCCCGCGGAAGCTGGGATCGACGACCAGGCCGCCGATCTCGGTGGGCCCGTCGAAGTTGTAGCCGATGGAGAGCACGCGGTGGCGGAAGTGCTTGTCCACCGAGTGCGAGTAGTGCTCCTTCTCGTAGACGTCGAAGAAGATGTGCGGCGCGTCGCGCGTGCCGTGCTGGGCGATGATCAGCGACGAGCCCACCACCTTGCCGCTGCGCGCCTCGCACATCACGAACAGGTACTCGCGCTCGAAGGGATCGCGGACGCGCCCGTCGAACGAACGCGACGACTTCTCGATGATCGAGCTCAGCTCCTTCTCGTCGTTGGGCAGGTTGACCGTGTCCAGCTCGTGCGCCAGCTTCTTCAGCCCCGGCAGGTCGCTCTTGTGGACGTCGCGGATCAGGTACACGAGCACAGCTCCACCAGCAGGGATTCGTACAGATCGCAGGCCTGCTCCAGCTGCGCGCTCTCGATGCGCTCGTTGGCGGTGTGGGCGTTGCCGGTGCTCTTGCCGGGCCCGAAGACGATCGCCTCGCAGCCCGCTCGCGCGAAGACGCCGGCCTCGGTGCTGGTGGGCTTGGCGCGCGGCTTGGGATCGAGGCCGTGCCTGGCCAGCACCGCGCCGGCCGCCTTCACCAGCGATGAGTCTTCGCGCAGGGCCATGCCAGAGGCGTTGCGAGTGACCTCGATGGTCAGCGTCAGCTCGCCGCCGCCGAGCTGCGCCACCCAGTCGAGGGCGCGGGCGGTGAAGGCGGCGGCGAACGCGTCCGGATCTTGATCGGGGAGCAATCGCGCGTCCAGCTCCAGCGCGATCTCGCCTTCGCCGTAGACCGCGCCGGGCGGCAAAGGCCCTGGCTCGGCGCTGGCGAGGACGTTGAGCCCCCCGACGGCGCCCGGCGGATCGAAGCGCGCGTCGGTCCCTTGCGGCAGCGTCTGTTGCCACAGCTCCTCGAGGGCAGAGGCGGTCGCCAGCGCGCGCCAGAGGTTCGGCTGCAGCGGGCGGGCGGGGAAGAACTTCACCTCGTCGGGCGCGGGCTCGCCCTTGTCGCGCGGGGTGGGGACGAGCAGCGCACAGCTCGCGGGGACCGTGCCCGCGGACTTCGCCCAGGCCAGCGCCTTCTCGATGGCGTTGACGCCGAGCTGCGGCGTCGAGCTGTGCGCGGCCTTGCCGGCGAACTCCAGCTCTTCGACCCCGGGCCCGGCGCTCGAGACCAGCCGCGCCTTGCTGTCGCGCACCGTGCAGCGCACGACGGCGTAGCCCTTGTGCGCGTGGATGATCTTGAGCTCGCTCGGCTCGCCGCACAGCACCTGCGACGGCGCCACCTCGCGGAAGAGCTCGCTCTTGGCAAAATGCCGCGCGCCCCGCAGGCCGACCTCCTCGCCGAACGTGCCCAGCAGCCAGAAGGGCCGCTGGCAGTGCCGCCCTTGCAGCCGCCGCGCCGCCTCCGCCTTGCAGAGCGCGTCGAGCTTCACGTCGGCGACGCCGAGTCCGTAGAAAACACCGTCCTCCTCGTGGAGCGTCCAGGGGTCCGTCTTCCACCCCGGCCCGGCCGGCACCGTGTCGAGGTGAGTGACGAGAAGAACGCCGCCTGGCCCGCTCGCGCCGCCGCCGGGCCCGCCGAGGAGGTTCACGTGGATGCCCTCCTCAACCTGCCGGCGCACTACCAGACCGGCGTGCTCCCACAGCGACTTGAGCAGCCCTGCCGCCCGGACCGTGCCGTTCGCCGACACGGTGTTGGCGGCGATGAGCTGCGTGGCAAGCTGTCGGAAGCCTGGAGAGAGACCCATGCGAGCCGCCCTCCTCTGTCACGACTCAAGCGCGGAAGCAACCTCGTGTCCTGAGCAGCGCCAGGCGCATGGCTGTTCGACGGAAACGGAGCAGCATCGCTTGCGGATCGCGCGCTTCATCCGAAGTTTCATGCAGGACATCGTTGCCTGGGAGCGGGACATGAACGATCCGAAAACGCAGCCATTCGTCACCGACATGAGGGAGATCCAGCGGCGCCTATCGGGGTGACGTGGAGACGGCGGTCAAGCTGCTCAACGAAGCGCTCGCTACCGAGATCGTCTGCGTGCTGCGCTATCGCCGCCACCATTTCATGGCCTCCGGCATCCACTACCAGTCGGTGGCAGACGAGTTCATGGAGCACGCGCAAGAGGAGCAGCAGCATGCCGACCGCATCGCCGAACGCATCCGGCAGCTCGGCGGCGCGCCGGACTTCAATCCAGAGGGCCTGCTCACGCGCAGCCACTCCCAGTACGCCGAAGGCCAGTCGCTGATGGACATGATCAAGGAAGACTTGATCGCCGAGCGCATCGCCATCGAGTCGTACCTGGAGCTGATCCGCTTCTTCGGCGACAACGACCCCACCTCGCGGCGCCTGATGGAGGAGGTGCTCCAGCAGGAGGAGGAGCACGCCGACGACATGGCGACCTTGATGGAGACGCTGGACGCGCGCGAGCCGACGGCGCCGCTCGGCACGAAGCACTGAAAAAGGCCTCGGGCCTCGGGCCTCAAATCTCGGGCCCTGAGAGCTCTGCACTGAAGCGCCGTCATGCCGCGCGGCCGCCGTGCTAAAGAAACCGGCGTGCGCGCGGTGGTCCAGAGGGTGTCGGAGGCGTCTGTATCGGTGGACGGCAAGGTCACCGGCGCCGTGGGCGCGGGGCTCTGCGTGCTGCTCGGCGTCGGGACGCAGGACAGCGAAGATGATGCGCGCTGGATCGCCGACAAGGTCGTCGAGCTGCGCATCTTCGAGGACCAGGCCGGCAAGATGAACCGCTCCGTGATCGATGTTTCCGGCGGCGTGCTCGCCATCTCCCAGTTCACCTTGTTCGGCGACGCGCGCAAGGGGACGCGGCCGGGTTTCATCGAGGCCGCGCGGCCGGAGGTGGCGCAGCCGCTCTATGCGAAGTTCTGCGCGTTCGTGCGCGCCCGCGGCGTGCCGGTGGGCGAGGGCGTGTTCCGCGCCACCATGCAGGTCCGCATCGTCAACGAGGGTCCGGTGACGCTGCTCCTCGACTCGAAGAAGGCTTTCTAGTCGCGGCCGCCGCAGGCGGCTTAGCGACTACGCCTTTAGCCGTTACAAGTAGGGGCCTGGGGGCTACGCAGTTTCCTTTTCCCGGAGGCGCCGAAAATGTCCGACTGCATCTTCTGCAAGATTGTCGACGGGAAGATCCCGGCGGGGAAGCTCGCCGAGAGCGAGCACGCGCTCGCCTTCGCCGACACCAATCCGGCGGCGCCGGTGCACGCGCTGGTGATCCCCAAGCAGCACATCGCCACGCTCAACGACGTGAAGGACTGGGCGGTGATGGGAGAGATCTTCGAGCTGGCGGCGCGCGTGGCGCGCGAGAAGGGGCTCGACAAGAGCGGATGGCGCGCAGTGATCAACACCGGCCGCGACGCGAACCAGCTCGTCCTCCACGTCCACCTGCACGTGATCGGCGGGCGACAACTTTCGTGGCCGCCAGGGTAGCCCCGGCCGCCGCAGCCGGTTTAGGGGCTACGCTTGTAGCCGTTACAATGTGAAATACGTTCTCTAGCCGTTACAAGCGGCCGTTGCGATCACCGCAACGGCCTGCTAGTACCCGGCAGCTTGTCCATCGAGCCGCACAGCGAAACAGCGCCCAAGGCGCCCCCCGAGATCCCCGAGGAGCTCCTCGACTCCGACGCCGTCAAGGTCGTCCGCCGGTTGCGGCGCGCCGGTCACCAGACGTACCTCGTGGGCGGCTGCGTCCGCGACCTCTTGCTCGGTATCCGCCCGAAGGACTTCGACGTCGCGACCAGCGCGCACCCGAACCAGGTGAAGGAGATCTTCCGCAACTCGCGGCTGATCGGGCGGCGCTTCCGGCTCGCGCACGTCTTCTTCCGCGGCGGGAAGATCATCGAGGTCTCCACCTTCCGCGCCAACCCGCTCGACGAATTGCAGGACCTCCCGCACGACCTGCTCATCCGCCACGACAACGTCTTCGGCACCGAGCAGGAGGACGCGCGGCGGCGCGACTTCACCATCAACGCGCTCTTCTACGACGTCGACGAGGGGCGGGTGGTCGACCACGTCGGCGGCAAGGCAGACCTGGCCTCGGCGCTGGTGCGGACCATCGGCAACCCCGACGTGCGGATGCGCGAGGATCCGGTGCGCATCCTGCGGGCCATCCGTTTCGCTGCCAAGTGCGCCTTCGCGCTGTGCGCCGCCGCGCGTGCTCGAGGAAGTGATGAAGCTGTTGCGCTCGGGCGCGGCGCGGCGCTGCTTCGAGCTGCTGCGGGAGATCGACGCGCTGCGCATCCTCTTGCCGCCGGTGGCCGCGTATCTCGAGCGGCACGGGCCCGCGGAGGCGGAGCGGCACCTGCGCGCGCTCGACGCGCTCGATACGCACGTGCGCGTCGGCGAGATCCCTTCGGACGCGGTGCTGCTGGCGACGCTGCTTGCGCCGTTGCCCCGCGGGGGGTCGCGGGGGCCGATTCCGAAAGGCGGCGCCCGGCAGCAGCAGGGGGCCGCTTCCGGGAAGCAACCGGAGCCTGCGCCCGAGGACGACGAGCTCGATCGCGAGCTGTCGGCGCTCGAGGCAGAGCAGGAGAACGAGAGCGAGGAGCAGCTGCCCGAAGCCGTCAACGGCAACCCCGCCGAGGCGCCGCTGCCCGAGGCCGCACTGGTGGAGGCGACCGAGCTGCACGACGAGCGGCTCGGCGGCGTGCCCGCCTTTCCGGTCGAAGGGGACGTGCAGCCGTGGTCGCTTCCGCAGGACGTGGTGGCGCCGGAGATCGTGCTGGCGGAGATGGTGAGGACGGCGCGGCTGCCGCGGCGGATCGCGGAGCGGGCGCGGATGATCCTGCTCGCGCAGCCCATCCTCGCGGGCGAGCGGCGCAGGCGGCGCAGCTCGCCGCAGGCGTTCGCGCGGCAGAGCTACTTCCCCGAGGCGCTGGCGGTGTTCGAGCTGTCGGTGGCCGCGACGGGGCAGGGGCACGACCAGCTGGCGAAGTGGCAGGCGGCGTTTGCGGGGCAGGATTTGGCGAAGACGGAGGGCGAAGAGGAGCGCCCGGCGCCGAGAGAGGGAGGGCCCAAGCGGCGGAGACGGCGCGGAGGGCGCGGGCGTAGAGGGCACGGAGCTAACGCAAAGACGTAGGGCTGGGTTTGGGGTCGGGTAGAGGTGCGCGTGCGGGGCTGGGGTTTTGGGCTGGGGAGCGGGCGGTTACAGATGGTTTTGGGCTGGGGTTTGGGGCTGGGGGGTTTGCGT
>WNFJ01612611.1_pt3 | contig 10060 bp, 10 predicted proteins | sample 5400461 | NCBI WGS metagenome assembly WNFJ01 (sample SAMN13153349, study PRJNA577476) | soil metagenome | isolation source: 115 cm saprolite on Douglas fir-dominated hillslope | place: USA:California | collected 2013-09-17
AGTTCAGGGGTACGGTCAACCACGACAATATCGTCATCATGGATGCCCGCACCGACCATGGCATCCCCTTTGACACGCACAAAAAAAGTGGTGGCCGGGTGGAGGATCAACAGGTTATGCAGGTTGAGTGAGGGTTCGACCCATTCGCCGGCAGGCGATGGGAAGCCGGTATAGGGGAACGGTAGCACATCCATAGAAAATATCCTTTTGCTACGAAACGTGCGAGACACGAAATACGGTTAACAGGTTGTCCGCACAGGCCAATATACAAAATAAATAGAACACATGTCCTATTTATAGAAGAGTATACCTGATGGGGAAACAACCAGTCAATATTGTTTTGGAAGCAGAAGCGGAAGAAGAGCGGTTATCGAACAAAAATTCAAGCTTTTCACTCAAAAGAATGAGGTTTGTGAGTATTTTTACGTGCATTCGCTCATTGAGGATGTTGTGAATTTGGAATTCCGTGGGTCTGGCTCACATTTGAAACATCATGCGCTGCAAGCGCACCACTCCGGATGACCACAATAAAATAGTGGTCAGAAGATACCGCTGGCGAATCCTTCTCGACCGCATCGGGATGGCATCATAAACAGCGCGTCTGGATCTCAATCACGCTGAAGGCTCATGGATCTTTAGCGTGATGCAGCACAGATCAACGCTTGCATCTTTTACTGGGCACCTGCCTGGTTCAAGTGTGTTCGCCGACCCGAGATTGTTCACAGTGCACCTGTTGCCTGGCTGTCTCATCACTCTCTCCAAGGTTCGCCAGCAGTATCACCTTTGGTGAGGGTCTGGCTTACGCAAGTTCTTCCTTAGGACACTCCGCCATATGAGCGCGGACAGAGGTGCGCAGCCAGTTTGAGCAAAAAAGAAAGCGCCTTCTGGCTTCTACAGCCGCTTTAGACCTTTCCCATCTCGCTGTTTTTGCTCATTTCGACGACGCACCATTTTCAAGCATCATAAGACGAAGTGTCTTCCTTAGCTGCCACAATCGCGTGTCAACGGCGTGCCGGGTGAAGCCTGTTTGTGCTGCTAATGCTTCAGTGCTCACAAAGTGGAAATAGCGCCGAATCATCAAAGCGTGGTCAGCTTCTTCTAAGCTTGCCAGGGCCAGGAAGAATCTTTCACTGTTCCCCTCCGAGACGACCAACGAAGATCCACGCCATCCACATCCTCTGATGAACGAGCGGGTCAAGCTATCAGCGACGACATCACGTCGTCGTGAGCAAACGGTCGTTTCAGGCAGGATAAAGGTGGCTTCAACCAGATCGAAGTCAATCGGGTCTCTCAATTCGCAACACCAGCCGTCGCCGGTCAGCACAAACGGGTCGCCCTCGCAGGCGAGCAGATTGCCGTGGGCGAGCAACGTTTCGACGAGAGGAAGCAGATTGGCGTATGGCAGTGAGGCATCCAGGTCTCCAGGCTCAATCTTGATCAAAGCAATCTCTCCTTTCCGCGAGCGAGAGCGGACAGCTTGTACGGCACGACGAGGTTCAATCCATCTGGTAGGGCCAGGGCAGGCTCCAGTTCCCTCTTTTTTTCGGGCTTTCCTTCTGGCGCTCGCCCTTATCTCCCATGAAGAAGCATATCTCGATCAATGGATATGTGCAAGGAAGCGAACGGCATCACCAAAGGTGAGCCAGAGCCGAAAAGTGAGCAGTTTTTGCCCTCAAAGGTGAGCACTTGCCTCGAAGAGTGAGCAGCTCAACCATTGCTGCTTGGAAACATGGCTCCAGAAGCGATCCACACTCTTCGACGGTTGTAAATTCAATGGTCTCATAGTCGAGAAATTTCTGCCAAAAAGGGCGGAAATGGGTCCGCTTTACTCACTCCTTTCTGCGTAATGGGCCCTCAATATGTATAGGGTTTCCTTCTGGGTCAGCAACCCAGGCAACGCGATGCGACTGACGAAAATCGTGAGGTGCGCTCAGGCTGACGACTCCCTTCTCCACCAGTGCCACATAGGCTTCATCTGTGTCGTCAGTCCAGACAATCAGTTCTGCACTCTGTGGGCCAGGGTTCAAGACCAGCCCGTGATCGGCCAATGCTGCATCAACCGACGTAATGGCCAACAGAAATTGACCAAGGCGCATCTCAACATGGACAGGAATACCATCCTTTGGGGTGCGGAATGTCTCGGTGAAACCCAAGAGGTCGGTGTAGAAATGCACTGCTCTCACGACATCTCGGACGAAGAAGTTGAGCGCTGGATCACGAAAACTGAGACGTTTCTCACGAGAAGCCATATGAACTTAATCCTCCTCATTGCTGTCATTGAGTGACAGAAAAGAATTCATAGAAACGTCCTCTTAAGGAGCGCGTTTTATCACTATCTTCCCTTGTTTCATCTGCCTACTCCGAGGGCCTTACGCTCAGGAATTGAAGCGTGTTGCCCGCCGGGTCCTTCGCTATGACCAAGCGACCAGAGCGAGCTCATGACGACCGGAGCGAAGACGATGCGCTCCGCTCCGGTCGTTGCCGTGCCCTAAGCCCTCCGGGGTCGCGAATGGGAATCATTCCTCCACACTCCGGCTCGATCAAGGGCACAGCCTTTCTCTCGTCAACACAAGGTGATGATCAAGAATCCGCTGAGGCGAAGTCTCTCGTTGTTTTCTTTAGTGAAACGGCGTACAGACCTTAGAAGGGGCGCCGGGATAGTGAGGGGCCACACATGCATGTGACTGAGTGCCATCATCGTGGATCTCCCCAGTAGATCCTGAACCAGTATTTAATGTGACGCTTGACTGAGCATTAGTATTTGCATTCCATACCCAAAGCGTGTCACCAGACCGGCCATTTACCGCTTGACCCCATACACAGCGGCTGTTACTGCTCTCCCAGAGCTCAACAGTCCCATTAGTCCCGTCACCATTGGGGAAGGACGTGTCGAATATCTCTGAGGCTCCTATTTCGTTACAGGGTGTGTTGTTAGGGGAAATCGCCCTGGGTGCGGGCGCTGCATAAGCAGGAATGACAGCTAGAAAAGCCAGCAGGCTTGCCAAAACCATGCTGCCGAAGAGAACGCGTTTGGTTGTGCGTGAAATGTTCATGCTGATACCTTTCCTTTCATAGACGTATCTCGACGTTGGACTTTGAACATGCTCAGGCTTGCATATCTCTCCCTGACGCAGTGCTGATTATCTCCGTTCCCTCCTCTCAATGCCCATAGCAATGCGTCTGGTGAGTGATGTAGAGGGTAGCCTAAGATTCTGGTGGAAATGAGTATGGGCGAAGGTTTTACCTATCCCTCTCGGTTTGCGGCTGAGACCCCTTCTCACATACCCGATTGGCTTTTTCTTGCTCTGCTGTTTCTCCTTTCTCCTCCAGCAAAGTGCCATGTGATTTTTCTTCCAGGATCACCGTATAAAGTGTAAAAGAAAGAATGTTCCATTTAATGGGGCAGCAATGGGACATGTTGATACGTCCTCCATATCCTGGCAAGAGGAGAAAAAAGAGTTGATCTCCAATCAGCACGAACTCGCCTCTTTTGGCCTGCTACTCAAAGCCTTTCGTATGCGCAGGAACCTGACACAACAACACCTTGCCGCCGCCCTTGGGATGCACCGCCATACCCTGAGTCGCTGGGAGCAAGGAGACTTTCTCCCGGCGAGCAAAGCGCTCGTCCTCGAACTGGCCCGGCATCTCAAGCTCGATGACCAGGAAACCCGCCAGTTGTTGGAAGCCAGTCTGACCGCGCTTGCCCCGTATTGGTCTGTCCCCTTGCCACGCAATCCGTTCTTCACCGGGCGCGCCGAGATCCTGGAGGCGCTGCATGCACATCTCTCCACCGGCCAGGTGGTCGCCCTCACTCAATCGTACGCCCTGCAAGGACTGGGAGGGATCGGCAAGACCCAGATCGCCCTGGAGTACGCGTACCGGCACGCGCTCTCGTACAGCGCGGTGTTCTGGATCGAGGCAGAGACCAGCGAAACGGTCGTCTCCAGTCTGCTGCACAGTGCCGAACGGGTACAGCTGTCCGCGCGAGAGGTGCCCGATCAGCAACGCATGGTGGAAGCCGTCCAGCGCTGGCTGAGCAGTCATAGCGGGTGGCTGCTGATCTGGGATAATCTGGACAAGCTGGAACTGCTGCATTGCTTTCTGCCAGCAGTCCGAGCGGGTGCGATCCTGATTACCACACGCAACCCTGCGCTGGGAACGCTGGCAGAGGGGATGGATCTGTTGCCAATGGGTCGGGAAGAAGGGATGCTGTTTGTGTTGCGACGGGCCAAAGTGCTGGAGCGGACCGCCACCTGGGAGCAGGTGCGTCAGTTTGCGCGAGACGCACCCACTGACTACGCGGCAGCGCAGGAAGTGGTGACGGTTCTGGGAGAGTTGCCCCTGGCTCTGGATCAGGCGGGAGCCTACGTGGAAGAAACAGGCTGCAGCCTGGGTGATTACCTCCAGCGCTACCAGCAACAGCGAGCGTGTCTGCTCGCGCGGCGCGGCAGTGCGGGCGAGCAGCACCCGCATTCAGTGGCGGCGACCTTCCACTTGTCCAGCCAACAGGCGCAGCGCGAGCAGCAAGCTGCCGCTGACCTGTTGCGTGTGTGCGCCGTGTTGCACGCGGAGCAGATTCCCGAAGAGCTGTTTGTGGCGGGCGCGGCGCACCTGGGGCCGGAACTAGAAGCACTGGCCGCCGATGCGGCGCAATTCGACCAGGCTGTCGCGGTCCTGCGGCGTTTGTCTCTGGTCCAGCGCCAAGCGCAGACCCACACCCTCTCGTTGCATCGGCTGGTGCAGGCGGTGCTCCGCGAGAGCATGAGCGAGCAGGAGCAAGCAGTGTGGCTGAAACGCGTGATGGCCGCCTTGAACGCAACGTTTCTTGAGGTCACCCCCCGAACCTGGGGGCAGTGTGAGCGTCTCCTGCCACATGTGCTGACCGTTGCGGCCGCTCTCCGGGAGAGCGCGGAAGACCAGGATCTGGCTGAGGCACTGCAGAAGGCTGCACACTACCTCTATGACCGTGGCCGGTATGAACAAGCAGAGCCGTTGTATCAGCGCGCCCTGCGCATCGGGCAACAGATCTGGGGGCCAGAGCATCCTCAGGTCGCCTCGACGCTCTGCGACCTGGCATACCTGTCCTATGATCTGGGGCAGTACCAGCAGGCTGAACCCCTGTTTCAGCGCGCGTTGGGTATCTGGGAACACGTGCTGGGACCGGCTCATCCTGCTCTGGCACGACCACTTTACGGACTGGGGACGCTCTGCTGGAAACAAGGGAACTACGACCAGGCCGAGCAAGCGTATCAGCGAGCCTACACTCTCCTCGAACAGGCTTCAGAGCATCTGTGCGAAGCGCTTCTGACTGGACTGGGCAATCTTGCCTTCGAGCGGGGGCAGTACCAGCAGGCGGAACGCTTCTATCAGCGAGCGCTGGAACGCTCGCAGCCGTTGGGACCAGAGGATCCCAATATAGCTTCTCCGCTCAACAATCTGGCGGAGCTCTACCGAGAGCAGGGCAAATACGAACAGGCGCAAGTGCTCTACCAGCGTGCCTTGCACATCTGGCAGCACACCATGGGAGAGACGCATCCCTTTGTGGCCCATCCACTCGATGGATTGGCACTCCTCTACACGAGACAAGGAAAGTATGAGCAGGCGGAGCCGCTGTATCAGCGCGCCCTTTCCATCCGAGAGCGGCAGTTGGGGCAGCATCACCCCGAAACGGCGCAAGTCCTCTATGATCTCGCCCAGATGCTCCAGCAGCAAGGCCAGGTGGGCGAGTCGATCTCCCTGGCTGACCGTGCCCTGCGGATTTGCTCGCAGTCCTTAGGAGACGCGCATCCCCAAACGGTCGCCGCGCGAACACTTGCTGCTCAGTTAGCAGAAGCAAGAGGAACCACTCGGGATGAAGCGTCTTTTCCCCGCTGGGCAGAAGAACGCCCTAACCAGGGCAGAACAGAGCGCGCGGGGGAGGAGGCATTCATCTCTCCTCAAAAGGCCATCGATTGTCCTCCACCGGAGAACGATCCTCTCCAGGAGTTTCTCGATGCCTGCTGTGAGCTGCACCCGCGCGCCTGGTGTCGTTCTGCCGATCTCTGGCAGGTGTATGAGGATTGGGTGAAGGAACGCCAGGAACCCTATCCCCTCTCCCGACGCGCGTTGCTTTCGCAGTTAAAAGAGCGTGGCTGTCGCGCCGATCGGACTATGACGGCTCGGATCTGGCGCGGCATTGCCATGGTCAAGAAAGAGACATGACAGATCATGACGGATCATGACGCTCGTCAGATGGCGAGCGCAACTAGGGGGCAATACCATCTGAAGGAAGCTGAACCTGGATGCCTTTCTGCTTCAGAATCTCATATTCTTTTTCTAGAGTGGATCAGGCGTTCAACGTAGCAATTGCCTGTGGTCAAGCTACTAGACTCTATCAAACCCTCAGAGGTGAGGACGACAGTACGAACAGAGAGGCGGCCAGATGAAAGGAGACCCCGGTGAGCCAGCCACGGAAGCAGAAAAAGGAATACACGTTTGAAGAAGTTACCATGATCACAGCTCAAGCGGCGGTACACATTGTCCTCTCCACCAGGGAGGGCGTGGACCCGGTGCCCTTCATCGCGGCATTGTGAGAGAGCTATGCCCGGCGGTACATAGATATCTCAGCCACACCAACACAACCATCACCCTTAGGGCCAGGAACCCCCAGAAAAAGAGCGAGAAGCAGGAAACGAGTGTGAGGAGCAATGTCCATGGATGAAGAGACAGCCAGATTATTCGTACAGACAGCCCTCCCGATCGACGCTATAGATCAGATCACTGGCGTCATTCCAGACCGGACAGTCGTTCTGGTCTGGGTTGACCTCCAAGATCGTCCCGATCTCTTACCTATGTGCCAACGGCATGAAGGCGGGAGTGGGGATTTTGTAGCGACATGGTTCTTTGTGGAGCCAGGCAAACGCCATATGCTGGTGGGGTTACGTGTGGAGGTGCGCGCTCCATTCACCGCCACCTTTTCACTGGTATTTCCGATGAAACACTCTTTCCAACAAATGGAAAGTAGTGCTGAAAATGGCCTGATCTGGGTTGAGCCAGGCCCACCTCCAGACGCTTCAGCCGGAATTCGTGCGATGAGCACCCAGGATGTGTTGACGGTTGTTGGTGATGGGATCTCTCTGGAGCTGGAGGAACCGCAGAGACGGCAGCTCCGAGAGCAACTGACTGCCTGGAAACAGCGCCAGGGGAGTGCATAGGGAGTCATACAAGCTGGAGCAGGTGCAGTTCGCGGCGCGACGTAAGATCCAATTGGATGAGCATGTTGGGATTGACAATCTCTGTCGTCAGCAGGATCACTTTTGCCTCGGTGCTCAAGCTGGAATCATCAATGATGCGCTGTATCTCCATGCTTGCCTCACTGGTTGGTGTCAGTCTGCGGGTGACTGTAAAGTACCACATCGGAAGAACCCTCGCCATGTCAAGGATGTCCCTGCCCCTCATGGGCCAGGCGTACCTTCTCATTGGCCACCTCACGCCGCTTGATATAGCGGGAGGGCATGTCCAGGCTGGCCCACCCGCCTGCCTGTTTCAGGCTTTCCAGGTCGGTCCCGGCCTCTGCAGCAGACCAGGCCCAGAAATGGCGGCAATCGTGTGGCGAGAGCTGTTCTACCCCGATCTTTCTGCCCAGGAAGCGCACGCGCTGGTTGATGGCAGATTTGCTCATACTGCCACATAAGGTGCCGTCCTGTTTGCTGCCGGAGAGCAGGGGGCCGTGTGGGTGATCGTGCAGAATATAGCGGGTGACCGCACTCCTGGTCGTTCTCGACAGCTCGTGGCGCAGGGTTCCCCCGACTTTGGGCTGCTCAAAATGGAAATACCCGTTTTCCAGGTCAAACCAGGAGACCTGGAGGAAACACCCGATCGCGGCGGCCTTGGGGGGTATCCGGCTGCTCGATGAGCGCCCTGGCCTGTGCCACCGTGAGGTCGGTCGGGTGGGCTTTCTTGGCCCCGACGCGCGTTGCGGCGCGCTGCGCATCGATGCGCCTGCCCTCCTGGCCGCGATAGCCCATCACCGTGCGGATCATGGCCGCGTGCTGCTCATCCAGTGCGCCAGCGCCCTGGGCCAGCTTGCAGTAGAGCTTCACCGTTGATAAACGCATATTGATGGAACCGATGGCGTAGCCCTCCCGGCGCTGCCAGATGACAAAGCCCTCGACCAATCCCTTGGTCATTGCACTCCAGGCAGCGGGGTCGTGGTAGAGATCGCCAATGGCGATGGCACCCGGAATCGTGCGCAAATAGTGGGTGAACAGGTCGAGATCGGCGCGATGGCGCCGGATGGTATCGGGAGCCTTGCGTTCCCGGGTGGGAACGCGATCCGGTAGTGCAACAAGCGAGCGATCAAGGGTGGCCATGGCGATTCCTTTCTCTAGCGTGCCCGTTCTACGTGTGATGTGCTGTCTAATCTATCAATATTTCTATTGTGAACTTTCCCTGTTTTCTGTGTTCTACGCGTCGTATGCTGTCGATTTGTGAGGGAAATCAACAGCTCTAGTATATCTGCTGCCTCCCTTTTTTGCAAGTGATCATCCTGATGTCCTGTTGACAGGGTGATCTGCTGAAATTGATGAAACAGGCCTGTAAGTGCAATTTTGACCAAAAGATACGTCGTACCACATAACTAACTAGCACTTGGGGAAATTCCTTCTTCAGCATCTGCGTCTTGCTTCGGTTGTTTGTGTTCTTTCTGTTCTGCTTCTTTCTGGCCAGTTTGGTCGGGCTTTATTTCTGATTGGGCTGGTGTAGCGGGAGCTTGCTCTGTTTTTGCTTCTTGTGGTGCTGCTGGCTTTAATGGCCTGATCTGTGCAAGCTGCTCTGGGGTAACGTTTTTAGCCTCTTCAAGCTGCTTTGGGGTAATAGTGGCTCCATAGAGCTTGGCTTTATAGAGGATGGCATTGGTGAGGTTAGCTCTACTGAGATTGGCGTCGCGGAGATCAGTTTCGTTGAGGATGGTTTTCATGCAGTTAGTTGCGTAGAGCGTGGCTCCATTGAGGGTGGCTTTCATGAGGTTGGCTCGGCTAAGATCGGCATAGTGGAGCTTGGCTTCGTACTACAGTTGCACTTTTTTGGAGAGATGCGGCCCTGAGAACAGTTCGGGGGAAGGATAGTGTTCAGTTCATCAGAGAGAAATCAGGTGGGATTGGAGAGTGGCGGCCATCTGTTCGAGGCGGTCAATGGTCAGACGCTCTGTGTGGCCAAGAGCGTATTCGTAGCGGTGCCCGTGGATGCGGCGATAGGCCATCCAGCAAGACCGGCCTGTGTTGCGGTAGGTGCTTAAACGCCCTTGCTGTCCCAAGAAGCGGAAGGAGTTGAGCGTCGCCAGCCACTCAAACCATGCGGGCGACTCGGGAAGAAAAGGAAGTTCTCCGAGCACGGGAGAGATGACCACATAGGTGCCCGCCGCTGCTGAGGCAATGAGGGGAAGCACGTGGGAAGACACCCGCCGCTGGACCAACGACTGGAGCTCCGGCGGGGACGCGGCTTGAGGAAGGTCAGGAGCGGGCAGAGCGGGATGGGGTTCCCGCATGTGCTGGATGAGGGCTTCCAACGAACTCAGGCGTTGTTCAGAGCGCAGCTCCCGCTCTCGCAGGACTTCCAGAGCCAGTTGAGCCAGTTGCTCCTGCAAGGTGGTCACCTGTGCTTGCAGACGAAGCAGGATCTGACTCAGATCAGCTTCGGGCACCCCGGAAGGGGGCAAGGAATTGGTCGAAGGAAGAGGGCGATGGTGGAGGGTGGCTAACTGCTGAACTTGTGTTGCGGTCAAGCATTTGAGGCGGGCATCTGTCGGATGAGCGGCGAACTGCATATGAGTGTGCCTCAGCCAGTTGCGCAACGTCTTGGGATCGATGCCGAGCATCGTAGAACACTCGGTCTGAGGAATCATCGTCATGAAGCAGGCTCCTTTCAGGGAAAACAAGAGGGACAACAGGAAAACTCCCAGGAACATCCCTGGGACAAGAGGGACCACTACAACCGCACTTTGAAACTGAGCAAGAGCGTTCATTAAAAGAGAAAAACTTCACGATCAACTTCTCACAACTGTGACATGCTGAAGGGGTAAAAC
>WNFJ01616032.1_pt1 | contig 10060 bp, 11 predicted proteins | sample 5400461 | NCBI WGS metagenome assembly WNFJ01 (sample SAMN13153349, study PRJNA577476) | soil metagenome | isolation source: 115 cm saprolite on Douglas fir-dominated hillslope | place: USA:California | collected 2013-09-17
TGAAGTTGCTCGCTAACGCGGGCGCAGGGTTCGATATCGTTTCCGGTGGCGAGCTTTTCCGGGTTTTCGCGGCAGGCGGCGATCCAGCGAAATGCACATTTGCCGGGGTGGGCAAATCGCGCGAGGAAATTGAGTACGCACTCGACCAGCGCGTTTATAGCTTCAATGTCGAGAGCGAAGCGGAGTTGGAATACATCGATCGCATCGCCAGCGAGAAAGGAACCAGGGCGCCCATCGCGTTGCGTGTAAATCCCGACGTTGATCCGCACACGCACGAATACATCTCCACTGGTTCGCGCGGGAACAAGTTCGGTATCGCGCTGGACCAGATCCCTGCGGCTTACGAACGCGCGGCTAAAATGCGCAACATCGGCATCGTTGGCTTACAAATGCACATTGGGTCGCAGATCAGTGAGGCCGCACCGTTCGCGAGTGCGATCAAAAAAGTGGTGCCAATCGTCCGCGAGCTGAAATCAAAATACGCCATCAAGTTCTTCAGCATTGGCGGCGGCATGGGAATCATTTACCGGCGCGCACTGGAGAGCGGATCAGGCAAATGGTGGCACGACGGCGGCCGCGAATCGTCTGCGTTCAGCATCCTCGATTACGCCGGCGCGATCGTTCCGCCATTGCGGAAGCTGGAGATTCGGATTTTGCTCGAGCCTGGTCGCTTTCTTGTCGGCAACGCCGGCGTGTTGCTGACGCGGGTGCGTTACATTAAGAAATCGGGCGCGAAGAAGTTCGCGATCGTTGATGCGGGAATGAACGACCTGATTCGGCCGGCGCTCTACCAGAGTTACCACGAAATCGTCCCGGTCTGTAGCGGGTCTGTGTCAGACACCAGTCAAAATCCGATCAGGAACAAAAGTAGGACGGAGAAGATCGATATCGTCGGGCCGGTGTGCGAGTCGGGTGATTTCTTTGCGCTCGATCGGGAAATGCCGGAGCTGCATGAGGGCGATCTGCTCGCGATCATGAGCGCGGGTGCTTACGGCTTTGTGATGGCTTCCAATTATAATTCGCGCCCGCTGCCGGCCGAAGCACTGGTTCGCGACGACAAGTTCGCGCTGATTCGTAAACGGCAAACGTGGGAAGATCTCGTGCGCGGCGAGGTGGACGCAGGTTGGTAGGGATCGTCGAGCCGTCCGCGAACTTAACCCCAGCCCCAGCGCGCTCTCGCCACGGCGAGCAGGCTGTGATCGTGCCCTACCACTTGCGCATTTTTGCACGCTGCATAAATAGTCTCCCTCCAGCTATGATGAAACGCCTCTTGCTCTTTGCTTCCTTGTGCATCCTCGCAGCCGGCACGCAAGCGGCATTGCCGAAGTCGGGTGAATATATCATCCTCGTGGGCGGGCCTTCGATGTATCAGTGGGAAAAATACAAGGCTTTCCCGCACGATCATTGGTGGGCGAACTTTGTTCGTGCCGCGCGGCTGCGCACCGAACAGTTGCGTGGTGAGCTTGGCCCCGATGTGAAGATTACGTGGCTTGTGTACAGGCAAGGTTACGAGGACCGCGCTAAACAGGAACACCAGGATCTGATCAGCCTTATCGGTTCGGTGCGTGACAAATTAAATCTCAACCTCGTCTGGTTTGTCCCAGGCTCTGAAGTGATCGATTATCTGAACAAGGGTCAGCCACGCGACCAGGTAAAGGTCATTGGGTTTGAATATTTCGGCCATTCAAACCGCGCGTGTTTCATGTTTGACTACAGCAACAACATTGACAGCGCTTGTAAATCCTGGCTGCACGAAAACGACGCGGCAAAAATCAATCGCCGTATTTTTGCACGCGGCGCTTACGTGAAGAGCTGGGGTTGCCACACCGGCGAGGAGATGTCGAGGAAATGGTACGCAGCGACCGGCACGCATATGATTGGCGCACTTGGCAAAACCCAGTTCATGATGGAAGAACTGCCGATCCTCGTTTCCGAAGGCGGCAAGTGGGTGAATTGAAATGACGAATGACCAATGACGAAGGAAGCCCGAATGCTCGAATGACGAAAGTGCCGCGCAGCTATCTTGCTTCGTCATTCGGATTTTGTCATTAATTCGTCATTCTGTCGCTTAGCATTCCAGCGCAATGAAGTTTGCTCAGCTCCAAGCGCTTTATCACCAGCCGCTTTTCGATCTGATTTCGCAGAGCCGCGCTGTTCATCTGCAGCATTGGCGCGGCGAAGAGATTCAGCGCTGCAGCTTGCTCAGTATCAAAACGGGCGGATGCAGCGAAGATTGCGCTTACTGTGCGCAATCCGCTCATTATTCCACCGGACTCGAGCGCGAGGAGCTTTTGTCGGTGGAAACTGTTCTAGCCGCGGCGAAGCACGCACGTTCACGAGGCGCGACGCGCTTTTGCATGGGCGCAGCGTGGCGCGGCGTACGCGATGGTTCGGAAAAATTCGACCGCGTGCTTCAGATCGTTAGCGAAGTCAGCCAGCTGGATATGGAAGTTTGTGTCACGCTCGGTGAAATCGGACCCGTGGAAGCGCGCAAACTCAAAGCCGCAGGAGTGACCGCTTACAATCACAACATCAACACGTCCCCGGAATTTTATCCCGAGATTGTCAGCACGCACACGTTTCAGAATCGGCTCGATACCATTGCTGCCGTGCAACAGAGCGGAATGTCGGTTTGTTGCGGCGGGATCATCGGCATGGGCGAATCGGAGACCGACCGTCTGCGGATGCTGGAAGTGCTCAGCAACTTTGATCCGCCTCCGGACAGTGTGCCGATCAATTGTTTGATGCCAATGCCCGGCACGCCGTTGGCCGAGCAGCCGCAAGTTGATATTTTTCAGCTTGTTCGGCTCATCGCCGTCACGCGCATCGCGCTGCCAAAGGCGCGCGTCCGTCTCGCAGCGGGCCGCACCCGCATTTCGCGCGAAGGTCAGGCGCTCTGCTTCTTTGCCGGCGCCAACTCAATTTTCTACGGTGACAAACTTCTCACGGCAAAGAATCCCGCGGCTGACGTGGATGTTTCCCTTTTGCGTGATCTCGGATTGCGGACTCAAGAAGTGACCGCTTCCTAGCCGTCAGCGACCGACGGGTGCGAAGCCGTCGTTTCTTGCGACAAAATTAGATCGACATTGCCCAAAGGTTTTGCGATCAAGCTCTCAGGGCTCCCGGAACGCAACGAAAACCCTGAAAGAAACATCTTATGAACTGGAAAAAATTCTTCTTCGCATTTATCGCAGCCTTCGGTTTCATCTTCCTGTTTGGCTTCCTTTGGTACGCGAAGCTGATGCATGGGGCGCATCAGGAAGTGCCAATGCTTTGGCGAACCGAAGCGGATTTTGGCAATCACTTCTCATCGCTTGTTTTCGGGCACATTGTGATGGCGTTCTTCCTCACGTTGCTTTGTGCACGATTTGTCCCGGCGGGTGGAGCAGGCGCGTGCGCGATGTTGGGAATCCTGGTAGCGCTGATCTATGCCGGCGCTGACCTGATTACTTTTGCGGTACAGCCGCTGACGACCAAGATCCTTTGCGGCTGGATTGCCGGCGACTTGATCCAATTCACGATTGCTGGCGCAATCATCGGCGCGGTCTATAAGTCCGATTCGCGCACGACACCTCAGGTCTAATCACATCCAACACATGAAGCGATTCATTCTCGCATTCATTGCCGCGTACATTTTCATCTTCTTCTGGGGTTGGCTCCTCAACGGCGTTTTTCTCAAGGACGTTTATGCGCAAACGCCAAATCTCTGGCGGACGCGAAGTGAAATGATGAGTTTATTTCACTGGATCATTATCGGACAGGCACTGATCGTTTTTGTGTTCGTGATGATCTACGCGAGCGGTTTCGCCGGCGGCGGCGTAATGGCGGGAATTCGGCTTGGTATCCTTCTGGAAATCGCAGCGATCGGTATGCGTCTAGGCTTTTACGCAGTGCAACCATTTCCCGGGAAGTTGATCATTTACGGCAGCGCGAGCGGCCTGATTGAGATGATAATCGTGGGTGCAATCGTCGGTGCGATTTACAAACCTGCGCATTCAGGGAAAGCGATGTCGTAGTTTCGTTGGGGCGCACCCGACGGTCGCGCCCTACCATTGAACGTTGGACGTTGAGCGTTCGACGTTGGACGTTTATCGATGGTCTCGCAAACTCCCGCGGCACTTGGTTATCGCATGCCTGCGGAATGGGAAACGCATGCAGCGACTTGGCTCTCCTGGCCGCGACGGGAAGGGATCAGTTTTCCCGAATCATTCGATCGCGTTTTACCGGCATTGCGAGCCATGGTCGAGGCGCTGATCGAATCGGAACAGGTGTCCATTAATGTTTGCAATGGCGCGCATGAAGCAGAAGCCCGCGCCGTTTTGCGTGGATTGCCCCCAGAACGCATCACCTTCTATCGCACTCCGACCAATGAGCCATGGTGCCGCGATCACGGACCGATTTTTCTTAGACGCGATCGCGACCTGAAACTCGCGGTAGTGGACTGGGATTACAACGCATGGGGAAACAAGTACCCGCCATTCGATCTGGACGAAGTCGTCCCGACGCGTGTTGCTGAGATTCTCGGTGTTCCGGTATTTTATCCACGCATGGTTTTGGAAGGCGGTTCAATCGAGGTCAACGGTGCCGGTGCGCTGCTTACGACGGAATCATGTTTGTTAAACAAAAATCGCAATCCAAATCTTTCGCGCGATGAAATCGAAAAGCGTCTGCGGGATTATTTGGGCGTCAGCGATATTCTATGGCTGGGCGACGGCATCGCCGGTGACGATACCGACGGACATATCGACGATCTCGCGCGTTTTGTTTCCCGGCGGACCGTTCTAACCGTCGTCGAAGAAGATCGCGATGACGAAAATTACACGCCGCTCCAGAAAAATCTCGCGCGCCTTCGCGAGATGAAAATCGGAAAAAACAACATTGAGGTTATCACTTTGCCGATGCCGAAAAAGATTGTGCGCGACGGGCTGCGTTTGCCGGCGAGTTACGCCAATTTTTACATAGCAAACACCTGCGTGCTCGTACCAACATTCGCCGACTCGGCGGACGCCGTTGCGCTGTCGATCCTACGTGAATGTTTTCCAACTCGCCGCGTTGTCGGAATCGATTGCCGGGAATTAATCTGGGGACTCGGCACATTTCACTGTCTCACCCAGCAACAACCGGCAGTGTGACGCAGACAATCATGTCTGCGTGATCTCTCAAGGAGGGGCGATCTCCAGATCGGCCCTGCGGCGGACAACAGACGGCTGGTCGTAGCAAGACGCTTGCAGGCAGGATTGCCTGCGCCACTTAATCCGCAACTGGCGCGGGTTTATATCCGCTTTTTAAAATTGCGTCGTGAAGATCAGGCGGATGCGTTTTTCGCGGATCAAATGTAACGATCACGCGCTCGCCCTTGAGATCGACTTTTACATCCTGCACGCCGTTGATTTTCATCAGGACGGGGCGCAGCTTGCGCACACATTCGTCGCAATCTTCGCCTTCGGTTGCGATCTCGATTGTTTCCAAAATGGCGTGGTCGGCGCGTTCCGGGAAAAACGGATCGGCTGGATCGGGATCGTTTGGTCGCGCAGGGTCCATCGTCTTTCTTTATCTAACGCGCGACAACGGCGGTGCGGTCGCCTCTTGCCAGGTGCCTCACAGGTAGGGGCGATTGACCTCAATCGCCCGCGGGCGCTTCCGGTGAACCGTCCCTACCTTGTGCCACTTCGCGCGCCACCGATTCGAGCACGCGCCAGACGTTTTCGGCAAGAATTGCCTGGCCGGCCACGTTAGGATGAATGCCATCGGGTAAATTCAACGAGGGATCGCCTGCCACGCCTTGCAGAAGGTATGGAACAAGCACGGCCTCATTCTTGGTCGCGAGATCAGCGAACATTTTGCCGAACGCGGACACGTAATCGTCCGCCGCATAATTAGGCAATTGTATTCCTGCGATCACAACGCGCACATTCGGATTTCGCGCTTTTACCTTATCGATGATCTGCTGAAGATTGTGTTGAATCTGATCGACGGACAGGCCGCGGAAGGCATCGTTGATTCCGAGTTCCAGAATGAAGATGTCGATGCTGTGCTTCAAATGCGGCGGGAGCCGTTCCAAACCGCCTTCAGTCGTGCCGCCCGCCACGCTTGCGTTGGTTACTTGAAAGTTCAGACTGGCGGCGTGGAGCTTCTTCGCAAGCAAAGCTGGATACGCTTCGCTCCGCTTGAGCATGAACCCGTCAGATAAGCTGTCGCCGAAAACAAGAATGGTTTTCGTCTGGGCAGACGAAGCCACTTGCGCGAAGATCATTGATGATGTCACGGCGAGGAGTGCGGCAGCGTAGTTCATTCGCAAAACGCTTTAACCTTCGACTTTCGGCGCTCAATTCATGAACGGGAAACGAATTCTGCCCTGGAGCTGGATGTTGAGCGTTGAACGTTCGACGTTAACAGTTTAACGGTTCAACTCTTTAACGTATCAACACCAACTTTATTCTATGGCAAATTTCGCTATCAACGGTTTCGGCCGGATTGGACGCAATGTCCTTCGGGCCATGTCACAAAAACAAGTCGAGCAAGTCCTCGCAATCAACGATCTGACCGACACGCATACGCTGGCCCATCTCCTCAAATGGGATTCAGTGCACGGCAAATTCGAAGGCGAGATCGGCTACGACGATGAAAATATTATCGTCCGCGGCCACAAGATTAAAGTGTTGAAAGACCGCGACCCGGCGAATCTGCCCTGGAAAAAATTGGACATTGATGTTGTGCTGGAGTCGACCGGGTTGTTCACCAACCGCGATAAAGCCGAGCTGCATTTAAAGGCCGGCGCGAAACGCGTATTGATCAGCGCACCGGCAAAAGATCCGGACGTGACGATTTGTATCGGCGTGAATGACGACGCCTTTGACCCTGCGAAGGATAAGATTGTTTCTAACGCGAGCTGTACAACCAATTGCCTCGCCCCAATGGCAAAAGCCCTGAACGACAAGTTCGGCATCGCGCACGGGTTCATGAGCACGATCCACAGTTACACAAACGACCAGCGCATTCTCGATTTCCCGCACAAAGACTTGAGGCGGGCGCGTGCCGCGGCGATCAACATCATTCCGTCCACAACCGGCGCGGCTAAGGCGATCGGCGAAGTAATTCCAGAATTGAAAGGGAAATTAAACGGCTGCGCTTTCCGGGTGCCGACGCCCGACGGGTCGGTTACCGATTTCACGGCTGTGCTTGAAAAGGACGCGACGGTAGACGACATCAATGCGGCCTTTAAGGAAGCGGCATCGGACAAAAGTTACAAAGGCGTGCTCGAATACAGTGACGAGCCGCTCGTTTCCCAGGACATCGTGGGAAATCCCCACTCCTGCATTTTCGACAGCAAGCTGACGCTCATGCTTGGAAACCGTTTTGTGAAAATAGTCGGCTGGTACGATAACGAATGGGGTTACAGCAATCGCTGTGTGGAATTGATGGAAATGCTGGGACAGTAGCAACTCTTGCTCATGCTCATGATCATGATCGAAGCATGAAGACTTATTTTGATCACGAGAAACTCGATGTTTATCAGGAAGCAATTGCCTTCTGCGGGTGGGTCGGGGCCTTGCTGAACGAAATTGCGGCTAAAGCCGCGGCAAAAGATCAGCTCGATCGCGCTTCAACTGGTTTCCCGCTGAACATCGCGGAGGGAAATGGCAAGTTCTCGGACGCTGACCGATCTAGATTCTTAGAGATCGCTCGTGGTTCGGCGCTCGAATGCGCGGCATGTCTTGACGTGCTCGTGGCGCGAAGAATCATCGCTACAGAGCGAATTACACCCGCGAAAGAACAACTCGTGCGGATCGTTAACATGCTCATGGGAATGCTCAAAAGGTTTTCGGGACGTGCGGAGTTCTTGCGTGAGGACGAAGGAATCTATCCTAACGATTACGATCAGGATCATGATCATGATTGACGAGCAGGAGCACGAGTAAGAATGGCAAAACTGTCGTTGCGTGATTTGGATGTGCGCGGAAAACGCGTGTTGGTCCGAGTGGACTTTAATGTGCCAATCGAAACGCGCGGCGGCAAGATTCGCGTCACTGATGATACGCGAATCCGGGAAACCTTGCCGACCATCAACTATCTGCGCGAGCACGGCGCCAAAACCATTTTGATGTCGCATTTTGGCCGGCCCAAGGGAAAGCGGGTTGAAAAATATTCGCTCCGCCCGATCGGCGACTATTTGCATTCGGTGATTCACCACCCAGTCATTTTTAGTCACGACACGATCGGCGATGTGCCGAAAACGATCATTGACCACATGCAAAGCGGCGATGTCGCGCTGCTCGAGAATCTCCGCTTTCAGCCGGGCGAGGAAGCTAACGATTCGGAATTTGCGAAGGCGCTAGCCGAACCGGGCGATCTTTATGTGAACGACGCGTTTGGCGCCGCGCATCGCGCGCACGCATCCACAGTGGGCATCACAAAGTTCGTGGAGAAATCTGCGATGGGGTTTCTGATAGAGAAAGAGCTGAAATTCCTAAAGGAAGGCCTTGAGAAACCGGCGAAGCCCTTTGTCGTCATTTTGGGCGGCGCCAAGGTCTCCGATAAGATCGGCGTTTTAAAAGCCTTGATGGAAAAAGCCGACACAATCCTCATCGGTGGCGCGATGGCGAATACCTTTTTGAAAGCACAGGGGATTCCGGTCGGCGCAAGCCGGGTCGAATCAGACAAGGTCGATCTTGCGCGCGAACTTCTCGATCTGGCGAAGCAACGCGGCGTAAGATTTTTGCTTCCGATTGATGTCGTGGAGGCGGATGAAATTCGTCCTGGCGCGAACATGCGAAACACGAGCCGTCTTTCGCCGCAACACGGAATCACTGATGGATGGCAGGCGGTTGATATCGGCGCGGCAACGATCGCGCTTTACCAGGAGGAGATCGCCAAGGCGGAAACAATTTTGTGGAATGGACCGATGGGTGTTTTCGAGATTCCGGAATTCGCCGAGGGGACGATTGCAATTGCGGAAGCAATGGCGCAATCGGGAGCAACGACGATAATCGGTGGCGGAGACTCAGTCACGGCGGTCAAACAAGCGGGGCTTGCCGATAAAATGACGTTTATCTCTACCGGCGGCGGCGCAACACTCGAATTACTCGAAGGCAAAGAGCTTCCCGGCGTTGCTGCACTAACCGACAAAAACTGATGCGCAAGAAAATCGTGGCGGCCAATTGGAAGATGAACATGACCCAGGCGGAGTCTGCCCGATTTGTGGAGTTGTTCCTTCGAGACGTGGGCGAAATCACCGATGTCGAAGTGGTAATCCTGCCGCCGTTTACGGCAATTGCGAAAGTGAGCGAAGCGCTCGGCAAAGCGCACAACATCAAGGTCGGCGCGCAAAACATGTATTGGGAGAAGAACGGGCCATTTACCGGCGAGATCAGCGCTGCGCTTTTGCGCGACTTGTTTATTCACTACGTGGTGCTCGGGCACAGCGAGCGCCGGAGACTCTTTGGAGAGACTGATGAAATCGTCAATCGCAAGGTGCGCGCGGCGCACGAGGCGACACTGCGCCCGATTGTCTGCATTGGGGAAACGCTTGAGCAACGTGATAAAGGAAATGTTGAAAAAATATTATCGATCCAACTGCGGGGAAGCCTGGCTGGTCTGAGCCCCAAGGAATTGCAGGAAACGGTCGTTGCGTACGAACCGGTTTGGGCGATCGGCACTGGACGCAATGCGACACCCGATCAGGCGCAGGAAGCGCACGCTTTTGTTCGTGACACTTTGCGCGAAATGGCTGACGACGCGACAGCCGAGCGCGTGCGCATTCAGTATGGTGGCAGCGTAAAGCCAGACAATGCGCGCGAACTAATGAGTCAGCCCGACATCGACGGCGCTCTCGTCGGCGGCGCCAGCCTCGACCCACGCAGCTTCGCCCAAATCGTCAAGGCCGCGCGCGATAAATAGGACGCGGCTCAGTCTGATTGGATGAGGCGCGCCTTCTTTATCGTCGGCCCAACTGCGACTGGAAAATCTGAGCTGGCTGCCGATGTCGCCGGCGAAATGGACGCGGAAATTGTTAGTGCGGACGCGTTTCAAATTTATCGTGGGCTCGATTTGCTGACGGCAA
>WNFJ01282358.1_pt4 | contig 10059 bp, 10 predicted proteins | sample 5400461 | NCBI WGS metagenome assembly WNFJ01 (sample SAMN13153349, study PRJNA577476) | soil metagenome | isolation source: 115 cm saprolite on Douglas fir-dominated hillslope | place: USA:California | collected 2013-09-17
CAGTTCCTCAGCCAGGCAGGCGAGGCGCCGGTGGCCAACGTGGTCGACACCAACTACACGTCGGTCGCCAAGCTGCGCAAGGACTGGCTGCCGGGCGGAGCCGAGCTGGTCATGGGCGGCATGCACGACCGGCTGCGCGAACTGGCCCGGATCTACCGCGGCTGAGCCGGGTCAACTCTCCCTTAGCTGGGCGACCAGCGCCTCCGCTTGGGGCAACGTGAACATGAGGTTGTCGCGGGTCAACGGGAGCACTCGGTGGCCGCCCGCCAGGAAGATCACCTTGTCGGTCAGGCAGGCGCGCAGATCCGGATATCGCTCGGCAATCGCAATCTGATCCCGCAGCAATGCCTGCGGGTCGCCGAGCGCCTGCTGCGCGGCCACGGCAGGTAGCACGCGCTCGTTCATGGCTCGCTGTACCCGGCGGCTGACGGCGCGCCCGATGAAGCGCGCGGCCGCGCCCAGCGCTACGTCCGCGATTGCCTGGTCGATGCCGTCACTGACCGGGCTGTCATCGAAGCCCCTGGTTCCGCGTGACCAAGCGCCCGGCAAGGGTCCGGCCTGCGGCTGGCCGCCGTAACCCGGCAGCGGTCCCGAGCGCGGCTGCCCGGCGTAGCCAGGCGGCGGGCCGGCTTGCGGTTCGCCGAGGTAGCCCGGTTGCGTTTCGCCAGCGGATCCGGGCTGCGATCCCGGGCCCAGCTTCATCCTGGCCATATCGGCAAGCTCGCTAATCGAGTGCACGGCGGCGGTGCTGCCGCACTGCGGGCACGGCGCTGCTAACTGCTGTTCGGTCACCGCCCCATTGTGCCTTCGCTGGTCGCGTGGAGGGAAGGTGGCGGGACGGGCCGGATTCCGGCGGAATGCCCGGCGGGCGAGCTCACGGTAGATTTCCGGGTTGGTGTCCACCCATTCCTTCGCGGTGCCGCTGACCTCGCGCGCGATCCTGGCGGGCGTGCCGATGGCCAGCATGCCGTCGGGGACCGTCATGCCCGGTGGCACTGTGCAGCCGGCCGCCACCAGCGCCCGGCGGCCGATGACTGCGCCGTCGAGGACAGTGGACCCGTTCCCGATCAGGGCCTCGGCTCCGATGATCGCACCGTGCACGACGCAGAGGTGGCCGACAGTCGCGCCCTCGCCGACCTCAGTGACGGGGTCGGCGCCGCCGTGCAGCACCGACCCGTCCTGGATGTTGGCGCCGCGCCGCACGATGATCGGCCCGAAGTCGGCGCGCAGCACCGCGCCGTACCAGATCGATGCCTCGTCCTCGACGCGGACGTCACCGATCAGCGTCGCGGTCGGGGCTATCCAGGCAGTAGGGCTGATGGCCGGGGCATGTCCCTCGAAGGCGAAAAGCGGCATCCGGCAATGATCGCATTGACCGCAGCGACAGGTGGGCGCTGGGCGCGGGCGTGCTCCTAGGCCAAGTGGACGTACTCGTAGTCGAACGGCTTGCCGTTGATGCCGTGGCGCGGCGGCGCGATCCAGGCCGCTATCTTGCCGCGTTCGTGCACTGGCTGCATCAGGGACCGGACGTGGGTCTTGTCCACCTGCGTGGGCAGCCACTGCGCAGACTGCCGCTGCCACTGCGCTGCGGTGAGCAACTCGCCGTCCGGGCTGGCCTCGATTGCCGCGAAGGCACCCACCTTCCGGTTGAACGCGATGTGCGGAAGCTTCAGCCGCTGCGGCAGTCCAGCGTCGGCCAGGATTTTGTTCCACCGGTTGACGCCGCTCTGGCAGTCGGCGATGTACTCGCGCCGCAGATCGGTGTTGAGTCCGATGAGCGCAGAGACCTCGGTCTGGCCGACGCTCTGCGCGGGAGACCCCGAGTCCAGCAGCGCATCCACCATCATCGCGTCATTGGTCAGCTTGTGGTCGTCGGTGCGCCTGGATTCACTCCAGCGGCCCTTCAGGCCAGCGGTGTAGTAGTTCGCCACGTTGGTCGATGTCTCGCCGCCAAACAGGTCCAGCGACACCGAGTAGTGGAAGTTCAGGTATTTCTGGATGACCGTCAGCGGGATGGCGCCACGCGCGGCCACCTCGTCACTGTCGTGCTCCACCATGAGCTGCGCGGTGCGCTCCACCACTCGGTCCACGCCGGTGGTGCCCACCATCATGTGGTGAGCCTCCTCCTTGAGCATGAACTCGCAGGTGCGCGACAGCGGGTCAAAGGCGGACTCCTTCAGCGTGCCGAGCTGGTACTTGCCGTCACGGTCGGTGAAGTAGGTGAACATGAAGAACGACAGCCAGTCCGGTGTCTCCTCGTTGAACGCGCCCAGGATCCGCGGCGAATCGACGCTGCCCGAGTTCCGGTGCAGCAGTTCCTCGGCCTCCTCCCGGCCATCCCGGCCGAAGTAAGCGTGCAGCAGGTAGACCATCGCCCACAGGTGCCTGCCTTCCTCGACGTTGACCTGGAACAGGTTCCGCAGGTCATACAGGCTGGGGGCGGTGGCGCCCAGGTTGCGCTGCTGCTCGACCGACGCTGGCTCGGTGTCACCTTGGATGACGACCAGCCGCCGCAGCTCGGCGCGATATTCCCCGGGCACCTGCTGCCAGGCCGGCTCGCCCTTGTGCTGGCCGAAGCCGATCTGCCGGTCCGGGTCCCGCTCCGCGAGGAAGATTCCCCACCGGTAGTCCCGCATAGCGACGTGCCCGAAGTGTGCCCAGCCTTCCCGGCCGACGTTCACGGCGGTACGCAGGTACACGTCCTGGGTGGGCAGCGTCGGACCCATGGACTCCCACCAGGTCAGGAAGTTCGGCTGCCAGGACTCAAGAGCCCGCTGCAGCCGCCGGTCCTCGCGCAGGCCGACGTTGTTCGGGATCTTCTCGGTGTAGTCGGCGGCGGTGCCGCCGAACGCAGATCCGCCAGATGCACTCATGGCTCAGACTCGCTTCCTGTCGAACTCCGCGCGCTGCCCGGTGCCGAACCTGCGCAGCGCTCCCGCCGGGCCGGACGCGTTAGGCCGGTTGAAGATCCAGTTCTGCCACGCCGTGAGGCGGCCGAAGATCTTCGTCTCCATGGTTTCCGGCCCGGCGAACCGGAAATTGGCCTCCATCCCAGTCAGCGCATCCGGGCTGAAGCTGGCCCGTTCCTCGACCGCTATCCGCACCTCGTCAGCCCAGTCGATATCGTCGGGAGCAAAGGTGACCAGGCCGAGTTCCGCTGCCTCCGCGGCTTCCAGCGGCTGGCCCGCAGTCGCCGCCGCCGCGGCCAGGCCGTCGGTATCCCCGAAGAAACGGGTCTGCAGCCGGGTCAGCCCGTTGCCCATCGGCAGCGGGCCAAGGTTCATGCCCGCCACGGTGATGACGGTCGGCCCGGCGTCGCTATCGGCGCCGGGGACCTCACCTGACAGCTGATAGGAGCGGTCAGCAGCCAGCGCCAGCTCCAGCAGCGAGCCGGCAAAGCAGCTGCCCGGCTCGATCAGCGCAATCAGGCTGCGGCTGGTGACATCCAGCCGCTTCAGAGTGCGCTTCAGGTAGTGGGTCACCTCGTTCGCGAGCCAGTCGCCGGAATTGGCTAGCAGGAACTGGTCGTAGCCGAGAACCCGGCTGGCGTCGCCGGTCGTGGCCAGCAGCCAGGTGCCGAGCTCTGGCTCATTGGTGCGCAGGTCCAGGATGAGGTCGTCAAGCTCACGCGTCATCCGCAGGGTCCAGAAGTCCGCGCCTTCGACATGCAGCGCTGCGACGTCAGCGGGTGCGTCCCGGTCCGGCCCGCAAATCGTGATCTCGGCAGCTCCGCTATCGCGATCCAGCCGGGCCGACACCGCGGAATACCTGATCTCGTCGTCGCCGCGCTTCTTGGCCAACGGCGTCAGCCTGATCCCGGTGCCATCCGCCGGGCGGTTCGACCGGGCGGCTAGTTGCTCGGCACGGTCCGCCACTGCCTGCGCCCATTGCGCCCGTGGGACCGTCTCGTCAACCAGCCGCCAGCTAACTGCCTTCTTGCCGGTGACACCCTCAGGCCGGGTACACACGTAGTCGGCGACATCGTGGCGGACATGACGCTTGTCCACCAGGCGGGTGAGCCCGCCGGTGCCGGGCAGCACGCCCAGCAGCGGAAGCTCGGGCAGCGACACGGCCGAAGACCGATCGTCGATGAGCATAATGTGCTCGCAGGCCAGCGCCAGCTCATAGCCGCCGCCCGACGCGGTGCCGTTGAGCGCCGCAAGATATGCCTGACTGGAGTGAGCCGTCGCGTCTTCGATGCCGTTACGTGTCTCATTGGTGAACTTGCAGAAGTTGACCTTCTGCTCGTGGGCTGCCGCGGCAAGCATCCGGATATTCGCGCCGGCGGAAAAGACCTTGTCCTTCGCGCTGGTCAGCACCACCGCCCTGACCTCGGGGTGCTCGAACCGCAGCCGTTGCACCGCGTCGTAAAGCTCGATGTCGACGCCGAGGTCATAGGAGTTGAGCTTCAGCTCGTACCCCGGAACGAGCCCGCCCTCTTCGGCCACGTCCATGGCCAGCATGGCGACATCACCATCGAGGCTGAGCTTCCAGTGCTGGTACGACGCGGGGTCGGTGCGGAACTCAACGCCGCCCCGGCCGCCAGCGGCCGTCTCCGTATCCGTTGCGTCACGCACCCTCGTCATGCTACATCTGCATGGTTGAGCGTCAAGAGTCCGTAGCATATTGTTGCCGGTGGAGGATGACCGATGGCAGCAGCAATGGAGGGTAACGGGGACGCCCGCGGGCTCGGCCTCTCGCTGGCAGCGGAGCCTGTGGGCAACGTGCCGGGCCGTCCGGACCGCGGCCCGAAATCGGCACGCGGCCTGCTGTTCACGGTGCTCGGCGAGTTCGTCCTGCCGTCGGGCGGCGCCGCCTGGACTTCCTCGCTCATCGACGTGCTCGGCCGGATGGGCGTCGAGGAGAAGGCGACGCGGCAGGCGCTGATGCGAGCAGCAGCGCACGGCTGGCTGTCTGCGGAGCGGATCGGGCGGCGGACCTGCTGGCGGCTGACCGCGAGCGCCGAGCAGTTGCTGTCTGACGGCACGGAGCGGATCTACGGCTTCACCGCAACCAGGCAAGCCTGGGATGGTAGGTGGCTGCTCGTGCTGGCGCGGGTCCCCGAAGCCGACCGGCCCGCCCGGCACCGGCTGCGCACGCGGCTGAGCTGGGCTGGGTTTGGCAGCCCGGCTCCGGGAGTGTGGCTGAGCCCGGACACAAGCCGCCAGGCTGAAGCGGAGCGGGCGCTCGAGAGCGCCGGGATGCTGGCGGACTCGCAGGTCTTCCGGGCCGAATACGCCAGCGGCGGCCCGGTTGCCGCGATGGCCCGCGCGGCTTGGGACCTCGACCAGATCGAGCGGCGCTACGAGGAGTTCATCACCGATTTCGCCAGCTCTCCGCGCGCCGATGACCTGGCGCAGCTGGCGGAACTCGTTCACCGCTGGCGGCGGTTTCCGTGGATTGACCCGGTCCTGCCCGCCGAACTGCTGCCAGAGCCCTGGCAGGGATCTGTCGCCGCGCGCATCTTCAGCGCACGCCATGCGGAGCTCGCGCCTGGCGCCGTGGTCGAGTGGCAGCGGATAATGGAAGCAGCCTCATGAACCTCCCGACGAACGCGCGGCAGTCCGACGATCGCAGCTGGCCCGCGCAACCTGCCGACGACGCGGCCTTGCCATGGCTGCGACCGTCGCCGCGCCTACTGACGGCCCGTCGTATCGAACTCACCGTGGTCGCCGTTCCCCTGGTCATCGTCGGCGGGCTCGCGGGCCTTGCCGCTTCTGCCGTGGCGGCTGCTGCCATCGCTGCCGCGATCGCGGCAGCGGCGCTGGCTGCCGAGCGCTTCCTGGCCCGCCGGGTCGCTGCCTGGCAGTACGCCGAGCGCAAAGACGACCTGATGGTTCGCCGGGGCGTCCTCATCCGCCGTCAGTCGGTGATTCCGTACGGCCGCATGCAGTTCATCGACGTAACGGCGGGGCCGATAGAGCGCAGCCTGGGCCTGGCGACGCTGCGGATGCACACCGCCGCGGCAGCTAGTGACGCACGGATCCCCGGACTGGAGCAGCGGGTGGCCGCCGGCCTGCGTGACCAGCTCGCCGCGCTGGGCGAAGCGCAGGCGGCCGGGCTGTGACGAGCGGCTCGCCGCCCGGACCGGCGGACGGCGGCCGGCTCGCAGGCGACTCGCTCGGAGGCGGTTCGCTGGCTGCCGATTCCGCTGGCGGACAGGCACTGGTGGCCAGCCCCAGAGAACCGGCCGCTACCGTCGCCGACACGGGGACCTGGCATCGGCTGCACCCGCTGTCCCCGATCGTCAGCGCGGGCTCGCGGCTGGCCGGAATCCTGGTCGTGCTTCTCGGCATCGCGGTCGCTCGACAACGGCAAGCGGGCGGCGACCTGATCACCGACGGCGGCATCGTGATCGTCGTACTGGTAGCCGGGGTGATCAGGTGGCTGGTCACGCGCTGGCAGGTGGCCCGGGGAGTGCTCCGGGTGGAGACAGGTCTGCTACGGCGCGATTCGCGCCGGTTCCCGCTGTCGCAGGTGCAGGCGATTGACGTGGTCCAGAGCGGGCTGGCCCGGGTACTCGGGCTCGCGGAGCTGCGGCTGCGGGTGGCCGGCGGTGACGCCTCCCGCGGCGGCCGGCTCGCCTGCCTGCGGCGCGCCGACGCCGAGCGATTGCGCACCCAGCTGCTAGCGCTGGCCAGCGCCCCGGCCGCGTCAGCGCATCCGGTTGCCGAGCAGCCAGCACCAAGCCAGCCAAGTTTGCCGCTGGCATCAGTGCTGGCATCAGCCTTGCCGCCGCCGCCCGCAGAACGCCCGTTGTTCCGGGTCAGGACTGGCCAGCTGGCGGTAGCCGTGCTGCTGAGCGATGTCGGCCTGATCGCGGCATTCGCGATTGGCCTGCTGGTCGCGGTCGCGGCGCTGACCGGCAGCTTCAGCGTCGTCGCCTCGTTCCTGCCGGTGGGGCTGGGCGCTGTACTCGGCACCTGGCGTCAATTCAACGCGGAGTTCGCGACAACGGTGGCTGACGCTCCGGACGGGTTGCGCCTGCGGTCTGGCCTGATCCAGACATCGGCCGAAACCATCAGGCCCGGTCGCGTCCAGGCAGTGCGGCTCGTCGAGCCGCTGATGTGGCGCGCGTTCGGCTGGTGCCGGCTGGATGTCGACATCGCCGGGCCACGGCAGCACCGGGAAGACGGGCCCGAGGCGCGGCGGCTGCGCACGCTCATCCCGGTCGGTTCGCGTGCCGACGCCGAGCAGATGATGAACGAGCTGATCACTAATCGCCCGCGTCCGCTACGGCGACCGCCTGCGGCGGCACGGTGGAAGGCGCCGTTGCTGTATCACTTTCTCGGCTGGGGCGGCGACGAGCGGTACATTGTCGCGTCACACGGGCGCGTCTGCCGCAAGACCACCTGGATTCCGCTGGAGAAGGTACAGAGCATCCGGTGGGTGCAGGGCCCGCTGCAGCGCAGGCTCGGCCTGGCGACGATCCGGCTTGACGTAGCCGGCCGCCGGGTAACCGGCACCCTTCAGGACCGGGCTGCGGGCGAAGCGGCGGACCTGCTGGCCAGGCTTCCCGATCGGGCTCGGGCAGCGCGGTCACGATCGCGCTGACGGCTGGCGGGGTGTCGTGTTTTCAGGACTGCGAACACGATGACGTTGCTCAGGTAGTGGCCCGTGGCCGGGTCGAAGGTGCCGCCGCAGGTGATGAGCCTGAGCTCGGAATCCGGCACGGGCCCGTACACCTCAGCCGTGGGCAAGTGGATCTTGGCGTAGGTGTGCACGGCTGTGACCCGGAAGACGGCCAGCGTGCCGTCGGCACGGCGCACGTAAATAAGGTTGCCGGGCTTGAGCTCACGCAGCCGGAAGAAGACTCCGGGGCCGCGGGGGGAGTCGATGTGGCCGGCAATGATGGCCGACCCGATAGCACCCGGTCGCGGGCTTCCGGTATACCAGCCGGCCACTGCGGCTCTGGCTGGCACCTGCAGCGCGCCCGAGGCCGTCAAGCCGAGCCGGATCAGCCTGGTCCGCACGCCGATCGCCGGAATGTCCAGCGCCGTCGGGTGGGCTACCGGCCTGGCTGTGGCGTCCGGCGCAGCAGCCCACTGACCCTTCGGCGCTGGTGCCACATGGGTACGGCCGAGAGGCGTGGCTGGCCGTGCGGTGTGGCCGGCCCAGGCGAGCCCGGCGATGGCACCGCACAGCAGGATGGCGCCGCTGACCGCGGTCAGCGCTGCCGACGGCCTGCGTACGAGCCGGGCGCGCGACACATGCTTGCCGTTCGCATGACGTCGGCGCCCGGGCTCGGCTGCATAATCAGCGGGCATGCAAGGCGGGCCGGCGCCGCCGGCTAAGCCTGCTGGTGCCGAACAGCGCCGCGGCCAGCCCGACAGCGGCTGCTGCCGCCCACGGCAGCAGCGGTGCGCCCGGACGGGGTGCAGTACCACCCAGGCCGGTCTGCACAACGGTCGGATCCACCCTGCTGCCTGCTGCATCCATCAGGCAGCGAATGGACAATTTGCCGTGCTCGTCTAGCACGACAATCGTGTAGACAGCGCCGGCCATCAGGCGCATCGATAGTGTCGCCGTCTCGCTCGAGCCCGCCGCCCGCAGCCGCACGAAGCCTGGCTTGACTGCCTCGAACGACGTGACACTCGCAAACTTCAGCTGGCTGGCGAGCGTGCGTTTGCCCGCCGTCACGGTCACGGTGTCCTGTTGCATCGATGCTTGGATGACCCGGACGACGGCTTTGCCCGGAGGTGTCGAGAGCCGGTCGGGAAAGACCTGAAGTCGCAGCCCGGCCGCGGGACCCATGCCTGCGACGGTGTAGGCGTGGTCGGCCTTGATATTTACTGCCGTCGACAGGACGGGCTTGGACTTGGGTTTCGCCCCGGCGCCTCGCATGGCGACCGTGTAATCGCCGGCCGCCACCTGCAGGTAGCCGGACACGGTGCCATAGGCAACGTGGTGAAGGACGACCACCGCGGCCGGATTGCCGAAGGAGTACAGGTAAACATCGACGGCCGGCGCATTGGGCGACAGGTGGGCAAGCCTGATCCAGCCGACGTTGTCTGATGCTGATGCTGATGCGGCCGGGGCCACGACGGCTAGCGGGACTACTGCCAGGCCGATGACGGCGGCAGTCATAGCGGCGGCCATCCTGGCCGTCCATGAGGATTTCTGCGTTAGCTTCAAAGTCTTCCCTTCCGCTAAAGAGGTGGTCCTTTCCGCTAGCGGGGACGAGTAGCGGTGGCTGGCGTTCGGTGTCATGGAGTTGGGTGTCATTGCGAGGTTCCGTTCAGCAGCCCGACCGGGCTGGGCTCGGTGAATTCGATCGTGATTGATGCGGTTCGGCCATGCCGATGAGCTGAGATCACAGCAAGCAGCGGCGCGCGCTGCGGGCGCAGGAAGTCCAGCACCGGCTGGTAATGAGAGGTCGGGACCGTGATGGTCATGATCCGGAAGGGGTCGCCGGTTGCGCTACCGGGGCTGGCGCCGCCGAAGCTGGTGATTCGCACCGGGACCTGATGCGCCAGGCCGGTCAGCGTCATCAGTAGTCGCGAGTCGACCTGGCCGCGGGCAAGTTCCTTCTTCGCTGCTGGCGTGGCCCGGACGCGCTTAGCGCGGCTCAGCTCGCCGCCGGCGGTGGCCCGCTCTTTCTGGTCGGCTCTCAGCGCGGGAAAATACGCCGCCGCTCCACCTGGCACCACGACCCTTACTTGCACCAGGGTTGCCCCGCCGCCGAAGGTCGCGATGATTGCTGGGGCGTAGACCGTGGCCAGCCGGGGGCCGAGTTGGCTGCGCACGGCCGCTGTCGAGATGACGACACCAGACCCAAGCGGGTCGCCAGATGCCGGCCCGATGACCGACAGGTCCGCCGCCGGGAAACCTTTTACCTGCAACGCGGCGCACATCAGCGGGTCGCAGGAGACAACGACGCCGCGACTGACCTGTGCCGCTACCCAGGTAGCGGCTTGCTGCCTGCCCGCCGCCGCGGCGGCCAGTACTGCGCCATCCTGCGCGGCCACCGTGCTGTGGTCTGTGCCAGCAGACGGTGCAGACGCGCCGTCGGCGCGGGTGAACGCGAGCACAGCGAAACCGGCGGCCAGGACGGCGACC
>WNFJ01514481.1_pt1 | contig 10059 bp, 8 predicted proteins | sample 5400461 | NCBI WGS metagenome assembly WNFJ01 (sample SAMN13153349, study PRJNA577476) | soil metagenome | isolation source: 115 cm saprolite on Douglas fir-dominated hillslope | place: USA:California | collected 2013-09-17
CCTTTCTTCTCAGCTTGCACTTTCTCCATACCTGGATACCCTATACGCCTGAGCCTGGACTCCCTTTTATCGAGTTTCCCCATCAAATCTCGTCAACAATTGTCTACGATATGATCTGGATTATGACTCCTCTTGTAATCCTGATGGCCCTCCTCGGGCTGATATTTACCTGGAAACGTCAGAAAAGCCACCTGCTCATCGCTTACCTGATCCTGGCCATGACCATCTTACAGAACATCGCCTTCTATGGCAGTTCCCGTTTCCGTTCGCCTATTGAGCCGCTTCTCGTGCTGCTAACCGCTGGTGCCATCTGGTGGTTTACGAGCAAAGGACCCGGCACACTGCGCTCACGTAAAAGAAAGGTGCCGCGGGAGGATTCGATGGCTTCTTTGCATGAGGCTCAACTAACTCGTTAGAGTACTGATATAATCACCTGGCAGTGTACATCCATTATAAAGTTTCGCTAAGAGCTGCTCCTGGCTTGCTACAGTAACATGCCCCGATCCGCAAGACATGTTTAGCGTTCGCGCACCCATCGCCAGGTCCTGGCGTAGCGGCTTGGGGTGACCACTCTCTTTGCGTACTCCCATCGGCCAGAATGCGCCCTGACTGGGAAAGTCCCGGGCGCTAAAGTAGAAAAATGGCACCTGATAGCGCATTGTTGTCTTCACATCGGTGATCAATGTCAAGATGTGGGAGACCGCAACAACATAGGCACTTGAAGAGTCAATGCCGCAGCCAAAGATACAACCGGTGCCCTCAACGACCCACATATGTTTTCCCAGGTTCCCACTATTGAGATTAACCCCGAATTGCTGCGCCCAGAACGCGAACAAGCCATAGAGGCTATTGGTCGCCTGGCTGGGATAGCCATTGTGCCAGCTATCGATCAGACCGACGATCTGCGATCGCCAGTTCCAGGTTCCCCCCGGATGCACAGAAGTATTCATAGCGTTCTGCATTTCATCGAGATAGTGCGCCTGAGCAACTAATGGCTGGTAATCAACTCCTCCCACTTGGGGATCATTCGCGCCGATGATGAGCGGAATTTCAGGACGCACCGCGTGCACTGCTTGCTGGCATAGGTCATAGAACTTCGCGAAGATCGCCGGAGGAACGCCCAGGTTATACTTTCCTATCTTCATCTCCTCGTTGCCACATTGCACAGCGTCAGCACCCCCTTGAGCAACATCATTGATGATGTTCTTGTCGAAGAGCCGCGCGTCATTCGCCCACTGGCAAAGCGAAAGCATAACCCGTACGCCCTGGCTGTGATATTGCGCTATCGTCGTTTTCAGTAATTCACCCTTCATGATATTGTCAAAACAGGTCCCATACCCTAACCGTATCCAGGGTATACCCTCAAAAGGGGACCCTAGGTCAGCTGCGATACCAAGTACAGCCGACGATGGAACTACCGGAGGATAAGCCGCCTTCGGAGTTCCTGCTACATCAGGTGTATTCGTCGGAATGGTGGGTGCAAGGGGTGTTGGGGTCGAGATTATTGCAGATCCCTGCTGCGCCGTTACCATGCGATATGAGAAAGCGGCCAGCAAAAAACTCCCTAACAGCACCAGTACACACACAATCAAGGAACTTGTTTTGATAGTATTGAGTGGATTCACATTCGTATCTATACGCCTCTCTGTCTCAACTTTCCAGGATACCTATATAGTTACCTGGCAGACTACAACCACTGTAGAGTCTGGCTAAGAGCTGCTCCTGGCTCGCTACAGTAACATGCCCTGATCCGCAAGACATGTTTAGCGTTCGCGCCCCCATCCATAAGTCCTGGCGTAGTGGCTTGGGGTGACCACCGATAGAGCGTACTCCCATTGGCCAGAATGCTCCTTGGCTGGGAAAGTCCCGGGCGCTAAAGTAGAAAAATGGCACCTGATAGCGCATTGTTGTCTGCACATCGGTGATCAATGTCAAAATGTGGGAGACTGCAACATCATAGGAATCGGTGGCGATACCGCAGCCAAAGATACAACCGGTGCCCTCAACGACCCAGAGGTGCTTCCCTAATCCACCACTTCCCAGATCAACCCCAAATCGCTGCGCCCAGAAAAGAAATAAGCCGTAAAGGCTGTTCACTGATTGATCGGGATAGCCATTATGCCAGCTATCGATCAACCCGATGATCTGGGAGCGCCAGTTCCAGTGCCCACCTGGATGAACAGAAGTATTCATATAGTACTGCATGGAATCGAGGTAATTTGCCTGTGCTACCAGGGGATAATAGTCATGCCCTCCTACATGAGGATCATTCGAGCCAATGATAATCGGAATTCCAGGACGTACAGCATGCATGGCCTGCTGGCAAAGATCGTAGAATTTAGCGAAGACCGCTGGCGGTACATAACTATTAAATGGTCCCTGCTTCATTTGCTCATTACCGCACTGTACTGCATCAGCACCAGCCTGAGCAGCATCGTTCATCCTACTGGTGTCATAGAGTCGCGCATCGGTTGCCCATTGACAAAGCGAGAGCATAACCCGCACGCCTTGACTATGATATTGGGCAACCGTTTTTTTCAAAAGATCACCCTTCATAATTTTATTAAAACAGGTCGCATATCCCAACCGTACCCAGGGAATGTTTGTAAAAGATTTTTGGGTATCTTCCGCTATTCCCAATACCTTATTCGGTGGAACCGCAGCAGGATAGGTTGGAGTTGGGTCTGGCGTTGGGGTCGGGGTAAATGTAGGGGTTGGAGTTGGCGTCGGTGTATGTTTTGGCGTCGGCGTTGGCTTTACGGCTGTGGCCCCGAATGCACAAGCTGTCAGTAAAATACTCAGCAAAGTAACGAACGCCAGGATGGTTATTGATTTTTTTTGCACATGTCCTTGCACCTTCATGTTAAAATACAACCTCCGTTAAACAAACTCACATTTCATTTCATAGATGCCTCACCACCGCCTCATTTATTATAAACCTATTTGCCTATGCAAAATTCACTGAAAATTCTGTCCAACAGGTCATCACTGGCTGTTTCTCCGGTGATTTCACCCAGCGTATCATAGGCCGCACGCAAATCAATAGAGACAAAATCCAGCGGCAATCCCTGCTCAAGTGGTACTAACGAAGCTCGCAAATGTTCGGCTGCACGCCGCAGCGCCTCCTGGTGCCGCATACTGGTGACCAGTACACTTGAGCTATGCAATGTCTTGCCAGCCAGGACCAGGTTGGCTATCGTCTCTTCCAGTTCCGCCAACCCTTGTCCCGTCAACGTCGATGTAGCCACAATAGGCGCTTCAGGCCACAGGTTACGCGGAGCTTCGCGTTCCAGCTGTTGCACGCAATCCGCTTTATTGACCACTACAACCACTGGTCTGCTAGTTCCTGTACCTCCCACACCTGCACCCATACCAAACCCCATTGTGCGCAATTCCTCACAAACGTCTCGATCCTGGCTGGTCAGTTTCTCGGACCCATCAAAGGCCAGTAGCACGGCACTTTCGGCTGCTGCTCGACTGCGTTGCACGCCCATCTGCTCAACCGGGTCATCGCTTGGTGTGATACCCGCTGTGTCGATGAGGTGTAGTGGAATACCATGCAGGTTGGCCACTTCTTCCACGGTATCCCTGGTAGTACCCGCGATAGGCGTCACAATGGCGCGCTCAGAACGCAAAAGGGCATTGAGCAAGCTGGATTTGCCGACGTTGGGCCGGCCAATAATAGCGGTGCGCAGGCCCTGCCGGTAGAGGCGCCCCTGCTCTGAACCTGCCAGCAGAGCATCTACCTGCACCTGCGCGATAGCTATCATTGGTGCAAGTTCCGCCGGCTGGGGAGTAGGTACATCTTCTTCGGGGAAATCAATACTGGCCTCGATGCGCGCCAGGACAGCGAGAATCGCGTGACGAGCCTCCTGCACCTGTGTGGAGACTCGTCCCTGCAGTTGCTGCATCGCCAGGCGTTGTCCAGCCTCGGTCTGAGCTCCAATCAGGTCCATCACTGCTTCTGCTTGTGCCAGGTCGAGACGCCCATTGAGAAAGGCGCGCAGCGTAAACTCGCCAGGATTTGCCATACGCGCACCCCGAGCCAGTGCCATGCGCAAGATACACTGGAGGACAAGTGGCCCCCCGTGTCCCTGGATTTCCACAACATTTTCACAGGTATAGGTGCGTGGGGCGTTCATAAAGGCCACCAACACCTCGTCAATTATTTCCTCTGTGGCTGGATCAACAATATGCCCATAGGTGAGCAAGTGTGAAGGAGGAAGGCCAGTACGTCCTCCCGGCTGTCGGAAAAGAGGTTCCACCAGGGTGAACGCATCCGTTCCACTCACACGGACTACACCAATGCCACCTATACCAGGCGGCGTCGCAATAGCTGCAATCGTGTCATTTTGCATAGCGCGATTATACAGTATACCCCACCTGCTGGCTAGATCATTTCCAGGGAATAGGTACTTTGGCTCGAACGGCCTGGTACGTTAGATATCTCCCGGATGACTGAAAAATTCGATTATCCGGGAGGTATCTCAGAAACTGGCAGCCCTCATGTTCTACGCCTGTGACTCGTCCTGGTCGCTGAGCATAGCTGGTACAGCGGTTCCTCTGTAAAGTATGGCCAGTGGGAAGCGGACATCGATACTCGCCAGTTCTATCTCATCATGTGGTCCGAATAAATGGAGTGTCCATTCATCGCCAGCACGGCGCTGGATCTCTACGGCCTGGTATTTGGTGGCAATCAGCATATACTCCTGGATGGTAGGACACGCATGGTATAGATTGGCCTTCCTGATCCTGTCTATGCCTTCGGTTGAGTCTGAAAGGACTTCCACGACCACGCGTGGGGCCTGTACCTGGATCTGTTCGGTTGTTGGCTGGTCGCGTGGGTCACACGACACTGATGCATCAGGATACGTATAGCGCATCTCTGACAGGCTCACGCTCGCATCCGAGTTGTAAACATAGCAAGGCTCGTTTCCCAGCGCATCCTCAAGAGTTCTCACAGTGTTGCTGCCGATACGTGAATGAGCAAGGCTACCTCCTGACATGAGGTACACTTGCCCATCGATATATTCATATTTATTACCCGGGTTGGCACGCTCCAGCTCGCGCCATTCATCTACGGTCATGTGTCGTGGTTCTCTTTGGGCTACCATATACAATCTCCCTGAAAGAGGACAACCAATTAACGGCGACGTTCCACTGCTCGTTCGTTTTGTATGAGTAGTATATCACGAACACGACGGCATAAAAATGTTACTTTCACTCCCTTTTTTCTAGACATTTGGAGATCATACATGTCATCCTGAGCGCAGCGAAGGATCTGGCTCGCTGGACGCACAGATCCTTCGCTGCGCTCAGAGCTTGCCCTAGAGCGAAGCGAAGGGATGACATGCAGGACACCGCTCGAGGCCGCTCACGGGAAATCTTCTCTCCAAATGTCTACCTTTTTTCCCTCTCCCTTGACATTCAAGTGACTTTATCGTAAAATTATGACCATAGAGTCATAGAAAATCTCACATGTCATCATTAAAACCATGAAGTCAAAAGAGATATCTCCCGTCAGAGCTTGGACGCATTCGTCCATACATTGCAAGCAAAGAGGCTTATTATGCAAACGTTTCGTACACCTACTACTTCGCTGAAGGAAAAACAGCGCCGCGAGCGCGAGGAACTCATCATCCAGGCCGCGGAAGAAGTGCTCCAGGAAAAAGGATATTATGAGACCTCGATGGATGAAATTGCCGCTCGTGTTGGTATCGCCAAAGGCACGATCTACACGCACTTTCCAGGGAAGGAAGAACTGGTCGTGGCGATCTTTAAACGCGACATGCAGACATTTATCGAGGGGATTGATGATGTCATCGGTGCAGAGCCGACACCGAGCGCCAAACTCGAGGCGCTCCTTCGGTTTTCCTATACTGGTTTTTTTAGCAAACAAACACGATTGCTTTCATCTATGTACAATGGCGTAGATATGAAGCGGATGCTCGCTGAAAAGGGCGGATGTATGCGTGAACTCTGGGAATCCCTGGTTTCACACGTGACGAAGCTCCTTGAGGAAGGGAAAGCAGCAGGGGAACTCGATTCCTCCATTCCGACAAAAGTTATGCTCTTCTCGCTTTTTAGCCTGTTTTCGCCAAAAAGTTATGATCACCTCTTGCTGGGGAAAGACTTCTCCCACGAAGACCAGGTCAAATATCTCTGGCGAATCTATTCCAACGGGGTAGCCAATCACGCAACCACATAAAAAACATTTCTATTCCAAACATACGAATACTGGCGCACATGCACGGCACTATCTTTCATAGGCTCAACGAAAAAGATACAATGAGCGTATTATGTGTGTAGGGCACCCCTCGCAGGTGTCCGCCAGTAGCGTTTTGCATGATTACACCTTTTTAACGAAAGACCGCTACAGTCACGAACTCCATCCCCTTGAAGGGGATGAGCTTGCGCAAGCAGGCTCGTCGTGTCCAGCCTCAGCACCCAATGGCGCAGGCGGCCAGTTGCGGGTGCTCCGTTGGATCGGTCATGGCACCGGCACATGCTTCCTCAGTGTGCTGCTCTGCCGCTCTTGCGTTAAAAGCCCGTCAGGAGCTCGGGCGGTGCGCAGAGCCCACCAAGCCGACCCAACTTTGGCGAGGGGAGATGTCTGAGACGGCCGTCTCAGACACGTTATACAGCCCTGTAAAGGGCCCCGAAAGGGGAAACGAAGCATGGTCTTTGTCCTGGACAAGCACAAGAAGCCACTGATGCCTTGTACACCAAAGAAGGTGCGACTGTTGCTCTCACGCCAACGAGCAGTGGTGCATCGGCGCTATCCTTTTGTCATTCGTCTCAAAGATCGCCGCCTGGAGGAGTCGGTGGTTCAGCCTCTGGTGCTGAAGATCGATCCGGGCTCCAAAACGAGCGGCATGGCTGTGGCGCGGGTGGAAGCCACCGCGCAAGGTGAGATCCATCACGCCGTCCACCTCGCGGAGGTGCGTCACCGGGGCCAGCAGGTGCATACAGCGATGGGAGCCAGAGCGCGTGCCCGTCGCCGTCGTAGGAGTGCTCACCTGCGTTACCGCCCACCACGCTTTGAGCACCGCACCCGCCCCAAGGGGTGGTTGCCCCCATCGCTGCGCTCGCGGATCGGCAATGTGCTGACCTGGGCGCAGCGGTACAGGCGGTGGGCACCCCTCACCCGCTTGTTGCACATGATGCAGAACCCGGAAATCGCCGGCATCGAGTATCAACGAGGGGAGTTGGCCGGGTGGGAGTTGCGAGCCTACCTCTTGGAGAAATTCCAGCATCGCTGCGTCTACTGTCAGCGGAGCGAGGTCCCCTTCGAGATCGATCACCAGGTCCCGCGCAGCCGAGGAGGGTCCCAGAGAGCGAGCAATTTGGTGCTCTCGTGTCACGACTGCAATGTGGCCAAAAGCAATCGGACAGCGGCGGAATTCGGCCATCCAGAAGTGGAGGCACAGGCGAAAACCCCGCTCAAGGATGCTGCCGCGGTCAATGCGACGCGCTACGCCCTGGTGCGGGCGCTCGGGGCGATCAGATTGCCCATAGGCTCCTGGAGTGGCGGGAGGACGCGCTGGAACCGGGACCGGTTTGGTCTACCCAAGACGCACGCCCTGGACGCGCTCTGCGTAGGTGAGTTCGCCGGGGTGCATGCCAGAACCCTGCATACGTTGTGTATCAGTGCCAGCGGGCGCGGGCAATATTGCCGGACGCTCTTTACCAGACACGGCTTTCCGCGCGGCTATCTCATGCGGCAGAAACAGGTGAACGGGGTGCAAACAGGGGACCTGGTGCTGGCGGTGGTTCCCCCACCGTACAGAGCGCAGGGGACGCACAAAGGTCGTGTCGCCGTCAGGAAAAGCCGGTTCTTTCGTATCAATGGGGTCGACTCCATCCCGGCGCGCTGCTGTACCGTGCTCCAGCGCGGCGACGGCTACGAATATGCGTTCGTCCAGGCAAACAGGGCTGGTTTCCTCCCCCCACAAGAAGGAACGCCTGCTTCCTCCCCGGCATGAATGCCAGGGTATCCGCAGGCGGAGGTTTGATGAAAAAAATATCGCAAGAATCGACAAAGGACGAGATGGTTGTAGCAAGTAGCTCTACCAACCAGGACATAGAGACTCCACGTTTCACGCGCCGTGAGACACTTTTTACCATGGCCGGCGTCTTACTCGTCATGTTGCTCGCCTCCCTCGATCAAACGATTGTGGGCACGGCCATGCCCCGCATCATTACTGATTTGCAAGGTTTCGATCGCTATGCATGGGTGACGACCGCGTACCTGTTGACATCAACCGTGATGGTCCCTATTTACGGAAAACTCTCCGATATCTTCGGACGAAAGCCCATCTTCTTGATCGGCGTCGTGCTCTTCCTCATAGGTTCGGCCCTCTCAGGAGCCTCCCAGACGATGAATCAGTTGATCGCCTTCCGCGCGTTCCAGGGTCTGGGCGCAGCCGCATTGATGCCAATCGCTATAGCTGTTATCGGGGATCTGTTCACCCCACGCGAACGCGGCAAATGGCAGGGGCTGACAGGTGGTGTTTTCGGCCTGTCTTCCATCCTTGGTCCAACAGTAGGTGGCTGGATTACCGACCACTCTACATGGCGCTGGGTATTCTATGTCAACCTGCCGATTGGTATCGCTGCGCTCCTGGTGCTCATCTTCTTGATGCCTCCACTCCGTAGCAAAAATACAGGCAAAGTCTCGATCGATTACCTTGGCGCGGCCTTGCTGATTTTAGGCACGGTACCGCTCCTGTTGGGATTCACCTGGGCTGGTACTCAATATTCCTGGCTTTCATGGCAGATTATTGGCATGTTTGTTGGAGCAGTGGTGTTCTTGACCCTGTTTTTCCTCCACGAGGCGCGCCTGGAACGACAGAACGCACAGCCAATTATCGCTCCAAGCCTGTTTACGAACCGTATCTTCACGGTATCGGTGCTTATCACGATGATCACAAGCATGGGGTTGTTTGGGATTATCCTGTTCTTGCCCCTATATGCACAGGGTGTATTAGGCATCTCAGCCACCAATAGTGGTCTGCTTCTCTCACCGATGATGCTTAGCCTGGTGTTCAGTAGTATCATCTCCGGTCTGTTAGTATCGCGCTTTGGCAAGTACAAATGGATTGCGTTTGTTGGCATGGCAATCGCTATTGCCGGATCGTTATTGCTACTACCACTCAATGTGAACTCAGCCTATACGGAGCTGATCATTGCGATGATCGTGTTCGGCCTTGGCCTTGGTTTCAGTATGTCACTCTATACGGTTATCGTGCAGAATGCACTCCCAACAAGGATTGGCGAGGCAACATCAGGACTGATCTTCTTCCGCTCAATCGGTGCCACCATTGCGGTAGCAGCAATGGGTTCGATCTTAACTTCAACCTATGTAACTGCTTTTCACAATGCCATTCCGGCTCAAGTCAAAGCGGTCATTCCTGCGAAGATACTCAGTGTCTTTGACAATCCGAACGTCTTGCTCTCGCCCGGCATCCAGCAGCAGTTGCTGGCACGCTTCTCAGCCTTCGGTCCACAAGGTAAAGCGCTGTTCGCTCAACTGATGGAAGCAGTGAAGGTCGGCTTGACGAGCGGCATACATAACGTTTTCCTTCTCAGTACGGTTCTCATGTGCATAGGATTTGTCGCAATCTTCTTCCTGAAGGAGATTCCACTACGCGGCGGCCAGAAAAGGGCGGCAAGTAGTCAGGCCCCCGAGAATGCCGCAGCAGCAACCTCCTCGTCAGTTGCCATAACACACTAATAAAATGTAGGAGCCAGGGCGACCGCAAGGGTCGCCCCTACTATACACGGGCCTGGCAAGGCGATCCGTTGTATAGTAGGGGCGACCCTTGCGGTCGCCCAAGAGGGGTGGCTGAAGTTAACGCTTATGGGGGCGACCCTTGTGGTCAATACATTTCAAATAAAGAGAATGAGAAAGGGAAGACGGGAAAAGACGCGAGATGGGCGTAGGGGCGCCATGAATGGCCACCTACTCCAACTAAATGACTCCCGGCTCTTTTTTGGTCTTCTTGGAAGTCCGAGAACGGGTTTGATTGGTTTTATGGGCATACTGTGGCTGGCGGA
>WNFJ01018476.1_pt1 | contig 10058 bp, 7 predicted proteins | sample 5400461 | NCBI WGS metagenome assembly WNFJ01 (sample SAMN13153349, study PRJNA577476) | soil metagenome | isolation source: 115 cm saprolite on Douglas fir-dominated hillslope | place: USA:California | collected 2013-09-17
GGCACTCGCCAGCCTGAAACAGACTGGTTGGTTGCCTTAGGCTATTCTTGTCAGACCGCCTAATCGTTCAAGTGTCACGTTCATTTGGACCTTGCCTAAGCGATTTAATGGCGGCAGGAATACGCCACGGTTCATCTGGAAAACCCTGGCGTGGCATCGATCCCAATACTCGCGGGAACCATTGGAAATACACAGTTGAACGTTTAGATGAACTAGACAACGAAGGACGCATTTACTGGCCTGAAAAAGAAGGCGGTGTACCCCGTTATAAACGTTATCTCGATGAAATGCACGGAGTCGCCGTTCAATCTATACTTATTGATATTCCGCCACTCTCAGCACAGTCAACGGAGAAACTAGGCTATCCCACCCAAAAACCCTTAGCACTGTTAGAGCGCATCATCCAGGCTAGTAGCAACGAAGGCGACACAGTTCTTGATCCATTTTGCGGTTGTGGCACAGCAATTGCAGCAGCACAGAAGCTAGGCAGAAAGTGGATCGGCATCGATATAACCCACCTCAGCATTGCTCTGCTTAAATACCGCCTGGAAGACATGTTTCCAGGGATTTCATACAAGGTGGTTGGTGAACCAGCAGACATTGGCGCAGCAAGACAGCTTAAAGCAGAAGACCCCTACCAATTCCAATGGTGGTCACTCTCTCTTATTCGTGCAAGACCACTTGGAGGCGAAGCAGGAAGTAGAGTTGGTAAAAAAGGAAGAGATAGAGGCATTGATGGAGTAATCGCCTTTATAGACGACGCCACCGGCAAAGCAAAACGTGTCCTGGTGCAGGTAAAATCAGGCCATGTCAACTCAAGCCAAATACGTGATCTTGTGGGCACCCTCAAGCGGGAAGATGCAGCCATAGGGTTGTTTATCACGCTTGAGACACCAACCCGCGACATGCTGATCGAGGCTGCAAGCGCAGGCTTTTACCACTCCCCAGGCTGGAATAAAGATTATCCGCGCATTCAAATTCTTACCATTGAAGAGCTGCTCCACAACGCAGAAGTGAAAATGCCCCCGCAGTTTGGCACATTCAAACAAGCACAGAGAGTACAACACCCAGGAGCCGCGCAGCAAGAGCTAGGTTTATCTACGGGGTAATTTTCACTCATGGAACGTTCTAAAGTAGAAATGGTGCATAGTAAATATTAACACGGTAGGAAAGATTACATGAATTTGTTTGATGACATAGTTCGTACCGCAACAAAGAAGAATAGCTTCTCAGGACCTGATTATTCTTACTTGAATGAGTCGGCACGTCTCCAACAAGAACGCATTCGCACTCTTCTTGAGCAGTGGTTTGCTGACTTTGCAAGAATGAACCAAACTGATCCTTTAACAAAATACCAGGATAAGTTACGAAGTATCTATACTGAGTTTCGCTTGGAAGATACAAGAAAACATTGGGCAGCATTCTTCGAGATATATTGTCATCAACTCCTCAGTACTCAAGGGTATATAGTTGAAGTGGAGCCAACAAGAGGCATGACAAAGGGAAAACATATTGACTTTTTAATATATAGAGAAGAAATTCCACTTTTCTATCTTGAAGCAACTATAAGCATCGGGGATAAAGCAAAAGATGAAAGTCTTGTTTGGCTGGATAATCTGTGTGACTCTTTGGACAAACTTGACTCATCCAATTTCCGCCTCGAACTAGTCGCCATCAATATTCCCCTCAAATCTTCAAAAACGCCGCCTACAAAAACTTTGCTTGAATATGTAGAAAAACAGCTTGCAGAACGTGATCCTGATGAAGTGTTTTCCCAAATGAATGAGCACGGACTTCCTTCTCTACTCCTTAGCGATTTTGATGAGGATGAGTTTAAAATCGAGATTTATTTGCGGCCCGTATCTCCAGAACGCCGACAACCTACTTCAGGAGGAATTCTATCTTTGATTTCCCCTCCCGCTGAATGGTCTTATGACAGAGAACTCAAACCCTTGTTCAATGCTTTATTCAATGCTTTAGAAGATAAAAGACCTTCCAAGTATGGCGACTTTGACCTTCCCTATATCATTGCCGTTAATGCGGTCTACACAGTGTCCCCTCGAAATGTCAGCAATACACTTATCAATCAGAGGTATTTTGAAAAACATCAGAAGGTAAGTGCAATTCTCATGGCAAACGAGCTTATACCCAGCGCCATTCCAAGAAACACTCCCGTTCTTTGGCATAATCCATTTGCAACCTACCCCTTAGACCGTGATGTATTGCCTCTTTCTCAACGGATATGGGATAGACAAACATCGCAGTGGAGTTTGATAGAAGGCAAAACAGGCGCGGAAATTTTTTATCTCGATGAGAAATGGCCTGACGAACAACCAATCACTTCTAATTAAGGAAGTATGCAAATATAAATCGTTCCCTCGTCGCATTATCTATGTTTCCGGCGCACTTTAGGAAACCCGAAGAACTAGCCTCAAAGTTCCCATAATGTCTACTTATATGTACCCTCCCCTCCCAAAACCGTGCTTGACAGAGCATCTTGCAGGTTCGATATAATGGGCGAAAGCCCTAGTTATATGAACCAGTTTCACCGATGATCCGGCATTGACCAATCAGGGATCGAAGTGCATTATGCAGGTGGAGGAAAAAGAATATGACCAACGACGTATCAACGCTAACTACAGCGATCACAAATTATACCCAAAGTCTGAACGGCAGAAATATATCACCCCATACCATCACTGCGTATCAGACTGATCTGGCTCAATTTGCAGCCTGGATCACTGATTCGGACATATCTGTTACTCAGCCAGCGCATGTGACAAGATACCACGTCACTGAATACTTATCGCACCTCTCAGGTAAGGGATTAACAGGTACCACCAGGGCGAGGAAGCTGGCATCGATCCGAGAGTTTTTCAAGTACCTTGTTGATAATGATTCTATCCCCGCCTCCCCAGCCGCTTCTATATCCATGCCCAGGAAGGAAAAGAAAAGCAGAGTATTCTTGCGTCCTGATGAATACAGCAGGCTTTTATCCGCAGCAGGAAGCAGCCCGCGAGACTTTTGCATCCTCCAACTGTTTCTTCAAACCGGAATGCGCGTTAGTGAACTGGTGAGTTTGACTATTGATGATCTTGACCTTACATCCCGCACGATCACCATTCATGGCAAAGGCAAGAAGGAGCGGGTAATTGACCTTGAGAAGAAAGCGATCCAGGCACTTAAAAACTATCGTAAGTTCCGCCCCCAGGTACTTGATCCGCATTTATTCCTCAACTACGAGGGACAGGGCATTTCAGACAGAGGCGTCAAGAAGCTGATCGAAAAGTACCGACAGTTAGCAGGTATAGAGAAGAAATTCAGTACGCACTCGCTACGGCATACATTCGCGACGTACAAAGCGGAGAAAGGCGTCTCCCCTTTCCAACTCCAACAATGGTTAGGCCACACGAGCGTTACCACATCGCAAATCTATGTACACATGGGACGGGAATACGCCAAGCGTGCGATGGAACAAACAAGCCTATGAGATATACACTTCCCTACTATTTCACCAGACCACCGAAGCGACTGCAAAAAGCCAGGATGGATAACATCGCCATTGTTCCGGCCAGCCTGCTTTTCCAAAGCGGCAAGGTGAAAGAAGCTGCGAAAAGGCTCCCTACGGGCAGTGTTCTTATATGTACCCCGGCACTTCCCAGGCAATGTAAAGTACTTGAAACAGTGGCAAACTTCTTCAGGGGATACGGCCACCAGGTCACTATCTTGCCCTCTTCACAATTTTTAGCCTCATAATCCGCAAAATACTCATTACTTCATCTTGCTTCAACCTCAATTTACCTGTATATTCTTAACATCTGATTAACTTCATCAATTTATAGCATGGGTAGAAATGCACGACGAAAGAAAGAACACAAAAAGCTGTTACAGCTTTCCCCAGAGGTGAGTAACCCAAATACTCCTCGTGAAAGCAAACTGAATATACTAGGATATAGTAAGTATTTCCTCATTCCGTTAGGTTTAAGTTTACTAGCAGGAATTATTTATCTCTATACAGCAGCGCCGTCTATGGCATGGGTGGACGCGCTGGACGTTGTTGATGCCAGCGTGAACTTCGGCATTAATCTTCCACCTGCGCCACTATACGTTATTATCGCCCACTTTTTTACCTTACTTCCGTTCGGCTCGGTGATTTTCCGTTTGCAATTCTTCTCCGCACTTCTCGCAGCAGCATCGCTATTCCTGCTCTATCGGATTATTGTTTGGACGGCAGAACAGATGGTCGGAAGCAAAACAATTACAAGTAAAAATAAGCAACTCCTCAATGTTAGTGAAAAAAATGGTGAGAGAACCATTATTGTTTCCGGTATTTTCGGGGTTTTAGCACTGGCGTTCTCCTATGAATTCTGGTCGCAAGCCCAAAATACAGAGAAGTGGACTTTAGAAAGTCTGCTTGAACTGTTTATCCTATATCTCGTCACTGTCGTTCTCACCTCACGCAGAAAAGCTTTCCCTCTGCTGTATGCCGTCTTCTTTCTTTTCGGTCTTTCTACAGGAACTGATCCAGTAGTTTTGAGTTTTTTCCCGTCAGTCCTGTTGGTGCTCTTGGAGAAGAGGCAAGAATTGAATATACAGAAATTGTTGCTTTTGGCCTTGACCGGCTTGGCAGGGGTTATTTTAGTCTACTCATCTCTTCCGATCATGGCCTCACATAATCCCTTCCTTAATTTTAGAAGGCCAACCAGCCTTCCGGCAGTATGGGCACTTATGATAGGTCAGGGACAAAATGTGAGTAACAATGGCTTTACCGGATCGGTAAATGTGTACATTTCTTCATCCTGGCACTTCATATACATGTTGTGGGTCAGTTTTACGCCATTTCTCCTGCCGTTTATGCTGCTTGGCGGCTGGCACTTATGGAAAAAACAGAAGCGCATGTTCTGGCTGTTATTTTTGATTATACCGACAAACTTCATCCTCTCAGTACTCTACCTTTCCGGTAATCAGGAAGCATGGTACCTGTTGCCGGATGTCAGTTTTGCAATTTTTGCTGGAGCGGGTTATTTGTGGTTAACCCGCAAACTGTCGAAGCAGTGGTACGCGCTTCTTTTTCTCCTCATTTCTCTTGCACCGCTAGTTTACTGGTGGACAGGCCTTGACCGCCATACATGGAGAATAACCGATGACTACATCCATAATCTTTATAGTCCACTCACTGAGCCAGCAATCCTCTTTGGTGCTTCTCAGGGCATTGGGAACGACTCCTACTATGTTCACGACGTGATTAAATATCGGCCTGCTGTAATCCCGGTGCTACATAAAAACATCTACTCACTTAATTCTTACAGGGAAAACTTACTGGCAACCACCCACATACAATTTCCTGAAATTACGAAATATTATCCGCCGAGTGCGGATGGTTATAGCGCGTTTGTCAACGATTTTTTTGCCATGAATTTGTCAAAATACAAAATATATATTGATTTCACCGCGCTCAACATTATGTATCCTGAACTATCAAGACCGGACGGGAGCGCAAGTTTCAAACTGGATACGAACCGCTTTAAGTTCGTTCCCGCCGGGCTCGTAGAAGAAGTGGTACCCAAGGAAAGTAAGGAACAGTCCGATCTGGCTGACTTCAATTATCAATTTAGCAACGGTTTTCCCGATAAGAAACCAACCGTAGTAGAACAAAAAAATGAGGAGAACCTAAAAGATATGATACAACAGTACTCATTCTCTTATCTTACTATAGGTGATTTTGTTTTGCAGGAAGGAAAGGCAGATCAGGCGTTGGATTTTTATCAGAAGGCCTATGCCATTGACCCACGTAATGGAGGCGTATTGCTCAAATTAGGAGTATTCTACACTGTTCATAACCAGCCAGAAAAAGCATTGGCATACTTCAAACAGGGTGAGGAAATATACCCAGACGATGCAAGCTGGCTCTTTAACATTGCGGTGGCCGATGGAATGTTGGGAGATACAGATGAGGCAAGAAGACTTTTAGAACAAGTGGTTGCCCATGCACAGAATGATCCCCAGTTAAATGAAAAAGCAAAAAATTTACTCAACAAAATAGAGACATCCTCTAGGAACAGATGAAGCATTATAGTAATTAAGCCTGAGCTGTATGAAACCCTAGTATTAGAATGTTTCTCTTCTTGACAAGTAATTGAAATCATGATTATATATAAATTAATGAAGAAATTGTTCATCGTAGTGGGTATTCTGATTTTAAGTCTTTGCACAGTTAAGCCTGCTTTCGCTGACTACCCAAACCCTACATTTCCGAGTGAGACGATTAACGCGGGAGGTAGCTACCCAGTTTGTACAAAATATGATACGAATAACTATGGGGATTGCACATATAATATTGGTGATACAGTGCTGCCAAATCACTGGACGGGGACAGTAGATTATGGTGATGGTTCAGGAACTCAACCACTAACTATTTACCAAGATAATTTTTCTTTTCCGTTATACAGACATGTTTATAATACTCCTGGAGTATATCCAGTGAGCATCACTCTCACCGATAATCAGGGCTCAACCACAACAACAACGCAGACGGTCACAGTGAACAGTCTCGATATTACCGCATCTCCTAATCCCGTACCAGTTGGCTATCCGATCACCTCATCGATAAGCTTCCCCTACTTTGATTTAGCGGATAATGCAATTACAGCAGCTTGGGATTGGGGAGATGGCAATACAACGGCTGGGACAGTGACAGAAAGCAACGGCATAGTGTCCGTATCAAATACCCATACCTATGCATCGGAAGGAGTCTATCCCATTACACTCACTCTCGTAGATAGATTTAATAATTGGGGACAAATCGTAACATTTCCAGCAGGACAAGCAACATATCAGTATGTAACCGTATATGACCCAAACTCATCATTTGCAGGCGGAAGAAGCTATGATAATCCTGCAAGCGCCACACCCAGCACATCTGGAAAGGTAATGTTTGGAATAACTGCTAAATATCCAAATAACGATCCATTCACATTAACGGGGAGCGTTAAGATGAACTTTAAAGCTGCTAATATAGATTTTGTCTCAACGTCTTTACAATCCCTATCTACCACTAACGGAAAAGCCTATCTAACAGGCACAGGTACAGTAAATGGCTCTGGCAACTATACTTTTCTTGCATCAGGAATTGATGGAAGTGTTGTAGGTGGCAATGACTTGATCCGCTTCCAGATCAAAGACGCTTCAAACAACGTTATTTACGACTCACAGCCAGGCGCATCTGATACTGCCGACCCAACATCCTTAGATGCTACAGGCAATATCAGAATTCAATAATCTTCAAACAATTATCAGAGCGCCCGGCTCGTCAGCTTCAACTCTCTCCCCTGCTCTTAACAACTTTATAGCGCAGTTTCGCAAAGGAGTACGCTGAACAAAACTACTTCTCAAATTTCCTCACATCTCTCAAATTAAGGGTACCTGCTTGGCAGATGCAAATACGACGATTAAGTCCCTACCAGCTTCCCCAACATGGCACTCTTTACAAGCCACTGGAAAATAACGTCATGGATGCAGCCATTAAAATTCCGAAGAAATCGAAAATATTCTGAAAATTTACCAAAATATCGTTGACTTCCAGAAGATTGTATGGCATATTTTATTATAGGCTTGTTTTGAGGTGTTGGTAATGACAATTGAAGACTATCGCATCGAATTTGGATGGTCTAAAAGCAAGCTGGCAGAAATGGCAGGCATCGATATGGGAACTCTTAAGAGCGCAATTGACGGCAATCCTATCTTTCGGGCGACAGCCGGAAAGATAGTAGGAGCTATTAATCAGGAGCTTTTGCGTCGGGGCCGGCCAACTATCCGCTATAGTGATTTAGACGGTGTTAGTTTTGCTGATTGATCTCATCCAGATGCGCCCTAAAGGGGGTGATGCCAAGAAACGCTTGAGTAAAACCCCAAGCGTTCCCCGATAGACCTTAATCTTTCCGATGTTGAGTACTGCCGCAGTGACTAGCATACGCAGTACAAAACATAAAACTTACCGTCCCCGTAGTGCTGTTTGTTAGACAGTGGCAGCAGAGTAGGCTAACCATGCCTTTTTGCTGCCAGGACAGTTAAGGTCTATTCAGAGTATGCCACGAATAGCGCCTCCTGTCAATCCAAGCGAGGTAAGGATGCAAGAGCTATTGATAATTTACGCCATACCCGTTGACGATTTGTACCACACAAACGAGCAGCCATTCTGCTACTGCGATCCTGATTGTCCATGCCGTGAGGATAAGAGTAGCATTGAACTGGTGAACATGTGGGTACAAGACGGACTGATGACACCCCGGGAAGCAACCAACTTTATCTTAGGCCGGACATTTTGAGGGAGGGAAACATGCAAAATCTATGGGGTGAGAGTGTTCGTCTTCACCCAATCATATTCGGTAACAGGCGGCAATGATTGCGAAGTCTTAGGCCACAGCCTAAACATGTTTGATCTTTCAGGCTGTACCACCTGTATGGATTGCGGAGCAAAGATATTTTGTCCCCGTTGCATACCAAAGCATCCCCGGGATGAAACGGCTGTCGCTGTTTTGTGCCAGCAGCATGAAGAGAGACAGGTGCAACATGCCGTATGAACCAACCAGGGGAACGTACAGGTTTATTGACGAGGAATTAGAAGTCAGGACAAGGCGTCCCGGGGGTTCACGCACCGCTGGGGTATTGCCAAGAAAGGAATATAACCCCGCTGAATTGGCTCGCCTTGGCCGCCACCAGGCGCGGGAGAAAGCAAGACAGAAAAGCCGAGTCCCAGCGAACACTCGCGCAGCGATCCCAGGAGACTACGACGACGAGGACGACTTCGCAGACATTGACGGTAACGGGGATGTATGGCCGCCTCCAATGCCTACCAGCACCCGCCGCTATGACGTTGACAAAGGTGCCCCACTTCGGCAACGAAGAATAGACTATTATCACGAGACGCCGCTTGTTTCACGCAGGCGACCGGCACAGGAGCGTGAAGCGCCGGAGCCGAGAAGGAGCAGGCGCGTACAAGTCCACTGGCTTGTGTTTGTTGGTGTTGGACTTCTCCTGATGATTGCAGGCTGGATGGCATTCAGTTCTCTTGGTGTCTGGTGGCAAACACACCAGGACGATACCGCATTCGGAAACCCCCGCACATTCCAGATTGATGCAGTTGTGGGTCATTCCGACAGTTCAACCAGCCCCAGCCATTTCATCGCTGAAAATCTGAAGGGGCAGATTATCGTTGTTGAGTTTCCTGGTGGAGATGTCAGCAAAGCCAGAAGCTATAACATCACAACAATACCAGGCAATGACGCAAATCCTCCTGTCAGACTTTCATTTCAGGACATTAACCATGACGGAAAACTTGATATGGTGATCCTCATTGGCGATCCAGGCGCAACTGTCACCATCTTTTCTTTTAATAACGGAACACAATTTGTGTCAAAGCTCTAGGGAGGCGGCATCATGCCGCTTCCCTCCTAATTGAAGGGGCAAGCCATGAATGAAGACATCGCACAGGATATAAACCTTGTGATGCAGAGGATATATAACGACTCACCAGGAGCAAAGGACTCAGAGCCGGATGAAGAAGTTTTCCATGTGCACCACTTCCCTGATGCGCTAGTTATTATCAAAGAGCCAGGGAAAAGTACCACCACTAACATTCCTGTTGTGGATAGCACGCCAATTGCTCCAGATAAAAACCACGTCTCATTGTTTATCCCCTACTTTGTAGTATGCACTTTCATATTTCTTACGCTCTCAAGCATCCTATTTCAGCTATATATCATCATTCATCCTCCAACCACAACCATTGTCCTCATGCTCAAATCACAGACTGTCTCCTTGAGTGATAGCATCCGCACAGGACGAGTGATACCACCGATCACTCTGAGTCAATCCCAAAGCGCACCTACAACCGGCAGAGGCCACCAGGACGCCAGAGCTGCTCAGGGAACCTTGACCTTTTACAACGGCCAGCCTGCTCAACAATTCGTACCAGCAGGAACCCAATTAACGGGTGCTGATGGAGTGCTGATAGCGACCTCCCAGGATGCGACCATACCGGAAGCCAATCTTACAGCAAA
>WNFJ01153509.1_pt1 | contig 10058 bp, 10 predicted proteins | sample 5400461 | NCBI WGS metagenome assembly WNFJ01 (sample SAMN13153349, study PRJNA577476) | soil metagenome | isolation source: 115 cm saprolite on Douglas fir-dominated hillslope | place: USA:California | collected 2013-09-17
TGCGGACCGTGTGGCGAATCGACCTTCCGGACATCTCCGGCACACACATGCATCCCGCCGACCTCCGCGGCGCGATCGTCTCGCTCGATGGCTCGCGACCCTACGGGACATGGCGCTGGGGCGGCCCCGACTGGACCGGCAGCACGGGCCGGGGGTCGCCGGGGAGGCTCGAGGGTGTGACCGTCGCGGTCGCCGACCCCGCCGCCGTCTCGAGGCGATGGGGCGAGGTACTAGGCGTGCCGGCAAGGGTGGGCGCGGAGGCTGAGCTCGCGATGAGCGACGGTGCCTCGGTGCGGTTCTTCACGGCCGCTCCGGACGGCGTCGAGCAGCTCGTCGAGATCGCCGTGGCGCTGCCGGCCGAGCTGCGGGCGGGACGGGATCGGATCGACGTGGGCGCGGCCCGGCTGGCGTTGAGGGATCTGTAGCGATGGATAGGGCGCTCGAGGCGCTCGCCGGCTTCGATCCCTTCGGCGGCGTTGGAGCCCCGCGACGCTACCTGCTGATCGACGTCTTCTCCGATCAGCCCCTCGAGGGCAACCAGCTCGCCGTCTTCCTGGACGGCCGGGGCCTCCAGGCCGGGAGGCTGCAGGCGATCGCGCGTGAGCTGCAGCTGTCGGAGACCGTCTTCGTGCTGCCCGCCGAGGACGGCGGCGATTCGGATCTTCACGCCCGCCGCCGAGCTGCCTTTCGCCGGGCACCCGGTGCTCGGAACCGCCGTGGCGCTCGCGAGCGCGCTGGGGCTCCAGTCCGTCTGCCTGGAGACCGGCGCAGGGCCGGTGAGGGTGGAGCTCGAGCCGGGCACCGGGCGCAAGCGTTCGGGCGAGATGTCCCAGCCGGTGCCGAGCTGGGCGCCCTTCGAGGACTCCGCGGGGCTGCTGGCGGCGCTCGGCGTGGAGCGCGCGGAGCTACCCGTGGAGGAGTACCGCAACGGGCCCCGTCACATCATCGTCTGCATCGCCTCGGAGGCCGCGGTCGCTGCCCTCGAGCCCGACCTGCGCGAGCTCGAGCGGATCGCCGGCGAGGCCCTCGTGAGCTGCTTCGCGGGACGTGACGGCCGTTTCAAGAGCCGCATGTTCGCCCCGGGTCTCGGCGTTACGGAGGACCCCGCGACGGGCTCGGCGGCGGGCCCGCTCGCGGTGCACTGCGCGCGCTACGGCCGCAGCGAGGTCGGCCGGCAGATCGAGATCCGCCAGGGCGCCGAGATCGCGCGGCCGTCGCTGCTCAGGGCTCGCGCCGAGGGCTCCGCGGAGGCCTTGGAGTCGGTCCACGTGGGCGGCAGCGCCGTGATCCTCGCCCGCGGCGAGATGTTCCTCGGCTGAGCGCCGGCGCGCGGCGCTTCTAGCCTGCCTGCTGGCGCTGCTCCTCGACCGTCAGCTCTGCCGTCGGCAGCGCCTCGAGACGCTCGTCGGGGATCGGCGCGCCACTCAGCACCGACACGCCATAGGTGCCGTCGTCGAGTCGCTGTTCGGCGCGCTCGATCGCTGAGATGCGCTCGGCGAGATCCGCGGTGAGGCCGATGCCGAGCTCCTTTTCGTATAGATCCTCGGTGTCCCGCTCGCCCGGGTCGTCCTGGTCGGCCTCCAGTTCGGCTTCGCCCGACCCGCGCCCGGCGATCGCCGCCTCGACACGCCGGCGCTCTGCGGCCAACAGCTCGCGTGCGCGCTCCTCGTCCATGGAGCGCACCCTAGCGTCGAAACGCTCGTGCCGCTCGTAGCAGTAGCGCGAGAGCCTCGCCCGCGCCGCGGCACGCCGGGTACGCTGTGCACCGCCCCGCCTCGACGGGCGGGCTGCACCGTTCTGATGATCGGACGCGTGGGAGGAAGGATGGGCCGAGCCCTCAGCACCCTCAGCGGCGTGGTGCCGGCGATCGCGGTGCTGGCTCTGCCGTCGCTCGCTGTGGCGACGCCGGTGGTGACCTTCAAAGCCAAGCCGGTCCCGATCCCCGGCTACCCGCACACGGGCTTCATCCTCGGCGCGGGAGCTGCGCTGGAAGCCGAATACCACATCTCAGGGACCGAATACGGTGGCTTTCCGCCGCCTCTGAGCGGCATCACCTTCTATCTACCCGCTGGTGTCCTGCTGCACCCTCAGGGCTTCCCGACCTGTCCGGTCTCGACGCTCGAACCGACCGGTCGGGGCCCCTCTCACTGCCCGCGTGGCTCAGCCGCCGGGCCGCCGGGGGAAGCCACGGGATACGTGGCCTTCGGCACGGAAGTGGTTCCCGAGACGGCGCGGATCGAATCCTTCTACGCGCCCGGCGGCGGGCTGACCTTCTTCACCTTCGGCCATGCTCCGGTGCTGCTCGAAATCATCAGCAAAGGCCACTACGTGCCGGCGGCGGGGCCCTTCAGCCGGAAGCTCGAATCGCAGATCCCGCTGGTGGAAACCGTCCCCGGCGCTCAGGACGCGTCGGTCAAAAGCATCAAGGTCAAGGTCGGCTCGGCGATCCGCGTGAACGGCAAGCCGCTGTTCTACGGGCGGCTGCCGCGCAGATGTCCGGCCGCCAACTACCTTCCGGTCAAGACCGAAGTCCGCTTCGCGGGGCTCGGCGGGCTGCCCCCGCAGACCGTGACGGTCGGATACAAGGCGCCCTGTCCACGCCGCTAGCGCCGACTTGGAGGCGTCGTTCTGCACCGAGCGCTTCGAATTCTGACCGCGGCGGCTCGCGGCCGAAACCCGGGAGGGCCCGGGCGTGTTAGGGGATGTGACGGCAGCGGAGCGCATTCCGCTGTCTTTTATCCGAGAGAAGGAGAGAGAACTGCGATGCGCAGAGCAATCACCAGCCTGTCTGTGCTCGGCCTGGCGCTACTCGCGCTCGCGCTGCCGGGAGTCGCGTCGGCGACGCCGACCGTGACGTTCAAAGCGAAGGCCGTGCCGATCCCGGGCTTCACCCACACGGGGAACATCTTCGGCAAGGGCGCGGCGTTCGAATCCGAATTCAAGATCGAAGGCAAAGAATACGGTGGGTTCCCGCCACCGCTGATCCACGTCAACGTGTTCCTGCCCGCCGGCGTGAAGCTCCACCCGAGCGGCTTCCCGACGTGCAACCCCGCCGTTCTGGAACCGAGCGGCAAGGGCCCCAAGGGCTGCCCGAAAGGCTCCGCAGCCGGTCCGAAGGGGACCGTTCAGGGGTTCGTTGCGTTCGGCTCGGAAGTGGTCCCCGAGACCGCGTCGATCGAATCGTTCTACGCGCCCGGTGGCGGCCTGACGTTCTTCACGTTCGGTCACTCCCCGGTGCTGCTGGAAATCCTCTCGAAGGGTCACTTCGTGGGCTCGAGCGGCCTCTACAGCAAGAAGTTCGAAGCGGTCGTGCCGCTGGTCGAAACGGTGCCGGGCGCGCAGGACGCGTCGGTCAAGTTCATCAAGGTGAAGACCGGCTCGGCGATCAAGAAGGGCGGCAAAACGCTCTACTACGGCACCGTGCCGACAAAGTGCCCGAAGAAATTCCTGCCGATCAAGGCCGAACTGACGTTCGCCGGTCTCGGTGGTCTTTCAGAACAAACGGTCACGGCCGAATACAAGGCGCCGTGCCCGCGCAAGCACTAGCCCAGATGGCGAGCTTCCGCCCGTGAGGGCGTAAGCTGGCGGGCAGCAGAGTTGGGGCGGGCGACCTCATCGAAGCAGATGGGGTCGCCCGCCTCGTTGTGAGCGAGCGAGGATGAAACGGGTGAGGAAGGAGACCGTGAGGCGCAAAGGATTCGCGGCGGGGGTAGCCGCGGCATGCCTCATCGTCGCACTCGTGGTGCTCGCGACCTCCGCCGGCGGCGGCAACGGGAGCTATCGCGTGCGCGCGATCTTCGACGACGCCGGCAACATCATCTCCGGCGAGGACGTCAAGATCGACGGCGTCAAGGTCGGCACCGTCGGCTCCGTCACGCCCACCCCGCAAGCGAAGGCGGCGGTGGTGCTGAACATCAACAACCCCGGCTTCAAGGACTTCCGTGCCGATGCCAGATGCGAAGTCCGTCCGCAGGCGCTGATCGGCGAGAAGTACGTCGACTGCCTGCCCACGCAGCCCCGCGTCGAAGGCACGTCGCTGCCGCCCCCCCTAGAAAAAATCCCGGGCGGCCGCGAAGGCGAAGGCCAGCGCCTGCTCCCCGTCCAGAACACGAGCAGCCCCGTCGACGTCGACCTGCTCGGCGACATCAGCAGGCTGCCCGAACGCCAGCGCCTGACGATCATCCTCAACGAACTCGGCGCGGGCCTCGCGGGGCGCGGGAGCGACCTCAAAGAAGTGATCCGGCGCGCCAACCCCGCGCTGCGCGAATTCGACCGGGTGCTCGCGATCCTCGCCAGCGAGAACGAAGTGCTGACGAAACTCGCCGACGATTCCGACCGGGCGCTCGCGCCGTTCGCTCGCGTCCGCGAACACTTCGCCAACTTCCTGGTGGAGAGCAACAAGATCTCCCAGGCGACCGCGGCACACCGCGGCGCGCTGGCGCAGAACCTCAAAGACTTCCCGCCGTTCCTGAAGCAGCTCGTGCCGGCAATGGAACGACTCGAACGCTTCGCCGAACAGACCACGCCGGCGTTCACCAACCTGAACAAAGCGGCGCCCGCGATCAGCACCGCCTTCACGCACCTGCCGAAGTTCTCGAGCAGCTCGGAAAAGTTCTTCACGAGCCTCGGCCAGACCGCCAAGAAATCGGGGCCCGCGCTGGTCTCGAGCAAAAAACTGCTGGGTGAGCTGAAGGCTCTGGGCACCGGCGCCAAGCCGTTCACGAGCAACCTGTCGGAACTGCTCACCAGCCTCCGCGACACCGGTGGGCTCGAGCGAATCATGGACTTCATCTTCCTCGGCGCGGGGGCCGCAAACGGCTATGACCAGCTCGGTCACTTCCTGCGCACCGAGGGCGTGGGGACAACGTGCCCGAAATATGCAATCGCCCCAGCGAGCGGGTGTAATGCTCACCTCGGCACGAGCGAACCGACTGCGACGAAGGCCAGCATCCCACCCGGGACCGGAGCCGAAATGGCCCGCACGCTGGCCGTCATCAACGGCGCCACTCCTGCTCAGGCGATCGCCAAATACCCGGGCCCCACGCACACCGGCGAAGCCTCATCCAGCAACGCCTCGGCCGCTGGGCCCGCGGCGGCCCAGCCCGTCGGCGGGTCGACCTCCGGGACCACGTACTACTCGCCTCTCTCCGAAGGTTCGCAAGCTGAAGGGATGCTCCTCAACTACCTGCTGGGGAACTGAGCGATGAGGCTCCCGCGATCGACGTTGTGCCTGCTTCTCGCGACGCTCGGCGGGCTGGTTGTCGTACCCGCTGCAAGTGCCCTCGCGAGCGAAGGCGAAACGACGAGTGCGATCGCGACGCCGCAGCCCGTCACGATCCCCACGGCCGAAACGCCGAACGCAGCGCCCAAAGCCGAAGCAGCTCCCGGCCGCACCACGCCGGAACCCGCGCCGAGCGCAGGGGCCGAACCGGTGCCGCAGGTAGCGGGGGCTCACCCCCAGCACACGACCGGTGGCGGGCATCGCAGCTCCCCGCGAGCGGCCGCCAAGGAAGCCGAAGCACCTAGACCCGGCACGACCGAAGTGGGGCAGACGCGCGCCAAGCACAAGGCGCTCGCGCCCGGAACCCTCACGCCGGCGCTGCCATTCGCCCTCCAGGGCGGCGTCGGCGGCGTGCCCAACCTCTTCATCGAAGACTTCCAGGTGCCGCCCTTCCTGCTGCCGATCTTCCAGGCGGCTGGCGCGGCCTACGACATCCCCTGGCAGGTGCTCGCTGCGATCAACGAGGTCGAGACAGACTACGGGCGGGACCTCAGCGTCTCGAGCGCCGGAGCCGAGGGCTGGATGCAGTTCCTCCCGTCGTCCTGGAGCGGCTATGGCATCGACGCCAACGGCGACGGCTACAAGGACCCGTACAACCCGGCCGACGCGATCTTCGCCGCGGCCCGCTACCTCGCGCCGCCGGTGGCAGCGCGGACATCCGAGGGGCGATCTACTCCTACAACCACTCCCAGGCCTACGTCAGCTCGGTGATGCTCCGCGCTCAGTTGCTCGGCGGCACCCCCGCCGAACTGCTCGGTGCGATCACCGGCCTCACCGAGGCCCGCTTCCCGATCCACGCCCCCGCGCACTTCTCCGACGGCTTCCCGACCGTGCACCTCGTCTCCGGCGCGAGCAGGACTATCCCCGGCGCCACGATCTACGCGGCCGCCGGCGCTCCCGTGATCGCCTCCCAGGACGGACAGGTGGAGCAGATCGGGCATTCGCCCTCGCTTGGGCACTTCGTCAGCCTCCGCGACGCCTACGGCAACCTCTACGTGTACGCGGACCTGGGCAGCGTCGCCAGCGAATACCCGGTGATCGAGCCGCGCGTGAACTCGACGGTCGCCTCACAGGTCCAGCACGCCCCCGAACCAGCTCCGACGGGGCCGGCGAGCGCAGGCGTGCAGCCGCGGTCGCCGATCTCCCAGGGCGCCACGGTGTCGGGGCTCGCGCTCGGAGCCGCCGCGGGGCTCGAAGCCCCACCGGCTGTGCCGAAGCCCGAAGCGTCGCAGCCCTCGTGGCGCCCCATGTGCGAGCCTTCCGCGAAGGCTCCAACGAGGTCTATCTGCACCGGCTGCGGGCCGGCGTGCAGGTGATCGCCGGCACCGTGCTCGGGCACGTGGGCGCGGACAGCGCCGCCGGCGGCGAAGGCCCGCCCCACATCATCTTCCAGATCCGCCCCGCCGGGCCGGGAGCGCCTCTGATCGACCCGAAGCCGATCCTCGACGGCTGGGTGTCGCTCGAGAACAGCTCGGTGTTCCACGCCAAGGGCGAGAACCCGTTCCTCGCGACCTCGCCGACGATAGGACAGGTGCTGCTCGAGTCCAAGCAGCAGCTCGAGCCGCAGGTGCTGCGCGACAGTGGTATCCGGCTGAGTCGCTGCGGCCGCCAGGACATTCGGGGCGGGCGAGTGGACAAGCGGGTGCTGGCGGCGCTCGAGTACCTCTCGGTGTCCGGCCTGCGGCCGGCCGTCGGTGGGCTCGCCTGCGCTCCCGCAACGCCGGCCGCGCTCGCCGCCAACGCAGCCGCCGCCACCACCAGCGAGTCGATCTCGATCACCGCGATCGACGGCGCCCCGGTCGCAGGCCACCAGGGACCGGGGACCGCGGCCGACACGCTCGTGCGGCGGCTCACGGAAGATCATCAGCGCGATGAGCTACCCCGGCGCCGCCACGACCGTCACGAGCTCGAAGTCCTCCGGCACGATCCGCGTGCTGTTCGCTGCTCCGCGCTCAGCGCTGGCGCGCATCGCCGGCCCGTCCAGCTCGGTGCTCTCGCCGACCCAATGGAGCCGGCTGATCGCGCGCCTCGGCGAGATCCCCGACCCCACCGTCGCGAGCAAGCCCTCGAGCGCCGCGATCCCCGTCGCCCCCGCGGGCGTGAAGGAACCCGGTGGCAACCACTAGCCCGCCCACACCGCCGGCCGCTGCGTCGCCGCAGCCGGGCCCCGCAGGCCCGCCGGCCGGGGTGCGCCGCGTGCGCGCCGGGCGGGTCGTCGCCGTCGGTGCCCTCGCCCTCGTCGTCCTGGTCGTCGCCGTCCTCCTGTTCGGCGGTGGGGGCGGCGCGAGCTACCACCTGATCTTCCCCGAAGCCGGCCAGCTCGTACGCGGCGATCAGGTGCAGGTCGGCGGCGTGCCGGTCGGGAGCGTCACCAACCTCGAACTCACAAAGGACTTCAAGGCGGACGTGACGATCCACGTCGACGGGTCGCTGACGCCGTTGCACGAAGGCTCGCTCGCGGAAGTGCGCACGCCGTCGCTGTCGAGCGTCGCCAACCGCTACATCTCGATCTCGCCGGGACCCAACAACAACCGCGCCCTGTCCGCCGGGGCGACGCTCCCGGCCAGCGCGACGAAACCGGTGACGGACCTCGACCAGCTGTTCAACGCGCTGAACCCGAGGACCCGCAAGGGCCTCTCGCAGTTCATCCAGGGAACCGCCGAACAGTACGTCGGCACAGGCAGGCAGCTCGGAGAATCGACCGAATACTTCGGCCCGTTCCTGGGGGCTTCAGACCATTTCTTCGCCGAGCTCGTCCGCGACCAGCCGACGTTCACGAAGTTCCTGGTGGAAACCGCGAAGGCCGTCACGACGATCGGCGCCCGCGCGCCGCAGCTCTCCTCGTTGATCGAAAATGCGAACACAACGTTCACGGCGATCGGCGACGAACAGAGCAACTTCGCGGCAGGGCTCAAAGAACTGCCCGTGACGCTCCGCGCGGGCAACAAGACGTTCGCCGAACTGCCTGCGACGTTCAAAGACCTGAAAGCGCTAGTCGACGCCTCGAAGCCGACGAGCAAGCCGCTGACGACGTTGTTCGAACGGCTCCGGCCGCTGCTCACGACCGCCACGCCTGCAGTCACGAACTTCAACGCGGCCTTTAGCCGCCCGGGCGCCAACAACGACCTTACGGACATCGTGAAAATCCTGCCCGTCCTCTACAAACAGCTGATCACCGCCTCCCCCGCGGTCGTGCAGGGCGAGAAGGAATCGGTGCCGATCACAGCCTTCTTCGGTCCCTACTCACCGGATCTGGTCGGCGCGCTGCGCACCTTCGGCCAGTCGGGCGCCTACTACGACGCCAATGGCGGCTACGCGCGCGTCAGCCCCGTGTTCCCGAGCTTCGCGCTCGGTGGAAAAGGCGAACTGAAACCGACCAGCTCGGCGTCGGCGCTGGCGGCCCTGAAGAGTGGGCAGCTGCGCCGCTGCCCCGGCGCGGCGACCCAGCCCGCGGCCGACGGCTCCTCGCCGTTCGTGGACGGCGAACTGCTCACCTGCGACCCCACGCAGCATCCCTGATGGACCGCCGCCGCCGAAACTCACTCGCCGCCAGCCCGCTGCTGATCGGGGCAGTGACGACGCTGATCGTCGTGGTCGCCGTGTTCCTCTCCTACAACGCGAACAACGGGCTGCCGTTCGTGCCGACCTACAACATCAAGGTCGCGTTGCCCGAGGCCTCCGGCCTGCAGCCCTCCAACCAGGTCCGGATCGCCGGTACGCGCGTCGGCGTCGTCAGCTCGCTCACGCCGAGGCAGAACCCGAAAACGGGCCGGGTCACGGCGATCGCGAACCTGAAGCTCGAAAAAAGCGTCGAAAAGCTACCCGCGGACACGAGGGCGATCGTCGAGTCGGTGTCGGCGATCGGCCTCAAGTACCTGGAACTGGAAAAGGGCACCTCGGCACAGAAACTCAGCGCGGGATCGACGATCCCGACCAGCCAGACCCGCGAACCGGTGAACATCGAGGAACTCTTCAACATGTTCGACAAGAACACGCGTACGGCGATCAAGGTCAACACGAACAACTTCGGCAACGGCCTCGCCGGCAGGGGACTCGGACTGAACAACACGATCCACGAACTGCGGCCGCTCGTGATCAAGGCGATCCCGGTACTGCACAACCTCGCCGCCCCCGAGACCGGGCTGCGCGAGCTGTTCATCGCGCTCGATCGGGCCGCCTCGCAGTCGGCGCCCGTCGCTGAAGAGCAGGCCACCCAGTTCACCGACCTCGACACGTTCTTCACGGCCTGGGCGGGTGTCACCAAGCAGCTCGAAGAAGCCACGGTCGAAGGGCCGTCCTCGTTGCAGCAGGCTACGCACTCGCTGCCCTTCGAGGCCCCGCTGATCCGCAACGCGACCGAGTTCATGCACCTGCTGCGCCCGAGCGCTGCCGACCTCGTGACGGTCGCGCCACCGCTCGGCCATGCCTTCAAGGAAGGTGCCGTGAACCTCGCGGCCGCGACGGAACTCAACTCGAAGCTCGCGGAATCTTCCGAAGCGCTCGCCAAATTCGGGCAGAGCCCGATCGTCACGCTGGCGTTCGAAGACTTCACACACACGGTGGAAGTGGGCAACCCGGTGCTGGCGGGAGTCGCGCCCGAGCAGGCCAAGTGCAACTACTGGACGCTCGCCTTCCGTAACGTCGCCAGCCTCGAGTCGGAGTCGATCGGCGTCGGGACGGTTGCGCGCGCGGGGTTCGTGCTGGCGCCGAGCGGGCCCAACAACGAGGGGTTCCCGTCCTCGGCGCCGGCCAACGGGGGATCGACCGAAAAGAGCCA
>WNFJ01548748.1_pt2 | contig 10058 bp, 6 predicted proteins | sample 5400461 | NCBI WGS metagenome assembly WNFJ01 (sample SAMN13153349, study PRJNA577476) | soil metagenome | isolation source: 115 cm saprolite on Douglas fir-dominated hillslope | place: USA:California | collected 2013-09-17
ATCGCGGCGCCAATCCGCAGCGCATCATGCACCGCCGGAGCAACCAACTCGATTCGCCTTCTTATCGCGGCGCGAACCGTGTCCGGTATCACGATTTTCTTGATCGACTCGGGGCTGATGCTGTTGAGGTTCTGCTCGGCGAGCACAAGTCTGAGCGTCTCATTGAGAAAGAATGGATTGCCGCCGGTGGTGCGATAGAGGATTTCGAGCGCCTCTTTGCTCAGGCTGTGCCCGCCGCTGGCCCGGACAAATTCACCCACGTCTTTTCGGCCGAGACCGCGCAACTTGATAGTGCGCGCATCGCGCGAGATTTCCGCCAGTATCGCGCTTAGCTGCGGAGACGTTTTGATTTCGACATCGCGATAGGTCCCGATCAGCAGAATCGAAGAACCCCTGAGACTGTGCGCCACGAAGCGCAGGAGCTGAAGCGAGGCCGCGTCGGCGGCATGCAGATCATCGAGCACGATCAGCAGCGGGCAGGATTCCGCAGTTCTCTTGAGGAGCCGGGTGGTCGCCTCGTAAAGAGCGAAACGCCCGAGATCGGATTCCTCGGGGGCGATCGATGCACGCACTCCTTCGCGTGCCTGACTGGAGTCCTCCGCTTGCCGCGCGATACCGAGAATTGCCACCGGATCCAAAATCGAGTCAGGTTCGCGATCGCCGATGCATTCGCGCAGCACTTCTTTCCACGGCCAATAGGGAGGCGAATCTCCCGCTTCCCAGCATCGTCCCCACAGCACGCGCATCCCGCGAGCCCGCGCGATATCGGATATTTCGTCCGCGATTCGGGTCTTGCCGATACCGGGCTCGCCGCAGATCAGGAATACTTGTCCGTGCCCCTGCAGAGTCGGCGCAAATCCCGCGATCAGTTCCTCGCTTTCATGGGAACGGCCAACGAACGCTGCCGCGGACGAGCGCACGAAAAATTTCTGCTCGCGGCTGAGCTCTGAGCCCGAATCGCCCGGTCCGAATGCGTCGTGGCTAGTCATTTGCTTGGAGACTGACTCTTGCGCCAATTACCAACCGCGAATCAATCATCGAGATTGCTGAGAGATTCGGCTGAAAAAGTGGCTGGCACATCGCGGCGAAAGGCGGCGCCGCCGCGCAACGAATGGCAATCAATTCAACTGGGTAAGCGGCGCTAAGTTCATTCTTTGCGACGACGGGATTTGGCCGCGCGCGTAACTCCGCTCGCGCCAGCTTGCGCTTTTCGCCGCGCGTCCTGCTCCTGCTTGTCGGTATATCCGAAGAATCGATCGATCTTACTCAGCTTGTCCAGCGTCTGTCGCGCGGTGCGGGCGAGCGCGTCGAGTTCTGCAAGGCTACTTTTCTCGTGCTTGATGATCGCTTGTAGGTTGGAACGATAGAACTTCACATCATCGCGCGACATCAGAGAGCGCGGGCCGTCGATCGTCTGGATAATCGTTTTGATCGGGATTAGTGCCGGGTCTTCCTGCTCCATCCCCACTCCGTAGTCGAGGTTCCCTTGAGTCGCCGCATACTTCGCAATCGTTTCGATCAGGTTGTACATTTGCAGGAAAGCGTCATTGATTTTCGCCAAAGACTTTCCCGCGCGCTGTGTAAGCGGCAAACAATCCCGATGGAGCTTGTCAAAATCCTTGACCGACTTTCCCCAGACTTCCATATATCCAGCCATCGCAAGTTCCCCACTCCCCTGGTCTGAAACCATGTTTCGGAATTTACTAAGACATACGTTTCATGCTGACCCAACGCAACTCGCTGATTTGCATTGGCTCGGGTAGATGCCCGGGTCTTGCCGCGTCGCATGTGTGCATTTTCGCGCGGAGAACGTGCACGCGCAGTCAGTGTCTCGTGCCAATTGGTGGAGTAAGTAAGCTAGAGCGCTATTAGACAACCACCAGTAGGAGAGCCTCTATGACTATCCCCGTCAGATACCAGCTCAAAAATTCGATCGCCACCGTCACTATGGACGACGGCAAGGTCAATGTGATGTCAGTCGCGATGCTGTCGGCGTTGAATGATGCGCTTGATCGAGCTGCCGCAGATCGCGCGGTCGTAGTTCTCACTGGCAGACCGGGGGTGTTCTCCGCGGGATTCGACTTGCCTGTACTCACCGCCGGCGGGACCGACGCTCGCACGATGGTCAAGATGGGATTCGAGCTGGCTCATCGCATCCTCTCCTTTCCGATGCCGGTAGTAGTTGCTTGCAGCGGTCACGCAATTGCGATGGGAGTGTTCATCGTATTGGCCGCCGATTATCGGATCGGCGCGGATGGTCCTTACAAAATTGGGGCAAACGAAGTTGCTATCGGGATCACGATGCCGTACTTCGGCATTGAGATGTGCCGACAGCGGCTGACGCCTGCGCATTTCAATCGTGCAGTGATCTTTTCAGAAATGTTCACCCCTGTGGACGCGGTGCCGGCCGGTTTCCTGGATCGGGTAGTGCCCGCTTCGGAGCTACAGGAGCAGGCGCAGACGATCGCCGAAGCGCTGACCAAGCTGAATATGCCCGCCCACACCGCGGCCAAGCTGCGTCTCAGAGAGCAAACCCTGAAGGCCACACGCGCCGCAATCGAAGCCGACGACGCCGCATTTCGCAGACAGGGATGACCGCATTGACTATGAAGCTACCTTTCTGAGTTTGCGATTCCTGGAGCGATCGATACGGGATTGTCTCACAAAAAACCACCGGTCACATCGCCGGTTCCTCTTTGTGGCTTCGAGGCCCATCGCCGCCCGCTTTTCGATCGACGTGAGCGAGCTGGCGGTAACAGCTGGTGAGCACGAGGCAGGAAGAAGCTCGCCATCGAGCCCACGATTGACGTAAACCCGCCGATGTTGGATGTTCGGTTGGTCGCCAGCAGAGGGGAGGCGTTGTCCGGGCAAAAGCCAATCAGGGTGGCAGTCATAGGTGGCGGGTGCGCATCCATTAGCGCTGCCTTTGAGTTAACCCGTCCCGAGCACAAGGGAAAATACGAGGTAACGATTTACCAGGTCGGCTGGCGCTTGGGAGGCAAAGGAGCATCTGGACGAGGTCATGCCGCTCGAATCGAAGAGCATGGTTTCCACGTCTGGATGGGTTTCTATGAAAATGCTTTTCGGCTGATGCGAGAGTGCTACGCAGAGCTCGATCGCGATCCCGCGAAGTGTCGAATCGCTGACTGGCGCGACGCGTTCTTTCCTTCGCCGTTTATCGGCATGGCTTCACGTTCGCAGGAAGGATTCTATTCCACCTGGCTGTCCTATTTTCCTTCGGCCGAAGGTCTTCCAGGTGACCCACCGACCAAGGAACACCCTTTTAGCGTTCCTTCCTACCTGGCGCACACTTCAGCCGCATTGCGTACTATGCTGCTAGCGGCTGAGACCAGCGTTTCACGCGCTCGCAATGGTGGACTCGGGAAGGACGGTGGCGCGCAGGACGATTCGCACGCCGCGCCACACACCGCGACGCTTCCAGATGATCTCACAACGCGCATCGCCAGGCTTTTCAAATTTGGTTTGCTCGCGACGACAGCTGGAATAATTGAAGGGCTGGGGCTGCTGCAGGCGGTGTTCGAAGGGTCTGCAATTTACCCCGCCATCCTCCTGCCTCTGCTCGAAGCGATGTCATCTGCGGCTCGAAAGCAAATCGAACCCCTCCTTAGCAATGATCCCGAGTTGGCTCTCCTTTGGCAGGCGATCGATCTCGGGATGACGTCGATGGTTGGAATAATCAGGTTCGGGTTGTTCTCGGATCCGCGGGGTTTCGATGCGATAAATGACTACGATTTTCGGGAGTGGATGAAGCTCAATGGTGCATCCGAGAGCACCATCAACTCACCCCTCGTTCGCTCGTCGTATGATCTCGCGATGGCTTATGAGAAGGGCGACTATGAGAAGGCCGGACACGCTGCGGGCGTGGCGCTTCGAGGCTCTCTGCGCTTTCTATTTACGTATCGCGGCTCGATAGTCTGGAAGATGAGCGCTGGCATGGGTGACGTTGTGTTCGCGCCATTTTACGAAGTCTTGAAACGCCGAGGGGTGTCATTCCAGTTCTTCCATCGACTCGAGGCGGTTAAACTCTCCGAGCCGGGCGAGTTGTCGGGTGGGTTGCGTCCTTACGTCAAAGCCCTTGAGTTCGCTATCCAGGCCGAGGTGCGCGATGGCGAGTATCGTCCGCTGGTGGATATTGATGGGCTCCCATGCTGGTCATCCACGCCCGACTACTCGCAGTTAGTAGACGGCGGGCGCCACAAGGACTGGAAATTCGAATCACACTGGGATCGACGGGCAGTACGCACCACGACGCTAAGGGTCTCGGATGACTTTGACTTCGTGGTTCTCGGCGTAGGCTTGGGAGCGATTCCATTTGTTTGCCAGGACATACTGGAGCGCGACGAGCGATGGCGCAATATGGTCGCCCACCTAAAGACGGTTGAGACTCAGGCGTTTCAGCTTTGGATGCGCGAGGACATGGAATCGCTCGGCTGGGATGGCCCTCCGATCTCTTTGTGCGGCTTTGCGAGGCCTTTCGATACCTGGGGTGACATGAGACATCTCATTCCTGAGGAGCGATGGTCGTCGCCTCCAAGCTCGATAGCATACTTCTGCAGCGCACTGACTGACTCGGATACTCCCCCCGGGGCTAATGGCGTTGACTATGAGGTCGCGCGCCGCGAGCAAGTACGCAAGAACGCGATTAGCTTTCTGAACAACGAGATTGGGCAACTGTGGCCTCGCGCCATCAAGGAGCCCGGCAAGTTCAGATGGGGACTACTGGCGGACGTGAATGGCACGAGTGCGTTAGAAGGAGAAGCTCGTTTCGACTCTCAGTTCTGGACTGCGAACGTGAATCCCTCCGATCGTTATGTGCTGTCGCTTCCAGGCACCCCGAAATACCGCATCTCTCCTTTGGACAATAGCTACGACAACATGACAATTGCTGGTGATTGGACCGCTTGCGGGTTGGACACCGGATGTGTGGAGTCGGCAGTCATCTCGGGTCGACTGGCCGCCCACGCGATTTCGGGTCACCCTGCGCTCGGCGAGATCGTAGGTTACGACCACCCTTGAGAGACGATACATGAGCGATAGCAAAAGGCTTCGCCGAGACGATCCGGCCAGAACCGGTCCGATAAGGAATTTCTCGGGGCTTTATAGTTGGTCCGGCGGCAACGGAAATTCCTCTCGGATGTCCACGCCAGCATCTTCCGAGGGAGCTGCGCGAGAGGGACAGGAAGATTTGCGCGATGAGGGCGTGGGCTTGGCCTATCGCGTGATCGAAAAGCATATCAACGACGGCAAGCGGAACGCCGGACTCTTCAATGGTCAGCCTTACAATATTCGGCCGGTCACAGATGGCTTTCAGGAACTCTTGGAGAAGACACTTCGCTATCAAAGCGAATTGCTTCCATTGTGGCTGGAGGCGTTGAGCTCGGCTGTACGGATCGAGCCGGGGCGAGTTGCCTACCCGCCCGGACACGCTGGGCGGTCCGAAAGCAAAGACGCTCAGACCAACGGCACGAAAGCGATATCGATTGAGATGTCCTCGTCCCGGCCGGTCCAGGTTTCAATCGATCTCCGAGAAAATTCGGAAATGCTGCCCTTGATCACTCTCGGGCTTCGCGCAGTCGATGAGCACAAGCCCCCACTGAACGACATAATCTTCGTCCCTGACGGGACCCGAGGCGCCGTCAAACTCAAGATCTCGATACCCGATAACCACCCTCCCGACACCTATTCGGGAGTGATTGTAAATCGTAGTACCGGTGAAATGCAGGGAACGCTTAGCGTGCGTATCGCGCAATAGTCACGACGGTCGGCACCAGTACGCAGATGACGAGCAGTACCACTTCTAACCTGGTCTCGGAGATGCTGCACGAGTACGGCGAAGTGACCCGCGCCGCGCTGCGGGAGTATCTTCCGGAGCGAGAGCCGCGTCGCTACCTCTATGATCTGCTGAACGACTATCCCCAGCGTGGCGGTAAGATGATGCGCCCCAGCTTGTGCATCGCGAGCGCCCGGCTGTTTGGAGCGCGAATCGAACAGGCGCTGCGCACTGCGGTCGCGATCGAGCTGCTACACAACGCACTGCTCATTCATGACGATATTGAGGACGGCAGCCAGAGACGGCGCGGACTTCCAACTCTCCATCTGCTCCACGGAGTGCCGCTGGCGCTCAACGCCGGAGACACGCTTACACTGATGGCGCTCCGCCCGCTGCTCGACAATCGCACCACCGTCGGGAACGAACTCGCGCTCAGGATAATCGAAGAGACCGAGCGAATGGCGCGCGAGTGTGCCGAAGGGCAGTCGATGGAACTTGGATGGCGCCACTACAACGCCACCGAAATCGGTGACGCCGAGTACCTGGAGATGGTGCTGAAGAAAACCTGCTGGCTCGCAACCATCTTTCCGATTCGGGCCGGAGCTTTGATCGGCAGCCGTGGAGCCGCCGACCTCGAACCGTTTCTGCGCTTCGGGTTCTTTTTGGGCGCGGCGTTCCAGATACAGGATGACCTGCTCAACCTGGTCGGCGACGAGCGTTATGGAAAAGAGAGAGACGGAGACCTTTGGGAGGGTAAGCGAACCCTGATGTTGATTCGGGCGTTCCGTGAATCAACGCCGAACGAGCGGGAGCAGCTTTGCGCGGCCCTATGCGGTTCGCGCGAGGAACGTTCATTGGAAGAAGTGCAATGGATGCGCGCGCTCATCGAGAAGTATGAAGGTGCCGAGTACGCGCGCCGAATCGCCCAGGAGCTGGCGGGCGCGGCGCTTCACGAGTTTGGCCTGCTGTCTGCCGGACTGCCCGATTCTCGCGACAAAGCCTTTCTTGAGCAGATGCCCACGTGGGTAATCGAACGAACGTGATTCGTTGAGACATCAACCCGACTTCGCGGAAGGAGATAGGAGCATGGAATACAACACTGCGCTTTGCGATTTCCTGAAACTCCCGCCTGATCCTGCCAAGCAGTTGTTTACCGATGTCACTACGCAAATTTATCCATTGCGAGCCGATCCGGAAAAAGTCAAGGCGTTTTGCGATCAGTATCTCAATATCGGTGATCCGAACCACACCTTCTCGCCGGCGGGGCCGTGGATCATCATGCAAGTCTGCGAATATGCGAGGATGAACTTTGCTGAGAAAGGTAAGGACGCATTTCCACATCGATGGTTCGCGCAACATGAGCTGGCATTTGGTATCCCGGTAAGGTGCACCGAGAAAGACGGTGCTTTCAACCAGTTTGGAATGATGTATCCATTCATTTTCGTGGATAACCCGCTTTCGATGGAAGGTGGACGCCAAGTTTATGGCTGGCCAAAGTCGGGAATAGAGATTGTCAACAAGCCGCCTGAATTCCAACCGAATCGTCCGCGCAATTTGGTTAGCGCCCATATCACCCCCTTGGCTCGCTCCAAAGCTGGGCAATTGCGGCTCGATCAACCCTTTGTTGAGATTTATCAGACCAGACCTTTTTTTTCCGGCCGCTCTGGACTCGCAGAAGCTGTCACCTCTATTCCGAGAGTAATCGGTGGTTACTTGTCGGCCGCTTCGATCGCTGTCAATTCGATCGTTAATTTCGGCAATCTCGTCTCCGGTTACAAGATTCCTAACACGGGAAGTCTTTTGGGCGACATTGACGTTCTGAGCGCCGACATTCGCTCGCTCGGCGAAACATTGCAGAAATCGTACGGCTCCGTCAGCTCGCTTATTCCCATGCTCTTCGGCCTTGTGACCGGACTTCAGGATTCTTCCAGGCCCGCAGCGCGGCCGAAAATGACAATCTATACGATGAAGCAGGTTCGAGATGCCGACGACACGAAGAGCGCATGCTACCAGGCGATCGTCCGTTCGCAGATGACAGTCGAGGACTTGAAAGACGGTGGTCTTCTGTTCGACCCATTGTCGGGAGATCCCACCGGCGCGATCGCGATTACATTGCGTAGTACTGGCGAGTACATGAAAACTCTGATCGAGATGATGTCCGAACGGACGTCCAATGATAGTAAAACCGAGTACTACGTTCGCCCACTGTTGCCCTTTTGGGAAAAGGTGGATCTTTCGTATGGCTTAGCCGACCGCCAGTCCTGGCGTACAAAATCGACATCGACGAATTGGCGACTTGATCTAGAAGAATCATCATCGGGGAAAGTTCCGGCACCCGTGTCGGGTACCGCCCCACCAGCGGGGTCTGAAGTAGCCGCGCCCGTTGAGTCAAAGCGACTGAAACCGCTCGTGTATCAAAAGCGCGGCAGCGGCTCGTCACTCGCAGTGTCCGGAAAACGCGATGCCCCGAAGGCTGTTCTGCACATTTTCATGCTAGAAGCGTCGCCAGCACAGCTTAAGAAGCTAATCGACGCCTATCTTAACGACCTGGCGAAAACGAACAAGGAGAAGGGCCAGCCATTTTTTGAGTTCGAAGTCAAAGATGAATACCCTTACATTTACGTCACGCTAGTCAGCTACAACAAGATGACAATAGGGACCGATACTTCGGCCTTTTACGGCGACAACGTGCTCACTTTTGCCGTGTTGGTCAGATACTGGCAATGTGACGAAAAAGGTAAACGCAATGGCACACCTGAACATGCCTTCATCCCCCTCTATACATTTGTTGGTACCGATTGGAATTTCGTAACCGAATATGAAGTCTATGGAAGACTGACCTTCAAATCGACGTTAGACATTCCTGAAGACGCCTGGGTGAATCAATCCGCTCCGGGCACCGAACATCAAGACGTTCTATCGGTATCGACGACGCTCTTTCCTGGACCACTAGTAGGGAAAGACATGTCTCATGACGCTGCTCGAGGAGCGGCACCGGCAAAAATAATCGCGATCTCCTCAAAACCGATTGCTGCTGTAACACCTAAAACTTATAACTTTGCCGCCGCCAGCGCCCAAGATCCGGAATGGGGGGCAACGGACTTCCTGAAGAACTATGGTCTCGACGAGTATTTGACGACGCCACAAAATATAACTTCTGCTGGTACTTCCGTCGCGAGCAACGTACGGACGCCCAATAGCATTGCACTAAAGCAAGTGCGGAATGCGATCCACGGCCAGCAAGCGGACTATCAGTCACTGGTTGGGGTTAAACGATCGTTCACGCTGGCTGAGAAGTTCGGCTCATCGTCCGTCAAGCTTCGGATCTACCAACGCGGCGGGTTTCCAATTATTGAAGACTTGGGTCTCATTCCGAAACCCGGAGAAGAAGGATATCGTTCGGACATAGATGGCTCCTCCTACAAGGAATTTGAGGCAGCGTCGATTAGTTTTACTGGTGACCTGGCAGAGAGTCAGGGACAGGAATTGTGGAGGCGTGTCGCGCCATCCGAACTATGGTCTAAAGTAATTTGAGCTTTAAGTGCGCGTTGAACGGCAATGATCCGGAGGTTTCTTCAGCAATAGCCGATTGCGCGGTACCATTTAATTGCGTCGGCGATGGTCGTTCTTAGCGGCCGCGGAGTTATGCCTAATTCTTCCAGCGCATTCTGCGCGTCGAGGTAATCGATCGCGGTCGCCATCATCATACCGGCGGAGACTATTGGCGATTGTTGACCGAGCATATTGAACATAACTTCCGTCCAATATGATCCGGTCATCGCTAGAGTGGTTGCGGTGGCTAGCCGCGGCATCGGTACACATCCCGTTTCGCAGATCAGTGCGTAGAGGTCGTGAGTAGAGATATTGCATCCGGTCATCAAAAGTGGTTCGCCGTATCGTTCGGCCTCTACCGCAGCCATCAAGCCTCTTGCAACATCTCTAACATCGATCACGCTCAACATTTGCGTGATCGAACCGGGTATCTCGCCGCAAAGCAAAAGAGGAATCGTGCATATGCGGCGTTCGTGTAAGTCCCACGGACCCAAGCAGTAAGTCGGGTTCAATACGATCGCACGCAGTCCGCGTCGACGGGCGTCAAGGATCTGAGATTCGATAAGCTCCTTGACCTCGAAATATGGAAGGGTGAGACGGATAATCTGCGCGCGGACTCGCTGTGCTTCGGTGCGAGGCTGAACCATCGTGACGAACGAGCCCACGTAGGCCAGGATGGCATTGTGCTTCAAGACTGCGTCCATTAGCCGCCGAG
>WNFJ01578827.1_pt5 | contig 10058 bp, 13 predicted proteins | sample 5400461 | NCBI WGS metagenome assembly WNFJ01 (sample SAMN13153349, study PRJNA577476) | soil metagenome | isolation source: 115 cm saprolite on Douglas fir-dominated hillslope | place: USA:California | collected 2013-09-17
GCGGCGTTCAACTAGGAGCTACGACCCGTGCCTCTCGACAAGGGGGTTCACGATCCGCACTGAATCGTACTTCTGACCGTCCGACAGATCTTCGGAATAGAGAATCGCTGTTCCAGATCTCTCTGCGGCCTGAATCACCAGTGCGTCCCAGAAAGAGAGCCGGTACCGCCTTTCGATCTCCAGCGCCTCCAGAATGGATTCGCCGGTATTGACGACGACTTCCCAGCTCAGGTAGTCCGTTACAATCTCCCGCGTGGTCTTTAGTTCTAGGGGCCGGCCCGCCTTCCGCCGCAAATTAATGCAAGGCTCCTGCAGCACTGGCGTGCTCACGACGGCCGATCTCGTACGCCAGAGATCCTCGACGAGAGCCGCTGCACGGCGGTGCTTTTCGCCCCGCAGTCGCATCATGCGCGTACATCAGAATATTCGTGTCCACGAAGCACTTATCGATCATGGAGCTCGTCTCGCGACTTTGGACGCACCCACCGGAGGGCGAAACCCTTATGCAGGCGTGCAACGGCTCGACGTCGTGCCCTGTCGAACGCCTTCCGCTCGCGAACTAGAGCTTCAAGAAGATCGCTCAGTAGCGCGCTAATTGAGCGCCCCTCCTCAGCGGCGACAACCCGGGCCTCCCGCAGGAGATCCACATCGAGTTTAAGAGTTACGTTGGTCTTCATGCTTCTGAGCACCTATTCATGTGTAGTACAACTATACGTGCAAGCGGTGTCTGGGGTCACGGAGCAGGATCCGATGATCCGAGACAGCGCCTCCGGCTGCTTCGGAATCCGATTGCGCCCAACAGTAGTACTGTGCTACGTCAGTATTACAGTTAACGACGATGCTCCTTCGGCCCAATCCATCCTTAGGTGTTCCGATCTACGTCCAGCTGATGGAGCAGCTGAAGCACAACATCGAAACGGGCGCGCTCCGGCCGGGCGAACAGTTGCCCGGCATTCGGCCTCTGGCCGAAGAGCTGGTGATCAACCCCAATACCGTGGCCAAGGCCTACCGCGAGCTCGAGCACGAAGGCGTCATCGAGCTGCGCCATGGCGCCGGCGCGTTCGTATCCGGAAATGCACGGGCCAAAAAGCTAAGGGACAAGCTTCGCGGCGGGCAGGCGATCGTCGCGGGCGCGGTGGAGCGACTGCGCGAGCGCGGAGTCACCGACGAGGAGATCCGGCGGTTGTTCGAGGCCGAGCTGGCGCAGTTGACCGGGACTGGAGGTCATCGTGGCTGACCCGTTGATCATCGAAACCGCCGAACTGTGGAAGAACTACGACGGCGTGGAGGCGATACGCGGTTTGAGCCTCCAGGTGCCGAAAGGCTCCATCTATGGCTTTCTCGGACGCAACGGCGCCGGGAAGACAACCACTATCAAGGTCCTGCTTGGTATGGCGCACCCCACCGGCGGGCAGGCGCGCGTCTTCGGCTTGGCGGCCGACGCGCCGGATGAGAGCGTCGAGATCCGGCGCCGCACCGGGTTCGTCAGCGAGGAGAAGGACCTCTACGACTACATGACCGTGGAGGGGATGATCCGCTTCACGGCCGCCTTTTTCCCCCGCTGGCGCGCCGACCTGCAGCAACGTTATCTCCGCGCCTTCAACCTGCCGGCGGACCGGAAAATCAAGGCGCTCTCGCGCGGCATGCGCACGAAGCTCGCCTTGCTACTGGCGCTGTGCCGGGGTGCGGAGCTGCTGATCCTCGACGAGCCGACCTCGGGACTCGACCCCGCCATCAGTGAGGAGGTCCTCCAGGCGCTGGTGGCCCATGTGGCCAGCGAGGAGATGACCGTGTTCTTCTCCTCCCATCAGATCGCCGAGGTGGACCAGATCGCTGACCGCGTCGCGATCATCCATCGCGGCCGCGCCGTCGTGACCGGTGCGCTCGACGACCTTCGGGAGAGCTTCCGCCGCATCCAACTGGTGTTCGACGGCGCAGCACCGGAACCAGCGTTCCGCTCGCCGGGCGTCGAGCGAGTGAAGCGCCAGGGACGAGTGCTCACGGTGTTATCGAGCGCTGGAACCGAGCGGCTCCTCGACGAGGCTCGTGCGCTGAGCCCGGTGTCGGTGGACGTCCTCCCCGTCACGCTGAAAGAGATCTTTCTTGAGACCGTTGCCGCGGAGGACTGAGATGCTCTGGTACAAATCGTGGATGGAAACCCGCTGGCGGTTTCTGATCGGCTTGGCGCTGCTGATCGTCTCCACCACCGGCACAGTGCTCGCCTATCCTCAAGTGACCAAGCTTCTGTTGGCGGTGCCCAAGCTCAATCTGACGGGAGAGATCGGCCGGCAGGTCACCGAGTCGATGGAGCTGGTTCGCGACTACCGGGGTTATGTGTGGTCGCAGTGGTTTATGAAAAACGGAACCCAGATGTGGGCGCTCTTTGCGGTCCTTCTGGGAACCGGAGGCCTGCTCTCCCAAGCCTCTGCAGGAGGGACTCTGTTCACACTGTCTCTGCCGGCCTCGCGGAATCGATTGCTCGGAGTTCGAGCCGCGACTGGGCTGGCGGAATTGCTGCTGCTCGCCTTGGTCCCCTCTCTCCTGCTACCGATGCTCTCGCCGGCCGTCGGGCAAACCTACGGCCTCGGAGACGCGCTGATCCACAGCGCGTGCCTTTTCATCGCGGGCGCCGTGTTCTTCAGCCTGGCGTTTCTGCTCTGCACCGTCTTCACGGGCGTGTGGCGGCCGATGCTGATCGTCCTCTGCGTCGCCATCGTGGTGGCGGTCTCGGGACAGGTCTTTCGCAGCCTGTCGCACTACAGCCTCTTCCGGGTCATGAGCGGGGAGACCTATTTCCGTGGGGGTGGGCCGCCGTGGCAAGGACTTCTCGCGAGCGCGGCTGCGTCGGCGGCGATGCTGTACGGCGCCGCAATCAACATCGCACGCCGGGACTTCTGAGGAACCTACTTGAAGCTGGAGCAGTGCTGCCGCCTAAGCGGCGACGACGTCGTCGTCGAGCATTTTCGCTAGTCGTATCAGGTTGTTAGCCTAGGTCTGTGCAAAAAACCTGCACGCTTGGAAGCGGCGATGGGCTCGCGTTGGAACGGGACTCAGCAACCCAGCGTCTGGCAGAGCTTCGGAATGTCCTTCTGTTCCGCGAACAGGAGAGTCGCGAACTTGCCGCCGATGGCGAAAGCGTCGGTGGCCTGCAGATTGATCCCGGCATCAGCGATCTTTTTCAGGAGAGTTGCGTAGCGACCGACCTCATCGACATCCTCAACAAAGACTGCCTGTTCCACCTTGGGCGCCTTACCAATCTTCGTGAGGACGTCCTTCGCCCTCGTCGTGTCGCTCGCATAGATGTGACCTTGCGCTTCGTTCGGGCCCATGTGGTAGGCCCACGTGGCAAGTACGTTGACGTTCGCTTCGCGGAAGGAAGCGTACACCTTCGCCAGCGAGCCCGGTTTGGTCTCGAGTTTGAAAGTTAGGAGATCAATCTTCTTCGTCGTGGCCATGGCACTCCTCCTTGTCTTTTGGGGTTAGTCCCGATTCCCACCACAGCCAGATCTAGTCAAGCTTCAACCTTGACGTTTGTCGGGTTGGTCGGGGAGCGACCGCGCTCTCATGGATATCGAACAGCTCTAGAGAAGATTCTCGGCGGAATCGTATACCGCTGTGCTACGCACCTGCCGCTCAGGAAGGAGCTCTTCATGTCCCCCACGCGGGCCAACGGCAAGGTTTGCTACATCGAGATTCCCGCCACCGACGTCGATCGTTCGGCTGGCTTTTACCAAAAGGTCTTCGGCTGGCGCACCCGGCGGCGAGGCGACGGCGAACTGGCGTTCGACGACGCGACCGGCGAGGTGAGCGGGTCGTGGGTAACCGGCCGGCCGCCCATGCGCGAAGTCGGCCTGCTCATCTACGTCATGGTCGACGACGTGGCGGCGGCTCTCGACGCGGTGGTCAAGAGCGGCGGTGAAATCGTGCAGCCCCTCGGCATGGACGCTCCCGAAAAGACCGCGAGGTTCCGCGATCCTGCTGGGAACGTGATCGGCCTCTACGCGGAACCCGGCTAGCGCAAGGTACCCCGACTCGCGGATTCATCGTCAGGCCCGCATCCAGACGTCGAACGCGTGATGCGTATCGAGATACTCGCGCACGCTGGCAATCTTCCCGTCGCGGAAGGAGATCAGGAAGTGGTACTGCTGGCGGTACTGGCGACCGTTCCGGAGATCGCCGCTCGACTCCACCTCGATGGCCACGCGATCGCCCTCTGCTGTCGAGCCTGTGACAGTCATCTTCAGCCCATCGTTGAGCTGTGCCACCATCCGATTGAAAAGCCGCCGAAGCCTCTCCTTGTTGTAGACCCCGGCCGCCGGCGACAGCTCTGGCTTACCCGGGATCCGCCACGCCACATCGTCCGTCATCAAAGCCAGCACCCCATCGATATCGCTGGCGCTGAAGCGAGCGAAGAGCTCCGCAGCGACTTGCTTGTTCTGCTCGTTGGTCATCAGGGCAGCCCCAAATCGGTCGCGACCAACGTTGGCCACGACCATTTTAGGTAGTTATATCAAATGCTTCGCATCATCCTGCAAAAAACCTGCACGGTCCGAGGGGTCTGAAACCCACGCCGGCTAGTCCTTGCTCGGTCCGGGCGCGGGGCCTTCGCTTCCCAACGGTGAAAGCTTGGCTGACAGGGCGCCGGCCCGCTCGTGCGGCATCAGGTCCCGCGGCGGGCGGAAGGACTGCATCGGCGAATAGCGCAGAAAGTTCGAAACCCGTCCGGTGTAAACACAGGCGTACTGCTCGACCTGCTGGCCGAACCGGCTGTTCTCATTCCCTTCCTTGAAGAGCAATCCCCAGTACCGATTAAAGCCCTCCTCTACATCGCGCTCCAGGGTGTCCGCGATTCGCGAGGTCTGCCGCAGGGTGCTGCGCAGCTTTTCCAGTTGAGTCTTGGCGCGCTTTCGCTCCTCTTCAATCGCCGGCCGCAGCTCCTTCTCGACTCCATTTTTTTCCAGCTTCCGCTCCAGCGCGTTCAGCTGACCCTTCCGCTGATTGAGGTCGTCGTCGAGGCGAGCGCGCAACATCTCGATCTCGAAAAGTCGCGAAATCGGCTCCTGGCGCGAATCCGTGTAATTGATTTCGTCCTCGATCTCCTGGACGACCATGCAGGTCCGCCAGAGTGACGCCTTCTTCGACTTCAAAATATCGCCGTAGATGTGGTCGCCGACGTAGAGAACGTTGTCGCCGGTAAACCCGGTCATCTTCTCGAAGTCCGCCAGGTTTCCGCCCTGGTACACCTTCCCGCGTCCGAGCGACTGCGCGGGCCCCAGGGTCCGGTCGTCCTCCTGGGTCGCGTCCACCTCCAGAAACGGAGCGTTGCCCGAAAAGAAAGCCGGCTTGAGCGCCCCGGTGACGATGAAATCGAAGTAATGCCGCCAGCCCGGGTACTCCGGAAGAACCCCGTTGAGCAAATAGCTCATCACCGCATCGGTGTAGCCCCAGAGCGAATTAGTGAGCAGGAAGAGCTTCTTTCCGCCGGAGCGGAGCCGATGAAGCGCCGGACCGAGCTCCGGATCCTTGTAGATGTACCGCCCGATGTCCTTTCGAAGCTCTTGCTTGAGGCTGTTGTCGCGGTGAACGCTATCGATCGCCTCCCGGATGTCATCGTAGAGCTTGCCGTAGTCGACCTTGACGCCGCGGCCCTCGAGCAGATCGATCGCCCCCGCGAAAAGACAGGCTTCCGGGAGGGCAAACAGCGTGTCGATCCACGCGTATTGCGGATTCTTCAATTGGACCCGGACTTCCCGGTACAGCTTTCGCCACAGCTCCTGACTCAGTGGATGGCGACCGTGGTAGGCGCGCCCCACATGGCCGAAACGGTCCATCTTCAGGAGATTTCCGTTCAACTTGTCCACCGTCAGCCCGCGCATCACGAACTGATGGTCGTACTGAACCTGGGACATCTCCTTCGGATAGCCGTATTCGGCAATCAGCTTGGCCACCGTCATGTCGAAGGACAACTGCTCGATCCGGCGCATGTGGTAGATGGCCAGCGTGTAATCCATGTCGAACCCCACCAGGTCGATCTTGCTCATCCGAAGGTTGCGATTGACGAAGATCTGCCGAGCCCGCTCGACTTCACGGCGTTCCCGCGGGCTGGTGAGCAGTCGGGACAGCTCCGGATCCGCGAGCACCTGCTCAGCGCGACCCTGGGCGTCGATCAATCCCTCTCCGTCGCGGCCGGTTCCCGGCTCCGGTGGGTTGGCTCGATGGGGTTGGGCGGAAGTCGGCACGCCAGAACGAGATGACCGTGACACAGGAGTGATTTTCATAACACGGCTTTCAGAGTGCCGCCAAAGTAGGAGAACCGCCCGAAAAGGACCGGCTAGTTTCTTGCAGATTTTTCGAGTTGCGTGGCATCTTCAATGGTCCCCCATGGCTCGTCGAACCGGGCAGCGCCCGAACGTCCCCAGCTCAGAAGAAAAGCTGGCAGCGCAAGTTGCCGAGCTGGAACACCGCATGAAGCTCCTGGAGGCGAGACTGCGCAACGCGGTGGCGGACGGTCTGTTGGCGAACGCCGCGAGGCCAGTAACCCCCGGTCGGACCCGCGTGGCCAAGCGAGCACGACCGCGGGCGCGCGCACGATGCCCTGGCTGCCTGCTGGAGCTTCCGCCGGGCCGCCATGGAACCAACTGCGTTTGGTGCGGCTTCAGCTTCGAAGCGGTGCCCGCGCGCCCATAGGACGGTCGCGGTGAGGGCCGTCCGCGTGGCGGTGATTGAAAAGCGACGGCGAGAGCCGCGCAACCTCTTCCGCGCGCTGGAATTCACGGGTGGGTTGGAGATCATCGGCCCATTCGACTCGGCAGAGGCGGCCGTGGCCAGGCTGAAAGCTGCCGCCCCCGAAATCGCCATCGTGAAGCTCGGCTCGGGCGGTGTTCGAGCCATCGGGCTGCTCAAGCAGGAGCTGCCCGAGGTGCCGCTGATTGCCTTGATGCCCCTCCGTCGCGAGCGGGATGTCTACCGTGCGCTTGCGGCGGGAGCTTCGGGGTGCCTGTGCGAGTACTCCATGACTCAGCGCGTCCGTTCTGCAATCTCCGATGTGCACGACGGGGGAATCGTCATCGAGCCGCGACTCGCCAGAGGCTTCTGGAGATACGTGGGGGCCCTTCGCGGGGTCCCTGGGTCCACCCCGCTTGGCCGCTGGAAGCTCTCAGCGCTGGAGATCCAGATCCTCCTCTACCTGGCGAAGGGCCTTTCCAATGCCGAGGTCGCTCGCCTGCTGTCGATCGGGCGGCGCTCGGTGCGAACGCGGCTCTCCCACATCTATCGGGAAATGGGAGTGCGCTCCCATTTGAGCGCAACGTCTCTGGCGGCGCGCGCCGGTTTGATCGAGCTTTGAGCGTTCGGTGTTAAAGAAGTTGCCCGTGACTGCGCCGACGAAGACCCGGGGTCGCCATCAGCTCTCCGACAATTTCGACGTCCGGGAAGCCCGGCTCGCCAATGGACTGACGATCCGGCTCCTGCCGGATGACGAGGCTCCCATCGCCAGCGTCTACACGTTCTTTCGCGTCGGATCCCGCAACGAGCAACCGGGAAACACCGGAATCAGCCACCTGTTCGAGCACATGATGTTCAACGGGGCCAAGAAGTATGGGCCCAAGCAGTTCGATCGCGTCCTTGAATCGCACGGCGGACGATCCAACGCCTACACCACCAACGACATCACCGTGTACCACGAGGATTTTGCATCCGATGCGCTGGAGAAGGTCTTTGACCTCGAATCCGATCGAATGCGGTCCCTTCGGATCAGCCAACAGGTTTTGGATAGCGAGCGCGAGGTGGTCAAGGAGGAGCGTCGCCTGCGCGTGGATAACGAGATTCTCGGGCTCCTCGATGAGGAGCTGGGAACGCTGGTGTGGAAAGCCCATCCCTATCGCTGGCCGGTGATCGGCTGGATGGGCGACATCAACAACATCTCCAAACCAGATTGCGATCGGTTTTTCAGAACCTTCTACGCGCCCAACAATGCAACCTTGTACGTGGTGGGCAACTTCGAACCGCGCGCGGCCCTGAAGATGATTCAGCGCTACTACGCGGATATCCCCAGCGGCCCTCCGGTGGCGCCGGTAGTGGATTCCGAGCCCGAGCAGAAGGGTGAACGGCGGGCGGTGATTCGTCACCCAGCCCAGGCGCCTTCGCTGATGGTGTCGGGTTCCGAGCACCCGCCGCGAAGAGCGCGGATGCGCTGACCCTGGATGTCCTGCAGTACCTGCTCTCCGTAGGGGAGGGGAGCCGACTGATGCGAGAGCTGGTGTATCGCCAGTCTCTGGCCGCATCGGTCTTCATGGACTGGAGCTGGCGGATCGATCCAGGAGTGCTCGTCTTCTACCTGGAGCTGAATCCGGGCTCGAACCCGGAGCGGGTCGAGCGGGCGCTCTACGCCGAGCTCGCCAAGGTGGCGGAGAAGGGCGTTTCCAAAGCGGAGCACGCCAGGGCGGTCAACAACCTTCGCGCCCATCAGCTGCGGGAGCTGGCCACCAACAGCGGCCGCGCGCATGCGATGGGCACTTACGAGGTGTTGCTGGGTTCCTGGCGCGAAGGGCTCCGGCTGCCGGCTCGATATGAGGCAGTCACCGTCCAGCAGTTGCGAGACGCAGCCGCGCGGTACTTTGCTCCGAGCTGTCGCTCGGTGGTCACGCTCGAGCCTTCCCCGGGTTCCTCTTCATGAATCGATCGGACGCCGGGGTTCGGGATTTCCATTTGCCGCAAATCGAGGAATTCCGGACGTCGTCCGGCATGCCGGTGGTCCTCGCCCCTCGTGGGAAGGTCCCGCTGGTCGCGATTCGACTGGCGTTTCGAGCCGGGAGCGCGTCGGATCCTCCCGGAAAACGGGGACTGGCTGATTTCACCGCCTCGGTGCTTCGCCGCGGCACCCGCCGGCTCAGCGCCGAGCAGCTGGATGATGCGGTGGAGTCGGTAGGCGCAAGCCTGAACACCGCCGCCGCCGAGGACTACCTCACGATTCAAATATCCTCTCCGTCGGAGCACCTCGGGCCGATGCTCCAGGTGCTCGCAAGATTGGTGGAGGAGCCCTCTTTTCCGCCGCGGGAAGTGGCCACCGCGAGAAATCGGCTCCTGTCGCAGATCGCCAACGACATGGACGACCCCGCGCACGTCGCCGCTCGGGCGATCGCGCTGGCGATCTGGGGCTCCCATCCGTACGCCCATCCGGTGGTGGGCGCGGCATCGGATGTCGCAAGGATCACCCGATCCGACCTGGTGCGTTTTCATCGCCAGCGCATCGGCCCCCCGCTGGGCCTGCTGGCCATTGTCGGAAGCTTTTCCGTCGTCAAGGCGAAGCGGGAAGTGGAAAAAGCCTTTGGAAGGTCGGGGGCGAAACCGATCGGCCCGCCGACGCTTCCCCGAAGGTCCAAACCCGCCGCGGTGGGCGAGGCGCTGGTCGTCGACAAGCCTGAGCAGACCCAGACCCAGGTCCGGATCGGCGGGCTGGCGTTTCCCCAGGGGGCGCCGGATTTCTTTCCCGCGGAAATTCTCGAAACCGTCTTCGGCGGCGTTTTCACGTCCCGGCTGATGCAAGCGATCCGGGTCGACCGCGGGCTGTCTTACGGCGCCAGCAGCAGCTTCGAGGCTCTCCTGGCGGGCGGCACGCTCACCATCTCCACCTTCACCAAGACGGAGACCACCCGCGAGATTCTCGACGTCGCTCTGGGCGAGGCGGACAAGCTCCGGCGCCGGGCTCCCAGCCGGAAAGAGCTCGATGCCGCCAAGATGTACCTTTCCGGATTGTTTCCTCTTCGCCTGGAGACCAACGAGGCGATCGCCGGGATCCTCTTGGAGACCCGGATTTACAATCTGGGCGACGATTGGGTGCGGCGCTACCGGGCGCGGCTGTGGGAGGTGACCGCTGAGCAGGTCTCGCACGCAGCGAAGAAATACTTCGACCCTGCGGGCTTCACCTATGCCCTCGTCGGGAACGCCGCGGCGATCGCCAAGCAGCTGCGGGGGTTTTCGCGGATACGCATCCTGCGCGTATCAGATCTTAAGTGATCTCCATCCTTCTTCGAACTGACTCCCTGCTCGCGGTGGATAAG
>WNFJ01605049.1_pt1 | contig 10058 bp, 9 predicted proteins | sample 5400461 | NCBI WGS metagenome assembly WNFJ01 (sample SAMN13153349, study PRJNA577476) | soil metagenome | isolation source: 115 cm saprolite on Douglas fir-dominated hillslope | place: USA:California | collected 2013-09-17
GGAGAGCATTTCGAAAATCAAAACCGCGGGAATGGGCGCAGGCGCTCGGCGAAGCCGACCGCCGATGAGGGAAAACCGGCAGGTTTTCCCTCATATCTACGTGCGCTTTATTACGTCGCGCTCCATCTGCGCGACCGCACGACTGACCTCGTCGAGCAGGGGAGATTTCGCCTGGCGCAGCGCAAACTCGAGCTGGCGCAGGAGCGAGTAGAGGCTCTTCATCGCCTTGATGGCGTCGCCTATGTCCACGTTCGAGGGCAGCGGGATCTTGTCGAGGGGCTCGCCGGCCGACCATCGATACGCGAAGTCGATGTAGTCGTGCGACGGCTGGCGGAGGTTGGGCTCGTCGAGGTCTTTCTCCATGTCGGCGAAACGGAAGTACAGCGAGCGGACGAGCCTTGCGGTCTGTGAGATGGCGGGCGTGGGGTACCGGCGAGGTCCGGTCGGGGCCCCTCCGCGGTTGCGGCCTCGATCGCGATCTTCGGCGGCCAGCATGACGAGGACCGCACAGAGCTCTTCGGACGTGAGACCTTCCAGCCACCCGGCCCACACCGCTTCTGCGACCAGGATGGTGTTCTCGCCGTAGATGCGAGCCGCGAACAGGCCTTTGTCGGTCGGGCGGTTGTCGGACAGGAATCCTGTCTCGGCGAGGATCCGCGACAGACGTCGCAGCTTGCGCGCGTACTCGTCCATCTGGCCGGTCGCCTCTCGCTCGCCGGCATCGAGCTCCTTCTGCAGCGCTCGAATCTCCGCATAGCCCTGCAGGTGTTCGCCGAAACGCGGCGAGCGCACCACCTTGAGCTTCCTCTGCCGCTCGAGCAGGCCTTTGGCTTCGACCTCGAGCTTTTGCACCAACCGGCTGGAGTTCCCCTGCGCTCGCGTGTGACGCCCGCGCCGGTTGCGCCTTTCCGCGCCTGCGTCACGCCGCAGCCGCCTCAGCTCGATCCGGATCGCCCTGCGCCGATCCTCGAGCTTGAAGTACTGGACGACGTCGTCCAGCGAGACATCCGAGTCGTCCCACATCTTGCGTATGTCATCGAGCCGGGCACGCACGTTGGCCAGCCGCTCGCGCGTGGCGTCGGCCGCAAGCCGCTTCTGGAACTGCCCGAAGGACCTCTCCATCAGGCCCTCGGCTTCAGCCGGTGTGTAGACCCTCAGCAGGTTGAGGGCCATGTTGTAGCTGGGCAGAAACTTCGACTCGACGACGAGCGTCGGCCCCATCGCCACCTCGTAGATCGTCCCGATCTCGACGTCGGACTCTTTGAGGACCACGCCGTGGCCGATCACGTCGATGCCGCGGCGGCCGGCTCGACCCATCAGCTGCGTCATCTCTCCAGTCGTGAGGTTCGAGAAGCTGACGCCGTCGAACTTTGTGAAAGACGAGACGACCACCCCGCGCGCGGGCATGTTGATACCGAGGGACAGTGTCTCGGTCGCGAATACGACCTTGATCAGGCCGCGCTGGAAGAGCTCTTCGACCATCTCCTTGTGGTAGGGCAGCAGTCCCGCGTGGTGCTCGGCCATGCCCCGGCGCAGCAGCCGCGAGTCGACCATGCGGCGGAACAGGGCCTCTTCGTCGCGATCCTTGAGGCCGAGCAGCCGCTCGGCCGCCACCTGGTCGATGGCCTCCTTCTCGTCAGGCGTCGTGAGGTCGAGGTCGTGGTACGAGCATCGCTGCAGCGCCTCCCGGCAACCGCGCCGGGAGAAGATGAAATAGATCGAAGGCAGGATGTCGAGGCGGCGCAGCTCCTCGATGACCTTGAGCAGGTCGTTGGAAGGAAGGCGGGTGAAGCGCCCGACGCGGTACGACGCTTCCTCCTCTTCGGCGGCCTTGGTCCACGTGCGCTGATCGATGCCGCCATCCTCTTTGAAAAGTGGAAAGAAGCGGTTCTGGACGGAGAGCCACATCTTCAGCTCGACAGGGCGGACGTTGTGGAAGACGGTCTCCATGCCACCGCGGTTCTCCGCCATCCACTCCGCGATCTCGCGGTAGTTGCCGATCGTCGCTGAAAGACCGACGAGCTTGATCGACCGCGGCGCCTGGATCACGATCTCCTCCCACACCGAGCCGCGCGGGAAGTCGTCGATGTAGTGGACCTCGTCGAGGACGACGTAGCTCACCGCGTCGAGCCGCTTCGGGTCCTCATAGATGAGGTTGCGGAGGATCTCGGTCGTCATCACGACCACCGGCGCCTCGTCATTGATCGTGTTCTCGCCGGTGACCAGGCCGACGGTCTTCTCGCCGTACTCGCGCACGAAGTCGTGGTACTTCTGGTTGCTCAGCGCCTTCAGGGGCGTCGTGTAGATGACCTTCGTGCCCTCGCGCAAGGCGCGGAAGATCGCGTACTCGGCGACCACTGTTTTGCCGCTGGAGGTGGGGGCGCTGACCAGGACTCCGCCGGCTCCGTTGTCAAGCTTGTCGATCGCCTCGCGCTGGAAGGGGTCGAGCTTGAAGGCAAGGGTGCCCTCGAACTCCGACTCCAGGGACTGGACCGCCTTCACAAGCGCACCAGCTCCGTCGACACGTCGGTGATCCGGGCGCCGTCGGAGTGGGCCTCGATGTAGGACAGGGCGGCGGCCAGCACCTCGTCGGCGTGGCGTCCGTCTGCGCTGACGCAGGCTATCGCCAGCTCTGCCAGCTGCCAGCGGTCACGCTCGCCAATCTCGGCGGCGGCCACCTGAAACTTGGCCCGGACGCGGCGCAGCAGGCCGCTGATCACCTGCCGCTTGGACTTCAGCGACCCGCTCTCGGGGAGGTGAAGGACCACCCTGGCGACGCCGACTGCAACCGTGGAAGCCATCAAAGGCGGTTTTTGACCATTGGTGTGGACTGCACATATGATGGCCCGTGAGCTTGACGCACCCTTGGGGGTGGCCGGCATTCAGCTGGAGGTGGGTCAGATGAGTGGAGACGGAGACGCCGAGGATAAGGGCTTCGAGCAGTTCGAGCGATTCCTGGAGGCCTGGTCCCGCAGAGACTTCCTGAAGCGAGCCGGGGGTATGGCGTTCGCGGCCGGCGGCCTGTCGTTCCTCGAGGCTTGCGGCCCGAGCAACACCCAGACGAGCCTGACGCCCAAGAAGGGCGGTCACGTCATCGAGGGCAACTTCAGCGACATCCGCACCCTCAACTCCATGCTGAGCAGCGACACTGCCAGCAACCAGGTCATCGGGCTCATGTTCGACGGACTCCTGAACTACTCGAAATCCGGAGATCTCGTCCCAGCCCTGGCCAAATCCATGCCCACCACCTCATCGGACGGGCTCACGTACAAGTTCACGCTTCGCGACAACCTGAAGTTCTCCGACGGGCAGCCGATCACCGCCGACGACGTCGTTTTCACGTACTCGCTCGCGTACGACTCCAAGTACAAGGACGTTGCGTCCCCTCGGCGAGGCGACCTCTCCAAGTACATCGCCAGCGTCACAGCTCCTGATCCCAAGACTGTCGTCATCACGACCACGACCGTGTTCGCGCCATTCCTCGCCAACCACGCCCTCTATGGAATCCTGCCGAAGCATGTGCTCGGCAGCATGGACCCGAAGGCCATCAACTCCGCCGACTTCAACACCAATCCATCGGTGACCAACGGCGCGTTCAAATTCGTCAAGTGGGACAAGGGCCAGCAGGTCACGCTGGCCCGCAACGACAACTACTGGAACGGTCCCGCGTACCTCGACTCGTATGTCTACAAGGTCCTGCCGGACTCGGTCGCCGTCAGCAACCAGCTGAAGACGGGCGAGATCGACATCGGCCCCGTGGATCCATCGCTGTTCGACGATCTCAAGACCGCGACCAACGTCGCCATATCGGAGTTTGGGGTCCCGACCTTCACGTTCTACGCGTACAACCTCGACCCCAGCAAGCTGGGCGGGCAGCTGTTCGGCGACAAGGCTGTACGGCAGGCCTTGCTGTACGCCCTCAACCGCCAGCAGATCGTCACCGCCGTCTACTTCGGCCATGGTTCGGTGGCCAACTCCGTGGAGCCGCCGACGTCGTGGGCCTACAAGGACAAGCCTCAGGTCCTGATCGGCTTCGACAAGGCGAAGGCGGAATCGCTCCTGGATAGTGCCGGTTGGGCGAAGGGTTCGGATGGCATTCGTGCCAAGAACGGGCAGAAGCTCAAATTCCAGATGATCACCAACGCCGGCAACAAGCAGCGAGAAAGCATGCTCACCGTGATGCAGCAGTCGTGGAAGGACATCGGCGTGGACGCCACCCCCAGCCTCATCCAGTTCCCCCAGCTGGTGAGCCAGATCGTCAGCATCCGCACGTTTGACATATTCCTCGTCGGTTTCAACTGGGGCGCCGACCCTGATGTATCGCCGCTCTACCACTCCCGAAACACCGCGGCCGGCGGCTTCAACGGCGCCGACTTCAAGAACGACACCGCGGACCAGCTGTTGGACCAGGCGCTGGGTACAGTCGACAAGGCCAAGCGCAAGTCGCTGTACTTCCAGTTCCAGGACTTGATGTCCGACCTACAGCCGTCGCCGGTCATCCTGTTCAACAGCGGCATTTATGGCGTCAACAAGCGCGTCCAGGGGACCGACTTCGGCCCCTTCAACCAATTCGCCCAGCGGCCCTGGAACGCCAAGGTTTGGGTGACGGACGGCAAATAGAAAAGGGATAGGGGAGCCGCCGGAATAGGCTTGTAGCGGATGCTGGCCAAGTACCTGCTCCGGCGGTTCTTCGCCTCGATCGTCGTCGTCCTGGGCGTGACGGCCATAACCCTCGTGCTCATGGACCGCACGCGCGGCACCTACGTGCCCGGCATCGACCTCAACCCCAACCTTCGGCCGGACGACATCGAGCGCCTGAGGGCGAACCTGGGCCTCGACCGGCCTTTCTACGTCTGGTACATCACCTGGCTTTGGAACGTGCTTCATGGCGATTTCGGCCGCTCGATGATCGATGGCAGCCCGGTGATGAGCCACATCCTCGACCGCCTGCCCAACACCCTCGAGCTGACCGGTACGGCGATCCTGCTCGGAGTCATGATCTCGATTCCGCTCGGGGTGATCGGGGCCCTGCGTCGCGGCAGCAAGACGGACCACGGGTTGACCGTGGTTTCAGTGGCCGGCTTCGCGGTGCCGCAGTTCTGGCTCGGCCTGCTGTTGATCCTGTTCTTCTCTGTCACGCTCGAGCAGCGCGGCCTGCCGTGGCTGCCCTCGAGCGGCGCCACGAGCCCCTTGGGCGGAGGCGACATCCTCGACCGGCTCGAGCACCTGATCTTGCCGGCCACGGTGCTGTCCTTCTTCTATCTGTCCCTTTGGTCGCGCTTCACGCGATCGAGCATGCTCGAGGTGCTCTCGCAGGACTACATCCGCACTGCGCGCGCCAAAGGCATGGGTGAGCGGCGAGTGGTGTACCTGCACGGCCTGCGCAACGCACTGATACCGCTGATCACGCTGGTCGGCCTCGAACTGCCTGGCCTCGTGAGTGGCGGGCTGGTAGTTGAGGTTGTGTTCGGCTGGCCGGGCATCGGGCGGCTGTTGTTCGAGCGCGCGCTCCAGTACGACTACTCGACCGTGATGGGCATCACGTTCTTCGCCACGCTCCTGGTCATCGCCGGCAACCTGCTCGCGGACGTGCTGTATGCGGTCCTCGATCCACGGATCCGCTACGCGTGAAAACCCCACAAGATCTTCGATTTTGCGGGGACCCCAAATGAGCATGCTAGGTCAGACACCCGCGACCGAGATCGAAGCCCCGATCAGCACGTTCGAAGGTGCCGCCACGCGTCCCGCGCAGTCGTACTGGAACGAATCGTGGGAGCGGCTGCGCGCCAACCGCATGGGCATGGGCGCTGGGATCCTGATCGTCATCCTGGGCGCCATCGCACTCGCGGCGCCGGTGTTCACCCAGTTCCTCACGCACTACGAGCCCTACCGGCTCGACCTGCTGTCGACTTTTCAGCCGCCAGGCCATCCACATCTCCTGGGCACAGACGAGCTGGGACGCGACACGCTCACGCGGCTGATCTACGGCGGCCGCGTATCACTCGGCGTCGCGTTCTTGACGGTCGGGCTTTCACTGACCCTCGGCACGACCGTCGGCCTCGTGGCCGGCTATTACGGCCGCTGGGTCGACGACATCGATGTCGATACTGTTCCGTCCCAACCCGATCACGCTGGCGATGATCATCGCCTCGGTCGGCTGGGGCGGGGTGGCCCGACTCGTGCGCGGCGAAGTGCTCTCGGTCAAGCAGCGGGATTTCATAATGGCCACGCGCTCCATCGGCGCCCGCGACCTGCGGCTGATCGTCCGCCATCTGCTCCCGAACGTCTTGCCGGTTTTGATCGTGGCCGCGAGCCTCGGGGTCGGCCAGATCATCCTCATCGAAGCCGCGCTCGACTTCCTCGGCCTCGGCATCCAGCCCCCGACCGCCAGCTGGGGCAACATGCTTACCAACTCCCAGAGCTACTTCTTCCACTCGGTCTGGCTGGTTTACTTCCCGGGAGTGACGATCTTCATCACCGTGCTGGCCTCCAATGTCTTCGGCAACGCGGTCCGCGACGCCTTCGACCCCAGGCTCAAGTAGGTTTCATTTGGCGGAAACCCTGCTAGAGGTCCAGGACCTCCATACCGTCTTCAAGACCAAGGCGGGCATGGTGAAAGCGGTTGACGGCGTCTCGTTTGAGATCAGTCCCGGAGAGACGCTGGGCATCGTCGGCGAATCGGGCAGCGGCAAGTCGGTGACGGCGCTGAGCGTCATGCGCCTCCAGCGTCCCGGCAAGATCGTCGGCGGCAAGGTCATGTTCAAGGGCCGCGACCTTACCAAGGTCTCCGAGGGCGAGATGCGCGAGATACGCGGCCAGGACATCGCGATGATCTTTCAGGACCCGATGACGTCCCTCAACCCAGTCTTCCGGACCGGGTGGCAGGTGGCCGAGCCCGTCCGCCTGCATCACGGCCTGGACAAGGCCAAGGCCATGGGAGTTGCTATTTCGATGCTAGGCAAGGTCGGAATTCCGTCGCCTGCGACCAGGGCGCGTGACTACCCGCACCAGTTCTCGGGCGGGATGCGCCAGCGCGCCATGATCGCGATGGGTCTGACCACCACGCCGAAGGTCTTGATCGCCGACGAGCCCACCACGGCACTCGACGTCACGATCCAGGCGCAGATCCTCGACCTGCTCCGCCACGTCAATCGCGATTTCGGCACCGCCACCATCCTCATCACCCACAACCTGGGCGTGGTCGCCGGGATGTGCGAGCGCGTGATGGTGATGTATGCCGGTCGCGTGGTCGAGGCCGGCCCGACCGAGGACGTCTTCGCGCATCCCAAGCATCCGTACACGTGGTCGCTGCTACGTTCGATACCGAGGTTGGACGCCGAGCGTCACGAGCCGCTGAAGGCGATCGAAGGGCTTCCCCCCGACCTCATCGACCTCCCGACCGGTTGCTCGTTTCACCCCAGGTGCAAGTTCACGATCGAGCGGTGCTCGCGCGACGTGCCCGTGCTCAACCGGGTGGGCGAGACGCAGCTGGCCGCGTGCTGGGTCACCCAATCAGGGGTCGAATTGAAAGGTGCCTGAGACCGCCCAAGTCCAGCTGAAGAAGGCCTGGACCGCCTCCGACCCGCTCGTGTCGGTGCAGGGATTGAAGACCTGGTTCCCGATCTCGTCGGGCGTGTTGCAGCGGACCACCGCCCACGTGCGCGCGGTCGACGGCGTCGACCTGGAAATCAAGAAGGGTGAGACGCTTGGCCTGGTCGGAGAGTCAGGCTGCGGCAAGTCGACGCTGGGGCGCACCATCATCCGCCTGCTCGACCCGACCGCGGGCACGATTCATTTCAAGGGCGAAGACATCACGCACCAGCGAGGGTCGACGCTCCGAGAGCATCGCCGTGACATGGCGATGATCTTCCAGGATCCATACGCGTCACTCGATCCGCGGCAGACCGTCGGCGACATCATCGGCGAGCCGCTCGACATCCACGGGCTGGCGAAAGGGCGCGAGCGGCAGAACCGCATCTATGAGCTGCTGCAGGTCGTGGGGATGAACCCGAGGTTCGCGGACCGCTATCCGCATGAGTTCTCGGGCGGCCAGCGGCAGCGCATCGGGATCGCTCGTGCGCTCGCGGTCGGCCCAACCTTCATAGTCTGCGACGAGCCGATCTCGGCGCTCGACGTCTCAATACAGGCGCAGATCATCAACCTGCTCGAGCGGTTGCAGTCGAAGTTCGACCTGACCTATCTGTTCATCGCCCACGACCTCTCGGTCGTGAAGCACATCTCGAATCGAGTAGCGGTCATGTACCTGGGCAAGATCGTCGAGGTCGCTCCGGGCGGGCAGCTGTACCGGCGGCCTCGCCATCCCTACACCGGCTCTCTGCTCTCGGCGATTCCGATCCCGGACCCAGTCATCGAGCGGGGACGTGAGCGTGTGATCCTGCAGGGCGACGTCGCCTCGCCGGTGAACCCGCCGTCGGGCTGCCGGTTCCGGACCCGCTGCCCACGCGCGCGACCGCATTGCGCCGAGGAAGAACCGCCTCTCGAATCGTTCGGGGCCGAGCACTTGGCGGCGTGCTTCTATCCATTAGATTGACCTTGTGCTTGATGAGCGGGAGACGCTGGCGCGTGACCTGGTCACGACCTCCTACCTGAAAGGGGATTTCGTCCTTCGTTCCGGCAAGCGCTCCAACCGGTACTTCGACAAGTTCCTTTTCGAAACCGATCCCGAGCTGCTCCGACGATTGGGCAAGCACCTGGCCTCTCTCGTGCCCCTCACGACGCAGCGCCTCGCCGCACCCGAGCTTGGAGCGGTGCTCCTCGGCGGCGCTGTGTCGATGGAAACGGGCCTGCCCCTTGTCCTCGTCCGCAAGGAACCGAAGGGCTACGGAACCTCGAAGCAGATAGAAGGACGAATCGAGCGCGGCGACCGCATCACGGTCATCGAGGACATCGTCACGACTGGCGGCGATTCGCTGAGATCGGCGCAGGTCCTGCGCGATGCGGGCGCGGACGTGATCCAGCTCATCGTCGTCCTCGATCGCGGCGAGGGGGGCGAGGACAACATCCGCAGCGCCGGCATCCCGTACTCACCGCTCTTTCGTATCACCGACCTCGAGCTTGACTGAGCCCCGCGCCAACGCTCTCGTCATCACGGGCGGCACCGTGCACACGCCCGAAGGCCCGCGGCATCGGCAACGATCCGGGTCCGGCAGGTGCGTCAACGGTCGACGCGACGGGGATGTATGTGCTGCCAGGCGCGATCGACGTTCATGTCCACAGCCGGGACCCGGGATTTCCTCAAAAAGAGGACTTCGCAACGCTGACAGCGGCCGCGGCCGCGGGCGGTGTGACAACCGTCATCGACATGCCGAACACGGTTCCGGCCGTCGATGCGGCCGGCGTGCTGGAGTCGAAGGCGGCCCTTGCCCGCGGTAAGGCTCGGGTCGATTACGGCTTGTGGGGCCTGGTGCGCTCGACGACGACGCCCGCTGAGCTCGAGGGCCTCGCCGCCGCCGGAGCAATCGGTTTCAAGGCGTATCTCGGTTACGCATTCAGCCTCGGTCACAAGCAGGTGCAGTACTCGCTCAAGCTCGAGGATCGCGACCTGGAGGCGCCGCCCGACTACGGGACGCTGGCTCGACTCGCTCCTGATATCGCGCGCCTCGGATTGCCACTCGTCATCCACGCCGAAGACCCGGCCATCCTGGGTGCGTTCGCGCGCCCGCTCGAGTCCTACGCGGACCTGCTGGCCGCGAGACCGGCGGAAGCTGAGGCTGTGGCGATCGCGGCTGCGGCTGAGATCGCGGGCGCATCAGGACTGCGCCTACATGTCGCTCACCTCTCGAGCGCACCCGGCCTGGCGGCGGCGCAGGAGGCGATTCGTGCCGGCGCGCCCCTGACCCTGGAGACGTGCCCTCATTACCTGTGGTTGTGCGACGAGGACTTCGAGCGAGTGGGGACGGCGATGAAGATCTTTCCGCCGGTCCGCGGCGCGCGCGACCGGGATGCCCTGGTCGACGGGCTCCGCAAGGGCACGATCACGATCGTCGCCACCGACCATGCCCCGCACACGGATGAAGAAAAAGCCGCGGCGTTCGGCG
>WNFJ01680671.1_pt3 | contig 10058 bp, 12 predicted proteins | sample 5400461 | NCBI WGS metagenome assembly WNFJ01 (sample SAMN13153349, study PRJNA577476) | soil metagenome | isolation source: 115 cm saprolite on Douglas fir-dominated hillslope | place: USA:California | collected 2013-09-17
GAAGAACAGCTCGATCGCCCAGCGGCGCTTGTAAAGGTCGGCGATCTCCTGCGCGCTCGCCGTCAGGTCGTTGGTGAAGATGCGCAAGACCTTGCCGGTTTCGGTCCGCACCCGCACCTCTCGCACCAGTCCCGCCATCGGATTCTTGCGCGAGGCGGCGAGCCGCTTGGGCAGATGTCCGACACGGTCGCTGACCAATGCGGAGCCGGCGGCGACCGGCCGCTCTTCGACGACTTCGAAGGGCGTGTTGACTTTCAGCCGGGTGACGATGCGGCAGCCGGCCTGATCCAGGCTCGCCCACCAAGCGTAATCATAGTAGCCGAGATCGAACACATAGGTCGCTCCCGGCTCGATCGGCATCTGCTTGGCGGCGACGATGTCGTTGACGTTGGCCGGCGTCACCATGAGGTAAAGCGGCTGGTCGGCGTCGGGATCGTAGACGACGTGCGCCTTGGCCCCGCAAACGCCGGCCGAAAACGTCGCCCATTCGCCGCTCACGCTGGTGGAATCGATCAGGCGCACGCAATCGCCGATCTTACGGCGATAGCCGCGCTGCAGTTGCGCCATCAGCGCCGCAAGCAGGCCGGCGAAGGTTTCGCAAGGCCGCGTCGCGTTGGCGGTGGCGAGGGCCGACCTCGAAACCGGCGCGCCGCCGAGATGATAGAGCCTCGCGGCTTGGCTCTTCAGGCTCGTCTCGATGTCGCGCAAACTCCGCGATCCGCTGAGCTGAGCGTAGAGCATCGCGATGAGGTGCGCCCGCGCCTGCAAACTGCGCGGATCGCGACCGGCCTCATGCTCCCCCGCAAGCCGATCGAGCGTCGCCCACGGAACATGCTCCAGGAGGCCATGAAATACGCTATTCTGATGCCGCACGGCGTTGATCCCTTTCCGAGTCCAGTTGATTCGCAACCTACTGGAATCGAGTAGAATCAATGCCGTGCGCCTATTCAAGCACATTTCGTGCCGGACAGCCGTGGGCTTGACCCGGCGATCCATGCACCCGCGGGTCAAGCCCGCGGGGGAACGGTAAGGGAAAACGATTCCACCTGATCGACACTCGCTCCTCTAATCGGCGCCCCCCGCGTGGCGAAGGCAGGCTGCCGCCACGGACAACCGCCAATCGAAAACTTTTTCCCCCACCCCTTGCGCGAGTTAGCGATATATCTTAAGAAGATATAACACGATATGTCTTAACACGTCAAAGGAGTAAAACAATGTTCTTTCGTCATTTGGACAATCATTTTCGCAATCACCACGGCCATGGCGGCTTCGGACGCGGGCCCTTTCATGGCTGGCGAGGTCGAGCCGGCGGTTTCGGCGGCCGCGAAGGGCGCATGTTCGACGGCGGCGAGCTGAGACTCGTGATTCTCGCGCTGGTGGCCGAGAAGCCTCGCCACGGCTACGAGATCATCAAGGAGCTCGGCGAGCGCGTCGGCGGCGACTACAGCCCGAGCCCCGGCGTCGTCTACCCGACGCTGACCATGCTCGAGGAAATCGGCTACGCCACCACGAGCCAGGACCCGGCGGGGCGCAAGCTCTATACGCTCACGTCTGAGGGCGAAAAATTGCTGGCCGAAAACAAGGCCCAGGTCGACGCGATCTTCGCGCGGTTCGGCGACGACGGCGAATCCGCGGGCCGAAGCGGCATGGGCTCCGTCTTCCGCGCGATGATGAACCTGCGCGCCGCAACGCGCCTGCGACTGCGCGGCCGCGCCGCGACGCCCGAGCAGATCCAGGCGATCGTCGACGCCCTCGACGCCGCGGCCAAGACGATCGAGCGGATTTGAACCGCGGCCTCAATATCCCCGCGCCCGATCCACCACATCGCGCAACGGCTCGCCGCGCTCGAAAGTCACAATCTGCCGGGTGATTGCGCCGACGATCGCCTCGGCCTCGGAGATCGCCGCGTTATGCGGGCTGACGTAGACGGCCGGATGCGTCCATAGGCGCGAATCCATCGGGAGTGGCTCGCGTTCGAACACGTCGAGCGAGGCGCTCTTGAGGATGCCGGCGTCCAGCGCGGCGAGAATGTCGGCTTCGACTTGCAGCGCGCCGCGTCCCGCATTGATCAGCACCGGGCCGCCGAGCCTGCCGCCCTGCCTGAGTCGAGCGATGAGCGAGGCATCCAAGAGCCCGCGCGTTTCCTTCGTCAGCGGCAGGAGGACGACGAGCATGTCGGTTCGCCCGAGAAGACCCCTCAGGCCGTCCGCGCCGCAAAAACATTCGACGCCCGGGGCCGACTTCGGCGTCGCGCTCCATCCGGCGACCGTGAACCCAATCGTCTTCAGCTTCGTCGCCGCGTCCATGCCGAGGACGCCGAGACCGAGCACGCCGACATGGACGTCGGCGGCCTTCGGTTGGCCCTCGTCGTCGGCCCATATGCGTTCTCGTTGCTGGCGTTCGTAGCGGCGCAACTGGCGCAGATGGATCAGCGCGTGCATGAGATCGACCACCCTCACGATCGGCCGGTCGGGCAGGTCGGGATCGGCGAAAAGGTGATCGACGCCGGCGCCGAGCGAGAAGATCGCCTGAAGGTTGGGAAGGTTCGATAGCGAGCCCGGCGGATGACGCCAGCTCAACGCGTAGCGGATCGCGGCTGGGTCGAACGGTTCGTCCAGCGTCGCAATGGGATGGGAGGGCAGCAACGATTTGAGCCGCGCCCGCCAAGATGCCGCGTCCCAGCCGGAAACGGCGAGGAGAATGCTCACTTAAGCGGGCCGATGACGCGCTCGATGACCGGTTCGAGACGATCGGGCGGCGCCTCGGCGAGGCGATAGGCGACGCGCAGCCGCCGCGCGGCGGCTTCGGCGTCATCGCGATTGCGGGCGTGGATCCGCGCCAGTGGGGCTTCCGGGCCGGCAACGGCGCCGATCGCCGCAAGGTTGGTCAAGCCGACCGAAGGGTCGATCGCATCGGACGCGCGCTTTCGCCCGCCGCCAAGCTCCACAACGGCGAGCCCGACCGCGCGCACGTCGAGGCCGACGACGAACGCGCGGCTTTCGGGCGTCGCGTCGAAGATGACCGGCGCGTGAGGCAAAAGATCGTGCGCCCTGGCCAGAAAGTCTTTCGGGCCGCCGAGCGCCGCGACCATGCGCTCAAAGCGCTCGGCCGCCGCTCCCGAGGCGAGGGCGCGCTCCAATGCCGCCCTGCCCTGCTCGACGTCCTTCGCCAGTCCTGAGAGTAAGAGCGCCTCTGCGCCGAGCGCGAGCGTCACGATATTCACGCGCTCGTCGCGCCGCCTGGCCGTCAGATAATCGACGGCGTTGCAAATCTCGACCGCATTGCCCGCGGCGCTGGCGAGCGGCTCGTTCATGTCGGTGATGAGCGAGACCGTCGGCAAGCCGGCGCCGCCGGCGACGCTGGCAATGCTGGACGCGAGTTCGCGCGCGCCTTCGAGCGTCGGCATGAAGGCGCCGGAGCCGGTCTTCACATCCATGACCAAGCCTTGCAGCCCGGCGGCGAGTTTTTTCGAAAGGATCGAGGCGGTGATGAGCGCGACCGACTCTACCGTCGCCGTCACGTCGCGAATCGCATAAAGGCGCCGGTCGGCGGGCGCGAGATCGGCGGTCTGGCCGATGATGGCGCAGCCAACTTCCTTCACCACGCGCTTGAGCAGCGAGAGATCGAATCGAGCTTGTCGAGCGTGCCGCCCGTATGGCCGAGGCCGCGCCCCGAGATCATCGGCACGTAAGCGCCGCAGGCCGCCAGCATTGGCGCAAGCATGACCGACACGTTGTCGCCGACGCCGCCCGTCGAGTGCTTGTCGAGCGTCGGGCCCGGCAGGTTTTCTTCGCGCCAGTCGAGGCTCACGCCCGATCGGGTCATCGCACGGGTGAGCGCCACGCGTTCGTCGAGCGTCATGCCGCGAAAGAACACCGCCATGGCGAAAGCCGCCGCCTGGCCTTCGCTGACCGCGCCGCTGGTCAGGCCGGCGATGAATTCGCCGATCTCGCCCTCGCTGAGAACACGTCCGTCGCGCTTGGCGCGGATGATCTCTTGCGGCAGCGTCATGCCGCAGTCGCCTTGTGAGTGCGGACAAAGCCGCGCAGCAGGCGCTTGAAGGCGTCGGCGGCCCGGTTGGCGAACTCCTGCGTTTCCTCATGGCTCGGGTCGCCGCCCGACATGCCCGCAGCGTAGTTGGTCACGACCGAGACCGCCGCGCAACGTAGGCCGCTGTGGCGGGCAAGGATCACCTCCGGCACGGTCGACATGCCGACGAGATCAGCCCCGAGGATTCGTGCGGCCCGGATTTCCGCCGGCGTCTCGAAGCTCGGCCCCGAGAACCACATATAGACGCCCTCATTGAGCTCGATGTCGGCCGCCCTCGCCGCCTCGTGAAGCTCGGCGATCAAGGTTGGGTCATAGGCGCCGGTCAGCGGCACGAAACGATCCCTTCCGTCAGTGCCGATGAGCGGATTGACGCCGCCGAAATTGATGTGATCGGTGATCACGACCAGCGCGGGCGGCCGCCATTCCTCGTGGAGGCCGCCGGCGGCGTTGGTGAGGATGAGCGTCTCGCCGCCCAGGCGGCGAAAGGTCTCGATCGCCCCGCGCATGGCGTTGGCGTCGCCGCGCTCATAGTAATGGCCGCGGCCCTGGAAAAGGGCGACCCCGCGCCCCTCGATCTGGCCGACCACCAGCCTCCCGGCATGACCTTCGACGCTCGGCACCGGAAAGCCGGGGATGTCGACATAGGGAATCGCGATCGCCTCTCGCGCCTCGTCCGCGAAGGCGCCGAGGCCCGAACCGAGCACGATGGCGAGCGGCGGCAGGCGCGCGACGCCCCTGGCGTTCAAGGCGGCGATCGCGGTGTCGGTTTTCTCGTTCATGCCTCCTCCTCGTCGGTCGCTCGCCGCAACGCAAGTCTCGACGACGCGGATTTAAATCAGTCCGACGCGACGAGGCTGTCGACCGAAACGTCCAGCGCTCTGGCGATACGCGCCATGATTTCGAGCGACCCGCCGTGCTTGCCGGATTCGAGATCGGCGACGTGCGGCTGTGTCGTTCCCGCGGCCTTGGCGAGGCCAGCCTGGGTCATGCCGCGCTTGGCGCGCCAGAAGGCGAGCGGCGTCGGCGCCGCCAGCAGGACCCGCACTTCATCGAGTGTCAGGGCGCCGATGCGGCCGGCGCGATAATCGGCCATTGCGCCTTGATGCGTCAGGGCGTCGCGCATGTCCTCGTATTCCTCCGCCGGCAGAATCGCCAGTTTCTCGCCGCCTGGCGTGACGACGAATTTCGCGGTCAAGGGCGATCTCCTTTCACTTGTAGATCGAGCCGCGCGGCCCGATGGCGGAAACAATGATCTCAGCCGCGGTCTCTTCGAATAGGACGCGAAAGTCGCCGACGCGCAAGCGCTTCACGCCTTTGCCCCGAAGCTCGGTCACTTGATTGGCGAGCGTGGCTGGATTTTCCGCATAGGCCGCCAATTTGTCTGCGATCCTTTTGGCCATATTGCGATGCTTGCGCATCGCCGCGATCGCGGGATCGAGCAAGACGACCCGTTTCATCTAAGCAGAATATAGAGATATTATATAAGCGTCAACGTCATCTATCGGCCGAATAGAGCCGCCACTCGCCGGCGACGCCCTTGAGCAATCTGGCGCCGTGGTCGCGAAAGCTCAATCCGGAGCCGGCGACCAGGTCCCTGACCGTGCTCGACACCAGCACCTCGCCGGGCGCGGAGAGCGCCGCGATGCGCGCGCCCGATATGGACCGCGATCCCGCCCATATCCTCGCCCGTCACCTCGCATTCCCCGGTGGGGAGGCCGGCGCGGACGTCGAGTCCGAGCGGTCGGACGCCGTCAGGAATGGCCAGCGCGCAACGGACGGCGCGGGCGGGCCCATCGAAGGCGGCGAAAAATCCGTCGCCGGCAGTATTGATCTCGCGGCCGCGAAATCGCGCGAGCTCGCGACGGACCGCTCCATGATGGCTGTCCAGCAGGTCATGCCAGCGACGGTCGCCGAGGGCGGCCGCCTTCTCGGTCGCGCCGACGATGTCCGTGAAGAGGACGGTCGCCAGAATCCGGTCGGGCTCGACGCTTCCGCGCGCGCCGGTCAAAAACTCCTCGATCTCGCCGAGGACCGCGTCCGCGTCGCTCAGCCACGCGAGATGGCCCTGCCCCGGCAATTCAACGAGCCCTGCCCCCGGAATTCGCTCCGCCATGTATCGGCTGGCGCCGATGTCGATGGCGGCGTCCCGCAGGCTATGGAGCAGCAACGTCGGGACGCGGATCGCCGGCAGGATGTGCCGAATGTCAATCTCGCCGTTCATGGTGACCAGCGCGGTCGCCGCCGCCGGACTTGCGCTCATCCTCAGCAGCCGGGCCCCCCATTGCGAGAATCTTTTGTCCTCAGCCATGCTCGGCGCGCATTGAGACCGAAGGGTCCGCCCCATTCGCGCCGCATCTCGTCGATCCACGCCCGACTTTCCTCATCCGTCGGCCCAAAAGGGTAGTCCGGCGCCCTCGTCCGGCGCGGGAAGCTGCCGTGCATGATGAGCGCCGAGGCGCGCGAGGGATGGGTCGCGCTGAAAAGCGCGCACATCGGGCCCCCCTCCGACGCGCCAAACAACGCCGCCTGCTCCGACCCTGCAGCGTCCATCACCGCGCGCACGTCGTCCATCCGCACCTCGAGGCTGGGCATATCCGTGACCCGGTCGGAGAACCCAGTGCCCCGCTTGTCGAAGAGAATGAGGCGCGAGAACGAGCCGAGCCGCGTCAGGGAGCGGGCCATCGCGGGCTCTTCCCAATAGACCTCGATATTCGACACCCACCCCGGCACGAACACGAGGTCGCGCGGACTTTCGCCCACGACCGGGTAGGCGATATTGACGTCGCCGCTCCGGGCGTAACGGGTCTCAGATTGCATACGCCAACCTCAAAGGACGCGTGGCGCCCTTCATCGTCCCGTCAGATGATCGGGACCGAACGATCGCGGCAGCAGTTCCTCGAGCGTGAACGTCGCCCTCACACCCTCGGGGCCGGCGACGTGGATCGCGGTCCCTCCGTGGGAAAATTCGCGGATGCGCTGGCGGCAGCCGCCGCACGGCGTGCACAGCCCCTCGCCGTCGCCGATAACGAGAATTTCCTCGATCCGCCTCTCGCCGCCCTTAGCCATCGCCGAAATGGCGCTCGTCTCGGCGCAGACGCCTTCGGGATAGGCGGCGTTCTCGACGTTGGCGCCGGAATAGAGCGCGCCGCTGGCGGCGCGCAGGGCAGCCCCCACCTTGAAACGCGAGTAGGGCGCATAGGCATTGGCCCGCGCGGCCTTCGCGGCGTCGAACAATTCGGCGAGCGCCGCTTCAGCGCTCTTTGACATAGGGAATCCCCGAGGCCTTGGGCGGGATCGCCTTGCCGATGAAGCCGGCGAGTAGCACGACCGTCAGGATATAGGGCAGCGACTGGATCGCCTGCACCGGAATCGCGCCGATCGCCGGCAGCTCCACGCCCTGCATGCGGGTGGCCAGCGCGTCGAGGAAGCCGAACAGAAGGCAGGTCGCCAGCGCCGGCCAGGGCCGCCATTTTGCGAAGACGAGCGCCGCGAGCGCGATGAAGCCCTTGCCGGCGCTCATATGGGGCTGGAAATAGGCGGCCTGCGCGAGCGCGAGATAGACGCCGGAAAGCCCGACCAGCACGCCGCAGATGATCACCGCGCTGTAGCGCAATCCGCGCACGGAAATGCCCGCCGTATCGACGGCCGCCGGATTCTCGCCGACCGCGCGAAGGCGCAGACCGAAACGCGTGCTGTAAAGCGCCCAATAGGTCAGCGGCGCCAGCGCGAAAGCGGCGTAAGTGACGATGTCGTGGCCGGATATCAGATGGCGGTAGATCGAACCCACGATCGGCACGGCGCCGAAGCTCTCGGCGAAGGGAAGGGTGATCGTGTTGAACAGCGCCGTGTCCGGCAGTTGCGGCGTGCGCCCGCCCTGCGACCAGATCGCGTTGCCGATCAGCGCGGTCAGGCCGTCCGCGACCATGTTGATCGCGGTGCCCGAAACGATCTGATTGGCGCGCTGATCGATCGAGGCGTAGCCATGGATCAGCGAGGCGACGACCGTCGCGGTCACGCCCGCCAGCAATCCCATCCAGGCGCTGCCGGTGAAGGTCGCGAACGCCGCGCCCGCGAAGGCGCCGGTGAGCATCTTGCCCTCGAGGCCGATGTCGACGACGCCCGAGCGCTCGGACCATAGGCCAGCCAGACACGCAAGGATCAGCGGCACGCCGAGCCTGATTCCGGAGCCGAAGATCTGGATGAAGGTGTCGAACAGCTCCATGCGCACGGCCCTCAGATCGGCGGTTGGGTCGTGCGACGGGCCAGAAGCACCGCGACGGGCCGGCGGAACATGTGTTCGAGCGCGCCGGCGAACAACACGACGAGGCCTTGAATCACGATGATCATGTCGCGGCTTATCTTCGGCTTGTCGAACGCGAGTTCGGCGCCACCCTGGTAGAGCACGCCGAACAGGATCGCGGCGAGGATGATGCCGACGGGATGCGCGCGCCCCATCAGCGCGACCGCGATGCCGACGAAGCCGAAGCCGGCGGTAAACTCGAGGATCAGCCGATGCTCCTCGCCCAAGATCACGTTGACCGCGAGCCCGCCGGCGAGTGCGCCCGAGAGCAGCGTGGTTATGATCGTGACTCGCGCGGGCGAGATGCCGCCGTAGACGGAATTCGCGCCGACGGTGCGGATTTCGTAACCGAGCCGTGTGCGCCAGATCAGAAGCCAGACGGCGAGCGCCGCGGCGAGCGCCAGCACGAACGAGAGATTGAACGGCGTGACCGGCCAGTTGAGGCCAAGCGGCGCCAGCAGATCATGAAATTGCGGCACTCTCGCATACTCGGAAAATCCGGCAGTTTCGGCGTTCATCTGGCCCGGGACGCGCAGAACGTCGACCAGCAGGTAGCCCATCAAGGCCGAGGCGATGTAGTTGAACATGATCGTCGTGATGACGATATGGCTGTCGCGCTTGGCCTGGAGATAACCCGGAATCGCGGCGAAGGCGGCGCCGAACAGCGCCGCGGCCAGGATCGCGACGACGGCCAAGCTATAGCCTGGAAGGAAGCCGAGATAGAGCGCCGCCAGCGCCGCGCCCAACCCCGCGACATAGGCCTGGCCCTCGACGCCGATGTTGAAGAGACCGGCGTGAAAACAGATCGCGACCGCGAGGCCCGTGAAGATGAAGCCGGTGGCGTAATAGAGCGTGAACCCCAGCCCTTCGAGATCGCCGAGCGCGCCGGAAATCAGTACCTTCACCGCCTCGATCGGGTTCTCGCCGATCGCCAACACGACGAGGCCGGAAAAGAAGAACGCCGCCGCGACGTTGAGCAACGGGATCAGCGCGACGTCGGCCCAGGCAGGCAGCGACTTCAGGGGCGAGCTCATGCCGCGCGCTCGCTGACGCCCGCCATCAGGAGGCCGAGATCCTGGGCGTTGGTCTCCTCGGGCCTTCTTTCGCCGGTGATGCGCCCGCCGCACAGCACGATGATCCGGTCGGAGAGGGCGAAGATTTCGTCGAGTTCGACGGAAACGAGCAGCACGGCCTTGCCGGCGTCACGCTGGGCGACGATGCGCTTGTGGATGAATTCGATCGCGCCGATGTCGACGCCGCGCGTCGGCTGCCCGACCAGCATGATTTTCGGATTGCGTTCGATCTCGCGCGCCAGCACGATCTTCTGCTGATTGCCGCCCGAGAAATTCGCGGTTTTGAGCAACGGCGCCCGCGGGCGCACGTCGAAAGCCTCCATCTTGCGCTCGGCGTCGCCGACGATCGCCTTGCGGTCATAGAGCAGGCCTTTGCCGTAGATCGGCTCGTAATGGAAGCCGAGCATCGCGCTCTCGCAGGCCTCGAACGGCATGACGAGGCCGACGCGGTGGCGATCCTCCGGCACATGGCCGATCCCCAACAGGCGCTCCATGCGCGGATTGTGTTTGGCGGCGGGCACCGGCGCGCCTTCGACGAGGATTTCGCCTCCCGAAAGCAGGCGAATCCCGGCGAGCGCCTCGAGGAGCTCCGATTGGCCGTTGCCCGCGACGCCCGCGACGCCGAGGATTTCCCC
>WNFJ01490954.1_pt2 | contig 10057 bp, 11 predicted proteins | sample 5400461 | NCBI WGS metagenome assembly WNFJ01 (sample SAMN13153349, study PRJNA577476) | soil metagenome | isolation source: 115 cm saprolite on Douglas fir-dominated hillslope | place: USA:California | collected 2013-09-17
CTGGCTTCCCTCTGCCAAGAGCGGGGTAATGGAAAGGTTTGATTCGAGGCGGAACAGAAGCCACGGGTGTTCCTGGCATTTTGTAACGGACACGCAAGCAGGCGCGCCGCGCTGCACGCAAAGCTGGATGCAACCGTCAATATCTTCCGCTAGACGCAACGGCGAGGTGGGCTGAAGGAGAACCACATAGTCGAAGCCTGGCAAGTGTTCGAGGGCATGCAAAACGGGGGCAACGCCAGGGGTATCATCTGCCGCCAACTCCGGTGGGCGGCGAAACGGCACCTCGCAACCACATTCGGCCGCAACGCGCATAATCTCGGTGTCATCGGATGAAACCACCAACCTGTCGAGAAACTTCGAGCGCTTTCCTTGTTCGATTGTCCATGCAAGAAGTGGCTTGCCGCGAACGAGGCGAACGTTCTTCCGGGGGATTCCCTTGGAGCCGCCCCGTGCTGGAATTAAGCCCAATACTCGTTGTCCCTGGATCACTTGCACCTGCACTCTAAATCACCATTGGCCTTGTCTAAATCAGAATGGCGGCCAATATCCAGCCAGTATTCACATATAGGAAAAACGGAGGTCTGCCAACCCGCCCCGACAATGCGCTCAAACAGGGTAGTCATGTCATCGTAATCATCTTTGGGGACTAGGTCCAGCACATCAGGGTCCAACGCATAGATACCTGCATTGATGAAAAACTTCTGTGTCGGTTTTTCCTGAATTTGCATGATCTGATGGCCATTGAGCGTGATCACCCCAAATGGCACTTGGTACTCATAATCACTGACGCACATTGTCGCCTTCGCTTTGTGCGTATTGTGAAAGTCCAGGAGGTGATTGAAGTTTATTTTAGTGAGGATGTCCCCATTCATTACAATCAGGGGCAGCATAGGTTTTTCTGGCAACAGCGAGAGTGCACCGGCAGTGCCGAGCCTCTTGTTCTCTTGGAGGTAAGTGATTTGAACCTGCCAACGGGAGCCATCCCGGAAATAGTCCATGATTACGTCTGCCTTGTAATTTACGGATATGTAGAATCGCCGGAAACCGTAAGCGATAAAAGTCTCCAGGATGGTTTCCAGGATCGGCCGGCCTCCGATCTTTAGCATGGACTTGGGGCAATCATTGGTCAGAGGCGTCAAACGCTTGCCGAGTCCGCCTGCCATCAGGACAACTGCATTGCTTCGTATCTCGGGTGTCACTAGTCCGTTTAGGATCTCCATTCCCACGAGGGCCCCAGAGGAATCGAGTATTGGCATCTGACGGATATGCGCCTGGCGCATGCGCGCAATGACAAGCTCGCGATCATCCCCCAGGGAGGCAACCGTCGGCCGATCATTCATCGCATGGAAAACAGGATCTTTCAGGCCCATTCCTCTGAGCAGTGCGCGTCGTATGTCGCCGTCCGTCAAAGTGCCCTTCAGTTGGTCGCCTTCGACCACGAGTGCAATCTGCAACGAAGCCTGGTCAATGACGCGAAGCGCGTCCTGGATGGACGCGGTTGAAGGAATGCAGCATGACTTCCAGCTATTAATTGTGGCCTCCCTGGATCGCGCGCTTTTCAGCGATGACGACCCACTCGGAAATCTTCCGCGAGCCATTGGCCTCTGTACGCGTGGCCAAATCCACTGTGCATAGCCGAAAATCTCCAAGAAGCTTCGCGATTTCGGAAGCTTCAGTGAAGCGCGTACGCCCGCGATTCGCCAGAGGGCCTTCCTCGCATATCCATGCGTTGTGACCTACCTGCTTGCCCGAACCCACGCCTGTGCAATCCATTGAGAACATCTTTGTGAAGAGCTTTCCGCCTGCTTTCGTTACGCGATAGAGTTCGGTATAGATTTTTGTGGAATCCTCGATCAAGTTTGCGTAGACGGCTTCGTTATCAATCACGGCGTCGAAGCTGTCATCGTCAAATGGCAAGGAATTGAGATCGCCAGTCAGTAATTCGCCATTCCAGCCGGGGCACTCCTGGTCAAGGCGCTTGCGGGCGGTACTGATCGCAACCTGCGACCCGTCTATCCCGTACACGCTGAAGCCTTCCCTGGCCATGAACCATAAATTCGCTCCAGGTCCGCAACCCGCTTCCAGCAATCGCGTGGCTTTACGGTCACACAGGCAATAGAAATTTCGCGCCACAAAACGCACGACATCTTCCGACGGGTACTTGCCCCATGAATGCCTGCGGAAGATCTCGTCCCATGTGGAATCCCAAACCATGCTTAAACTCCTCAGCGATAGAAGAGAACGCGGTTGGGTTGAGCCTGATAGGCCGCGGCAAAACGCTGCTGGAGGACGGCATACGATGCCGGGCAATGGATATGCTTCGCAATCCTGAATTCCGCTCTTTTGCCGGAAAAGCCAGCTTTGAAAAAAAACAAGGGATTCTCTGGGCGGCTGTCGGTGCCGCCTCCCAGATAAAGAATCCGGCAGCCCATTTCTCTAGCGAATTGTCCTGCCTCGTGCAGGATGAGATTCAGTGCGCCCAGTTGTCTACCAAGAGCGTTAGCGGCGGAGAGATGGTATTCGGCAACCTGTGGCCCAAACAGGAAAATTGCTGCTGCGAGTATCTCTCCGTCGCGGCGACAAACGGCCAGCCTTGCCTTGCCCCACTGCAGGAGAGACCGGAAATAGTGTTCCGGGAAAAAGTAGAACGGAGCCGCCGATATTCTCCGCATGGCATCGCTATATAGCTTCGCGAAACAGCGGGCGTTTTCCGCACCGGTTTGCCATTCCACTTGCAGCCCGTTCTTAACGGCCTTCCGCACTGCTGTGCGCACGCGGGTTTCATAGGTGGCGAGCAAATCCGCGGCCTTGAGGTCAATCCAGACTGTCATGCGATCCGTAACAGCCTCACCGCCATAGAGAATCCAGTTTCCTAGGACTGGGTGGAAGCGAATAAACTCCGCCACCACGGAGTTCTCCTGGCACCACGACTTGTACGAGTCCCAAGCACGCTGAAGAAAGCCCGGATTATCCGCGTTGCACAGAGGGCCGCCGTAGGAATAGGGGGACTGCACATCGCGGTATTCTGTTTCTGGAATGGAAGCCATATGAAAACCGTGAAAGAAAATTGCCTGCCCTTCGCAGTACGTCCAGAATACTGGTTCAAGGCCCGCGTTCCGTTGACTGTCAATTAGAAGATACTCGGGCGAAAGAGTGGCGATTTGCTGAGCCGGATCGAAGGCAGCAAAAAGATTTGTAGCTTCCCTTGCGCAGATCCCTTTATTCTGCAATTGGGTCATCAACATCGTATTCGCGGTTGGCGACCTTCCCTAAGAAGTCCCAGTAGTTCATCGGCGAGATGCCCTTGCCGGGGCGCTTGCTGGTCAAGTTTTCGGCGGTAAACGGTTGGCCGGTGTGGATGCAGGCGGCAGCGACCAGACTCTTACGGGCGATGGCCTGATTTTTTTCCTCGGAGGCCGCAACCAATTTGCGGGGCGAGCCCAGGGCAAGTTCCACTTCGCGAATGGTTTTGACCATTGCAGCTAGTTCTGGCGGCTCCAGCGAAGCCTTGTGGTCCGGCCCGGGAAGCATGCGGTCCAACGTAAAATGCTTTTCGATCACGCAAGCGCCGCGCGCGGCCGCTGCGATCGAGGCGCTGATGCCTGTGGTGTGATCGGAGTAGCCTACGGGGAGGCCAAACGCGGCAGCCAATGCGTCCATGGCGCGCAGATTCGCGTCCGTGAACGGCGCCGGGTATTCCGTGGTGCAATGCAGCAAGATCACGTTTTGCTGAAGCAAGCGCTGGCCCTGCGCATCCCGATAGGCCCTTGAAAAGGCAGCTTGCGTGGGAGGCACGCCGCCGCCCAGGAAGCCGAAAGCGAGCACTGCCAGAGCGTTTTCGATGTCGCCGAGAGTGCTCATTCCCGTGGAGAGGAGCACCGGCAAGCCGGCTTCCGCGATGCGTAGCAGCAGCGGAGCGTTGGTGATTTCCCCGGAAGCTACCTTGATGCGACGGACATGGAGGCCTTTGACGAGGAGATCCACGCTTGGCAGATCGAAAGGAGTGGAGAGAAACTCGATTCCGCGCCGTTCGCATTGCCGGACGAGCCGCTCGTGCGCCGGGAAATCCAGTTCCAGCTTTTTGACCATCTCGAGTTGCGACTCGGCCTCGCCGGTATTTCGGATCTGATACTCAGCCTTGACCGCGTGGCAGCTGATGACCGCGCCCGACTGGAAGGTCTGGAACTTGACGGCATCGGCGCCGGCATCCGCGGCCACATCCACGAGGGCGAGGGCGCGATCCAGAGAGCCGTTATGATTGACTCCCGCTTCCGCGATGATCTGGACATGAGGTGAAGACATATTCTTGGGTCTTAGTTCAGGTCGAAGAAATGTTTCTTGAGCAGCGCGCGCGGGTCGGAAACCTCTTTCAGCTTGGAGAGGATTCTCAGAGTGCTGCAACCATCTCCATAGGGATTCACGGTTTGTGAACAATTCATCGCCAGCGCTTCTTGAATGGCTCGCGCAATCTCCGCGGCCATCGGTTCGCAGTTGATAACCGAAGAGGCCTGCAAGCGGCCCTTCTGGCGTTGACCGATATTTACCGTGGGCTTGTGGAACGACGGAGCTTCATAAAGACCACTCGAAGAATTCCCGAGTACCAGATTGACCTGCGCCAGCAGGCTCAGATAAAGCTTCTGGCCCAGCGAAGTGAACGCTTTCGCGTTCGCACGGCTTTCTACGAACTGATCCATCATCTTGATCAGCGGACGGCTGCCGGTGTCCGAATTCGGCTTGGTAAAGAGCAACCCAACATCCTCCTGCGAGAAATTCTCCAGGGCCTTGCACACTTCCTTGAATTGCGTTGCTGCAGACTGCACTTCGAGGGTCGCGGGATGGAATGTGATCAAGATGTTGGTTTTGCGGAATGGAAAACCCAGCCGGCACTCCAGTTCTTCCAGGGTTAGAAGCTTCTGCTGCTTGATGCAGTCAATGCCGGGGCTGCCTACATTGAAGATGTGCGCGGGATCTTCTCCGAGTTGGCGAATGCGTTTGGCGGCCACCTGATTCGTCGCGAAATGCAATACCGCCATCTTGGTGATGCTGTGGCGTATGGCTTCGTCGAAACTGCCTTCCGTGGTGTCTCCTCCGGCAATATGCGCAATCGGGATCCTTGCAAAGAGCGCGGCTTGGGCAGCGGCAAAGATCTCGTAGCGGTCGCCAAGCAGTACGACCAGATCCGGCCGCAGCGTTTGGAACGCATCGGCAAAGCCAATCAGGCCGAGCCCGACCGATTTGATAAGCCCAAAAGGGGTATCACTCGAGAGCAAGGTTTCCACCTTGGCGTGAATGGCGAAACCGTCCGCTTCGATTTCGCGATATGTCTCACCGAAATCGGGAGAAAGATGCATCCCGGTAACGGCAAGCTGCAAGTGTAGGTCAGGGTCAGCTTGTATATCTTTCAAGAGCCAGTACAGCAGGCCGTAGTCCGCGCGGCTGCCGGTAACCACACAGATGGCTCGTTTATTCATCGGCGACCAGCGAAGGGCTGCTGGGAAGATTGATCAAACGCCGCTCAAGCTGCTCGGTAACGGACAAATCCATGCGCGGGCAGGTGCAGTACATGGGCAGTTTGTGAAGAGATGTCCACGCAGGCCTGCTGAGAAAACCAGCCTGATGCGCCGCAGCCAAGAGATCATTGCGCTGGGACGCAAACGGTTCATCCAGCAGCAGCACATTCAGCCAGTAATTGCTCGTGGCAAAAGAAGGCTCCGTAAAAAGGCGAACTCCCGCAACATCCCGGAAGGCGTTGGCATACTTCGCGGCCAGTTGGCGCTTCTTTTTCAGGAATCCGGGAAGCTGTTCCAGCTGCGCGCATCCCAGTGCGGCATTGATGTTCGGCAGGCGGTAGTTGTAGCCAATCTGGGCATGAACAAAGGACCAGGGGTGCGGCAACTTCGCGGTTGTCGTCACGTGTTTGGCCATCTGCGCGAGCGATGACTCGTTGGTGAGAATCGCGCCGCCGCCGCCCGTGGTCACAACCTTGTTGCCATTGAAACTGAGCGCGGCGAGTTTGCCGAAACACCCCGTGTGATGCCCCTTATAGTAGGAGCCCAGCGATTCCGCGGCGTCTTCGACAAGGACAAGGCCGAATCTCTCCGCCAATTCAACCAGTGCATCGAGGTCAACCGGATGACCGAACGTATGCATGGGAACAACAGCCCTGATGCGAGCCTCGGTTCTCCTGTTGAAGCAGGTGCGCCCGCGAAGAATTGTCATTTCCTGCAAATAGGCCGCAAGAGTAACGGGATCCATGCCCAAGGTGGTTTCGCTGCTGTCCACGAAATGCGGCATAGCGCCGCAATAGGCGACAGCGTTGGCTGTAGCTACGAAGGTTAGGGCGGGAACCAGCACCTCATCTCCCGCCTCCACGCCGGCAAGTTTCAGACAGATATGCAGCGCCGCCGTGCCGCTCGCCGTGGCAGTGGCGTGTTTCGCTCCCGTAAATTCGCAGAGCTTGGCCTCGAACCGGTCCACGTAAGACCCCGCGGAAGAGACCCAGCCAGTATCCAAGGTTTCTTTCACATAGCCCCACTCGTTTCCGGCGAAGCACGGTTCATGCAGAGCCAAGGGTCCCCGGTCGGCAGGCAAAACCACCCTGAGCGCGGCTAAGACCGGCGCGAGATCAAGTTGACTGGCGATGTGCTGTAGAATCGGAAATTCTCCCTGGCTGAAAACGTTTAGTGCAATACTTGTAGTACAGCGACATGTACATTCAGTTTCGGTACATCTGACTCGCAAAGTCGGAAAGCGCGCGGCCTTCCACCAACCGAGCGACCTCGGCGATGCCATCCTTCACACTGCGAGAGAGCTCGAATCCAAGATCGGCGTGGATTTTCTCGAAGGAAACACGGTAATCGCGGGGATCTTCCGCCTTTTTGACATACTCAACAGCTGCATCCCCGGCATAGGGCAGAATCATTTCGACAAGGTCAAGCTTCCGGAAGTTCTGGTCCGTTGACCCCACATTGAAAACAGCGTTCTTGATCTTGGAAACGGGCTGCTCGAGCACCGAGGCAATTGCGCGAGCGGCGTCGCGAACGTGGATGTACGGCCGCCAGAACTGTTCGCCGTAAACAACCAGGTGCCGTTTGGTCACCAGTTCCATGGTGAATTCGTTCACCGTGAGGTCGAATCGCATGCGGGGAGATACTCCGTAAATCGTTGCAAAGCGTAGAGAGGTGGCGCAGAAGGCGCTGGTTCGAACCGGATCCAGAATTCGCTCCTCCACGGCCACTTTCGTTTCCGCATAGAGCGAGACAGGCCGCAATTCGGAAACTTCCGCGACATACTGGTCCGGGTCTTTCATCTTGCCGTAGTTGCTGCACGTGGAAGCAAAAACCAGACGCGCGATTCCCTCTTTCTGTGCTTCATCGAGCAGCGCCAGCGAAGCCGTCAGATTGACCTCGCGGGCGCGCTTCGGATCGCGGGCGCAGGCAGGGTCGCCAACAATGGCCGCGAGATGCACCACGGCATGTACGTCCTGCAGCGCCTTGCGGACGGTGTCCAACTCGCGAATGTCTCCCCGCATGAACTCAAACTGCGGATCGGCCCACACACCCAGCAAGGATGTGCCGCCAAAGTTCAACGCATCAAGCACCCTCACGCGATAACCCTTGGACAGGAGGAGCGGAACAAGAGTAGATCCCAAATAACCGGCACCACCCGTTACCAAAACCTGTTTCACCGGAGTGTCTCCCGATCTCTTTCAGGCCAAATCGTTTTGCCAAGCGAAGGCAATCTCAATTGATCTGCCCCAAGTCTTCAGAATTGACTTCCGCGCAAGCCGAGCGCGAAATGAGATGAATGGATACCACTACGCGCGAGATCTTTTTCTTGCGCACCAGAACGCCCTCCAAGCCCTGCAACGGACCGGCAGTGATGCGCACGCGACGCCCCACGGTCAGATACGGGTGCGGCAGAACCCGCAACGGCCCAGCTAACACCTTGCGCAAAGCCTCGACATCGCTTTCCGGCAGCGGTACTGGGTCGCCATTGAAACCCACGAGGCGGGCCACACCCGGAATCCGAAGCACCTGCAAACGGTCGCGAAGCGCGAGACGAACAAAAACGTAGCCAGGAAAGATCGGCAACTGCAGCCGCTTGGTGCGGTCCTTCCATCGCCTGCGTTCTTCATAAAGAGGCAGAAGCGATTCCACGGAGCGTTCCTGAAGTTGCATCTGCACCCGCTTTTCGTGATTCGCGGAGGTATACACGGCGTACCAGAGCGGGCGAAGATAGTGTTCCGGCAGCAAGGAACAATCGGAATCGGCCCGTATCACTGTGTCGGAGTACATCGTTTCCGGCTCCCGCAAAACTCCCGATAGACAGCTTCGCCCCGTCACTTACAGGGCAATTTGTGACCTAACCCTTTTATCCTTAGGCAGTTAGAGCAAAACTACTCCTGCTTTGACTGCTCCTTGCTACTGCCATTGCGCCAGCTCTTCCAGCTCCAGCCGCGCCCGTTGAACGGATGTAGGTCCGAGCCGTTCTTCGAGACAAGCTGTGCGCGAGAAGAAACCGTGGACCAAACCTCTAGCGCAAACACTTTTCGCGGATCGCCCGCATCGGTGGCGGCCCACGCCTGCCGCCCCAGGACAAGCGTCATGCCGAAAACGAAAGCAAAAACGGTCCCGAGGAGACAGATCAGCGACCGCGGCGGGTACGACTTCTTGTCCGGAATGTTGGGAAGATCCAGAACTTTCACCACCGGAATCTCTTTCGCTTCCTGGACCTTGGCGAGTTCATATTCCTTGGTCAGGGTTTCGAACACGGCCTCCTGCACCCTGGCCCGGCGATACAGCATAGGTCACGCCAAGAAGCGGGAGTTTCTGGATGGAGGGGTAGAGCGAGTTCGGTGGTTCTGTGGAAACGCCGGAGGCGTCCTCGCCTTTGCCGGCAATTTTGTCCATCTGGTGTCTTAGCGAGTCAATGCGTGCCTGCACGGAACGGACGCGAACGTTGTTGAGGGTATAGACCTGCTTGAGTCCTTCGAGCTCCGACTCCGCGGCAATCAACTGCCCCTGCAGGGTTGCCGCCGCTTCCACCATCGCCTTGCCCTGTTCCTTGATGTCAATCGCCCTGTTCTTGCTCGAAAACTGGCTGAACTCCTTTTCCGCCGACTCCAAATCCCTATTTACTGCTTGCAGCCGCTCTTCGAGGAACATGCGCTCGCGGCGTGCAGATGACGTGCTCAATTCCGCGACCAGCCGGTTGAGCTCTTCCACGTATGCCTGACCCATGGCGGCAGCGGCTTTGGGGCCATGGTCGGTTACCGTGATGGTAATGATCTGGCTCTTGCGGTCCACAGAAATGCCGGTATGCGCGGCCAGCTCCGCGCGCGCATCTTCCATGCGGCTGCGGCTGACCACATAGACCTTTTTCAGGTTGAATTGCTGGATCAGCTTGTCGCGAACGGTGCGGCTGGAGAGGATGCCGACAAACGTGTCGCTGGTGCCTTTGAGACCGAGAAGATCGCTGGCCATGCCAGCGAGGCCGCCGGAACTCCCGGAAAACGCTGCCGCAGCCACGGCGAGTCCGCTGGACTGGTTGCTGTCGGGGGACATCAAGCGCGTCGATGATTCGTAGCGAGTCGGGATAAGGAACGCGATGAGCGTGCTCGCGAGAGATCCGCAAAGCGCGAGGCGGAAGAGCAGTCTGCGGTGATACCAAAGAAGACGGAGATACACAACTGAGTTCTCGCCTGAGTCCGGCGTCCCGGATGGCGCGGGCGTATCGGGGATATTAGACTCTGGCACCTCGGGCACAGTTTGGCGAACGGGAGCAGCACTAGAGGAATTCATTGCCGACTCCCGTTGCCAGACGCGCTTCCCGCTGTATTCGTGGAACCACGACGAAATAGTTTTTCCGGTTGGAACACAATTCCCACAGCGCCCATCACATTTCTTTGGGCGTTCGGCTGAATTACGGGAAATAGCCGCCGCTCATATTGCACCGAAGCGGAGAGACCAAGATCCGATCGAACCCAGTAATCTCCTCGAGCGCCAACGTCAGTCAATGTGCCCCCTCCTGCAATGAACTCCTGGCTGACTTTTTG
>WNFJ01502035.1_pt1 | contig 10057 bp, 8 predicted proteins | sample 5400461 | NCBI WGS metagenome assembly WNFJ01 (sample SAMN13153349, study PRJNA577476) | soil metagenome | isolation source: 115 cm saprolite on Douglas fir-dominated hillslope | place: USA:California | collected 2013-09-17
ACCGGCTGACACCCGCTCCGTTTAGGTTTCGATGCCTCCACCTAGGATGGTCGTCAACGTGGCGACCATCCTGGTGGTGGACGACGAGCCGCGGATCGTGCAGCTGGTCCGCGACTATCTCGAGCACGGTGGGTTCACCGTGCTCACTGCTTCCGACGGCCAGGCCGCGCTGCGCACCGCGCGCACTGGCCGGCCGGACCTGGTGGTGCTGGACCTTTCGCTGCCCGGACTCGACGGCCTGGACGTCGCCCGATCGCTGCGCCGCGAGGGCGAGGTGCCGATCATCATGCTGACCGCGCGGACCGAAGAGTCGGACAAGCTGGTCGGCCTGGAGCTGGGCGCGGACGACTACCTGACCAAGCCCTTCTCGCCGAAGGAGCTGGTGGCGCGGGTGCGGGCGGTGCTTCGCCGGGCCGAGGGCGCATCGGTGCCATCGGACGTAATCCGCGTCGGCTCAGACGTCGAGCTGGACGTGCCGCGGATGGAGGCGCGCTTCGGTGGCCGCCGTGTGGATCTGACGAAGAGCGAGTTCCAGATCGTCGCTTTGATGGCACGCCAACCGGGCCGGGTCTTCACGCGCTCCCAGCTCCTCGACGCTGTGCGCGGCGTGGCCTTCGAGTCGTATGAGCGCGCGATCGACGCCCACATCAAGAACATCAGGAAGAAGGTCGGGCAGCGCTACATCGAGACGGTGTTCGGGGTGGGCTACCGCTTCGCCGAACCCACGCCGAAATGACGCCCGGCGGGCGGCCGTATCGAAGACCGCCGTGGTGGCCGGAGGGCGAGCCCTTCCCTCCTCAGCGTTGGGGCCGGCGCCGCGGGCCGGCGCCATTTATTCGCTTTGTCGGGTGCTTCGTGTTGCTCACGCTCTTCGTCGCGCTGCTCGCGGGGGGCTTCATCGGCGCGATCTTCGGCCGCGGCGAATGGCAGCACCCATTCTTTCCTTTCTTCCTGTTCCCGATTGTGTTGGTGGCGTTGATCGCGATCGCGGTCGGAGGCGGCGTGCGCCGCATGACGCGGCCGCTGAACAACCTGATCGACGCAGCGCGTCGGATCGAGTCGGGCGACTACTCGGCGCAGGTTCCGGAATGGGGCTCGCAGGACATCCGCTCGGTGGCGCGGGCGTTCAACTCGATGTCGGCGCGCCTGAAAGCGATGGACGAGCAGCGCCGCTCATTCCTGGCCGACGTGACGCATGAGCTGCGGACGCCGCTGTCGGTGATCCGAGGCCAGGCGGAAGCGATCGCGGACGGCGTATACCCGGCTGACGCCGCGCACCTGGCCCCGATACTGGACGCGACGGCGACGCTTGACCGCCTGGTGGATGACCTTCGGACGCTGGTCCTGACCGACGCCGGCAACCTGGTCCTGCATAAAGAACCAACCGACCTCGGAGTCCTGGTTCACGACACGGTCGAATCGTTCGGGCCGCAGGCCCAGACGGCTGGCGTGTCTCTTACGGTCGAGGCCGACGATAAGATCCCAATGGTCGAGGTGGATCCAGCTCGAATACGACAGGTGATCGGCAATCTGTTGTCGAATGCGATCCGCCACACCCCATCCGGCGGCTCAGTGAAAGTCGCCGTCAACTCAATTGGAGCCCAGGTGACGATCAGTGTCACCGACACGGGCGAGGGAATCCCGCCCGACCTACAGCCTCACGTGTTTGAGAGGTTCGTGAAAGGCCCGAACTCTACCGGCAGCGGTCTGGGCCTGGCCATCGCCCGGGAAATCGTGACCGCCCATTCAGGCCGCATTGACGTGAGTTCCAGCGCGTCCGGAACGACTCTGACTGTGGCCTTGCCCACGCAGGGAAATTAACGATGGACACACTGCCTCGAATGGGCGCCCAGGCCACCGGCCAGGTGATGGAATTTCTCACTTGGGCCACGTTGATGGCGCAGTCTGCCGGAGCCCTTCATGTATTCCTGCCCGTGCTGGATCGCGGTTTGGACGCTGTGATCCACCGACGGACCGACGGCGAGTACATCCCGGTTCAGGTCAAATGTCGCACCGAAGCCGTGCGTGGCTTCGTCGAAATTGGAATCCCCGCCCACGCCATGGTCGACGACCGCGCGCTCATCATCGCCGGGCTTTTGAACAGCGAAGTTTCGGGCCCCGAGCTCGGCCCGATGGTGCTCGTGGTCGATCAGGCGATGTTCAAGAGCGTCGGTGCTCGAAGTCTCGTCCATGGCGAAGAGGTCTACACGGCCAGCTTCCCCATGAAATCCTCCACCAGCCATTGGCGGCCGTATCTAGTGCAGCTGGAGGACCTGGCCGCTCGTCTGATGGGTCCATCCCAACCAACGGCTTTCGAGGAACTCGGCCGGGAGGAGATCGACGACTACGCAAGCTGGCTCGGCTCGGTCGGCGAGCAAAAAGTCATCGAAGTAGTCGGCCAAACGAGTGAACTCAGCCTATTCCGACCTTTCCCCGATCTGGAGACGGTCGAGGTGCTGGTTCGCAATAGCGCTAGCGGGCGCTTCCTCGGCCTGCAGGTGAAGACCGCAGTGCCCGACGCCCAACGCCATGGTGAGGCGCATCTGCCAATCCGCAAGGCATCGTTTGTGCCGGCGCCGAGTACTTATCTCGTTGGTCTGGCGTGGCTTTCGGAACAGAAGCAATGCGCGGACGAATGTCTGCTAGTGCCTTCCGAGCGCGTCATCGACGTCGCAGCCGACGGCGGCGAACATTGGGTCCTGAACTTCCGGCCACACAGCCAGGAGCGCACCCACATGGACCCTTATCGTCTCCCTTTGTCGTTGCTGGGCTCAGCGATTGAAGACCTAACCTCCTAACCAACTCACCACCGGCTCAGCGAAGTTGCGCGAGATCACACCTCTCTCGAACTCATGGTCGACCTCCACCGATGTGAGGATTCCTTTGTCCCGATTGAGATCGGCTCCACAAGTTCTAAACTCGCGGCACCTTGCGGCGAAACGAAGGTGGTGCGGCTCCTGGCGATTCGACGCTTAGGCGGCTGCACCTGCGCTACGGAGGCTCGTGCGTCCTGTGCGGAGCGGAGCTGGCGAAGGGTATGGAGGCGCTTTACCACTCGGAGACGAAGACGATTCGCTGCATCGTCTGCACTCCCGCGACGCCTGCACCGAGTCAGGTGGACCCGGGTTCGGCGGGCGCATCCGCCCACCGTGAATACGAGCGGCGACGCACCGCCAGAGACGCGAGGGTTAAAGCTCGTCTTGGCAACCTCGTTGGAGGCGTCGCACTTGCGATCGCCGGCGAACAGCAGACGACAAGCGCCTGGGAACGTGGGTCGGTTGGCGAGCGAAAGCTCGGCGACGTTCTGACCGGCATCGATGGGATCGCGGTTCTCCATGACCGACGCGTACCAGGCACGCGAGGCAACATTGACCATATCGTCGTCGCTCCAGCCGGCGTGTTCGTTCTTGACGCAAAGCACTATGCGGGCTTGATCCGAATTCGGGATCGCGGCTCATTCTTCAATCGCGACAAACGGCTCTATGTGGGCAGCCGAGATTGCTCCCAACTAGCCGAGAACATGGCCTGGCAGGTGGAAGCCGTACGCGATGTCCTTAACTCAATTTTTGACGGCGGATCAATCCCTGTCCAGGCGGTGCTTTGCTTTGTCGACGGCGAATGGCCGCTGATCAGACCTCCGGACTCCTACAAAGGCGTTCGTTTGCAGGGTCCTCGATCGATCAAGAATCTGCTAGCGGAACCGGGGCCGCTTGACTCTGCGCGGATAGGAACAATCGACCGAGCGATTTCGCTTGCCTTTCCCGGCAAGTAGACGTTGACATGAGCGACGCCGAGTTCCTACCGCCAGGGCTATACGAACAGCTCATCACCACATCCCTTGAGATGGAAATTGGCAAGCTTGGCGACCTCGCGATGGCGTCTCCGGTGGCTGACTCCGAAACGCCGCTCAGACTTGCCGACCATTTGGCTCGAGTTGCCGAGCGCGTTCTGGCCGGACATGGCTATGCCGGGAATCCGCAAGCTCAGGCCGAACTGGTCAACCGACTCATTGAGATTCTTGGCAAGAACAGGGGCGCTGACGGTGAAGATGTCGCGGGACTGCCTCGGCTCCTGGAAGCCGTTCTCAACAGTGCTTCGAAGGGTCTAGCGACAAAGGCACCACCAGCACGCCCAAGCATTCCGTTGTCAGATGACAGCCTCTTGGTAAATGCCAGGGCTGAACCAAAACTTGCCGCAGAGCTCCGTCACGAGATCAAGTCCGCCGATCGGATCGACTTGCTGTGCGCATTCGTCGTATGGACCGGACTTCGGGTGGTCTTGGACGAACTCCGCGAGGCGCGCTTGCGTGGAGTTCCAATTCGCGTGATTACCAGCACATACACCGGGATCACCGATGCCAGGGCGCTCGACGAGTTGGTAGCGATGGGAGCCGACGTGAAAGTGTCCTACGAGGTCGGGGCGACACGGTTGCACGCGAAGGCGTGGCTGTTTGAACGCAATTCGCATTTCAGCACCGCCTACATAGGTTCGTCAAACCTCACTCACACCGCTCTACACGAGGGAATCGAATGGAACGTGAGACTGACTCAACACAGTTCGGCGCGACTACTTGATCGGTTCAGGGCCGCTTTCGAAACCTATTGGGCAGACTCGCAATTCGAGCCATATGATCGAGGCAAGTTCCTGGCGGCGATAAGTTCGATCCGGAAAACCGCGTCACTGCCGATCGCGATGCTCGAGGTCAGGCCACTCGACTTTCAAGCCCGAATGCTGGAGCGCCTGCAGATTGAGCGCGAGCGATTTGATCGACATCGCAACCTGATAGTCGCAGCCACTGGGACAGGTAAGACGGTCATGGCTGCGCTGGACTACGCCAGACTCACCCAGCCGCCGAATAGAGCGTCACTCCTGTTTGTCGCTCATCGTGAGGAGATCCTCACGCAGTCCCTGGTGACGTTCCGGGCGGTCCTCCACGACGGGAACTTCGGTGAGTTACTGGTTAGCGGTTCGCGACCTCGGAGTGCGACCCATTTGTTCGCGTCGATCCAGTCTCTGGCACGAGTCGACCTCGTCCGCGATGTCCCGCCGGAACAGTACGAGGTGATGATTGTGGACGAGTTCCACCACGCCGCCGCCCCGACCTACCGGCGCCTGCTCGACCACATGCGGCCACGCGAACTGCTGGGCCTGACAGCAACCCCAGAACGCAGCGACCTTCAAGACATAACGGCCTGGTTCGGCAACCGCATCGCCGCCGAGTTGCGACTTTGGGAAGCCATCGACTACGGGTACCTGTGCCCGTTCCAGTATTTCGGTATCAGCGACGCGAGCAGCCTTGAGGGCATCGAGTTCAAGCGCGGTCGCTACAACCTCGAAGACCTGGACCGCGTCTATACCGGCAACGATGCTCGCGTGGCAATGATCCTCGCGGCGGTTCGACAACTCATCGACGATCCGTTATCAATGCGAGCGTTCGGGTTCTGTGTAAGCGTCAGCCATGCCGAATTCATGGCCAAGCGTTTCAGTGCGGCCGGCATTCCGTCGGAAGCCGTTACCGGATCGACGCCGGATGACAAGCGGCGAGCGGCCCTCGACAGCCTGCGCGCGGGCCGACTCAACTGCATCTTCTCCGTAGACGTCTTCAGCGAGGGCATCGATGTGCCAACCATCGACACTGTCTTGTTCCTGCGTCCAACAGAGAGCGCAACGGTGTTTCTGCAACAGTTGGGTCGCGGCCTTAGACGGTCGCCGGATAAAGCTGGACTCACGGTGCTCGATTTCATCGGCCAGCCCAACCGGGCATTTCGATTTGCCCCCCGCTTCCAAGTGATGACCGGACGCCCGGTGTCCGTGGTCGAACGTGACGTCGAGGCCGATTTCCCCTACCTGCCAGCGGGCTGCCACATCCATCTGGACCGCGTGAGTCGAGACATCGTTCTGTCCAACGTCAGGCATTCGATACGGACTCGGCGAATCGATCTCGTCGAGGACCTTCGTTCCTTGGGTGAAGTGACCTTGCGACAGTACCTAGCCAAGAGCAGCCGGTCGATCGATGAGATTTACCGCGGGGATCAGCTCGGGTGGATGGCACTCAGGAGACAGGCCGGGCTGCCAGCGCCGGACGTCGGCCCAGATGAGCAGAAGTTGGTTCGAGCAATCAATCGGATTCGTCATATTGACGATCCTGAGCGCGTAGGGCTGTACGGGTCTTGGCTGCGCGCCCCACGGCCCGTCGACGTGCTTTCGATTAGTTCCCGCCAGCGCCGGCTTTTGGAGATGCTCCTCGCGGGGATATGGGGTGACAGAACGAAAATGTCTGTCGAAGACGCGCTCGAAAGCCTCTGGCAACATCCGGCGGTTCGCGAGGAGCTGGCAGAGGTCTTGGAACTGGCCGAAACGGAGGCAGAGTCTTTGCCGATTGAACCTGGACTTGGCCCAGATCTTCCCTTACTCATTCACGAGCGGTATTCACGCGATGAGGCGCTGATAGCCCTTGACGACGCTTCCTTCGAGCATCAACCCACAACAAGGGAAGGAGTCAGGAGTATCCGAGGCATGCAGGCCGACTGCTTCTTCGTAACCCTAGACAAGAGCGGACAGTCGTTCTCTCCGACCACGCGCTACCGCGATTACCCGATCTCCCGAAGCGAGTTCCATTGGGAGTCGCAATCGACAGCTCGGGTGGGATCGCCAACCGGACAGCGGTACCTTGGCCGGCGCGATCCAGGCTGGCGCTTCTTGCTTTTTGTACGGGAGTCGCCGCAGTTACCAAGCGGCAGGACGGCAGCTTTCCTATTTCTAGGACCTGTTCACTACCTTAGGCACCAGGGCGAGATGCCAATCCAGGTGACGTGGCGGCTAGAGCACCCGATGCCTGCCGGCTTCTTCGAGGTAGCCCGAGCAGCAGTTTGATGTCGGGGCCCCGAGTCGTGGGTGCGGGTGGAGCGGGAGACGGGATCCTCGGCCCCAAGTACCAACCACGCAGTCGAATTCAGTTACCGGCTCGGATGAGCGGCAGAGGGCGGCGGCCGACCCGCTCTACAATCGCCTGACCATCCTTTGCATCCGGGACGTGGGATGAGGAGGCGTATTGATGGTTGGGCGAACCCAAGGGGAACGACGCCAATCCAAAGAGCAAGGTAACAAGGATCTGGTCAGGCGCTATCACGAGGCCTTGGACCGGGGAGCGTCAGACGAGGCGGCGCAGATGTGGGCTCCCGATGCTGTTAATCACGCCTCGGGACGATACGGATCGCAGCAGCCGCTTGGCCGGGATGCTGTCAGGAGGGTCTTCGAGGCCCTTCGGACTGCCTTTCCCAACCGCCGCTGGCACATTGATGACCTCATCGCGAAAGACGACTTCGTCGTCTCCCGAGTAACTGTTAGCGGCACGTTTGGGGTCAGACCGCAACGTCCGCCAGATCCTTTGCCAAACGGTTGGGTCGGTGTTGAGAGCACCGCACTGATCCCGCCGTCGGCTGCGGGAAAGCCCTATTCCGTCAAACACATCCACATCTTTCGGATCGCCGATGGCTTGATCGCGGAACACTGGGCGGCCCGAGACGACCTCGCTCTGCTCATGCAACTCGGCGCGATCTCCGCGCCAGAGTCATGAAGATCCAGCGGCCCCGTCGCCCATCTGCTTAGAGCGGCATCCTCTTGACCGAAGACGCGCAACCGAGACGAAGCTGGAGCGGGAGACGGGTCTCCAGGTACCAAGCGTCCGGTCCAGTTCATATATCGACTTCCTGCAGTCAGACTCGATCTGCCTGTGACCCGCGAATGACGAGTGGGGGCGTGGTCGAAATCTGCCCCTCTCCAGTTGCAGGCACTCGGCGCACGCTGGTGTCGATCCGGTTTTCTGGCTTTGATAACAAACGGGGCCAGGGTCCGCTACACCGCCATGAGACCAACACACGGTGCGGCCGCCGCGGCCTTGGCAGTCCTCTTCCTTCTCTCCGGCTGCGGCAGCGGCCCGGTGGCGCGATCGTCATCCAGTCCGGTCGCGCAGGTCTCGGCAAGCTCGACCGGGGCCGCTTCACCCAGCCCAAACGCCACGCCGTCTGGCGTCAATCCCTCCCCATCCGCGTCTCCCGTCCAATGTCAGACATACGAACCTCTGCCAGGTCTCTGTGTGGGCGTCATCGGCCGGGTTCCGACGCATCAGGAGTACGTCGCGATGACCGCCGCAGGCGCGCCCGCGATTGAGAAGGCACTCGGGTACAAGGATTGGTCGGTCTGCTCGAACGGTGAGAACTGCTACAGGGTCAGCCCGGAGCCGTCCGGGATGGTCGGCACCGACGCCGGCGTCCTCAACGGCGGGTACGGCCAATACCCGGGCGGCGGTCTCGGGGCGGCGTGCTGGGTGTTCCTCTACCGCGACTCCGGCGGCTGGCATTTCCTGAACTTCGCGTGCGCCCAGAACCCGGGCTTTACCCCCGGGTCGGCCGACACGGGGACCCATGTGTTCGTGAGTGGATGCGCCAACTACAGAACGACGCCGTCGCTCACGGCCACAGTGCTCGGGTGCCTTGCCAAGGGCACGGTTGTCAACGTGGACAGCGCACCGGTGTACGGGGAGGCGCATGTCTGGTGGCAGCTCACCGGGCGCGGCTGGATGGCGCACGACTACCTCTGCGAGATCTGCAGGGTCTAGCAGCCGAAAGGGAATCGGCTGAGCTGGAGCGGGAGACGGGCTTCGAACCCGCTACCTCGACCTTGGCAAGGTCGCGCTCTACCAAGTGAGCTACTCCCGCTCGGCCCGAAGGAACGATTTTACCCGGCCCGGCCTGGCCGGCCCATCACGCCGCCAGCGGCGCACGGCACGGCGTGAACCGCCGGCCCCATCGGTCTCGCAGCGCGTTCACGCGCACCGCCGACTCGTGGAGGCGGGATCGGTCCAGGCGTCCTGACAGGACTGCGGCGCGGACGGCGGCCAGCGCGTCCGCTTCGTAGGACGTGTCGCCGTTGCCCAGCAGCACCAGGTCGTTGCCCGCGGCCAGCGCCATCACCGTCGCTTCGGGCAGCGACCATCGCGCCTCGATCCCGCCCATGCTCACCGAGTCGGACATGATCACGCCGCCGAAGTTCAGCTGCGTGCGTAGCTTGCTCACCACCGGCGCCGAGAACATCGCCGGCGTGTTGCCTCCGCCGAGACCCGGCACGTAGACCGCGGTCGTCATTACCGCGTCGGCGCCCGCGGCGATGCCGGCCTGAAACGCGGGCATCTGCACGCTCTCCCATCGCGTCTCCGATTCGGGGTCGGTCGGGATTGCGATGTGGGGGTCGCCCGGAGCGCCACCCAGGCCCGGGAAGTGTTTCAGCGTCGCCCCTACTCCGCCCTCGTGCATCCCCTGCACGGCCGCCGCGACCAGCGGCGCCACCACCGCGGGGTTGGAGCCGAACGAGCGGTCGCCGATGACGGCGTCGCGCGCGTTTGTGCGCACGTCGGCCACCGGGGCGAGGTTCAGGCCGAGGCCCGCCGAGCGAAGGCCAATCGCGGAGGTTCTCTCCGCGGCGCGCACGTGATCGGCGCCGCCGGAACCCGCGACCAGCTGAGATGGCGGGGCGAAGTTTGCAAGCACCTGCGTGACACCGCCGCCCTCCTTATCGGTCATCACGAGAATGGGATGCTCCAGGCACCACTGCGAGGCGACCCAGGTCAGGCGGTCGCTCCACGACCTCAACCCCTCCGGGCTCGAGCCGAAGTTGGAGCCGAATAGCAAGACCCCGCCAACCTTCCCTTCGCGGAGCAGCGAGGCCATCACCGGCTCGATCTCGCCCCCACGCGTCGAGATCACCAGCACAGAACCGATGTCCGCGTCGAGGTCCCAGGCAGCAGGAGTTGAGCTCGCGATCGGCGTCGCGGGAAAGCTCAAAACCGCGGTCAGGCGCGTTGCTGGCGGCCGGCCGATCAGCACGAAGACGGCGAGCACCGCCACAACCACGACCAGAGCGAGCTGGGCCGGCCTCCTGCCCTTCCCCAATTCGGGCGAAGTCTAGCGGCGGAAGCGGTACCTCAGGGCGAGCGCCACCATGCCCATCCCCCACAGCAGCGCCATCAGCGGCAGGATGAACGTGCCGTTCAGAGTCGGCC
>WNFJ01641735.1_pt4 | contig 10057 bp, 7 predicted proteins | sample 5400461 | NCBI WGS metagenome assembly WNFJ01 (sample SAMN13153349, study PRJNA577476) | soil metagenome | isolation source: 115 cm saprolite on Douglas fir-dominated hillslope | place: USA:California | collected 2013-09-17
CCGTGACTGTTCGTGCCGAAAAGGGTGTGTCCATTTCCCGTGGCGGGCCCCACCGCCACCACCATGTCGCATCCCATTGCCAATGCTCCTTCATTCCATGAATGTGAGTGCGCGCCCTGGCCTCATTGGAACACAGCGCCACGGCCAGGGCAACAGGCTACCTGGGAATTGTTCGAATTTTTTTGGCAAGGTGTTCGTGTTGGGAAAATGGAGAAACAAAATAATCTTCCGAATTGACAGCCGCTGCAAAAACACGTACCTTATTGGGTAGCGTTTTGTTTTACCTTCGGGGGGAGTCCGCCACTTAGCGCCAGCCTCATCCTACCTTCGGGCTGTTCGCGGTAAGGACGCGCGGCAAGTGAAAGGGGTAAACGCATGTTGCATTTGTGGAGTTCACGCAAGCGGACGGATTGCGATGGCGGCAGCCGTCGCGATTTCCTCAAGATCGGGGCCCTGGGCACAACCGGCCTGATGCTGCCCGATCTTCTCCGCGCCCGGGCGGCGGCTTCCGCATCGGGAACACCGACCCGCAACACCTCCGTCGTCTGGCTCTGGCTGGGCGGCGGACCGATGGAATTCCGCAGCACCGTCGGGGCCGTGCAGAGCAACGTTGCCGGCGTCCAGCTGGGCGGCGTCTTTCCGCGTATAGCGCGCGTGGCCGACAAGATGGCCTTCGTGCGCTCCTTCGCGCATGGTAATTCCGGCCATGGCGGCGGCACCCACTGGGTCATGACCGGTTACGATTTCCCGCCCGCCGACAATGGCCAGCCACAAAACAAGCCCGGCCTCGGCTCGATCATGGCCCGTTATCGCGGCGCCAACAATCCCGACACCGGACTGCCCAATTATGTTCGCCTCGGCGGCATCCTAGGTGATGGGCCCTCCTGGCTCGGCTCCGCCTATTCGCCTTTCGACACCAACGGCAACGCCCGCAACAACATGAACCTGCAGGTCGCCCTGGAACGCCTCGGCGAGCGCCGTTCTTTGCTCCGCTCCTTCGACACGGTCAATCGCGGCATCGACCGCACCGGCCTCATGCAGGGACTGGACAGCTTCGAGACCCAGGCCTTCGATCTGCTCCTGAGCCGGGCCCGCGAGGTTTTCGACATCACCCGTGAAAACCCCCGCACCCGCGACCTGTACGGCAACAACCGGCTATCGCAGCAAATGTTGCTGGCTCGCAGGTTATGCGAATCCGGCATCGGTTTCGTCACCATCGAGTTCGGCGGCTGGGACATGCACGGCCAGATCGCCCAGAACATGCGCAACCTCGGCCCCCAGGTCGATCATGCCGTGGCCGCCTTCGTGCAGGACGTCCACAATCGCGGACTGGAAAACGACATCCTGCTTGTCATCACCGGTGAATTCGGACGGACGCCGCGTATCAACGGCGGCGCCGGCCGCGACCACTGGGCGCCTCTGTCCACGCTTGCCCTGTCCGGCGGCGGACTGCGTATGGGCCAGGCCGTCGGCGAATCCACCTCCAAGGCGGAAGTGCCAAAATCCCGGCCCATCAGCCCGCAAGACCTGATGGCCACCGTCTTCCACGTCCTGGGCATACCGCAGGACCTCTCCTACAACGACCCGAGCGGCCGACCCGTCCCCATGGTCAACGGCGGCCGGCCGATTCCGGAGCTTGTGTAATCTTGTCTCGAAGTTACACCGCCCGCGATTCCTCATGGAAGCGCGGGCGGTTTCTTACTTTTTTTCTACCTTTTTTCGTTGACACTCCCCGCTACGCAGGATAGCATCCCCAAAATGACGAGGATAGGCTCTGAGTGCCCAGTCAGCTAATCTTGAGCATGTCGCGCTCTAGGCCGGGTGACACGCATGTCCTCGCCCGTTGGACGACAAATAAATCGAAAAGTGAAAAGTGATTGATTGCGCAGGTGCAATCAAATACCAAGTTCGGCGTGTGCTAGGCCATCTGTGGAGGAATCTTTCAATGAGCGCGATCGGTATTGTTTTTTTGGTAGTCGGCGTCATCGTAGCCCTCATCGGCGGAATCTGGATTCTCGTTCTTGCCTTTCAAGAAAGTGCGTTGTGGGGATTGGGTTGCTTGTTTGTTCCTTTTGTCACCCTCATATTCGTGATCATGCATTGGGACAAGGCAGGGAAACCCTTCTTGATCAATCTCGGAGGGGCGGCGGTGATGGCCCTAGGTGTGGTCACGGGTGGGGTGGGCACCTGAGGCCCCTCGATTTGCCCTTTCCGGATTGTGGAATTCCGTTGCGACAAGCTTTTGGCCCGCGCTTCTTATGGAAGTGCGGGCGTTTTTTGTTTGGTATAGTTTCCTCGGGTATAGGCTCATTTGAAGGCTGTGAATCTCTCATCGGAATCGTCCGCAAATCCTGGTTGCGCCGGTGGGTCCGGATCGTTCCTTTAATGCATGCGAATATATCTATTCACGGCAGGCTTGATGCTATTTGGCCACTTTCAGCCTTCCGCATGCGCTCAAGAAAACCATCCCAGCGATCAGAAAGCAGTGCAAGCCTGGCAGGACTGGTTCAAGAAGTTGGGCCAGGGTCCGATTTACCAGGTCGATATTCTTTTTCGTTACCAAGAAGATGGCCGGCTTTATGTGCTGCAAACTTTTCTCAGCCCGGCGCAACCACGGTCCTATCCCAAGGGGCTTTCCGGCTTGGGCCTGGATGATAAGGGCCGGGTGCTAGCGCCGCCCACTCCGGGGCAAGACCGCCGGAGGATGGCACGGACGGATGACAAGATTGGCAAGGGGACCGGCAAACCGGAAAAGCCGTTGCCGCCTTTGGCCGAAACCACTCGTTATCTGGGTGTCCGGATTGAAAATAAATTAATCGCTATCCAAATCAGCGATTTGGTGTCCTTGCAGCCCTTGCTGGCGAAACCGGGGCAGGTTCAAGTCGAATTTTTTCGGGGAGCCATTGTCCGGATCGAGTGGCTTGTCCCCGGTAAAGCCGAAAAAGTTCAACCGCTCCGCCAGGACCCGGACGACTACCACACCAGGTTTGCCGCCCTGCATCGGGAATTGCTCACCACCCACCGGGCTCTACTTTCCGCTTCAGATAATAATCTGATGGAGGCGGTCTGGGTCCTCAAGGAGCCGTTTCTTCTGAAAGCCCTTCGGACCAGGTTGAATGACTTGGCGAATCAACCTCCAGAAATGCTGGAGAAGTCGGGTTTCCCCAATCACCTGTTCTATACCTTGGCGAAGGTGGGCGGGCCCGAGGATTTTCTGATCTTCGAGGGCTGGACCCAACGTCATCCCCGGTGGGCAGCTCATCTCACCTGGCCGGTGTTGACCATGGTGGAACGGCTCGGGAGCAAAAAGGCGATGCCCGTCGTGGGGGACCTCTTGCGAAATCCGCAACTCGTGGATCAGAGTTCCAGCGTCCAGTTGCTCCGCAAGCTCGATCCCTCCGTTCCTGAGCCCACGGCCGGCGACCTTTTTCTCAGCGAGATGACCCGAACTTTCAAACTCAAGCAGGCCGATTTCGAGTTGAAGTTTGCCCAAACGCGCTTGCTGGAATTGGCCAAAAACCACTCCTTCACCGCCAAGGAGCTGGAGGTATGGAAGCAAGCGGAGCATTTTTCCTCCTGGTCCGGCGAATGGATCATGATGACCCAGGCCGACCGCAAGCAAGGAGTGCAGAAGGCACTGGCCTGGCTGAAAAAATATCCGAAACCATCCCGGTAAGAGAAAAGTCTGGTAGAATAATTTTCAACCAGCCCGCAGCGCCAGCAAGGGATCGTTCCTTGCTGGCGCTGCGGGCTAGTTGGAAATAAGAATTCGAGGAGAACGTGATGCGGGAATTGCTCAGGCGTTGGCAGTTGGCGGCTTTGATGGGGTTGTTGGTCCTGTGGGGCGCGCAGGCGGCGGCGGATAACGATGCCGTCGAAGCCCGCATGCGCAAGGACATCACTTTTTTGGCTTCCGACCAGTGCGAAGGCCGCGGGCCGGGCACCAAGGGGATTGACCTGGCCGCGGAGCATATCGCCGCCGCGTTCGCCAAGGCCGGCCTCAAGCCGGGTGGAAAAGAAGGGAGTTATTATCAACCTTTCACCTTCGGCAAACCCGTGCTTACTTGGCCCAATTCGGTTCAGCTTCGTGGCCCATTGGGCCAAGAAATCGAGCTTCGCCTAGGTGTGGATTTCGAGGTCCTAGGTTTTTCCGGCAGCGGCACGGTTTCTGCTCCATTGGTTTTTGTAGGTCATGGAGTTAGCGCGCCTCGCGTGAATTACGATGATTTCAAGATGCTCGACGTCGCCGGCAAAGTAGTGATCCTGATTCGGCGAACTCCGCGGGCGAAAAATGAATTTGTCCCATTCGACAGTGACAAGAAAGATGACCATGCTGGACTGTTGAAAAAACAGGCTCTTGCCGAATCGAACCGGGCTGCCGCGGTGCTGCTCGTTAATGATTCAACGGAATTGGCCCAGGGAGACAAGCTTATGCCTTTCGGTTACATCCCAGAATCGGGCACAATCCCCGCTCTGCAGTTGCGCCGGTCGATCCTAGATCCGCTCTTTGAATCGAGCTTAGGCATGGACCTACGGAAGATCGAGCAAGCCATCGATCGCGACCTTAAGCCCCGTGCCGCCAGCCTGCGAGGCTGGACTGCCAAGGTCCAGACCACCGTGTTGCGTAAACCTTCCCTCAAGAATGTGATTGGCGTTCTGGAAGGCGCCGCCCCCCTGGCAAAGGAAACCCTGGTAATCGGGGCCCATTATGATCACCTGGGTTACGGCAGTCGCAGCAGCCGGTCCAAGACTCCCAACGTCAAGGAAATTCATCACGGGGCGGATGATAACGCTTCCGGCACCACCTCGGTCATTGAGCTGGCGCGGCGCTTCGGCGCCATTCCCAACCGCCAAGGGCGCCGCCTGGTCTTCATGACGTTCAGTGGCGAAGAAATGGGTTTGTTGGGCTCACAGCATTATTGCAACAAGGAACCGCTTTTTCCTCTGGCCGATACGGTGGCCATGGTCAACCTCGACATGGTCGGCCGCCTTCGCCCCGATCCCAAGACCGAAAAAGACAAGCTGATTGTCGAAGGGACCGGCACGGCCAAGACCTTCAGCAAGCTGATTGACGAGCTCAACAGCGGGGCAGGTTTTCAGCTTATCAAGAATCCGGGAGGCACCGGGCCAAGCGATCACGACTCCTTTTATCGCCAAAAGATCCCGGTGTTCTTTTTCTTTACCGGAACGCACCCGGACTACCATCGACCCAGCGATACTTCGGACAAAATCAATGTCCCCGGCATGCGCCGCGTTGCCGATCTGGCGGAAAAGGTGATCGCCAACCTATCCACGGTCAAGGAACGGCCGGAATACGTTGCAGTCAAAAGCAAGTTTAAACCCGGGCCGCCCGGAAAAATACCACGGATCGGAATCATGCCTGGTTACCAGTCGAACAAAGAAGGCGTGCTCGTGGACGATGTGCCCGAAGGAGGCCCGGCCGCCAAGGCTGGCGTGAAAACCGGTGACCTGATCATCGAGGTGGCCGGCAAATCCGTGGCCAACCTCAATACCTACATGGTCCTCATGCGCCAGCAGCAGCGCGGCCAACCCCTGGAGATCGGCATCCTCCGCAATGGCAAGAAAATGACACTGAAGGTGATACCGCAATGACCCGATGGGGCTGGCTTGCGTTTAGCGTTCGGAGAGGATTTCCCGAACGCTAAATGCAAGCCCTTATTAGCCGAAGATCCGCCGCAACAGGCCGCTGCTTTTTTTCTTGGGTGGCGGGGTATGGGCGGCAGTGGAAGCCGGGCCTGCCCCGGGCGCTTGCTCATTCGGCTTGCGCAGGGCCTGCAGGCGCTCGCGCACACCGCCGTCGCGGGCAGCCAACTCGATGGCTCGATTCAGGTCGGCTTGCAGGCGCTGAAGCTCCGATCGCTGGCGGGCGAGCTCGGCCCGGTCCTTGGACATGGCCATTTCCATTTGCCGCATTTGCACCATCAGGGCTTCTTCGTCTTCGGCGAGCCGCCGCCTGTCCTCCTCCAGCTGTTGCTTTGCCGACGACAGGTCTTCTGGCTCCGCAGCCTGCGGCTGGGGGCCGTCCTGTTCTTGCAATTGCTGAATTTTCAGGTGCAGGCTGCGAATGACCTCGGTTTTCTCTTCCAAGAGGTTTTCGTATTCACGCTGGCGCTCGCCCCAGGCCTGATCGACCTCTTCGAGCTTGGCGCGGAACTCGGCATTATCCGCCCGCAAGCTGGCCACTTCCGCGGCATCGGTAACTTGGCGTTTCGGGGCCAATTCCAGCAATTCCGCCTGAGCCGCCGCCAACCGTTGCAGCTCCTCACGCAACAGATCATCCTCGTCTACAAGATGGTGGCTTCCGGGCAGGGTATCTCGGTGGCTGGCGACGTTCGACATCTTCTCAGTCTCCGGGAAATTATGGCTGCTCCTCATCCGTGATAGGCGTCCTGGCAATTCCTTTCCCATGGGTGGGATGGACTTCATTTCCAGTATAGCTTGCAAAAACCGGGCAGGTGTTCCGCGCGGAACAAAAAGGCGAAGAAACAATCGATATGTGAAAGATTGCTGGCCGCTTACACTGCCTCAGGGGCGCGATGCAATCGATCAGGACGAATCTGGCAGGGTTCCTCGAATGAGCGCGGCACGTGTGCAGGGCCGGCCGGGTGTGTGTAAAACTCGCAAGCGCAAGGCAAGTCATTATCATGCCGGTTCTGCTGCAGGGGGGGTGTTGGTGTGTGCGCGTGTGTAAAACTCGCAAGCGCAAGGCAAGTCATTTTCATGCCGGCTCATTGCAGCTGAGCCAAGGCCAGTTGCCACAGAAGTCATCCAAATTTTGGCAAAATGGTCATTTTGATCGCCCTAACCACTTAAAAAATAACCCCTTATAGTCAAAAAAGCCTTTCGCAAAACCGTTGCGAAAGGCTTTGTTTTCCTACATTTTGCGAAAAGGTAGCAAACGGTCATTTTGACCGTTTGCTCTCATACTCCTTCGGGTGGTCGATGGCAAAGGCATCAACCGGGCTTTGTGCGCGAGGTGAAAAGCCGATTGGCTGCCCAGCTTCGAGCCGCGCTTCATCCTGTCTTTTTCATGCATTTCCCATCCGCCAGGACCTCGGCGAGGATGGCCAGGGCGGTATTGATTTGTTCGGCGGAAATGCACAAAGGGGGACAGAAGCGGAGGGCGCTTTCGCCGCAGCCAAGCAGGAGCAGGCCGCGACGGAAGGCGGCTTGCACCAGGTCGTCGCGCAGGCTGGGGGCCGGCTTGCCGTCCTGATGAATATCCATGGCCACCATCAGGCCCAGGCCGCGCACCTCCCCGCACCAAGGAAAACGCCGCAATTGCAGCAATCCCTGACGCAGTTGCTCGCCGCGCTCCGCCGCATTGGCGATGTATTCACGCTCCAGTAAATCCAGGGTTGCCAGGGACGCCCGGCAACTGACCGGGTTGCCCCCGAAGGTGCTGGCATGGCTGCCCGGCGGCCAATCCATCACATCCTTCCCCGCTACGATCGCGCCCAGGGGCATGCCGCTGGCAATTCCCTTGGCCAGGCAGATGATGTCCGGTTCCACATCCCAGTGCTCGCCGGCGAAGAGCTTGCCGGTGCGGCCCATGACGGTCTGCCCCTCGTCGGCCGCCAGGAGAATGCCGTGGCGGTCGCACAGATCGCGGAGGCCGGGCAAGAAGCCGGGCGGCGCGACGTGGTAGCCCCCTTCCCCCTGGATCGGCTCAACGAAGATGGCCGCCACTTCGTCCGGCGGCGCGATCCGCTTGAATACGGTCTCCTCGATTTGCTGAACACAGGGACACGCTGTTTCTTTGCAAGCGGTGCAACCACGCGGGAAGGGCACGTGATGAATGTCCGGCACCAGGGGGGAAAAACCACGGCGATGCACCAGCTTCGATCCGGACAGGGACATGGCCCCATAGGTCCTGCCATGGAAGGCGCCCAGGAAAGCCAGGGCGCGCGAGCGGCCGGTGTGCCAGCGCGCCAGCTTCAAAGCCGCCTCCAGCGCCTCGGCGCCGCTGTTGGTGAAAAACACCCGTTTGGAGGACGGTCCCGGCGCCAACGTGGCCAGCCTCTGCGCCAGATCGATCTGCGGCTGGTAATAAAAATCCGTGCCGGACATGTGGATGAGTTTGGCGGCCTGGTCCTGAATGGCATCGACANNNGGATGACAATGACCGGCGGCGGTAACGGCAATGCCCGCGGTGAAATCAAGAAACAGGTTGCCGTCCACATCCTCGATCACGGCTCCGCTGCCGCGGGCGCAGACCAGGGGATAAATCCGCGTATAGGATGGCGACATGAACTGCTGGTCGCGCTCCAGCAGGGCCTGGGCGCGCGGTCCGGGCAGGTCCGTCTTGATTGTCGGCACCACGCATTTGTCAAATTGCCACATCCTGTCAATCCTCCAATTTCTGAGCCCGAAGCGCAAGCAAGGGTTTGGCTTGCAAAATCCCTTGCTTGCGCTGCGGGCTCCTACGACATTTCCGTCGTCAATCCCTGTGCCATCTTGACTTCCTCGGCGTGGTTGACGGTCCAGGCAGTCTTGTGGGTGACGGCCTCGATCAGTCCGGCGGCCGAGGGATGTCCGTTGCCGCTCTTCTTGACCCCGCCGAACGGCAGGTGAACCTCGGCGCCAATGCAAGGAAGGTTCACATAACCCATGCCATACTCACATTCCTCCCGGAACAGGCGCATGGTCCGGAAGTTCTCCGTGATGACCGCCAGCGACAGGCCATAGTCGGTATCGTTGTAGATGGCCGCCGCCTCGTCATTGTTCTTAAAGGGAATCAGGGCCAGGTGCGGGCCAAAGACCTCCTCGCGGATCGAGCGGATTCCCGGTCGATGCTGCATGCGGTAGATAAACGGCGCCAGGTAACAGCCGCGGGAATGTTCGCTATCGTTCAGGGGACCACCGTCGAGAAGCACTTGGCCCCCTTCTTTGCGGGCGAGCTGGTTGTAGGAAAGGACCTTGTCCAGCGCGGCCTTGTGAATGACCGGGCCGGTGAAATTATCCTTGTCGAGCGGGTTACCGATGCGCAATCGCCGTGCGGTGGCCGCCAGTTTGTCGGCAAAGCGCTCGAAGATTTTCTCCGCAACAAGGATGCGGCCAGCGGACACGCACCGCTGCCCGCTTGTCTTAAAGGCGCTGATGATGGAGCAAGTTACCGCCAAGTCGAGCCGGGCATCCTCGCACACAATGACCGCGCTCTTGCTGCCCATTTCGCTGGCCACGATCCGGTCGCGCTGCTGGGCCGACAGCTCCTGGATGCGCCGGCCAACCTCGTAGCTTCCCGTGAACAAAACGATATTGACATCGGGGTTGCGGACCAGGGCCTCTCCGGTCTCGCCGTCGCCGTGGACCAGGTTGATAGTCCCCGGCGGAAAACCCGCCTCCTCGAACAGCTCGACCAGGCGCTGGCCGATGGCAGGGGTGTCCTCCGACGGTTTGAAAACCGCCGTGTTGCCTTCCAGCAGACTCGGGCCCAGCATCCACAGAGGGACGGCGAAGGGGAAATTCCAAGGGGTGATGACCGCGGCCACGCCCCACGGCTTGCGACGCATGTAGGCGTCCTTGTCCGGAATTTCGGAGGCCAAGACGTCGCCGATCGGCTGCCGGCCCGTGCCGAACACGTACTGAATCATGTGCAGGCCTTCGACCACCTCGGCCCGGCACTCGCTGAGCACCTTACCGCATTCGCGGGCCATGAGCTGGGCCAGAGCATCGGTTTCACGCTTGACGAGCTGGGCGAGGTTGTCGAAAAGCTCGGCGCGCTGAATGCGGCTGGTGCGTCTCCAACTGGGATAGGCGGCGCGGGCGGCGGCCACCGCCTTGTCGGCCTCTTCCCCTTGGCCTTTGGGAAAGATACCGACAATTTCATCGGTCCAGGCCGGGCTGCGACTTTCAAAACGCCGTTCCGTGGGGCCCAGCCAGCGGCCGGCAATAAAATGCCGTCCGGGGATCGTTGAGGCGGTTGCCGTGCTCATGGTGGCTCTCCTTGGCGATTATTCGGTTGAGGGACGAGACAGCGGAGGTGCAGCATCGAAGGTTCCTGATTGAATTATAGACCAGGGTCCAATTCGGAACA
>WNFJ01069665.1_pt1 | contig 10056 bp, 7 predicted proteins | sample 5400461 | NCBI WGS metagenome assembly WNFJ01 (sample SAMN13153349, study PRJNA577476) | soil metagenome | isolation source: 115 cm saprolite on Douglas fir-dominated hillslope | place: USA:California | collected 2013-09-17
GATCAGAACGAAGCGCACACGCTCGCCAAGTTTCAGATGGATTGGCTCAGCCTGCGAAAACTTATACGCGTCGAAACCCCAGATGAACCGCACCATATTGCCGGTGAGGTGAAGAATGATTTCGCGAGTCGGCGGTCGGCCGTCCACGCCTTTGTAGAGCGCGTGGAGGTCGGCATACGTCAGCACGCGACGACCATTTCCATTCAGGCCATCTCCCGGATCGTGCAGCCTTGGCGAAGTGCCCATTGGAACACTGGCCACTTCAGGGCCAAGGTGCAAAGGCACCTCTCCTTCCCTCGTTTGGTCTGGGCGAGACATCATCTGCGACGGCGGTGACATTAGCTGCGTCGTGCGTAGCCCAGGCTGCGGAAACGGGGTTTTGCCCGCCAGCGGGTCGAGGGCGCCATCTCTCATCCCGCTCATGTCCATGTCCTTCATTTCGGGCATGCTGTTTTGGCTGCTGTTTTGGCTCGTCCCGTTCATTTGCATGTCCTTCATTCCCGGCATTTGATCTGACGACATGCCGCTCATCTTCATCCCCTTCATTTGAGCCATGCGGCCCATCCCCATATCTGCCATCGTGCGGAGGGGAAATGGATCCATGGGCGGGATCGCCGCCGTCATGCCCATCCGCGGAGCCAGGGTACCCCGTGCATAACTGCCGCGAGATTCCGGCTGCGCAAAGATGGTGTACGCCTGGTCTTCCTGCGGTTGAACAATGACGTCGTAGGTCTCGGCGACGCCCAGTCTCATTTCGTCCACCGTCACCGGCTGTACACAATTTCCGTCCGCCTGCACAACGGTCATAGGTAGACCGGGGATGCGCACGTCAAACAAAGTCATGGCCGACGCGTTGATGAAACGAAGTCGAACACGCTCACCCGGCTTGAATAATGCGGTCCAGTTCGCGTCAGGGGGATTACCGTTCATCAAATAAGTGTAGGTAGCGCTGGTTACGTCGGCGATGTCAGTGGGGCTCATGTCCATGCGCCCCAAGATCAGTCGATTCCGTACCGTGGAGCGCAGGCCTTTGCTTTTTACGTCTTCGATAAATGTGCCGGCCGTGCGCCTGTGAAAGTTGTAATAATCGCTTTGTTTCTTGAGGTTGCTGTAGAGGGTCTCGGGTTTTGTATCCGTCCAGTCGCTCAGCAGCACTATGTAGTCGCGATCATATGCAATGGGATCTTTGTCCCGCGGCTCAATCACGAGAGCGCCCCACAACCCTAGTTGTTCCTGGAAGTGGCTGTGACTGTGATACCAATACGTCCCGTTTTGCAGCACCGGAAACCGGTAAACAAATGTTTTGCCTGGTGCGATTCCTGCAAAACTCAAACCGGGCACGCCATCCATCTCCGCCGGAATACGCATACCGTGCCAGTGAATCGAAGTCGGCGTTGGCAAACGATTGGTGACCGCGATGGTCACCGTATCTCCTTCCCGCCATCTTAGGATCGGTCCCGGCACGGAACCATTCACGGCCGTGGCTACAGAACGACGCCCACTGAACTTCACGGGTAAGGAATCGATCGTCAACTCGAAGTCTTTACCCGTAAGCGTCGCGGGTGTCTGCTGCTGGCCAGTCTCGGCGAAGACCCAGCCTGCGCGCCAATCGAGGGCTGCGACCGCTCCACCTGCAGCTAATCCCTGAACGAAACGGCGGCGGCTGACAGGTAACATGTAACGACCTTTTCCCTCGTAGTCTTCGTGCATGGCCTTCTCACGATTATTTTCTCGCTCGAACTGAATATCGATATGTAGACTTCCGGATCCTCATGCTGCGCGCCGCTTGCCAAAGTTAGGTATGAGCCGACGCCGGCGAAGTACTTGAATACATTGTCCTTTGGGATCGTTCTGTAGTTCCGTCGGCTAGAGCCCGGCCAAAGTGTCAGTTAATGGACATCGCACTCAAACTATTGGACTAACTCTGCCCGTCCTTCACACACAGACGCTCTCATCTTCGCCAACTTGATCAGCGAAGGCTTCGAATCGGGTACCCGGCGCAGCGCGCGGCCCGACTCAACCTTGTCGATGCGCTGCGATTTGAATAGCAATAAACCGGAGTGCTTCACCAGTTCGTCCTGGACCTGGCTTATGGGTGTCTAAAACGAACGCCAATTTGCACAGCCATCAGAGTGAAATGGCGGGAGTGACGGGACTCGAACGCCCCCCTGCGTGACAGGCAGGCGTCCCAACTGAACTACGCCCTCCTAAACTGACTAAAAAGGACTTCCCGCTCCTTCCACAGCCTTGCAGTGTCTTGCACTGCCTTGCAGGTCCTTCGACATGACAGAGTGGCAGTTTGCCGGAACTTAGTGATACTTAACGGCGCTGACAGCCCGTCATTGGTATTCTAAGGAATCCTTTGCCACGACTTATTGGACCCTGATCGGACCCGGATTCAGCCTCTCAACGAAGAGAATTGCGAAGCTAGCGCACTGCCATCTTCTGTGCCATGTATACGGAACCAGTCATTCATTTCCGTCGCGACTAGCTAATGGAAACCGTCACGAGCATCATCGCTTGCGGTCGTGACCGTCACTGTAATTACCCTGGATGGCGAAAACCGGGACGGCCAGAACGTAAACTGCCGAATCACGCCCGTCGATCCCGAATCTTCCCTCTGCCGATCGTACTTACTCAACTGTTGAAAATCTTGACAGCCACAAAGCTGGACATTATGCTCCCGAAACGCGTTGCAGATGTCCCTGCTGGCGCGCGCGATACGCTCGAAACGCCACGGTCCGAAAACCGATGCCCTTGCGAGGTGAACATGTTGCCAGTTAAGTTGCTCCCCCAATTCATCCGTCTTCGGAACCTCCGGGAAGTGCCCAAGTGTTTCTGTTACGCACTCCCGCTGCTAGCGACCATAGTCCCTTGCTCTCTGGCGCAATCGGTGCCGCCGCCTCCTCTGGGTATGCAGGCAGATGCCGCTTTCGCCGATAGTTTCAGGTCGAACCATGTCACAAACGTTTTCGCCACAACGCAAAAGACCAGTTGTTACACGCCGGAAGTGCCTTACGCTGGCAATTTGGGCCCCACGAACGGTTACACGGGCGAGACCGCCTGCAACGGCAGGGCGAATACAGGCGAAAATCAGGGACCTTACCCCACGCAAAACGTCGTGAACCAACCGCAGTTAGTAAACAACCATAGCGAGTCGGATCTTCGCGTGGACCCCACCGACCCAAATCACTTGATCGGGCAGACCAAATGGTTCGTGAGCGCCGAGGGCTACAACGAGGGCTACAACCATTTGCAGGGATTCTACGAATCATTCGACGGCGGCAAGACCTGGTCGGTGCAGGGGCATGTTCCCGGCTACGAAGGGTTCACCGACAACACCGACCCCGTTGGGGCATTTGATGGATTCGGTAATTACCATGCCCTCTTGCTGCCCTACCAGTTTTCCTATGACAAATTCGGCTTTCAGGTGTTTGCGAACGGCTCTTCTTTGCCTAATCCCGCGCTCCCCGGCGAAGCCATCTCCTCGGCTGTTCGGCCGCATGGCGCGATTTCCGCCATAGACTGGAATTTCACTCACAACGGGAGCCTGGACTACTTGATGACCGCTCCCAATGCTCATTCCAACGACCCTGACAAGCAGTGGATCACCGTTGATCTCAATCCTGCAAGCCCGCACTACAACCGCATTTACGCGATGTGGACATTGTTCGTTTTCAATCCCAGCAACGTGTTTGTTTCCTTCTCCGACGCAAACGCCGATGGCAGCCACACCGACTGGTCAACACCCACGGTCCTTCCGACTATCAACGGCCATCCCTGGGATAGTTACATGCTCCCGCACGTCACGCCAGACGGAACGGTGTACACCACAGAAACAAATAATCCGGCGCAGCAAGGATTCCAGTTTGCCGATCTATACGTGATTTCCTCGCGCGATGGGGGCTTGACTTGGCAGACGCCTCTGCTCGTACACCACGACATCTTTGTTCCGACATATCAGAACACCACTTTCCGCGAAGGAATCGTCAACACCTTTGCTGTAGGACATCACCTTATCAACGGCCGCTATCCGCTCTACGTGAGTTGGGAGGATGGGTCTTCAGGCGTTTCAAACTTGTACCTGACCACCTCTCTCGATGGGGGCGTCACTTGGCCCACTCCGATCGTTGTGAACGACAATACCAATCCCGTAGACGAGCTCCAGCCCAACCTGAACGTCGCTGATAATGGGGTCACTGACACGGTCAGCGTCGCGTTTTATGATCGCCGCCTACCCTGTCCGGCAGCGGGAACCGCGGAAGCCTTCTCCGCCGGGATTGCTCTCGATCCCGGCACCAGCGCTTCTCCAGGCACCCCTTATGGTCGCTCCAATTTCTGCGTCAATACTGCGATCCAGTTCTACAACGCAACGCTGCAACCCATTGGCCGCAACATCCGCTTGTCGGCGCACACCTGGGACCCGCAACTCAATGCGCCGCACCCGCATTGCATCTGCAGCAGCGAAACTTTCATCGGGGATTATTTCGGAAATACCTCTGGCGGCTCCAACGAATACACAACCTCAGTGAGCACCTTTGACGACGGCTCCAACCCGAACCACTATCAACAACAGGTGGTTGCCAGCGTGCCGATTCCCAAACCGTAGCGGAGAGCCTTCGCGGAGCCCGAGAGGCCGGGACTTGCGAGTTTTCCGGGCCAAGGGCCAGATGATGATTAGAAGGAGGGAATTTTCGTGATCAACCGGAATTCTGTGCGCACCATAATTCACGCAATGTGTTTGACTGTAATGGGAATGCTGCCAGTTTCAGCTTTGGCCGACAATCCCATGGTCATTCACGAAGTAAAACACGATCGCTCGCAGCCGCTGCGGGATCTCGCGGCATCGGCTCAGTCAGTTCCATCAGGCGCGCAGCAAACGCCTTTTCCGCAGAGAACTGGACCGGCGATCACCAGTTCTGAGCCGGACCCCGTAGCTCGAGTTGCTTCGGGTGCACCTGTAAGTGTCCAGGTGGGACTCAACTTTGACGGTCTGAGCGCCGCTGACACGGTCGCTAGCGGAGGTCCCTTCGTGCCTCCGGACACTAACGGGGCGGTGGGAGCGACGCAATTTGTGGAATGGGTCAACGTGACCTTTGAAGTGTTCGATAAGACCACGGGCGCAACGGTGATAGGCCCCACGCCCGGGAACGCGTTCTGGAAGGGCTTTGGCGGAACTTGCGAGACGCACAACGACGGCGACATCATCATTCAGTACGACAAAGCAGCCGGGCGTTGGGTAGCAGCGCAACCCGTCTTTTCTCCTCCATTTTTTTACTGCGTGGCCGTCTCGACCACATCGGACGCGACGGGCAGCTACAATCGCTATGCCTTCTCGCTTTCCGCGGGCGCCTTCCCGGATTATCCCAAGGTGGGCGTCTGGCCAGACGGCTACTATGTTACTTTCAACATCTTTTCGCCCAGCTTTGCGGGAGCGCTGGCCTGCGCGTATGACCGGACAAATATGCTGGCGGGAAATTCCGCCACGTCCATTTGCTTCCAGGAGCCCAAGAGCGTGGGCAGCCTGTTGCCCTCCGATCTAGACAGTAAGACACCGCCTCCGCCCGGCGAACCCAATTTCCTTGTGGACCTCGCTGATTCCACCCACCTGAATCTCTTCCAGTTCCACGTCGATTTCGCCACCCCTACTAACTCAAGTTTTTCCGGACCAACTTTAATTGGCGTGGCTCCCTTCAGCGAGCTATGCGCAAAGGCAACGGATCGCGCCTGCATCCCGGAGCCTTCTCCCGGCGAAAAAGTCGACTCCCTCGGTGACCGGCTGATGTACCGGTTGGCGTACCGCAACTTTGGCGATCATGAATCTCTCGTGGCGACCCACAGCATCGAAGGAGGCGCATTGTCGGGAGTGCGCTGGTATGAAATTCGGAACCCAGGTTCGTCGCCGCTTCTGTTCCAGCAGGGGACCGTCGTGGATCCCAGCCTTGATTACTGGATGGGCAGCATTGCCATGGACGAAGCGGGCGATATCGCTCTCGGGTTCAGCGTGTCGAACGACTCGGTCGATCCAAGTGTCGCCGTTGTGGGCCGGACTCCCAACGATCCCTTAGGAAAAATGGAAGCGCCGCTCTTTCTGGTAAACGGGACTGGTGTGCAGGTAAACAGTTTCAAACGCTGGGGCGATTACAGCAGCATGTCCGTGGATCCCCAAGACGGCTGCACATTTTGGTACTCGCAGGAGTATTACAAGGCGACCGGGGGCTTTAACTGGAGCACCCGAATCGCTGCGTTTAAGTTCAACTCGTGCAAGTGAGAGTTGAGGTCGGTCATGACAGGGAGACTGGAGAAAAGCGACACGTAGAGGACACTTTTCTCCGCTTCGCAGCAATGCAGCTAACGAACTTCGAAGTGGAAGATGTCCACAACCACATTAGTTCGGCGATTTAGCAGAACAATGTGTCCCCCAATCAGCACGTGCGCGCAATCAGGGGGCGGTGGAGGTAGCCGCCGCTCAAGATCTTCCGGACACGGTTGGAGCCGTTTCTGAAGCCCTGGCGGGAGCGTGCCGCGCCGTGCAAGCTGTTTTTCCAAACCAGGGGGCAGCCGGTCTCTCTTGGCAAGCCCCGGCGGAAGGTTATTCTGGTGGTCGTCGTACCATCCGCGCATAACCTCACGGTCTTGATCCCTATAGAACTGTTCGCCTTGGTCGTCATCATCTCCATGTTTACCGTGTCCCTTTCCGTGCCCGTTTCCGTGACCTTGGGCTAGCGCGAAATTGCCGGTGAGCAGGAGGATTCCCAGCGCGCACGCGAACATCCATTTTTTCGATTTCATTCTCTACTCCAATCTGAAGGGGGTACAAACTAGCGTAGCTGGAAACTCGCGGCACCACAATTTGTTAACCGCAAGACTGTGTCCTGTTATCGACTCTAGGAAGGCCGATTGGGGATAGCTTTGCCAATTCTCACCACGGCTTCGCTTCGATCACCTCGCTCCATGCAGTTTTCTCTTAGGACAAGACCATCACCGAGCCGGTTGTCGTCTCACCCTGACGGCGCAAGAATCAATCAGATGCCCCGGAGCCATGCCATGAGAAGAGTCACGGTTTTTGTCATCGCCATGTTCCTGGCTTGTCCCACTTTCGCGGCGAATGAAAGCAGGGAACAGAAGCGCCTCGCAGCATGTGGCCAAGTGTTCAAGGAAATTTTGGACATCCCAGACGGAATTCCGAAGGACCTACTCAACAAGGCCGAGTGCGTTATCGTGATTCCGACTGTCCTGAAGTTTGCGATCGGCATTGGAGGAGACTTCGGGCGCGGTGCGATCACCTGCCGAACCGGCCAACATTTCGCCGGGCATTGGAGTGCTCCCGCACTATTCGCCCTTGAAGGGGCGAACATCGGTTTGCAGCTGGGCGGTCAGGCCACGGACTTTGTCCTCTTGGTCATGAATCCCAAAGGCGCGAACTCAATCTTGAGCAGCAAAGTGAAGCTTGGCGCCGACGCCTCTGCAGCGGCCGGGCCCAAGGGACGTGCAGCGGCGGCGGATACCGACATCGTGATGAGGGCAGAAGTCCTCAGCTATTCTCGCTCACGGGGGTTGTTCGCCGGCATTTCGCTCGAGGGCTCGACGCTTCGGTCTGAAGGCAGTGCGAACAAAAAGCTCTATGGCCGAAGCCTCAGTGCCAAGGAGATTGTCCGCGAAGGCAAGGTGGGCGTCCCGACTTCTGGTCGCGAATTAATCTCTCTGTTGGATAAGAAGTCTCCGAAGAATGAGTCCGATCCCGTATCGCTGAAGGAATAGCCCGCCGCGCACGATGGCCCGATATGGCATCAGAATCAGATTCTCGCCGCCGTGAGCACTCGACCTTCGTTCGGAAAGGTCACAGTTCATTTAAGTCATAGGGGCATTCCACAGACGTTCATAAGCACTGCGGCAAGCAAGGCACCAATCCTTGACTATCCGGCTCACTCTTCTCATACTCTCCCCTAAGACCGATGAAGTCCCCGCCCTCGGGATCTCCTCTCTTAATAACTGAGACCGTGGAGGTGTGAGGATGGGATTCCGCGCTCGTTCCAATCGCCAACTTCCTTCTTCCTATCTGCCCTTAGCCGTTCTTGCCGCCCTTGTTGCAGTGGCCCTAACCCTGGTGACGTGCGGCAAGACAACCATCACGGGCCAGTTTAACAACGGGATGGCCACGGTCAACGTGAGCATCAGTGACCCTCCGAGTTGCTTGCCACCGGCTGGCAATTTCAAGAGCGTGTTCATCACCGTCCGCTCGGTGCAGGCGCACATCAGCGCTACCGCGGACGATAATTCTTCCGGTTGGGTAGAACTCGTTCCGGAGTTGAACACCCGGCCTGTTCAGGTCGACCTGCTAAACCTTCCGGCCAACGGGACCTGCTTGCTCAAGCAGCTCGGTTCCAATACAAGCCTTCCCGCTGGCGACTACCAACAGATTCGCCTCCTCCTAGTTGCTGATAATTCTGGCTCCAGCGCAGTCCTCTCCTCGAATGCCTGCGCCACTCTCGGCCAGGTTTTTAATTGCGTTGAGGACATCAACAAGAATTTTTCGGAGCTTCAGCTCTCGAGCCAGTCCAATACGGGCCTGAAGATTCCTCCGGGGCAAGTCGTCGGCGGACCCATCCACGTGGGCGAAGGCCAGAGCGTAGACATCAACGTTGATTTCAATGCCTGCGCCTCGATCATCCAGGAAGGCAATGGCAGTTTCCGGCTCAAGCCTACTCTGACCGCAGGTGTGGTCAGCACAAACACAACGGGAATCAAAGGCCAAGTTGTGGACAGCGCGACCTCGCAACCCATCGTCGGCGCTACGGTTGCCCTCGAAAATTCAGACAAGTCCGGCACGGATCGCGTCTTCATGGAGGCCGTAACCGACTCCGGAGGGCATTTCAGCTTTTGCCCATTGCCGATGGGCGCCGTCTTTGATGTCGTCGTTGACGCGGTCAGCGCTTCTGGGACCGCGTATAACGCAACCGTCGTGGTCAATGTTCCCGGAGGAACAGATGTGGGCGCTCTTCCTCTTGTGGCTGAGACAGGAACCGCGAAAGGGCCGGCCAAAATTCAAGGCATTGTTACTGCGTTGAACGGAACCGTGGGAGCGGACATTGACGTGAGTATAAGCGCTCTGCAATCCGTTCCACTTTCGGGCAGCGCGACTCGCGTCGTCACCATTCCGCTTCTGCAGGGTTCAACGTCAAACATCGCCGTCGAATCAGCGATGCCTTGCCCGGCAGCAGGCAGCCCGGGAGCCTTCTGTGCCCAATACACGATGGTTGTACCGGCCAGCAACCCCGATGTTGGCAGTTTCTCGGCGGGCAAGATCACTTTTTCAGCGCCAGCCAGTGGCGACGTGCTCTACACCGTCAAAGCGGACGCCTCGAAACCCATGTCCGGGGGCGTGACTATTTGCTCGCCGTCTTCACTGACCACGAATCTAGACACAAGCGGCGTGCCTCTGAAAGTAACTGCTAGTGCGACCGCCGCCGCCAAAGAGATTGATTTCGCTGGCTGCTCTTAAGCGATTCGGCGGATCCCCGGTCACCAGAAGCTGTTGCGTACGGGTGTCGGAACGACTCTTCTGACTTCAAGGAACGGAAAGGGGAACCATCAGGAATTCTGGCGGTTCCCCGTAGTCTGCCTTTGTGGAAAGTAACTGAAGCTGCTCGAATGGTTCCTAATGGCGACCCTTGTGCTTGCCCTCTCTCAGATCTCATATAATTGTCGTCATTTGAAATTACGTTGTGACAGTCTTATTGTTGCGACTGCGTATTGAAAGATTCTCGCATTCGTTGTCGATCGAATCGTCCTCCTGACTTCCGTTTGCTTGGTATCAGTGCTCAGCGAAATAGGTTCCGGTTACATAACCCAAAGTTGCTCCTATGAGGATGTCCGAGGGGTAGTGCTTTTTCGCCGGATAACGAGAGAGACTGACTCCCGTTGCAAGCGCATAAGCTCCCCACTTGACCCATTTAGTTTTGGGATAGCGGTGAGCGACCACCGCCGCAAACGCGAAACTTGTGGCTGAATGCCCGGACGGAAAAGACCTTCCGCCGCCCCAGAACTTTCCCGTGC
>WNFJ01335190.1_pt1 | contig 10056 bp, 9 predicted proteins | sample 5400461 | NCBI WGS metagenome assembly WNFJ01 (sample SAMN13153349, study PRJNA577476) | soil metagenome | isolation source: 115 cm saprolite on Douglas fir-dominated hillslope | place: USA:California | collected 2013-09-17
GCAGTGGACGATCAGAACGGGAGCGCGGATTTCCTTTAGCCATGCTTGCGTATCGAGCTGCCCATGCACAAGAAGGCTGACGCCCGGGAGAAACCAAAAAACCTTGCGGGCGACTCGAGAAGCGGATGGGAACGGGGCCTCAAGCACGACACCTGCGACCTGGCGGTGGGCTGCCGAGTGAGTGGCCACAGCGGTGCCGAAGGATTGTCCAAAGGAAATGATCGCCTTGGGGTCGGTACCTTTTGTGTTCACAAGGTATTCGTAGGCTGCCTCGGCATCGCGGTAGACGCCGATGCGCGCTAGTTTGTTGCCTCATGCCGCCCTCCAGCCTTGACCGGGTGCCGGTGCCGGCCCACCGCCCCCTGTGGCTTTCGATCGTTTATGGTTCTCCACAGCAATTCACAATGGCGGAACGGTCCGCTATTGTCATTGGTCGCGAGATTGGTTAGCTTAGTGCCTTTCGGAAAGGAAATGAGGATAGCTCCAGAGTGGGTGTGAAATACAAGAACGAGACCAGACTTCTCCGCCCGTCCGTTCACGGTACGGGGGCAAGCGTGCCAATTCCACAGGAGGAAGACGTGCGCGCGCTCCTCGCCAAAGGCAAAACGAAACCTGCCGTGGAGCTGGCGAGAGAGATTCATAAGCGCTGCGGTTGGCCAGAATCGGAAGCCTTGCTAGTGGATGCCTATGCGGCGCGCATTCGGTCCTTACTAAAAACCGGCTTGAAGGAAGAAGCCAAAGCGTTGTTCAAACTGGTGCGCGAGCGCTACTCCTCGGCCGCGGCAAGGCTTGCGGACGTCGGCGTCCTTGTCAGCGCTTCGAGCGGAAACCTTGAGGAATTGCTGAGGCCCCTTAGCGACCCAGCTGTTCTGCCGGAAATACGAAGGGCCATCGAATGCGTCGTCAAGGGTCAGGTATGCGATCTCTCTGCCGTCGCCGAGTGTAGGTCGCTCGCTGCTGACCACCCCCTTTGTACCGCTGCCGCCGCGCTCTTGGGAGCATTTGCCGCGGTTACGGTCGGCCCTGTTGAAGAGTGCGCTCTGGTGCTTCCGGAAGTCTCTCATCGCGGTCCGTTGGCTTCATGGAAAATCCTCGTGCGTGCCATTGCGTATTTCTACCAGCAAGATGACGCAGCCTGCGAACGGTGCCTCGGGATCATCGATCCCGATTCCGCTCCCGCACGGCTGATTCCGGCCCTGCGGACCATGTTTCGTACGAGTACCGACAAGCGCCTGGCTCCCGCTGCGGAGTTGCTTGTGGCCCTGGTGTGTGGAAACAAAGTGTCCCTCGGAAGGGCGCTCCAAGCGCTAGACTCCGCATTTGAAACGAGGGTCCAAGAGAAGATCCTGCCGGAAATCCAGCGCGCCGTGGCTGCTTGCGAGGTTGCTTTTCCGGAGCTCCTGGAGCGCTTGCGGCAGCACATCTCCGTCCGCGCTTTACAACTCGCCCTGCCCGCGCGAAAAGTCCGGGCCGCACTTGGCGGTGCGTCGATCAAGAACGCTTACTTCTGGCGTCTTTATGCACGGTCGGTCGAGAGTTCCGACGAACCACTCGAACCGCTCATATGCGCCCAATGGGAGCAATTTCGCCGACATGCGGTCGCAGAGGGTTGGTTCGGAGAGAAGGGCCCAGAAGCGGCCGCGCTCTACCTGCATATGGCCGAGGTGTTGCTAGAAGTGCCCGTCGGGGCGCTCGAAAGGCTGCGGAGTCGTTTCGCGGCGCACTTTTCCGGTTTCCAAGAATACTATGAGGATCAGCCTCCGGTCATTCGGGAGGTACAGGCGAAGTACAAAAAGGGTGATCTTTATTTCCTCTCACCAAGCCAGCTCTTCGAGCGCGCGTGCGCCATCGACCCACATCGGGAAGCGTTCGAACGATGGCTGAACTGGGCGAAGCAGGAGTCCGATGGTAGGGTCGCCGACTCCGTGGCCGAGCGTTGGCACCGAGCGCTGCCGCTTCACAGCCAGCCTCTCCTGCACCTGATGGAGTCGGCGGAAAAGAGAGGGGCACTCAACAAGGCGACCGTCTTTCTGGCCGAGGCGCAGAGGGTTGATGCGGTAAACCCCGAGGTTCGCCGAGCTGCACTTCGCCTGTTGGTCGCCCAGACCGCTCGTCACGTCCGGCAGCGCAAGCCGCACCTGGTTGAACAGGACGTGGCCGCTCTCGAAGCACTGCCCGAAGCTCAGCTAGGCGATCGCCCTGCATTTCTGGTCGCCCTGCGCTGGGCCGGCGCGGTCGTCCGCGGCGATGCCGAACTGGCTTCCAGCTTTTTCGGCCAGATCGGTCGCCTGCTGGGGAGTTCCGCCGCGGCGATTCTTGCGTGCGAAAATGCAGGTGCCCTCGGCGGATTGACGAGGGCAGATTTCGATCGTCATGTTCCGCAAGTCTCCCAAGATCCTGCGGACTCGCTGGTTGTGGCGACAGCGCGTGTGTGCGTTCTTGGCGACGATGTGGGCGCGCCCCTCACGATCCCGACGGCTTGGCATGCACGGCTTTGGCAAGAGTTGACAAACACCCACGGCGAGCTGGAATGCCGGCAATTAGAGATGCTGGGAAAGGCGGCGCTGCGCACGGACCAAAAGGAACTGGCCTACGCCGCTTCTGCCGCGGGCCTCGAAATGGGGGGAGACCAAGAAGCACGGTTTCTGCTGCTGCGCGCCCGAGCCCTGCCGGAATGGGAGTTCGATCGCCGCGACGACTGTATCGCGGCGACGGTCGAGCTTGGGCGGCGCCAGCGGGACATGTCCATCATCAACGAGGCCATGGAGCTACGGCGGGGCCGCCGCAATGCCATGACCAACTTTCTCTACTGGCTTGATTCCGAAGACTGGCACGACTTCTCTATGACCACCGAGGAAATCCAAGAAGTGCTCGAGTATGAGAAGCACTCGCGTGCATTTCCCAAGAATCGACATGCTCCCTTTCGCGCTCCTTTTCGGGAAACTGTATTTCTGGATGACCAGGAGCTGGAGAAAGACGACGAGCCATGCGCCCTGGACGACAGTACCCAGCTGGTAGCAGAAATGGGGCAGTCCCGAGAGAAGCGCCCGAAGAGGGTCCGCCGCGATTTGCCGGGGCAAGGAGACTTGTTTTGAAAACGAGCCGACAGGCTAACATCCAATTGAACGAAGATCCGAGAGAGATTCTCGGCGTTCCGCCGGATGCCGGCGATGAGCGGATCCGCGGCGCGTACCTTCAGAAGGTGAAGGAGCATCCGCCCGACCGTGAGCCTGCTGCGTTTGAACGCATCCGCGACGCGTTCGAGGTCTTGCGGGATCCGCGTCGTCGCGCCCTGCACATGTTTCTTTCCGCCGATCCCCATGCTCCTCTCGTCTCTTTGCTGCCGGCAAGCAGCCATAAGAGAAAGTTCACCGGACCGGACCCCTGGTTGGCGGTCTTGAGGGAGAAGTGAGCCTAGATCGCGAAGAAATTCTGCACCGCTTTGAAGTTTGGCTGGACTCCGTCTTGGGGGCCGAGGATCCCCCCCAAGGGCTTCCTGCCGAACTGCTCTCTTCTCTTACGGCGGAACCGAAACCGGTTATCGATGGCCGTTGCGACCTCTATTCGATGTGGGCGGCACTGACTGCTCTGACCCAGGAAGTGAGATTGCAGGGGCGGAGCTTCAAGCAGCTCAGCGAGTCCCTCGCTCCGATCGCGATGCTAGCGCCGCGGCTTCCTGAAATGCAGCGTGAGGCCCAAGAAGGTGCTCGCCGGGAAATGCTGGATGTACTTCTCGATCTGCGCGACCGCCTGGCCGGCGGCCTCGATCGGGTCCGCGCGAGCCAGGAGAAGATGGAGGATTCCCTGCGGTCCAGTTGGACGGTTCGACTCCTGGCGCGCCATCGTGCTTTCAGCCGACCCTTGGAGAACCTAGCGGCGCTCGAGGAAGGCTACCAGATGTGCATGGAGCGCCTGGAGGACGCTCTGGCGCAATTCGATGTCCGGAAGATTGCCTGCGATGGGCAGCCCTTCGATCCGAAGTCCATGCACGCGGTGGATGTAGAAGAGACCGATCAAGAAGCCGAAGGAACGGTGCTCGAAGTGTACCGGGCGGGCTATGAGTGGATGGGGGAAGTTCATCGCCCGGCACAAGTGAAGGTAGCGCGCAGACCCACAGTAGTCTCCACAGGAGGAAATGAAAAAGATGAGTGATATGGTCGTAGGTATCGATCTCGGAACCACGAACTCGGAGATCGCAGCTTTCGTCAATGACAAGGTAAAGGTTCTTGGCCCGGAGGCCGACAAGATGTTGCCATCTTGTGTGGGCCTCTCTCCGGCCGGCGCGCTGCTCGTGGGCCGGGAGGCGCGCCATCAGCAGCTTGTCTATCCGCATCTGACCATCCGGAGTATCAAGCGAAAGATGGGTTCGACCGAGGTCGTGAAGCTCGGAGACAAGGAGCTCACGCCCCAGGAGATCTCCTCGCTGATTCTTCGCCAACTGGTGGAATGGGCTCAACACGATCTGAATCAACCTATTCGAAAGGCAGTCATTACCGTACCCGCCTACTTTTCTGACGCCCAGCGCAACGCCACCCGGGAGGCCGGAGAGCTTGCCGGCTTGGAGGTCGTGCGTATCCTCAATGAGCCGACGGCCGCCAGTCTGGCGTACGGTTTCGGCGATGCCGCGCATCACACCGCCATGGTTTACGACCTGGGCGGCGGAACGTTTGACGTCTCGATCGTAAGCGTCGACGGCGACGTCACCGAAGTCCTCGCCAGCCACGGAAACAACCAACTCGGAGGCGACGATTTTGACAATCTTTTGCTCGCGCGCTTGGAGCGGGAATTCCAAAGCCAGTATGGAATTGACCTCGAGCACGGCCACCCGGTTGCGCGTGCCCAGTTATGGTGGGCGGCCGAGGAAGCCAAGAAGAAGCTGAGTTTTGAGCCCTACGTCCGCGTGCGGGAAGAAGCGCTGGTGAGTGAGAACGGAAAACCCTTGAACCTTGATGTTGAGCTTTCCCGTCTGGAGTACGAAGAGATGATCCGGCCGCTCGTCGAGTCCACCCTCGACAGTGTTTCGAGAGCGCTCAGCGATGCGTACAAAGGTCCCGGCGATATTGACGCCATCTTGCTGGTCGGCGGCTCAACCCGAACGCCCCTGATCTACCGCAGACTGCAGGAGCTGACGGGACTCGAGCCCCACCAGGACGTACATCCTGATTTGTGCGTGGCCCTCGGTGCGGGAGTCCTGGCTTCTCGGCTGGGGGGCCACGATGTGGAGCGTGTGCTGGTGGATGTCTCCCCGTTTTCCTTCGGCCCGTCTTACCTGGGAGAACGCGGGGGCTACCCTTATGCGCATTGCTATCACCCCATCATTTATCGCAACACTCCGTTGCCGGTCACGCGGACGGAAAGCTACACAACCGCCCACCCGTATCAAACTTCCGTGCGGATTGAGATCTATCAGGGCGAGGACGACGATGCGCTCAAGAATCTCCTCGTGGGCGATTTCCTCATCGAGGGTTTGCGCCCCACGCGAGAGCCGAACGAGGTGCTCTGCCGCATGAGGCTCGACGTGGACGGCATCCTGCACGTCACAGCCATTGAAAAGGAGACTGGCAAGTCAAAACACATCACGATCACTCGAGCGCTGCGAGAGATGAACCCTTCGGAGATCGCGGCAGCTCGAGAGCGGCTTAAGACGCTTTATTCATCTCGTGCCGACCAGGGCCCGGAGATGGATGAAGATGAGTTCTTGGAGGACGCGCAGGGAGTGAGTCAGGAGACGGTGAGCGAGCCCGAGGAAAAACCCACGACCGATCTGCCGCACGCCCTTGAGATGGTCAAGGAAGCGTGTGATCTCGTCGAGCAATCGAAACGCCAGCTAGGTGCACTGCACGCAGAGGATCAAGAAGAAGCGGTCGAACTGCACGAAAGAATCCATGCAGCGATTCGCTCGAACGACGCCAGGGCCCTCAGTAAGGCTAGCGCGGAGCTGCGCGAGCTGCTGTTCTTCGTGGAGGGGCGTTGATCGGAAACGATGAACCTCCCAAGTGCCCCGTCTGCCAAGCGCGCTTCCGGGGCTCGGCGATCTGCTCGCGCTGCGGAGCCGATCTTCAACCATTGTTTTTGTTGATCGACCACGCCTATCGGCTTCGTCAATCGGCCAGGAAGGCGATGGAAACAGGCGATATCGAACGCGCCCAAGAGCTGGCGGCAGAAGCTGAGGCCGCCTGCTCCACCGAGAAAGGGCGGGGGTTGTGGTTCCTCAGTTCGTGGCTGCTGTCTGGCTCTGAGGTGAATTGAATCTCGTTTTTCTGGCATAGGACAACGGCGGGAAACGGCAATTGTCGACCACATTTCGCTTGAAGGCCACGAACACGCTCCCAACCACAATCACACGCACAAACAATTTCCGCGACTGCCGCATGGGTTCCCTCAAGACACTTGAGCCTGGATATGTGTTTCAACTTTGACCTTGAACACACATAGCACATAGGCAACCAGCGGATTTTCGCAGGAAAGTTGGGGGTATCCAGGCCCCGAATCTGTTTCGCTTCGTGTTGTACAACACACACCATGTTCCGTCGGACTGATACGTCGAAGGTCCTGCTCTATGCTTGCTTAGCTTGCTTCCATAACTTTGTCACCCAAGGTTCGCGAATCTCGCAGAAAAACGATCCAGTTAGCGATTTAGCGCGGGTGCAAGAGATCCTCACGGCTAGTGATGGGGTAGGGTTGCCTCTTGCTGCTGGGTGACGTTGGCACCCGCCCGGGTGTATCTTGTTGACGCGCCCACGAAATTCGATCGGGCAACGAAGAGTTTCAAACGTCTCCGGGCCGACGGACGTCACAGCTCTGATCGAAGAAGCTGCATGGCACGCTCGGCAGAAACCTTTGTAACGCGAAATCGCGCTTTGTTCATCACCGGTAGAGAGCTGCTTTCGTATTACCGCAAGACTTCGAGAAGATTACTGTAATCATCCGTCCAGAGTGTCGTGCCTCCCGATGAGAGGAGACTTCTTCCTGCTGCGTCAATTTCTGGATGACGCAAAGAGGAATGGTTCTGAGACAAAAAGACCCAATCGGATTGTGATGAGAAAGAGTTTAACCATGGGCGATAAACACGAACGGCAGAGAACTGAAATTCCTTTGCGATCCCGGAAAGGACTGGACTGAGATCGAGGGAACGGTTTGTAATGTGTACAGCAATGATGGAGTCCGAAGAGCGGAGGTGCTCGCGGTATAGGGAGAAAGCTTCGCGCGTAAGCAGGTGAACTGGGATCGAATCTCCGGAAAAGGCATCAAGCACGAGAACGTCAAAGTTTTGACGCTGACCGCGAGCAGCTTCCCTCTCAAGAGAAATCCTTGCGTCTCCGTGCACCATTTCAACCGCTCCCTGGGCATCCCGCAGATACGTGAAAAAGGCATGGCTTCCCTGGGCGAGTTGAATAACATCCGAATTGATTTCGTAAAACCGGAAGACATCGCCGGGCCTGGAGAAGACTGCAAGGTCGCCCGTTCCCAACCCCACCAAGCCAACACGAATGGGCTGACCTGGATGGTTGCGGAGCAGGAGACTGATACCGCTCTTGGGGCCATAATAACTGACTGACTCTCGAGCGAGCTTGGGATCAAGATATTGCCTCCCGTGCTCGGTCAGGCGATCACGAAGGTAGAGAAAGTCATGTCCTGAGTCCGAGCCGCGAATAACGGCAAGAACACCGTAAAAATTCCGTGAGCGCGCAACAGAATCAGATAGCTTCCACCGTGCCTCCGATGCAAATGCTATCGCGACGACAAATAATGCGGCAAGCGCTGCGGCACGGGTCATCCATCGTCCAAGAGACTGGACCGAACGGCGGCGAGTGATCCAATAGACGACCACGGCGACAAGAATAAGAAATCCAGAGAGCACACGATACCAGACTGAAGAAATAAATCGATTCTTCAATTCAAGGCCATGTAACAAAATTGGAATCGGGAGTATGACCATGGACAAAAATGCCAAGGGCATCCAGGGAAGGGATCCGTGCCACCAAGAATTTGGATCTTGCCGAACGACGAGAAGAAGAAGCGTTCCGGTCATGACAATCGTCAACGGGAATTCCCATAGACCCAGGAAGATGAGCGGCGCAATCACGCTGACAAAAATCCCGCCGATGGCGCCGCCTAACGAAATGCAAAGATAGAAGCGCGTAACGTGACGCGGGGCGGGCCTGGACCACACTATTTCTCCGTGGCAGACCATGCAAGTGGCGAACATTATGACGAGATACACCAGGAGTCCTACTACGAGGGGCATGACCGCGGAAAAGAAAAGAGAAATCGCAGCAAGAAATGCGGTAAAGGCGAAAAAGGCATGAAACAAGCCGCGCCGGTATAGAGAGGGGTATTCGAAGCACACAATGAAAGAGACCAGATACAGACACAATGGCAATACCCAGAGGAAGGGAAATACCGCCACCTCCTGGCTAATGACATTTGTCGCTGCTAGGAGCATTGCCGAGCCACAGGCCGCAAAGGACACCCACAATAGTTGCTGGGTAAGGGTTGGGCGCACAGAGAGAGATTCTTCCATCTGGTGCTGCGGTTTCCCCGTTGAAAAAGCATCAGCCGGAATCTTCCATGGAGCGACAGCCACGCAGAGGACAACGAACAATAGGTAACCAATCGACCATAACCAGGCTTGCGTTCGCAGGTGAAGCATCGGCTCGACTAGGAGTGGGTAGGAAAGCAACCCTAACAAGGAGCCTAAGTTCGAGAGCGAATATAGACGGTAAGGAGAGACTCCAGGGTTCTTCTGCGAAAACCAATGTTGCAGAAGCGGACCAGTCGTCGACAGCAAGAAGAATGGCAGCCCTACGCTTGCAATGAGGAGCCAAAGAATCAGCACAAAAGGATTTGCATCGGCTTGCGGCTTCCAGGCGAGACCCGGAGTGATGGGGGACGGCCACAAAAACGACATCAAGATGAGAAGGAGAACGGAACAGATCAAAATCCCACTGTGCAGCCGGCTCTGCCTTAACGGCGACAGTCGCATCGCGACAAAGTGCGAATACGCATTTCCGCCCAAAAGGAGAACCTGAAAAAACAAAAGGCAAACCGTCCAAACGCCGGGCGCACCGCCAAACCAGGGAAGGATATACTTTCCGAGGAGCAGTTGAACCTGAAAGAGCAGAAAGGCACCGGAAAAAACTGTCAAGCTGATCAGGTTGTTGTGAGAAACAGTTGCGTGTTCTCGGAGCTGATCTGGATTTGTCGTTTGGACTCCTACGTCACCAACGATTGGCACTATATCTTCGAATTGTTCCGCCATGCCGAATAGCCTTTCATGAATAGTGTGCGCGACGCCTTACAGTTAGGGCGGACATTTCGGAGAAACCGCCTCCTATAAATAACTATTGACAGACTAAAATCTATGGCAATTTCAGAGATAGACAATGTTTGAGCAACGGAGCACATGGAACATTTGATTCTTCCCTAGCTTGATACGCACGCGATTGACAATTCGAGGTTGCCAGGCAGGTTTGATCGAAGGACGATTGGCAGAGCGTTTGGAATGGGGGTAGCATGCGACTGTGGATATTCGCTTCGTTGCTGGCCATAGCAGTGGGAATAGCCTCTTGGACAGCAGTGCACCGTCACCGGCAAACACTGTGGTTGAGAGCGTACCGCGAAGCGAACGACTCCCTACAACGCGGACATTATGCGGACGCCGAAGGGCAACTTCTGGTCTTGACCGGCAACAAACAGCCCGGAGAGCATCAATGGGCTCTAACAATGACCCTGCTGGCAGTTGTGTATCAGGCAGAAGGAAGAAGGTCGGAGGCCGAGCCGCTTTTTGAAAAAGCTATCCAAATTTTCGACAAAGAACGCCCTTCATCGAATTTTGATTTTGGCAAGGCTTGCACTAACGAAGGCAGGATGTATTTGGAAGAAGGCAAACTGCAGGAAGCAGAGCAAAGACTGGAGCAGGCTATTGCAGTCTACAGAGTCAATCTTGACCTAGCTGGAGCGGAGCTCGGCGGCGCCTTGCACAATTTGGGATTGGTGCGTATTGGCCAAAGACGCACTGCCGAAGGACAGATTCTGCTTGAGCAAGCGGTACAA
>WNFJ01335301.1_pt1 | contig 10056 bp, 4 predicted proteins | sample 5400461 | NCBI WGS metagenome assembly WNFJ01 (sample SAMN13153349, study PRJNA577476) | soil metagenome | isolation source: 115 cm saprolite on Douglas fir-dominated hillslope | place: USA:California | collected 2013-09-17
CTGGCCGAGCAGATGCGCAAACTGCTGCGCTCCTCTGACCTCTCGGTTCCGGGAAGCCGACAACACAAGGTCTGGACGTCGTATCTGCATACCCCAGCGGCCTGGGCCGAGCGCAAAGCCAGCTGGTTCGCACGACAGCCCACCTCCCAGAACGCCAATACCTACCTTGATGGGTTAGAAGAGCGCTATCGCACCACGCTCCAGACCGTGCTGGACGGCTGGGAGGCCAATGAGTTCGCCGAGATCGTCACCAAAGATGGCAAGGCCACCCTGGACCTGTCCAAAGACGAGAAACTTCCCTTTCCGGCGACCGTCGAGCCGCTGCGGGAAGCAGTGCTGGGTGTGATCCCTCGTGTGCGCCTGGCCGATGTCTTGATTGAGGTGGATGATTGGGTGGGCCTGCGGGGGCATTTCACCCACCTCAATGAGCGAGAGGCGGCCAAAACGCGCGATCCGCGCGTGGATGTGGCACTCTTCGCGGCCCTGCTGGCCCATGGCCTCAACTTGCCGCTCTCCACGATGGCGGAGGCCACCGACATCCCCTATCATGAACTCACGCATGTGTCCGACTGGTATGTGCGCGAAGAAACGCTGCGCCGGGCGGTCGTGGCGCTGGTGGATTATCACCACAGCCTGCCGCTCTCCGCTGCCTTTGGCCCAGGAACGACTGCCATGTCTGATGGTATTCGCTTTGAAGTCGGCGCACGCTCCTTACATGCCCAGTATCATGCTCGCCACTTCGGTCCCCGCCGAGGCGTCACCCTGCATGACATGATCAGCGACCAGTATTCTCATCCCTACATTCAAATCATCTCTCCTCACATGCGCGAGGCCCACGCGGCACTGGATGCGATCTTGCACCACGAAACCGAATTACCTATCCGGGAGATGATGGTCGACACGGCAGGGTTTACGGAGTTGATGTATGCCCTCTACGATTTGCAAGGCTTGAAGCTCTCGCCTCGCATCCGCGACCTCGCGGATCAGCGCCTCTACCCGGTGGAGAGCGTGAGCGAGTATGGCGTCTTAAAGCCGCTCTTTCGTGGGCAGGCGATCCAGCGGGAGCTGATCGTCCGTTGCTGGGACGATATGCATCGCATTTCCGCCTCCCTCAAAGATGGCACCGTGACGGCGGTGCTGCTCACGGCCAAGTTGCAAGCCCTCGACAACAAAAACCTCATCCATCGTGGACTGGAGGAATACGGGCGCTTGCTCAAGACCATCGACATCCTGACATATCTTTCCGACAAACCGTATCGACGCCGGATCGGACGTATGCTCAACAAGGGAGAATTGGTGCATAGCCTGGCGCGTCAAGTCGCCTATGGACAGCTGGGGATCCTGACCGACCGTGATCTCACCAGCCAGCTCAATCGCGCCACCTGCCTGAGCCTGCTGCTGAACGTCATTGCTGTCTGGAATACGCGGTATATGCAGGCGGCGCTCGATCATTTACGCGCAACGGAATACCCGGTCCTGGAAAGCGACCTGGAGCATCTTTCTCCGGTCGTCTCCGGCCATATCAATCTGCATGGATCCCACCATTTCGACCTGCAGGCTCCCAAGAAGCGACAGGGGCAACTGCGTCCTCTGCGGACGACAGAACCGCTCTTCTGACATCTGGCTTAGCGTTGTTCACCAAATGCTCTCAGCCGTGTTTTTGGAGCTTAGCGTTGTAAATTTCGTCGGCGGGCCTAATAGGCCTTTATAGAATAGCGCCTCAAGCTTCTTTGAAAGACTCTCTACTCTTCTTTTCCTATTCCCGTTTTCAATTCAATGGTATCCTCCTGAAAATGGTTATTTTCATGCATGGTAGCGTGCGAAGGCACAGGGGTAACTGTTGTCGAATTGGTTGATCAAGAAAGAATACTCGCACCTATGGAGTATCGAGAAGCAATTTGGCAACAAGATCAATGGTTCATTCCCCTATCTCCTTCGCTTGCTCTTCTATTACTGTCAGTTCATCACGCTTGTTCAGAGAGTGTCGGTAGTACTGGACATTTAAGAGTAAAACCCCAGCGAGGATAACCACTGCAATAAGATAGGGGTATACTCGGCCAGCGAAAAGAGGGAGGTTGTTGGCCCAGATGAATGCTGCTCCGGCAAAACAGACACTCTCGAGCAAGGCAACTGTAGAACAAACAATAAATGTAGTGCTGCCAAGGCGCTCACCAGCGGGGATAGTCTTCAAGCGCCAGCGGAACGCATTCTCAATCCTTGGCATCAGTTGCTGGAATTGCTGGATATAGAACTCTTTGATGACATTCATGGAGATCACACTCTCGCGCCACGCTTGACGTAGACGAATAAGCTTCACAAAGAACGCGACGCCAACCATCCCTGCGATCAGCAGCAGGGCGATTGCCAACGGTCGCGAATAGGTGTTTGCACTTCCACCGATTTGATATATCGCACCCAATCCAGAGGCAATGACCCCAACCAGTAGTAGATAGAAATTGAACATGCGTGCACGATCTTCCATCGCTTGATATGCGGTCACACTCGCATAGTTGAACTCCTCGAGCAGCATGTTCTCTATATTCAGGGCGATATTCAGCTTGTCGTTAGGTTTCACTTCAGGTTCAATTGTATAATTACTATGATAAGTTGCAGAACGTGGAAAGGGCATATTCGTTAGATCGCGAGGCATGGTATGTCCTCCTGTTGGCTGCGGTATGGACTGCAAGTGCAGGTTGACCAAATTGCCTTGAAAGAGCTCTTCGCTTGATAACTGCTCCTGCATCCTCTTTTCCTCTTAACACTCTCTCTAGAGAGAAACACTGGTCACAGAAAGTGCAGTAGAAAGTGTATATTTTACACTAACTATTTCCTAAAGTATACCAGATTTCGGGAGGAAAATCAAGGGAATAAGTTGAACGTTGACTTAGGAGAATTCATTCTTATAGGTTTATATTGTCCTGCAATTTAGAGGGGTATAAATTTCTCCTCGCACACGAATTGACAGAATAACGAACTGCTACTGATTTAAGGGGTTTCGGTTTTAAAAGCCAGATCTCGAAAAGCCTCATAATAACCGCGAGCACCCAATCGGTTGACAAGGGTATTTGCTATATTTCTCGCCGTGTCATCAGTGCTATTATATGCAGCGATGAGAATATTTCGTGCATGTTCTTGCCAGTTAGGAATATTCCAACTTTCTTCATTACCTTCGATCAATAAGTCAAGACATTCTACTGTGATGAATGGCATTGCACTGGCATAGCCAGCTAAGCTTTCCATTACTATGTGTTTACTATCTATCGTACCATTATTTAATGTAAGCACAGCCCTGAGTTCTGTAACAGCCCAAGTCGCATCAAATTTACCTGACCCGAACCACCAACCGAATGCTGCGAGTTCGCTTACGTAAGAAGCAACTGATGTTGCTCTTCTTGCTGCAGCAAAACGGTGCCTCCAAAGCTCCTTTAGCCGCTCAAGAACAGGGGGTGGTATTGAATCTTTTGTATTGTAAAGGCTTAGACCTACGAACTTAAGGGCATGAGCACGAAGTACATCGGGAGCCTTTGTAAAAAACTGTGAAAGAATTTCCGTTGGCTCGCCTAAATTTAACTTACCCCGCCAGTAGAGGATCATCAGGTGTTCGGCAAGCCGTTCATCAGGAGTAAATGGATGTCGCCTTTCAGGTAAAGCAGTTCCTATCCTCTCAACTGCATGACTATATTCCAACTGAAAGATATCAAAAACGTTATCAAGAGGAGCACAGAAGACGATGTAGCTTTCCCAAACCGCATTACGGAGTTTATGAAAGAGTTCCTCGGTAGGAAAGATCCTTGTCTTATTCTGAATTGCCCACCGGCTATCGAGCAGAATAAGCCAAGGTAACCATTGGCCGTACACCGAGCGGATTGCCAGTGACGTATCATAATCCGGATTAAGATGTCGATTTAGAACCGTGCGTACTTCAGGCATCTCATTAAATCCTCGCGGGATCTGCTCTTTCCCTTTGTTTTCTTCTTTCAAGTGTCTCCTAACCCAAAGAGCGTAGCGTATGACCGCATGCATTGCTTCACCACGGACCGTATTGAGAGCCAGAGTCGCCGGATCCATATTGGAATTGCTGTAGCTAATTTCCTCTTCGGGAGTTGGATTTGGATCCTCAGAAAGCGCTCTCAACGCTTTCCAAGCCTTAGTACGTAGAGTGAAAGGAATTTCTTCGGTACCAGATTCAAAACCGTTCGAAAGTAAAAGAGCAATAGCCTTTCGACCCTCGATCCAATCTGTATTATTTCTTCTAGAAATCTCACTATCCTGATCTATTACCCAGTTGCATAGATCAAGGACAGGCTCCCACAAGAATGTCGTCTTCCGCTTTGCGGCGTTCTCGAAGCCCAAAAGTATTCCACTTACATATATTGGGTCCAGTTTTCTGAATTGTCTGGCTTCTGTGGCAAAACGGTCGACATTAGCCTCGACAACGGCTGGAAGTATCCTGCTCAATCCCTGGGGAGATAGATCCATGAAATCTTGAGATGGTTTCCAGGTATTTAGGTAGGATATAAGATTCTTCACACTCATAGAGTTCAGTTCATTAACAGCTATAGCGCTAGTAGGTTCTATGAATGTGGCCTCTTTACGATACAAGATAAACTCTGGATGTTCCGGCGGACCGTATTCAGCGACAAGTTTTTCATACAGTTGTCTCCACTCCAGTGGAAGATTGGGACCAAGACGCGCTAACCAATCTCGACGCCAATGATTCACATATGCGTTGATTAACTCATCTGTTGATTGCTGGCCTGTCTGACGTTCGTAAAATAGCCTGTAAGCATTTAAGTCTCTTGGTCCCTCATTGATCCATCCCAGAATCTTCGACTGATCTATTGAGGATAATTGAGCAAAACCTGCTTTTGCTAATAACGTATACTCATGTCGCAGTTCCACATTATCAAAATTACTAGGATTAGTTAGTTGCTCTGCAACTAACTCCAGCACAGAAGTAGGAAAGATGCTCAACAGGTACAACCATATGCGATGATAGATCAGCTTATTACGCTTCTTGAGTTGGAACACTACATCTTTCACTGATGCTTTCTGTTCTCTCACTATCTGCTCTGCCGCATCTCGCACTGACGAGACGAGTAAATCTGGCAATCCACGCAATCCCTGGGGAGTATTCTGCTGATGTTCTTCGATCGCTGGTCGCCATATATATGAAGAGTTCTCCTGTTTTCTACTGTGTCCACTTTCTAAGCTCATTGCATCGTCAAGTAGTTTACAGAGTAACTCTAGCGTAGTTAACCCCGAGGCCGTTACTAGGCTGGGAATATGCTTCTGAAGGATCTCTTCATAGTACCAGATATCAAAGCGTGCACCTGACCCAGGTAATATACCAAGAAGTAAGTGAGCAAGCTCAAGTGCAGCGTTGACTTGCTCGCCCTGCGCAAGATGGGAGATAAGAATACCTAGCTTTTCAGGGAGAAGTATCTGAAATGGTGATTCTATCCAAGCCTTTACCCTTGGAAGCAGCTCAGCAGACAACTCTGGTGGCATCACCAGTGTCGCATCAATAAGGTCTTTATGTATCTGGATATTAATTGTGTCTGGAAGATGAAGGATAATTTCTAAGACTGTTTCGGGTGCGAGTGCAGCCATGCGTGCCAAGTAATGGGATTCAGGCCATAAAGGAAAGCTGATATTACCTGAGTTCTGATCCTTTTGAGGCTCAGGCAAATTACTAAAGACTCCTGCTCGTGTTAACTCTATAAGCCAACGTGGATCATTTATAGTGTCATAGAAATATGCTCTAGACGCCTCCTCGACTAGATAAGGAGCTAAGTCACGCTTGAAGTCACATCCTTCTGGCCCTGCTGCAATTACTTCATCAATTTTTTCCAGTCGACGAAAGAATGGCTCTGTCGTCATTGTAGTTCCTCCTCTTCCCAGCCAACTTTAATTATAGGCGTCGCGGGCTTTCCATTCATAGTGCATAGTTGCTCAAGAATATCTTCAATTTCGCTATGTCTTGCATCACTATTTTCATACCTGATTATATCGATATTCATCGCTTGGAAGCGCTTTATTTCATTGGACTCATACTCGTTGTCGCGCCTCTTCTGGGTCTCGACCAGCACGTATCGCGTTGGAAGGAGCATAAACCTTTTCGGCAGATTCGTACTCACTGTATAAGTCCTTTTGATCTGCATATGTATTTCATGTACTCTTTGAAATACGGCCTGCATAGCTGGCTCTGTCAAACTACAACCCAAAAATAGAACATTATGATAGATGAATAGTTGCTCTAAAAAACTGCGCACGATACCTTCATATGCCAGATCAAAATCGCTTCGTGCAAGAACTAAGTTCTCTCCGCTAGGATTTTCCCCCTCAATTGCACGTGCACGGCCATGGATATAGAAGATGGAACGCTGTATACCATTTATCTTTTCTGCGGGAAGACTTGGATATGAGTATACATTACGGCAATCGTGAACCGCTCCAGCGCTTGATAGGAGAGGATCGAAGTTAGTGGTAACATACGCTTGAAATGGGAGCATCATGAGCAGGTGAAGAGCATGGCGTGTCTGGACGTCTCGTATTCCAAAAATGTCGGCAAGTGTTTTATGATATATATCGAGATGAGCACGTTTACATTCCTCCGCTTTATCGATCAGGTCATCTGATGATTGCTCAACCGAACTAAGAGGTACTACGTTACACGCGGCACATAGCGTATTGATGAGATCTTTCCACTGTGGGTAGCCTGCTCCCGCGGACAATCCTGCACCAACCCACACCACACATTTTTTATTAATCAATGGCCAAAGTTGTTCGGCTACTCGAAGCGAGGCTAACCTATCATCCATTACCCAGCCACCATATTAAAGGTAAAAGGGCACCGGGACAAAACGATTAAAGATACTATCAACCAGCAATCCTTCCAGCCTTTCTAAGAGCATGTCCTAACATCTTTCACCCTATTCTACTACAGGGCTTTTCGAAAGTCGAGTTCTCAAGCAAGATTTTATGGTATTACTCAGCGAGACTGGAACTTACTTGGCTCGTCTACTGGGTATTCAATGGCTATAGGAAATACGCTTTCGTTTAGGTAGGACGAGGTGAACACAAAGCTGCATGGACTTCTTTATGCCAGAGCATCGCCTCACTGGAGAATGTCACGTGCTGAGAGGACTATGCGCAGGCTCCTAATGGGATATGGAAGCAGTGATAGAGAAGTTTCAGTAGCCATCCGCTGCTTCCATACGGAAGGTCTCATGCTTGGAATAGGGGTGGTGCCTCTGGTATACTATTATATATAGATACCATATGCCTGTACGTGAGACTATTTTGTGTCGCTGTAAAATACCAACCGCCTGCGCTGCAATGCAAAGTCTCAAGTTACAGAAGGGGCTGTAACTTTTGGATTTTGTGAAGACCAACTTTCCGCTGCACCAGGTGCTGTGCTGGCTACTTGGGACATCCGTTCTCAAAACCATGGAAGGACCTTTCCCTTGCGGAACCTGCTGCTGGATGCCTTGATGTGGTCGTGCCCCATTGAAATACTTCATATAGGCATGCAGGACATGATGTAACTGCTTCTCATGGAGGATCACTATGTGGTCCAGGCACTCTCGCCGCACACTCCCCAGAAAGCGTTTACAGATCGTATTGGCGCGAGGCGCGTGATAGGCCCGACGTTAAGGAAAGAGCCTCGGAGCCGCAAAGCAGCTAAGTGCGGCACAGTTCTTGGGATATGATGCTCAGCCAGTGTGCCTTAAGGAGGACATAACATATATGCACATTTTTCCTCGTCATCTTCGCATCCCTCAGTTCTTTCTCTGCGGGATGGTCATTGTAATAATACTAGGTCTGTTTCTCTCACATTTCGCAACCAGGGCCGTGGGTCCAACCGTTCAGGTCTGGCTGACGACTAGCGACGGCAGCAACGAGCTCACAGCGCGGCCGAGCCTCACTTTCGGCTCCAATAGTGGGAACTCCTCGACGATCAACGTCAACGAGTACCAGGAATACCAGCAGATGGATGGCTTCGGCGCGGCCGTCACCGACTCGTCAGCCTGGCTGATCCATACCCAGTTGAGCCAGCGCGCGCGCGATACCCTCATGCAGAATCTCTTCAGTCCGAGCCTGGGCATCGGGCTCGACTTTGTGCGCGTCCCGATGGGGGCCTCGGACTTCTCCGTCACCGGGCCATACTCCTACGATGACCTGCCCACCGGCCAGACCGACCCCAACCTCACGCACTTCTCGGTCAACCATGACACGGCCTACATCATTCCCGCCTTGCAGCAAGCCCACTCACTCAATCCCAACCTCAAGTTTATGGCCAATCCCTGGAGTCCACCAGCCTGGATGAAGACCAACGGCTCGATGCTGGGCGTCTACAACCACCACAAAGGCACACTGATCTCCTCGGACTACGGGCCACTGGCGCAGTATTTCGTGAAGTTTCTTCAGGCCTATCAGTCGTATGGCATCCCTATCTACACGATCTCGCCGCAGAATGAGCCGCTCTACGCGCCAAGTAACTACCCGGGCATGTACTGGGCCGCAAGCAACGAGAACAACTTTATCAAGAATAACCTCGCCCCGGCTCTGTCAAGCTCGGGACTGCATCCCAAGATCATCCCTTACGATTATAACTGGAATAACACGAGCTACCCCTTGACACTCCTTGGCGACTCGACGACCAGGAGCAATATTGCGGGGATCGCGTGGCACTGCTACGGGGGCAGCCCGCCGGCAATGACGACCGTGCACAACAGCTACCCGCGCTTGGAGACCTACGAGACGGAGTGCTCGACGGGTGCTGCCGTGGCCCCCATTGACACGATTGATCTCCTGGTACAATCGGTCCAGAACTGGGCACGCACAGTCGAGCTCTGGAATATCGTGCTCGATCCCAATCACGGCCCGCACACGGGCGGTTGTCCCGACTGTCTGGGTGTCGTGACCATCGACGAGTCCACCGGCAGCGTGAGCTACTCGAAGGACTATTACTTGCTGGGGCATTTCAGTAAGTTCGTGACGCCGGGCGCGTACCACATCGACTCCAACAACGCAGGCAGCGTCGAGGACGTGGCTTTCAAGAATCCCGACGGCTCCAAGGTGGTAGTCGCTCACAATAACGGGGCGAGCAGCAGTACCTTCCAGGTGCTGTGGGATGGTATCGATGGCTTCACCTATACGCTGCCGGCGGGTGCGACCGTAACCTTCACGTGGAAAGGCTCGCTCACGACGTCACCTCCGAGCGGCGGCTACGCGATCAACGCGGGCGGCAGCGGAGGAACACGGTGTCGCTCTTTTGTTGCATCATGACACACCTACGCTTTACAAGCCCCCGCCAGCGCCATAGTCGGGAATATGTGCCGGTACAGGTGGTAATTGATGTAGAAATCTCGCGGGAAGCCCGTGCCCGTATACTCCCGCTCTTCCCACGTGCCATCTACTTGGGTCTCGCGAAGATACGTCAAACCACGCAAGCAGGCAGCATGCTGGCCCAAGCCAACCAATTGTAGGGCTAAAACGGCCCAAGCCGTTTGCGATGGGGTGCTCTGCCCGATGCCCGCAAAGGAACTGTCCTCGTAGGAGTAGCAGGATTCACCCCAGCCGCCATCACCGTTCTGACGCCCAAGCAGCCAGGAGGAGCCCCTATCAATCATATCCTGCACGGCGTATCCGCCATCGCGCAGCGCAACGAGCGCTGAGATGACGCACCACGTTCCGTAGATGTAATTGACACCCCAGCGACCCCACCAGGAACCGTCTGGCCGCTGCGTGTGCCGCAGGTACTTGAGCCCCGCTCGTATGACCTGCTCCTTGTCCGGAGCTTCTACATGTGCCAGCATTTCCAGCACATGAGCCGTAACGTCTTCGGAGGGCGGGTCCAACAGCGCCCCGAAGTCGGCGAATGGCAGCCGGTAGACGATCGCTCGCGTATTGTCCTTATCGAACGCCCCCCAGGCCCCATTGCTCGACCGTGTGACCAGCACCCACTGCACAGCACGATCCACTGCGGCCTGCACGGCTGTCTCTGCCCCAGCTTCGAGCAAAGCCAGGACGACGACCGCCGTGTCGTCG
>WNFJ01487889.1_pt1 | contig 10056 bp, 11 predicted proteins | sample 5400461 | NCBI WGS metagenome assembly WNFJ01 (sample SAMN13153349, study PRJNA577476) | soil metagenome | isolation source: 115 cm saprolite on Douglas fir-dominated hillslope | place: USA:California | collected 2013-09-17
CCAGAGATTTTCGATTGGCTCGCAGGCTTTCAGCTAAGCAATCGAACGCCCGGGCCGCCGCCATTTTTCTCGATGAATCGGACGCCTGCCTTTTCCAGAGCCTTCTGCATCGCGTGGACGGCAACCCGCGAGACATCGCGGCGAGATTTTTCAAAATCGACGATCGTTGACAAGCCGAGGCCTGCGGCCTCGGCGAGCTCTGGCTGGGTGATGTCGAGCAGGGCACGCGCAGCGCGGCACTGTCCGGGTGTGATCGAATGTCGAATACCTATTGACATGATGTTTGTTGTTTGGTTCAATAGAAAATGTTGATACAGGTAGTCCCTGGTGATCTCAACTGTTACCGCAAAAACTTTTCAAAAGGATACAGTGAATGACGATTTCCCTTAAAAAACAGCCACATAAGCCGGACCGCACGAACTTCATCGGCGGCTCCGATGCCCGCATCATTATGGGCAAGGACGAGAAGGCGCTGTTGCGGCTCTGGCAGGAAAAACGCGGTGAAGTCGCCAATCTCGATCTCTCGGGCGTCCTGATCGTCCAGCTCGGCCTGGTCACCGAAGACCTCAACCGGCGCTGGTATGAACAAAACTCTGGCCACCGGATCTCTGACATCCAGCGCCATGCCGTCCACCGGACCATGCCCTGGATGGCCGCCACGCTGGATGGACTGGTCAAGGAAACCGGCGCGGTGTTCGAGGCCAAATTCATGCTGCCGTGGTCGTTCTCGGAAGAAGGCGCGGCGGAGAAACACATGGCCCAGCTCCAGCACAACATGCTGGTCGCTGGCACCAAGAAGTCGGTGCTCTCGATCATCAACGGTGGCGGCAAGTGGATTGAGCTGTCGATCGAGGCCGACCCGATCTACCAGACTATCCTGATCGCAGCCGAGAAGGCTTTCTGGCGGGCGGTCAAGACCGGCGAAGCTCCTGTTCTGTTCGATTGCGAGCCTCCAAAACCCCGCATCGAAGCGGTCAGGGTCGTCGACATGAATGCTTCCAACTCTTGGGCGGAATTTGCCGGGCTATTTCGTGACACCCAAGGTGCTCACACCGACCACGAGCGCGCCAAGAGCGAGCTCAAGGGCCTGATGCCGGAGGATGCCAAGGAGGCGATGGGTCACGGCATTCGGGCGAAACGCTCAAAATCGGGTGCGGTCAGCTTCGATCTGGTCGAGATGGAGGTTGGTCATGCATCGGTCCAGTGAAAGCATTGCCGCCATTGCGACCGCGCTGGCGAAAGCCCAGACCGAACTCTCCAATCCCGAGAAGGCGATGGTAGGTACGATCTACAACAATCGCTCCGACAGTTCACAAAGCTTCCGCTACGCCTCGCTGTCGAGTGGTCTGGACATCGTGAGAAAGACCTTGGGCGGCCAGCAGATCGCGATAGCACAGACCACCGACATTGATCAGGCCAACGGAGCCGTCAATCTGACGACGGTCCTGATGCATACCTCGGGCGAATGGATTGCGTCGGACTGGCCGGTCTGTGCCCTGTCGGAGATATCCCAACCCCGCCGGATGGGGGCGGCGCTGACCTACGCCCGACGTTACGCACTGTTTACAATGGTAGGGATCGCCGGCGAGGACGACCTCGACGCACCGCCCGACGTTACCAGTGACCCTGCATACCAGTGACCCTGCAGAAGGACACAAAGCAGCAGTCGGTATTGGTCTTGCTCCCAATCCTAGTGCTGCGGCGGCACCGGTCTATGCGGGCCAGTTACGAATCGGCAGCCCCGCTGTCCCGCCGGTTCGGGAAAAGCTTGGCGCCGAGGAGTCCGCCGCGATCCGGGCGCAACTCATCCAGGAGATCGAAACCCTGGCGGAAGATGACCTGCAGCCCCGGGCCATCGCCATCCTGAAAGCCAAGAACCGCCTGTCAGCGGATGACGCCAAACGGGTCGAGGAGGCCTTCGCGGCCAGGATGACCCTGCAAGGCGCGTTGCCGGAGGCTTTGACGACGGATGAATTTACGTCAGCCCCAACCGAACCAGCGCCGCCCCAAACGCCCGCAGCCTCAACGGGCGCAGTCAAGCGACCAAGGGGACGTCCCAGAAAGGTAAAGGCTGGGCCCGAGCAATCTGATCGGCCTCCGGTCACCCCGGAGCCAACCGTCGATGGCAACCCGCCGGCGTTGGTGCCTCTTCAAGCCGACGCTAGTCCAGCCAAAATCCAAAAAAGCGAGCTCACCATCAGCGAGCCGCGGCGCCATCGCGACAAAGCCCATCTCAAATTCATTGCATCGCAGCCGTGTCTGGTTTGCGGGAGAAGCCCCGCTGACGCCCATCACCTGCGGTTCACCCAACCGCGCGCGATGGGACGCAAGGTCAGCGACGAGTTCACCGTGCCTCTGTGCAGAACTCATCACCGTGACATCCACAGCTACGGAGACGAAGTCGGCTGGTGGGAAAGACGGGCTATTGATCCCGTCGCGACGTCGCGGATGCTTTGGGTTTCCACGCGGCAAATCGAATGAAGGCCACCAAAAAAACTTCCCGAACGAAGCTGTGGACGCAGACAAAACCAAGGACGGGCCAACGTATCGCTCTGCGCGTTACTCCGATAATCGTAGCTAAAGGTATGGACAACGATTGGCTGAGGCGCTGATACGCAAATAGGTGCAGTCACCTGCCGTCGTTGTTCACTTTAGGGGCGCGCGCGGTCGCGATTTCAAACACGAGGATCAATTAGTTGGCAGATACACATTTTCGACACCCCAGCGCATTTAAGCATGGTGGCTTCTCTAAAACTGTTCTGCTTCCATGGGAGGATGCGGAGGAATTCGATGCCTTGCATCGCAGCCTCCGAGACGAGTGGGAACCTTCGGGTGCGCTGGAGGAGGATGCTGTCTATACCATCCTGACCTGCATCTGGCGGAAGCGCCGGATCCGCGACAAACGCAACTTCGACACTTTAGCCGCTTTGCAACACAAAGATCTAAAAGTGCTATCCGAAACGCCTTTACCCTTTTTCGATACAGAGCATGAGGGAAACATATATGCTTTGAGTCATAGGCCCAAATCTGATGGCAGCCCGCGGTACGCTGACAAAGTTTCGCAGCTCATTGGCTTCAGTTCTTCCCTATATGGCCGTTTAGGCGGACCGGTCCTTGAACTGTCGATAAGCATGTTGGGCGGAGAGCTATCAACGCATCTAAAGAGGGAAGTACCAATGGAGAAGTATTCAACCACTCCAGAATGGGTCCAGGCCGTCAAACGGGAAGTTGACGAGGTGTTGCTGCCGCGCGCTCGTGCGGAGATGGAGAGCCCTGATCATCTCGCCGCGAAGGCGGCGGAGTTTATTACGACGGATCGAATCCTCGAGGATATCGCGCTGGAAGAGCGACTGGATGCGATGGTTGATCGGGCGATGCGCAGGCTCGCCCAATTGAAGTTCATGAAACAAATCTCAGGATCAAGTGAGAGGCAGTTGAAAAACGTCACGGCGCTGCAGATCGAAGGACCGCAAAAGCCAAAACGACAAAAGAACAAAAAGTAGCAGTTACACCATATGCTCGTATAAAGTGTATATTCTGCGAATTGAACCAGGTAACCTATTGAAAAGTCGAATAATCAAAAAAGAAAGGCCATGTCGTTGTGATATTTGAAGCATCAATTGGCCGGCACCTCTCTCCGCTTTCCGACGCCAGCGATCTGTCGCTCGATTTGGCAGAACGAACCCAATTTGGCAGAACGAACCCAATCACGGCTCGTGATACGCACTAGCTCAGGCAATGCCACTAGCATTGGATGCCCATGAAGGATTTTGCCGGAAGGATCGCTGTCATCACCGGAGGCGGTACGGGCATGGGCCGCGAGCTCGCGCGCCAGCTGGTCGCCGAGGGTTGCAATGTCGCGATGTGCGATGTCTCCGCTGACGCGATGGCGGAGACCAAACAGCTTTGTGAGATGGAGCGGCTGCCGCAGGGGGTGCGCGTCACCACGCATGTCGCCGACGTCTCGATCGAGGACCAGCTCAGGCGTTTTCGCGACGAACTGACCGAGCAGCAGGCGACCGACAAGATTCATCTGTTGATCAACAACGCCGGCATCAGTGGCGGCGGCAGCCTGTTCACCAACACGCGCGAGCAGTGGGAAAAGACTTTCAACATTTGCTGGGGCGGCGTGTATCTCGGTGTCCGCACCTTCCTGCCGATGCTCGTGAAAGCCGACGAGGGCCACATCGTCAATACCTCCAGCGTCAACGGGTTCTGGGCCTCGGTCGGAATGGGCGTGTCGCATACGGCCTATAGCGCCGCCAAATTCGCGGTGAAGGGTTTTACCGAGGCGCTGATGAACGATCTGCGGCTGAATGCGCCGCATATCAAATGCTCGATAGTGATGCCCGGCCATATCGGCACCTCCATCGTTTCCAATTCCCGCAAGATTCAGAGCGGCAGCGAATCCGATCGTTTGAGCGACAATGAGGTGCTGGCGGCGCGCCAGCGCCTGAAGGGCATGGGCATCGACACGGCGCCGATGTCGGATGAAGACATTCAAAAGATCGCGCTCGATCGCGCACGGTCCTTTCGCGACGAGGCACCGACGACGGCCGCCGCCGCGGCAAAGATCATTCTCGATGGCGTCAAGGCCGAGCGCTGGCGCATTCTGGTCGGCGACGACGCCCATCGCCTCGACGAGCGCGTGCGGCAGACGCCGGAGCGCGCCTATGAACCCGAGTTCTACCAGAGCTTCGCGGCCGAGGTCGGCTGGCGGCTGGGGTAGGGCGTCGTCATCCCCGATGTGCAGTTGCACCGCTGAGGATGCGCAGGCCCCTGCCTAGGCCTTGCGTTGCGGTTTCAGCCGTTCGGCGAGGCTGCCCAGGATGCCCTTGGGCAGGAAGATAATGAACACCACCAGCAGCACGCCGTAAACGAGGTTGTCCCAGCCGACGGCCCTGGTGCCAAAGCCGATCCGCAGCACCTCCGCCAGCAGGATGGTGATGACGGCGCCGACGGTCGGACCGAGCGACACGTAGAGGCCGCCGACGATGACGGCGAAAACCATCTGCAGGGATACCGAGATGCCGCTCACCGTGTCGGGTGAGATGAACATCTGGTACTGGCAATAGAGCGCGCCGGCGAGCGAGGTCATCAGCGCTGAGATCACCGTGATCTTGAGCTTTTCTGCGGTCACGTTGACGCCGGCCGCGGCCGCGGCATCCTCATCCTCGGAGATGGCCTCCAGCGCATAGCGATCCATGCTGCGGTCGACCCAGCGCCAGATCACAAGACCAAGCGCCCATACCGCCAGCGCAATCAGGTACCAGGTCGCCTTGTCGTCGAATTGCAGCGCCAGCAGATGGCTGCCCCTGGTCCGGTCGGGCGTATATCCGAGCGAGCCGCCGGTATAGTCGCGAGTCGCGGTAATCACCTGCAGCACGATGCCGGACAGCGCCAGCGTGACCAGCACGAAATAGTGGCCGGTGATGCGGAAGCGGAAACAAGGGTAGCCCACAATCACCGCCAGCACCGCCGCGGCCGCCATCGCGACGGGAATGCCGAGCCATGGCGACACGCCGAGATGATTCCACAGCAGTGCCGTCACATAGGCGCCGACGCCCATGAAGCCGCCATGACCCAGCGAAACCAGGCCGAAGCGGCCCATCATCGACCACGACGTATAGGCGAACGACCAGATCAGGATCAGGATCAGGATGTGCAGATGATAGGGTTCGCGATAGACGAAGGGCAGGGCGATCAGCGCCGCGGCGGCAATCCAGGGCCCAAGCCGGTTTATGCTCACGAGCGCCTCGCCAGCAGCCCGGCAGGCCTGATGAACATCATGACGATGAAGAAGGCGAACGCCAGCACGTAGCCCCATTCGAGGTCGGAAAACAGTCCGCCCAGCGAGATGATCTCGGCGAACACGAACGCCGCGACGAAGCCGCCGACGAAATTACCGAGCCCGCCCAGCACGCAAATCAGGAAGGTGATCGGTCCGAACGACAGGCCGACAAACGGATGGATGTCGTATTGCAGGCGCCGCCCAGCGCCGACGTAATGAGATAGAGACGGCGCGCGTCGACGCCCATCAGCGCCATGATCTGGCGATCCTGGGAGATGGCGCGGATCGCGGTGCCGACATAGGTCCGCGTCATGAAGAGATAGACCAGCACCATGCCGATCAGCGCCGCGCCGAAGGCGAGCAGGCGGGAGTAGCTGAAATGCATGTCGGCGAACTGCAGCACCGGCAGCCGGATGCCGAGGTTGCGGAAATCGATGCCGAACGCGACAGTGGCAAAGCTTTGCAGCACGAACAGCACGCCACCGGTGGCGAGAAGCTGGTTGATCGGCGGCGCCGAGAGCAGGGGCGCAATCACGAGCAAATGCAGGAGCGCCCCGAGCCCCGCGACCAGCGCGATCGTGATCGGCGCGGCGAGGTAGTACGACAGGCCAAAGTACTGGACGAGATAGTACATGCCGTACATGCCGATCATGACAAGTTCGGCGTAGCAGATCCACGTCACGTCGATGACGCCGAAGATCAGATTCAATCCAAGCGCCAGCAACGCCAGCACGCCGCCAAGCAGAATGCCGTTTACCATCGCCTCGAGCAGGTAGATGTCGAAAATGTCCGTCATCGTTGTCACCTACACTCCAAAACCTAGACGCCGAGATAGGCTTGCCGGATCGTATCGTTGGCCAGCATCTCGCTTGATCGGCCTGAGGCGCGGATGGTGCCGGCCTCCAGCAGGTAGGCGCGATCGACCACGCGCAAAACCTGCTGCACGTTCTGCTCGACAATCAGCACGGTCAGTCCGCCCGAGCGGATTTGTTTCACCAGTTCGAACACCTGCTGAACGACGACGGGCGCGAGCCCGGCCGAGGGCTCGTCGAGCAGCAGCAACTTTGGGTCGGACATCAGCGCGCGGCCGATCGCGCACATCTGCTGCTCGCCCCCCGACATGGTGCGAAGCGGGCGCGCGCCTCCGGCATGAAGGCGCCCATCTTGAGGTTGTCTTCCACGCTCAGACGCGGGAACAGCCGACGGTTCTCCGGCACGTGGGCGATGCCGAGACTGACGATGCGATGCTCCGGCGTCTTCAGGACGTCGACGCCCTCCATTGAAATTGCGCCCCTGCGAGGCCGGATCAGGCCGGAAATCACCCGCATCAAGGTCGTCTTGCCGGCACCGTTGGGGCCGATGACACCGACCGCTTCGCCGGCCCTGACCTCCAGGCTGACGCCGAACAGCGCCTGGAAGCTGCCGTAGCCCGCGTCAACTGATTTGAGCTCCAGCATGCGAGCGCTCCGCCTATCGCCGCGTTTCTGCCGCAGCGGCCTGGGTCGCAACGGCATCGGTGCCGAGATAAACCTCGACGACGCGCGGGTCGTTCGACACTTCGCTCGGCAGCCCCTCGGAAATCTTCTCGCCGTGATCCAGCACCATCACGCGATCGACCACGCGCATCAACACGCCCATAATGTGCTCGACCCAGATGATGGTGATGCCAAGCTCGTCACGGATCTTGCGCAGCATGTCAGCTGCCTGATCCATCTCGGTATCATCGAGTCCGCCGAGGCTTTCGTCGGCCAGCAGCAGTTTTGGCCCGGTCGCGAGCGCCTTGGCGAGTTCGAGCTTCTTTAGGCCGGCCGCGCCGAGCCCGCCGACTTCAGCGGTGCGGTCCGCTGGCAGGCCGACCATCGCCAGTGCCCGCTCCGCGGCTTCCTCGGCCTTGGCGCGGCTGTGGCGCCCCTGGCCGAAATAGCCCGCCAGCGCGACATTTTCGAATATCGTCAGCCGGCGGAACGGCCGCGGGATCTGGAAGGTCCGGCCGATGCCGCGGTTAATGATCCGGTGCGGCGCGAGACCCGAGATCTCGGCGCCATCGAACCGCATCGAACCTGACGTCGGGGGGAATGTGCCGGAGAGCATGTTGAAGATCGTGCTCTTGCCCGAGCCGTTCGGACCGATCAGGCCGAGAATCTCGCCCTGGTCGACCCTGAACGACACGTTGTTGACGGCCTTGAAGCCGCCAAAGCGTTTTACCAAGCCCTGAACGACCAGCACGGCGGTCCCTTCTGTCTGTCCGGGGATCGCCTACTTGTTGCTGTAGGTTGTACCGGCCGGCAACGGCAGCACGGCCTCGCGTTGCGCCTGGCTCTTCGGCCACACCACATACGATTTGTCGTCGATATACTGGATGACCACCGGGAACGAGCGCTCGTTCTGCCCGGCCATCGGCGTACCTTCCCCGAAGAACTTGACGCCGAAGCCCAGCATGGTGCCGCCTTCGGGAAGGTCGACGTCCAGCGCCGCCTTGCGCAGCGCGTCGGGATCGACGCCACCGTATTTCTTGATGGCGCGCGGCAGTACGTCATTAAGGAAGACGTAAGTGTTGGAGGCGGCGATGCCGACATGGGCGGAGCGGATCGCAACCCCCGGCTTCACCTTGTCGAACTCCTCACCGACCATCTTGATGATGGGCAGCAGCTTGGGGTCGAGGCCCTTGGGGTTCGCCAGCCAGATCGAGATCGGATCCGTGTTGAAGACATAATTCACATCGGTGCCGAGGCCTTCCTTCAGCTTCTCATACACGCCGTAGCCCGCGCCGTGGCCGACCAGGGCACCGAACTTCAGGCCCTGTTCGCGCGCCTGGCGCAGCAGCAGGGTGATGTCGGGATTGTAGCCGGTGTGGAAGATCACATCGGGCCGGGCACGCTTCAGCTTGGTAACGAGCGCGGAGAGATCGGGGGCAGTGGCCGAATAGCCTTCCTTAAGCACGACGTTGAAGCCGGCCTTCTTGGCGCCGGCCACATTGCCTTTGGCTACGTCGACCCCGTAGGCGCCATCCTCGTGGATGATGGCGACCCGCAAATCCTTCGGCTCCTTGCCGAACTTGGACTGGGCGTTCTGGGCGATGAAGTCCATCGTCATCATGCCGAACTGATCGCCGCTCGCCTGCGGACGGAAGACATATTTGTAATTCTTGTTCTCAAACACGCCCGAGGAAATGCAGGTGGTCATCCACATGAATTTCTTGAGCTGCTCGACACGGGCGGCCACCGGCACGCATTGCGCCGACGAAAAGAAGCCGAGCACCATGTCGACCTTTTCCTGCTCGAGCAGGCGCACCGACTCGTTGATGGCGATGTCGGGCTTGCTTTGCGCATCGGCATAAACAGCCTCGATTTTATAGCCTTCGACCCCGGTCTTGACGTAGTGGTCGAGCATGATCTTGGCGCCGATGTATTGCAGCTCCGAACCGCCGCCCGCGAGCGGGCCGGTCAGGTCATAAATCACGCCGATCTTGATTTTCTTTTCCTGAGCTTGGGCGGAGACCGCCATGCCCAGCACCGCGATCGCGGCAACAAGCCCTCCGCACAGCCGGGCAACCTTACGCACTGGCATCGAAACCTCCCCTGGAAAATTGTGCATTGCGTCTTTTTATTTTTGTTGACGCCCATCACATTGGTAGCGCCGACCGATGTCAAGCAACTAGGGTCGCTGACCCGACCCCCGGGACGTCGCACATCATACCAGCTGCTTGGGAGTCGGCGCTTTGGTTGAGCGCGTCCCGTTTGCCCGGTTACCCGTGCACGACCGACTTCGCGATCATGCAATGGATGCCCTTGGAGCCGTTGACAGTCTGCGTCACGCGCAGGTCCGCGGCCAGGCTGCACAGCGTGTAGGCATCCTCGCGCGACAAATTCCGCTTTTCGCCGAGCAGCACGATCATGTCGCGCAGCGCCCGCACCACGCATTGATCGAGGTCGGGATCCATCGCCATCGTCATGTAATGATCAGGCGTTTCGGCGCGGGGATAGTCGAGCCGCAAATCCTTGCGCAGCGTCAGCCTGAAACGGCCCTGCAGCGCAGTCTCGATCGCGGTGACGCACACCTCGCCATCGCCCTGGACGCCATGCCCGTCGCCGCAGGAGAACAGCGCGCCCGGCACGAACACCGGCAAATAGAGTTTCGCGCCCGGGATCAGTTCCTTGTTGTCGAGGTTGCCGCCCGTCGCGCGCGGGATCAGCGAGGTGATGCGGCCCCAGGCCGGCGGCGGCGCCACGCCCATCACGCCGAAAAACGGCTGGAGCGGCAGGTCG
>WNFJ01015122.1_pt1 | contig 10055 bp, 6 predicted proteins | sample 5400461 | NCBI WGS metagenome assembly WNFJ01 (sample SAMN13153349, study PRJNA577476) | soil metagenome | isolation source: 115 cm saprolite on Douglas fir-dominated hillslope | place: USA:California | collected 2013-09-17
TTCAACACTCAGTTGCAGATCATCACCAAGCCGGGCCTCCTGCGCCGGGTCGTGAAGACTCTGGATCTCGAGCACAATCCGGACTTTCTGCGAGCGCAAGCTAACGACACATCCTGGCAACGTCTATTACGTACCTTTGGTCTGGGCGGCGGCACGACGGTAGTCCAAACACCGGCGCAAAAAGCCGAGAACGACAAACTCTCGCTTGATAAACCGCTCGCGTCGGCCAGTTCACCAGACAATTTGGAAGAGGCAGCCCGACTCGAACCCTTTGTCAGTTCTCTTCAGGGAGGACTAAAAGTCGATCCGATCAAAGACGATCGCTTACAATTCACCGAAACGCGGCTGATTAGCGTAAAGTTTACCCATGCGAATCCACTGGTCGCCGCAAAGGTCGCAAACGCCGTAGCCAACGCATTCGTCCTTTCAAATCTGGAACAAAAAACCAAATTCACCAGCACCACTGGTGATTTCCTGCAACAACGAATCGCCGAACTGCAATCGCAGATCCGCGCTGACGAAGAGCGCCTGATCAATTATGCCAAAGGGCACGAGATCCTTTCGCTCGACGCGGCGCAGAACACCGTCGTCGATCGCCTGGCGGGATTAAACAAGGCACTCCTCGAAGCTGAAAACGAGCGCAAGATTGCCGAGGCAGCTTATCGAGTTAGTAAAGAGCCCGGTGCGGCCGACGTCCTGGCAGCGGGCGGCACGAAGGGTCTTGAAGAAGAGCTTACGAAGTTGAAACAAAAACGCGCGCAGTTGCTGGTTGATAACACTGAAGAGTGGCCTGAGGTCAAAGAAGTCGAGAAACAGATTGCCGCACTGGAAAAAGATATTCAGGACGCGCGCTCGAAATCCGTCACGACCGGGTCAAAAACGATCGAGATGCGTTACCACGAAGCCCTCGACCGCGAGCAAGCGTTGCGCGCTGCTTTCGAACAACAGCGTGGCGCCACGCGGACCCAAAACGAGGCCGCCATCAATTACCACATTATTCAGCAAGAGATAGAAACGAATAAGAGTTTGCTGGACGGGCTGTTGCAACGCGCCAAAGAGAATGACGTAGTGCTCGCGGGCACGCCTAACAATTTGCACGTCACAGATTATGCGACGCCGCCGAGAGTACCCATTGGTCCCAATCGCCTTCAGGGGATAGTGCTCGCGTTTCTTTTCTCGCTTGGTTTCGGTGTCTGTCTGGCAACTATGCTTGAGTATCTGGATGACAGCGTCCGTTCCTCCGAAGACGTAGAAAGAATACTGCGATTACCGACGCTGGCCACGATCCCGGTGTTAAGAAATGGACGTGTGCGCCGCGCGCTTTCAGGAGGAACTACGTCTCTGCAACTGCAAAAGGAAAGCGGAAACGGAAACGGGAATGGACACAAAAATGGAAATGGGAGAGTGAATCCGGCGCTCTTGCTTGATTTGGATCAGCGTTCGCCGCTGGCGGAGGCGTATCGTCACTTGCGCACTTCCGTCCTGCTTTCATCCCCCGGACGTCCGCCCAAGACGCTGGTGGTCACCTCCTGCGTGCCTTCTGAAGGAAAAACGACGACGACGATCAACCTGGCAGTTACCCTGGCTCAGACGGGAGTCCGGGTGCTGGTAATTGATGGTGACATGCGGCGGCCCAGTGTTCATGGATCCTTTGGCGCTGAAAACAAACGCGGACTGAGCAACCTCTTGTCTAACGAGATGTCGGAGGCCGAAATGCTGGCCGTCGTCCAGAAGGAAGAGGAAAGCGGCCTGTATTTGCTGACCTCGGGACCGGTGCCGCCTAATCCGGCGGAATTGATCGGCTCTGATCAAATGCGCCACGTAATATTCGAACTGGGGAAGACGTTCGATCATATTGTGATTGACTCTCCGCCTATTGCTTCATTCACTGACGGCATCTTGCTGTCGGCAATATCAGACGGCGTCATTCTGGTAATTCATGCCCACGAATGTTCGCGCAAGGTAGTGCAACGATCGCGCCAGGCGTTGCTGGATGTAGGGGCGAAGGTCCTGGGCGTGGTCCTGAATCGCGTTAACCTGCGCTCAGCCGACTATTACTACAATTACCAATATTACTCGGGCTACAAGGACGGCTCGAGCTACACCGATACGGCTCCGCCAGCGTAAGCGGGCAAAGGGCAAAGAGCTCTGGGAAGATGGGAAAAGTGCCCATATCAAAAAGTGAAGAACGAGCGGAACAGAGCGACGCTTCGCCCTTTACTCTGAGCCCTTTGGCGCCTTCGCCGCATCGCCGGGCGCATCGGAGATTTGAAGACCTAGCGATTTGGCAGTTGTCACGGGATCTGGCGGTTAGGTTTCATCGGGCCGCAGATCGACTCCACGACAGGCGGCTCTACCGTACGCCGAACAGCTTCGTGCGGCGGGTCTTTCTCTTTCGAATAACATTGCTGAGGGTTCCGGCAGCACTCACAAGCGCGAATTCGTGCAGTACTTGAACATCGCCAGACGGTCGTTATTCGAAGATGCATCGATGCTATTGGTCTTTGAAACGCTGGGCCTGTTTGAGTCTGAGGAAATCAATGGCCTTTGACGGATTGCGACGCGCTTAGTCGTAAGATTACGAACTTTTCCAGGAGTCTCTGCCCTTAGCTCTTTGCCCCATGCCTTCTTCTAACTTCATCGTTTTTGGCGCGCCCAGTATCGAACGGGACGAGATTGACGAGGTCGTGCGCTGCCTCGAATCCGGCTGGATCGGCACCGGCCCGCGCGTCGCACGCTTTGAAAAAGAGTTCGCCGCATACAAAGGTCAGCCCTTTGCCGCCGCCGTCAGCTCCTGCACTGCCGCCATGCACCTGAGCGTCCTGGCCGCGGGCATTGGCGAAGGGGACGAAGTCATCACTACACCGATGACTTTCTGTGCCACCGTCAACGCGATCGTCCACGCGGGCGCGACACCCGTACTCGCCGACGTCGATCCGCGGACCATGAACGTCGACCCAGCGCAAGTCGAAGCTCGCATCACTCGAAAAACCAAAGCTATTCTGGCGGTCCATTTCGCCGGTCGCGCGGCAAACATGGATGCGCTCACGGAGATCGCCGCGCGTCACGGACTGAAGGTTATAGAGGACTGCGCGCACGCTATCGAAACGGAATACCACGGCCGCAAAGCCGGCACCTTCGGCGACTTCGGCTGCTTCAGTTTCTATGCCACCAAGAATGTCACCACCGGCGAAGGCGGCATGGTGCTGACCCGCAATGAAGAAGATCTCGCGCGCATCAAGATGCTGGCACTCCACGGCATGAGCAAAGACGCCTGGAAACGTTTCAGCGATGAAGGCTACAAACATTACTTTGTCGTCGAGACCGGCTTCAAATACAACATGATGGATTTGCAGGCGGCACTGGGCATTCACCAGCTTCGACGCGTCGAATCAAACTGGCGCCGGCGGGAAGAGATCTGGCAGCAATACAACCAGGCCTTTGCTGGTTTGCCCTTGACCTTGCCGGCTGAGACTGAGCCGGACACGCGTCACGCTTATCATCTCTACACGATCCTGATTGACGAAGCGGCCACTGAAATCACTCGCGATGAATTCCTCGACGCGATGACAGCCAACGATATTGGTGTGGGCGTGCATTACCTGAGCGTGCCCGAGCATCCGGTGTATCAGGACAAGTTCGGTTGGTGCCCGGAAGACTATCCCCACGCCATGCGCATCGGCCGGCAGACAGTCAGTCTACCGCTTTCAGCCGGGTTAACTGACGCCGAAGTCGCGCGGGTTATTGCAGCAGTGCGAAAAACCATAGGCGCAAAGAGCAAAGGGGTAAGAGCAAAGGGCAGAGAGCAAAGGGCCGAACCTTTACCTCTAGCTCTTCGCTCTTAGCAGTCATCGTGAGGAAAAAAGGCAAGGGATAAATCGCAAGGGGCTACGAGCCACGAACGCGGAGGGTGCGGCCAACCATTCTTCGCGACAGGCACTTAGCCCCTTGCGATTTACCCCGTTTGCCCTCGAACCTAAACAGGAAGTAGAGATAAGAAGAAGTCAAAGATCGGCCCCTAATGATATCAGAGATCAGAGGTTACAGTTCGGAAGTCAGAGGCCCAGAAATAAGCTCATCCCCAGGCTTTTCACCCTTAGAGGTCTTTGCTGTTAGGCCTTTAAAGCTGTTGCTCTTTGCCCCTGATTCTTAGCGTTTCATAGATGAATCCAGAATCCGCAATATCAGATTCACCGTTACCGCTTAGCCCTTCGTCCGCTGCCGCAGTCCCCACTCTGCGCATCGCGCCCTCGAAAGGTTGGGTCCCGCTCAAACTCCGTGAGCTTTGGGAATACCGCGAGCTGCTTTACTTCCTGGTTTGGCGCGACGTCAAGGTTCGTTACAAACAAACGGCGCTGGGCGCCACCTGGGCCATCATTCAACCCTTCTTTACGATGGTGGTGTTCAGTCTGTTCTTCGGCCAATTGGCCAAAGTTCCTTCGGACGGAATTCCTTATCCGATCTTCAGCTTTACCGCGCTGGTGCCCTGGGCCTTCTTTGCCAACGGCCTGGGCCAGTCGTCGAACAGTCTGGTGGGCAGCGGCACGCTGATCACCAAAGTCTTTTTTCCACGGCTGATCATTCCGCTGGCCTCAGTGTTTTCCGGCATCGTTGATTTTCTGCTGGCGTTTGTGGTGCTGGTGGCGATGATGCTCTATTACGGCATCGTGCCCACGCTCAACGTCCTTTGGCTGCCGCTGTTTCTGCTGCTGGCGCTGGTTACTTCGCTGGGAGTCGGTTTGTGGCTCTCGGCGCTGAACGTCGAATACCGCGACGTGCGTTACGTGGTGCCCTTCATTACCCAGTTCTGGCTGTTCGTAACTCCGATTGCCTATCCCAGCAGTCTGCTGCACCAACCCTGGCGCACAATCTATGGATTGAACCCGATGGTCGGCGTAGTCGAAGGTTTTCGCTGGGCGCTGTTGAAGAGCAACGCCGCGCCCGGCCCAATCATCGCCGTCTCTTCAACGGCCGCGCTCGTGATCCTCGTGACCGGCGCATTTTATTTTCGGAGAATGGAAAAAACCTTTGCTGATATTGTCTAGCAGCATGCTGAAAGACTCACAAGCAACCACAAAGTCACAAAGACACAAAGAAGTGTTTATTAAGAACCGCAAACCAGCCTTTCGGAATCTTGGTGCCTTGGTGTCTTTGTGGTGAACTCCTTTTTTACCGCAGCCTGCTAGGTTGAAGACGATGTTCTAGCTGTTTCTGATCCGGTTTTATCCGCATAAATCCGCGGCCAAATAGATGAGTGAAATTGCCATAAAAGTTGAGGGGTTAGGAAAGCGCTACCGCATCGGCGCCAACCAGCAGGCGTACCGAACGCTGCGAGAGAAGCTGAACGAAAGCGCTCTCGCTCCCTTCCGCGCGGCCAAGTCGATCCTAAGTCGGAATGGCAATGGCTCTTCGCCCTCTGCTCTTCTCCCTTCGCGCGAAACTTTCTGGGCTCTCAAAGACGTCTCGTTTGAAGTGAAACGGGGCGAGGTTGTCGGCATCATCGGCCGCAACGGGGCCGGGAAGAGCACTCTGCTCAAGATCCTTTCGCGTATCACCGAGCCCACTGAAGGCCACGCCGACATTACTGGGCGTATTGCCTCTCTGCTTGAAGTCGGCACCGGCTTTCATCCGGAACTGACGGGGCGAGAAAATATTTATCTCAACGGCTCGATCTTGGGCATGAAGCGCGTCGAGATCAACCGGAAGTTTGACGAGATGATGGCCTTCGCCGAAGTCGAAAAATTCATCGACACGCCGGTCAAGCATTACTCCAGCGGCATGTACGTCCGGCTCGCCTTCGCAGTCGCCGCGCATCTTGATCCTGAGATTCTGTTGGTCGATGAGGTACTGGCCGTCGGCGATGCAGCATTTCAGAAGAAGTGTCTCGGAAAGATGGGGGACGTGGCGAAGGAAGGGCGGACTGTTCTGTTTGTAAGTCATAATATGCAGGCTGTAGCCGCTCTCTGCGTAAAATGCGTTTTGTTATCAGAAGGAAGGATAAAATCTCTGGGCTCATCCCACAGCGTCATCCAAGGATACTTGGGCGAAGCAACCTTTGATTCTTTGCGAACAGTTGATTTCACTTCGCCAGATACCCGAAGGACAGGTACCGGATCGTCCCGGTTTCAGCAACTACAACTTATCGGCCGTGAGGGACTGCCGACGTGTACGTTTCAAGTTGGAGAGCCCTTTGAGATCCAATTCAAATGTGAGGTGCATAAATTAATCCCTTCACAGTTCTATCAAATCCGGATTCGCGCTTTAGGTGGAACACCAATCTATCACTGGGTGGATTTTGATGATTCTTTTTCCGCTCTCGCAAAGCCAGGCTTGGATTCAGTTTCCGTCAAACTCGACCAACTACGACTCTACCCGGGAAAGTACGTAATTTCACTGATGGTATGCGATCGCTATGGTACGGCTTACGACCATCTCGAAGATGCCGCCAGCTTCGACGTGACCGAGGGCGCGCTGATGCCGCTAGCTCGCCAATATTTTCACCACCTCGGCATGATACATGAGGTACCCAAATGGCAGCGCAGTTTGCGCTAAGCTCGAGAGCCCACGAAGCAGTTCGAGAGAATGACTGGGATGGATAACCCGATTAAATATCGCGGCAGCGTAACTTCCCAATGGGGAGAAGATGGAATCATTGAGGAGATCTTCAAAAGGATCGGAACCAGGAATAAGGTCTGCGTGGAAGTCGGGGCGTGGGACGGAAAGCACCTAAGCAATACTTGGAGCCTGTGGCACGAGAATGAATGGTCAGCCTTACTCGTCGAAGGTAACCAAGCACGCATCGCGATTCTGAAGAGCAATACGCAAGGGTACGAACGCGTAGAGATTGTTCCGGAATACGTCTCGATAGAGGGCTCATCTGCGCTGGATAGTGTTTTGGCCAGACATAACGCGCTAAAGAATCCAGACCTTCTATCGATAGATGTCGACGGTGACGACTACCATGTTTTTAGTGGGTTGAGGAATTTTGCACCAAGGCTCGTCATCATTGAATACAATCCCACCGCGCCGCCCGAGGTCGACCTCGTTCAGACTCCCGGTGAATATTTCGGTTCGTCTGCGTTGGCTTTGGTCAAGCTCGCGCACGCTAAAGGTTATAAGTTGGTGTGTTGCACGGAGACAAACTGTTTCTTCGTGCTTAGCTCGGAATACGAAGCACTGGGGATTGAGGAACCAACCCTGCGCGATGTGTTTCCATTGGATAATCTTACTTATGTGGTTACTTCTCAAGACGGTCGCGCGTTCTTAACGAGAAGCCCGACGTATGGCCGCTTGAGTGCCGCTTCGTTAGCAAGTTGTCTCACTCATCCAACCGCGCGCGTTAATAGTTACCCGAAACTGAATGGCGCCGACCAAATAATTCCGATCATTTTGAGCGTTCCGAGGAACACGGCACAATTCTCAAGGAATAGGATGCGAAGGCTGTGGAGAAGGATTGGATCCAAATAAAGTTTGCATCTCAATTGCTATCGAGCATCAGTCGCCTGTTAGCGCGCCTTGCCGGACTCTTCGCTGCCGCGGCGACGCGGTTTTACAAGTCAGAACAGCAGAGAAGGATCATTCCATGGTTCCGCGACAATGGCGATGCAACGCTCAGACTGGATTACGATCTTGATCAGGACTCTGTCGTGTTCGATCTAGGTGGATACGAGGGCAAGTGGACGAGTGAAATCTCTAATCGATATAACTGCTCGGTGTATGTCTTTGAACCAGTGAAACGGTTTGCCGCTCAAATCAGTAATCGATTCGCGAAGAATACAAGAGTGAAGGTCCTTCAGTTCGGGCTGGGCGATGAGACCCACGCCGTTGAAATCGGTCTCGACAAGGACGGTTCTTCGACATTCAGAAAATCGCCTTCAATGGAAGAAATTCGATTGGTGAGAGCCTGCGAATTCATCAACAGCAACGGAATATCCAAGATCGATTTAATGAAGATCAACATAGAGGGCGGCGAGTACGACCTCCTGGAGCACTTGCTCGACTGTGGCATGACCGACCGCATTGTAAATATTCAGGTACAGTTTCATGATTTCGTCCCAAGAGCTGCAGAGCGAATGAGTAAGATTCAACAGCGACTTCAGAATACTCACTTCTTGACTTACCAGTACCCTTTTGTTTGGGAGAACTGGAGACTCTCAGCGGATCCCACCAACGGGTCGGAAGTTCGATAGCTTTGATTCCACCTATGGTCATTGTCAGATTGTCCGGTGGTTTAGGGAATCAGATGTTCCAGTACGCCGCCGGTCGAGCTATTGCTCATCGGCGTCGGGTCCCCCTGAAACTTGATGTCTCAGAGTTTCAGAATGGAAGCCATCGAATTTACGCGCTGGAAGCTTTCAATATTAACGGATCGATCATTTCATCTCAGGCAATCGAGTCTTTCAAGACATCAGCCACGAGTAGATCGGCACTGCTCCTCGATAAACTCCGGCCGTATTATAGACGGCCTCTGATTAAGGAATCCGGATTCACCTTTGACCCGAATATCCTGCGGGCATCCGGCCAAGTCTATCTGGATGGGTATTGGCAAAGTGAAAAGTACTTTGAGGACATTCAGGAATTGTTGAGGGCCGAGTTCACCGTCAAGGAGCAGCCACAAGGTGCGAATGCAAGCATGATGGAGCGTATCAAACAATCGTCTGCCGCAGTCAGCCTTCACGTTCGCCGGGGCGACTACGCATCGGATCCGGGTTCGAATCAATACCACGGTACGTGCTCGCCGGAGTATTACCAGAGCGCCGTTTCAAAGTTGATCGCGCTGGGAATCCAACCGCACTTCTTCGTGTTCTCAGATGATATTCCCTGGGCGCAAGCGAATCTTCACCTCGACTACCCTGCATCGTTCGTTAATCAGAATGGTATGTCTGCCGATCACGAAGACTTAAGACTGATGAGCACGTGCCGGCATCACATAATCGCTAACAGCAGTTTCAGTTGGTGGGGCGCCTGGCTCGGCTCTCATCCCGATATGGTCGTGATCGCTCCGCGCAAATGGTTCAACGAAGCAACTCACGACACCCGAGATTTGATACCTGCTTCGTGGCTGCAAGTCTAATCCTGATATGAAACGCGATCCACAGGTCTCGGTTGTAATGTCGGTCTTTAACGGCGAGCGCTTTCTGCGCGAGTCGGTCGAGAGCATTCTTAATCAAAGCTGGCGCGACTTTGAATTCATTATCATTGATGACGGATCGACGGACGGGTCCGCTGAGATTATCGAGTCATACAACGATCCTCGCATCGTGCGCGAGACGTTTAAGGCAAATCGCGGGCTTATGACAGCACTCAACCGAGGGCTTGATCTTGCGCGCTGGCGATACATCGCGCGACATGATGCTGACGACGTAGCGATGCCGCAGAGGCTGGAGAACCAGGTGCAATTTCTCGATAGTCATGCGGACATCACGATTGCCGGCTCTGGTTACATTGAAATCGATGAGACAGGAAAGCAGGGGAAGAAAGTCCGCATGCCTGAAGACGTTCTCGCGCTTCGATGGCACGGGCTTTTTCAAAACCCGTTCATTCACAGCACGGTAATGTTTCGTCGCGCGACGGTCACGGAAATGGGAGGCTATGCCTGTAGAGCAGCCGCGTCACACGTCGAGGACTATGAGCTTTGGCTGCGCATGATGTGGGCGCGGCGGCGAATGGCGAATATGTCAGAGCCGCTGGTGCAGTGGCGCTTGAATCCTGAGGGAGTATCGAAGACCTTTGCCTCTCAGCAGGGCGAGAACTTCCGGGCCACAGTGCGAGCTAATCTAAGGAGGTTTGTGCCCACCCTGCGTGACGACGATGGTCTGACCGATCTTGTCTGGCGGCTTCAGGTCTGCGGTGGTTTTGACCTGCCGCTCGAGGAGGTTGAGAAGGCGTTGAATGTTTTGGAAGAGTTAGTCAAGAACTTTTGCGATTATTTCGATCTTGATGATCGACAGCGAAGGCTTGTTCGTCAGCTGGCTTTGCGCAGGGCAGCTGGTTCGCTACTGCACAATGCGCAACAATACGCCTATGCTGGACGCAGCGATGACGCGAATGAGCTG
>WNFJ01566618.1_pt1 | contig 10055 bp, 10 predicted proteins | sample 5400461 | NCBI WGS metagenome assembly WNFJ01 (sample SAMN13153349, study PRJNA577476) | soil metagenome | isolation source: 115 cm saprolite on Douglas fir-dominated hillslope | place: USA:California | collected 2013-09-17
CACGGGAAAAATGTTTGCCTGCGAACATTATGGAATTGAACCGGATATTCTCGTGACGGCAAAGTCTCTTGGCGGAGGCTTGCCGCTCGCGGCGGTAACCGGCCGCTCCGAAATCATGGATGCTCCGGGGGTAGGGGGCCTAGGCGGGACCTTTGCCGGCAATCCGCTCTCCTGCGCTGCGGCCAACGCGATCTTGGACGTGTTTGAGCGCGGCGATCTTCTGGCGCGGGCCGATTCTGTCGGCGAACAGTTCCAGAAACGCGCGCAGGAATGGAAGACGCGTTTTGACATCATTGGCGACGTTCGCGGGCTTGGCGCCATGCGAGCGATTGAGCTGGTGAAATCGCGCGACACGCGCGAACCGGCGCCCGATGAAACCAAGCGAGTTTCACAATACTGTTATGAGCACGGCTTGATCACCATCACCGCAGGCACGTACGGCAATGTGATTCGGTTGCTGGTTCCGCTGGTGATCACTGACGACCAGATGGATGAAGGCCTGGATGTTTTGGAAAGCGCGCTAGCTTCAGTTTGCTCTGCGCATCCAGCCGTCGCTGAGGTGGTTACAAAATGACGTTTGATTCTTAACGATCCGGAAGGCATTGCGTGATGACGGTTGCAGCTCCGCCGCTAACGAAGGTTCCAAACTACATCAACGGGCAATGGCAGGACTCTAACGCCACCGAGTGGCAGGATGTCGTCAATCCCGCAACTGGCGAGGTCTTGGCCCAGGTTCCGCTATCCGCCAACGCGGAAGTGACCCGGGCGATCGGTGCTGCATTTGCTGCCTATCCAGCCTGGCGACAGACTCCTCCCGAAGACCGCATTCAGCCCTTGTTTAGGCTGAAGGCCCTTCTCGAAGATCATCAAGCCGAACTGGCGCGCATCATCACGCAAGAAAACGGCAAGACATTCGCCGAAGCCAAGGCCGAACTGCGCCGCGCCATCGAAAACGTCGAAGTCGCCTGCGGCATTCCCATGATGATGCAAGGTTACAACTTGGAGGATGTCGCCCGCGGCATTGATGAGACCATGATTCGCCAGCCACTCGGCGTGGTCGCCGCGATCACTCCATTTAATTTTCCCGGCATGATTCCGTTCTGGTTTCTGCCCTACGCGATTGCGTGCGGGAATACTTTCATTCTGAAGCCCTCCGAGCGTGTGCCTTTGACCATGCGCCGCGCGTTCGAATTGCTCGAGCAAGCCGGATTGCCGAAGGGCGTCGTAAACCTGGTTAACGGAGGCAAAGCTGCGGTAGACACGCTCCTTGACCATCCCAAAGTTAGAGCCATCAGCTTTGTCGGCTCGACTCCAGTGGCGAAGTACATTTACGCCCGCGCCGGAGCTAATGGCAAGCGCGCCCAATGCCAGGGAGGCGCGAAGAATCACGTCATTGTCCTACCCGACGCAGACATGAAAATGGCGACGCAGATTATCAGCGACAGCGCGTTCGGCTGCGCCGGGCAGCGCTGCTTGGCTGTCTCGGTTGCAGTGACCGTTGGAGAAGCGCAGAAAGCGTTTCGCGATTCCATCACCGAAGCCGCAGCTGCTTTGCGGGTCGGCAACGGACTCGACGAAGGGATACAGATGGGCCCCGTGATCACGCGCCAAAGTAAAGCGCGGGTCGAGTCTCTGATTGGCGAGGGCGAGAAGCAAGGCGCCAAACTTCTGCTCGACGGTCGAGGCGCAAACATTCCCGGCGGCGGAGAAGGGAACTTTCTAAATCCGACGGTGCTGGATGCCCTGCCCGCAAAAAGTAATCTTGCCGATACCGAGATTTTTGGGCCCGTGCTGAGCTTGGTCCACGCCGATAGCCTCGATGACGCCCTCGCGTTTCTAGAACGTAGCGCTTACGGAAATCAGGCTTCGCTCTTCACCTCGAGCGGAGCAGCAGCCCGGCGTTTTCGCTACGAGGCGCCGGCGGGGAATATTGGCATCAATATCGGCGTAGCCGCGCCCATGGCCTATTTCCCGTTCAGCGGATGGAAAGACAGCTTTTTCGGAGTCCAGCACGGCCAGGGCCGCGATGCCGTCGAGTTCTACACCGAGAAGAAAGTAGTAGTAGAGCGCTGGGCCGCAGAACACTCGCGCAAGTTTTGAATGGTCATCCTGAGCGGAGTCTGGTTTTCAAGCGAAGCGTGAAAACCAGATGGAGTCGAAGGACCCCTCCGGCGATTGCATCACCGCTGCCATTTTAGGGAGTTCTCACGACGGCTCCGCAGTACATTAAGGGACGAGAGAGAGAAGCATGATTGACACGATCCAAAAATACAAAGACTACGTAATGACCGGCTTCGTGAAGTCGGTCGCGCCCATTGTGATTGATCGCGCCAGCGGCACCAGCGTTTGGGACGCGAATGGACGCGAGTATCTGGACTGCTTCTCCGGAATCTCCGTCGTCAACGCCGGCCACAACAGTCCGCGCGTCATTGCCGCCGCCAAGGCCCAAATGGACAAGTTGATCCACTGCTGCTCGTACCTCTACCATGTGCAACCGGTCGCCGACCTCGCGGAAAAAATTGCGCAGGTTGCTCCGCGCGGATTGACTAAGACATTTTTTGGCAATGGCGGCGCGGAAGCCATCGAGGGCGCAATGAAGCTTGCCCGCCTCTACACCGGCAAGCACGAATTTATAGCCCTGCACGGCAGCTTTCACGGACGCACCTGGGGAACCTTGAGCATCACGGGCAATCAGAGTCGAAAGAAGCGCGGTGGCCCATACGCCCCCGGCGTTTCCTTCGCTCCTTCGCCCTATGCCTATCGTTCGCTTTGGCCCAACGATCCCGAACACTGTGCCCGCCATTGCGCGAAGTGCCTCGACGACGTGATTCGATTCGAAACCTCTGGTGACGTTGCCGCATTCATCGCCGAGCCAGTGCTGGGTGAGGGTGGAATCGTCGTTCCTCCCAAGAACTATTTCTGCGAAATCAAGAAAGTCCTCGACCAACACGGAATACTGTTCATCGCCGATGAAGTACAAACCGGCTTTGGCCGCACCGGAAAGATGTTTGCCCTTGAGCACTATGGCGTCGAGCCTGACATGCTGGTCACTGCCAAGGGCATCGCCGACGGATTCCCCCTCAGCGCCTTCACCACGCGTCCCGAAATCGCAGCCACTTACAAACCCGGTGATCATCTTTCTACGTTCGGTGGAAACCCAGTTTCCTGCGCCGCCGCGTTGGCCAATATCCAATTCCTGCAGGATGAGGATCTGCCGGCGCGTGCCGCTGAGAACGGCGAATACGCGATGCAGAAGCTGCGCGAGATCCAGAAGCATAGTCCGCTGATCGGAGAAGTCCGCGGACTAGGCTTGATGATCGGCGTCGAACTAGTGCGAGACGAGAAACTTACCCCTGCCAACTCCGAAGCCGAAGCTGTGCGCGACGCCTTGTTGCGTCAGGGTGTCCTGGTCGGCGTGGGCGGCGTTTACGGAAATGTGGTCCGCTTTCAGCCGCCTCTCATCATCACTCAAGAGCAGATTGACCGGGCTGTGTCCGCATTTGCCACGGCACTGGCGACAATCGCACAGCCGGCGTCAGTCTAAATGCTGTCGCCCGAGTGGCGGTCGCCCATATCCCGCGCCGGGCTGAGCGCGTGTCCATCCTTAGCATGATGCACGTGAATGGGGCCGTTGACGTTGTTCAGCCTGATCTCAGCGCCCCCGCCGCCTAGTTCTCCGCGCATGTCGTGGCCCACGAAGCGGTGGTCGTTGGTACGCAGCCCAAAGTCGTTGTCAATCCCACCGTGTAGGGTCGTCGCTTCAATGCTGGCCTTGGCATCGGAAGGCATGGTCAACTCCACCGGGCCGTTAATCGAGGAAAGCTCAACCGAAGCCGCCGGCAGACGATCAAAGTTTGCGTCCAGCGGCCCATAACATCCAGGCTGCCGTTGATCAGCTTGATTTCGTCGAGCCGGGCGTTGCGCGGCACGGTGAGTGTGTATTCGACTTCGGTTGAGCGGTAGTGGTCGCCATGCCATCCCGCCCCCAGTTCACGATAGTGGGTCTCGATCGAAACAGAATCTGCTCGTGCCTCAACCCGAATCTCCGCATCCTTCAGGTGCTCTTCATTGTCGGCGCGCTTCACCGCGTCCAGCTTTACCTCGTTCTGATCCCAGGCGGCGACGTGGACCGCGCCGTTGATGTTCGCAAGCTCGATTCGCCCACTAGCGCTCAAGGGGTAAGTATGGTGAAATTCCTCGGTGACGACCGCGTTGTCGTCGGAGCCGCGGGCCAGTGCGACATTCAACAGCACCGCAAGAAAGACTCCCAGCAGAGCGCCAATCCAGGTTGCAAAGCGGTGGGTTCGTTCCATATTTCCTCCTCGGTATGCCAATTAGACGGACGCCCGGGAAAATGGTTAGGTGGCGAGGGGGCGGGGTTTTGGCCTTCGCATCTCCGCTTCTGAAATCACATAGACGATCAGAATCCCCAGCTCCGGCTCAATGGGGTGCCGGTAGCGGGGATGGGGAAAAACGAAATAATAGATTGTGGCATAAGACAGAATTAGCCACAGAAACAACCAGGCTCCCGGCTGGCGCCTCCGCAACGCCCGTCCCAGCCCCCAGAATCCCAGCACCGAAGACGCGAGAAATATGGAATTCTTGAACGGCGCCAACGCTGGAATTTCAGAAGACCGCGGCAGCCCGCCCCAGTAGTAGACGAAGCGCTTGATGCTGATCCAGGTAAAGCGCTCGTAGTCGGCGCGAATAAACTCCAGGGCTTCGCGCTTGCGCTCCGCAATGTAGGTAATCTCACCCATCTGCTGATAGCGGCGCATCTCAGTCAGATTTTGTGAAGGATGCACGTAGGACATCCATGTCCCATCGGCTCCCGGGCCATTCCCTAGCCGAAGCTCAGCCCCAAAGTTTGACCGTATGAAGATGAACTTGCCAAAGGTTTCGTAGTCGCGGACCAGCCAGGGCGTGATCGCGGCCGAAAAATACAGTGTGGCCAGAGCTACTCCAGCCAGCGATGACTTGCCTTTCTTCCAGCAGCGATACCAGGCCCATAGTCCCGATGCAGGCAGAAACGAGAGCAGGGAAGTGTTAGTCAGCGCCGCGACTCCCCAGAGCAGGCCGAACACAATCCACGGTTTCACACCCGTCAGTTCCTCCACCTCGAGTGCAAGCCAGAAAATCACCGCTAGGAGCAAGGCAGCGAGGCTGGTTTCCCACACCGCGCGAGTACACCAGAACATAGCGAAAGGCAACAGGGCCCACATCCAGGAAGCCCAGACCGCAACCTTTTCGTTAAAGCACTTTCTGGCGATGAGAAAAATAGGAACACAAGTGAGTGCAGAACAAAGACTGTTAATACTGAGCAGAATCAGCGCCGAAGCGTGGGTATAAACTCCCGCCAGTTTGAAAACGCCTGCGATCAGATAGGGATAGAGCGGAGGCTCCCAGGCAGTCGGGCCGGTTTGTCCTTCGAATGGGTCAGCGAATCCCCGGCCGGTAGCGATGGCGCGCCCAATGCGCCCCATCTCCCAGCCAAAACTGAAATTGTTATCCAGGGTTTTGAACTTATATGTGTGATCGAGCAGGATGTAGCCGAAGCGGAATGCAAAGGCGATCGCGACAATCCAGAAGAGGGACTTGCGTGCGCCGGTCCACCAGTGGAGAAATGGCGCCACGTTCCGTTGCTGTGGGATAGACGAGGCTGCAGGTTGACCCATCTGCAATCTAGCTTCTCATAAAGAGAACCATCAAGGATGGATCAGTTGTTGCAGCTCGCGAAGATCGGACTGGCCCGCGTCAGACACCAGACAGAAGCTCATGTCCCCTGCCTGCCAGATCCCCCAGTTGTAGCCCTCGCGCGCGCCCCAGCCATAAAGAGCAGCTTCCCCCGGACGCGCTGGCCAGACGAAGAGGTTGATCGTGTGTTTCCGCCGCGCATAGACCAACGCCGCGACGCTGTGCCCATTCAAAACATCCAGCCGGCCGCCGACCAGCGAGAATCCTTGCGCAGCGTAATCGTTGACCGGCGGGATGAAGTCCAGTTTGCCATCAAACCACGGCTTGACCGTGTGCTGGTCCGTCGAGAGCACATCGGTCAAGTGTCCCGGCTGCAGCGAGCGTACGTGAGCGTCAATTAGCTCGGACGCGGTGGCTGTCGCCAACACCCGTGGCTGAATTGGAAATCGCGCCAAGGCTGCGATGATCGCGACAATCGCCACGGCAAACGCCGGCACCAGCAGCCATCGCAGGGATCCCGCCCGCGCAGCGACTCGTGGCTCCGGTCGTGCCAGGCCGAGCTGTTTCTCAATCTTCTGTCGAAGCTGAAGCGAACTGCGTTCATAGAGATCATTCTGCCGCAGACGATTGCGCAATGCCCCCATTTCTTCCAGGGAGGCACGGCAGTCGCCGCAGTGCTCCAGATGGCGTTCGAATTCCGCGGCGCGCACGGCATCAAGCTCTCCGTCGTGATAGCAATGAAGCGTCGTTTGCGTCAGTTCACAAGTCACGATGCCTCCTTCGTTGCTGCGGCGGTAAGTGTGCGTTGCAATCGTTCGCGGGCTCTGGATAGCGTTGACATCACCGTGCCCATTGGAATCCCTGTAATCTCCGCAAGTTCCTTGTACGAGCAGCCTTCCAGTTCGCGTAAGACAAGCACTTCCCGGAAGCGCGGCGAAAGTGATTCCAGCGCCCGCATCAGCCTCCCACGCTCGTCCGCTTGTGTAGCCAGAGTTTCAGGATTCGCTGACGGCCTCACGTGTAACTCCTCATCGAATTCGGTCATCAGTTCCATTGCGCGGTTTTTCTCCAGCCAGGTATAACAACTGGTTCTCACAATCTGCAGCAACCACGCCCGCGCATCCCCACCGCGAAACTGATCAAAGAAGCGGTAAGCCCGCAGCATAGCCTCCTGCGCCACATCTTCGGCATCGGTGCGGTTCCTCAACAACCATCGTGCCAGGTTGACCGCGCCATCCAGATGCGGAACCACCAACTGCTCAAACCGACTTCTTTCGTGCGGCTGTAACACCACTGATTGTCCTGGCCCTTCTGGTAAGACTGTCCGACTACGCATTTTATTCCCAATCTTTGCTGCATAGCGATCGAGTTACTAGGAGTGTTTCTCAGGCTCACAGTTCATCTGGGCGGGTTCTTGAGCGGAGTCAAACATCAGAATCAAGTTAAACTAGCGCAGCCGGCCTGAAACCCATTTAGTCTTTTTCCTTTGCAAGATGTTGATGGCCATCCCGTCCTGCGAATCATGCGACCAGCCGAGTCCAATAGTCTCTTACTAATTACAAATTGACACCCAACTCCAGCGCCCCTAGACTAAAACCCCAGCACGAACCCATGCCTTACATCAAACTGACCAACCAATCTGAACTGCCCGCCGAGGGCGAAGCCAAAGAGTTTGAACTAGGCGATAAGACCATCTGCGTCGCCAACGTAAACGGCGTGATCTCCGCCATGGACAACGTCTGCCTGCACATGGGAGGCCCGCTCGGCCAAGGTTACATTGAAGGCAACAAGGTCGTCTGCCCATGGCACGGCTGGGAGTACGATCCCAAGACCGGCGAGGTGGCACACGACCCCAAATCAAAGCTGTCCGTGTATAACATCAAGATTGAAAACGGCGATGTGATGGTAGAAGTCTAGAAACCAGCCGAAGCCTATGAGCCCGGTCAGGCATTTCCTCACCGGATGGGTCTTCGCCAACTGTGCCAAGTTGAAGCCGAGAGATCGCGCCATTGTCACCCTGGCATCGGTGGCGCCTGACTTGGATGGCCTCGGCATCATTCCAGAACTGCTTACTCGCAACTCTTCGCATCCGCTGGTCTGGTTTTCCCTCTATCACCATTCCTTGCACACGCTCGCGTTTGCATTGGTTATAGCCGGCGTGGCCTTTGTGCTTGCAACCCAGAGATGGAAGACCGGCCTGCTTGCCCTGCTAAGTTTTCATCTGCACCTCGCCGAAGACTTACTCGGCGCGCGCGGTCCGGATGGATATCAATGGCCGATTCCGTACCTGAAGCCGTTTTCTTCAACACTACAACTGACGTGGCAAGGACAATGGCAGTTGAATGCGTGGCCCAATATCGTGATCACAGTTGTGTTGCTCGGGATTACGCTGTGGTTGGCGTGGCGTCGCGGGTTCTCGCCGATAGAGATGATTTCTGCCAAGCTGGACCGCGAGTTAGTTACCGCCTTGAGGCGGCGTTTCCCCAGAAAAGAAGTAACAATTTCTTAACCCAGGTAGCGTAGGAACTTCTCTGGACGGTCGTCGAATCCTGGGAACACATCGCTCAAGTCTCTGTTCCCCAAGTGCTGGCGCACCGCTTCCCCCAGCACGAATCTGAAGTCAGTTGTCACCGCCAAATCGCGGCCTTCGTAGAGTTGTGACGATTCTAAACCTGGCCAGCGGCCATAAACTTTTCCTCCCTTGACCGGTCCGCCCATCACGAACATGACATTTGCGTGCCCGTGATCGGTGCCGCGATTACCATTCTCACGCACGGTTCGCCCGAATTCAGACATGGTCACAACAATCGTATCTTCCGCCAGATCGCCAAGGTCGGTCCAGAATCCAGCCAAAGATTGCGAAAAGTCGCGCAGCACGTTTGCGATCTGGCCTTCGGTGCTGCCTTCATTTACGTGGTGGTCCCAGCCGCCGATGTCCGCAAACGCAACTTGCACCCCCAGATTGGCTTTGATCAACTGGGCGAGTTGCTTCAGACTGTCGCCAAACCGGCCTCGCGGGTAATTCGCTCCCGCAGATGGCGTATATTGCGCGGGGTTTGCCGCTTTCAGCATCTTCACCGCGTCGAATGTTTCTTGCGCGCTGCCATGCAGGACCGCGTCCACCGATCCGGCATACATGGCCTCAAAAGAATTCTGGACCGAAGACTGGTTGGGGCTTCGGCCTCCGATTCCAAAGTCGCTCAGACTGTTAATGGCCAGTGCGGGTTCGTGACCGGCGAGGATTCTGGGCAGCATCGGTCCCATGGCCACGGCGCGGAATGCGGAATCGGGTGCAGGAAGGGAATGCAGACTGCGGTTCAACCAGCCGTCCTCGGTTGCTTTCAACCCTGGCGTGCCCGATTCCATAAAGTCCTGCGCATCGAAGTGCGAACGCGTAGGATCGGGCGACCCCGCAGCGTGGACGATCGCCAGATGCTTTTGGCTCCAAAGCGGCTGCAGCGGCTGCAATGCCGACATAGAAGGGTGCAGGCCAAAGAATCCATCGAGATCAAGTACCGAACTGCGCGGAATACTGATCGAGGGCCGCATGGCGTAGTACGTAGGCTCGCCGTGCGGAACCACGATGTTCAGACCGTCCGCCGCGCCGCGCTGAAAAATAACCACCAGCCGTTTGGTGCGCAGGCCGGGCGCTTCAGCGCCGAAAGCGGCACGCCGCAGAAACGCCGGCACCGCCGCCGTTCCAACCAAGGTGATCGCGCTATTACGAAGAAAGATTCGACGGTTAATCATAAAAAGCCTTTAGCTCCTAGCTGTTCGCTTCTAGCCGGCATCTACCATCCGCCACGCACCTAGCACAAGCTCTATCTCCTCTGAAATTCCGGCGATCCCAGCAGCAGTCCTTCGATCGCGGAGACGTCCGGCGGCCGCGCTGGATCGTCCAAACGGCGTTGACTGATTTTCGGGTCATTCAACTGCGCCGCGATCGTCTCATGGGTCTGCTTCGATACATCGCCTGCTAGCAGGGTGGTTTCAAGCGAAACTAGCGCTTGTTCGGGCCCGAAGACTCCTCCCGCTCCGGACACTTGTACGGGTGGGACCGCGACGCCGTTTATCTTGCCCGAAGCCAGCCGCGTTGCAAAATTCATTCGTCCCAGGAGCGCCGAAGAGCTTACCCAGGCCTCGGCTCTCATGGAATAGCCGGTCGGCGGCTGGGCCCCATAAACCTGCATTCCCAGGTTCTGAAGCTGGCGCGCCAACGGTCTGGCGTCGCTTACTTCCGCGTCGGTTGCGCGCACTGCGGACAGCACGAATTCCAACGGCGTCTTTACCTTTGCGCGGTACGCCTCCGGCGTCCAGAACTCCGGAGATCGCAGCATGGTCCGAAGCACTTCGCGAATGTC
>WNFJ01619416.1_pt1 | contig 10055 bp, 9 predicted proteins | sample 5400461 | NCBI WGS metagenome assembly WNFJ01 (sample SAMN13153349, study PRJNA577476) | soil metagenome | isolation source: 115 cm saprolite on Douglas fir-dominated hillslope | place: USA:California | collected 2013-09-17
CTCGGGCATTCGGGTGTTCGATATTCGCCATCCAAAGCACCCGAAGGAAATCGCCTACTTCAATCCGCCCGGAACAACGGTGCCGTCGCCGGGGTCAAACCACGTCAGCTTTAACCAGTGGCGTGCCGGTGGGCCCGACTGGTGCTCGGCGCAAGTTCACTTGAATGCCAGTAACGGGACGCTTTGGAGCACATGCCAGGACAACGGTCTCGTGATGTTAAAATTCACCAATGGCGTTTGGCCTTTCCCGGAAACCACGACCCCCGCTGGGAGTAGCGAGGATTGACGACGATCCGGTTGCGTTGAGTGCGCGCTCATTTGGGGTAGGGAGGAATCGATGGATTTGCGGGTGTTGCAGGGGCGTGCGGTAGCGTCGCCTTTCCGCGTTGCGCTGGCCGGTATAGTGCTGACCGGATTTGCGTCCGGGATAGTGCTGGCTGGATTTGGGTCAGCCACACAGGCTCTTGGCGAAGACGCGGTCCCGCTCGTCGTTCCAAAGGCAACGTGCGGCCCGAACGACCATCCCGAGATCGCCCTGCAGGGCCAAGTGCCTGCGGCCTTGCGCGCCACCGGCTTCCACGGGTTCAACTGCAACCTCGAGCTCATCAGCCAGAGCAAAATCGATGGCGCGAACTGGCAAACGGCCGAGTTCCGGGAGGCCATGGGTAACGGCGCGGACCAAGGCAAGGGTGATGGGGATCGCGAAGGTCGGGGTGAGGGGGATCGCGACAGCAGGGGTGATCGCGACGGCAGGGGTGATGGGGATCGAGAAGGAACCGTTTGCGCCTATCACGGAACCGCGTCTCCAAAGCTTAGCCTACCGAGCCGGAATCCCGCGAGCTACGGCGTACCGGTCATCGATGTGACCAACCCGAGTAAGCCGATAACCACGGGGTTTCTTCAGACGACGTCGATGCTTGATCCGTGGGAGTCGTTGAAGGTCAACGAACGGCGCCAGCTTCTGGGCGCGGACAATGGCCAGAACGGCGGCGGCGGTCCGGAAGTCGATATCTACGACCTGTCTCAAGATTGTCGCTTCCCCCAACTGCTCGCGTCAGTAGCGGTCGGTACGGGAACTGACGGCGGATTCGTGCATCCCGTCACCGGCCATGAAGGCACCTGGGCACGCGACGGGCTGACCTATTACGGTGGCGATTTGCGTTATGCCCCGCCGGCTCCCATCGCCTCAACCGGCCAATATTATGCCGTCGACACGACCGATCCCACCCGCCCCAAGCTCATCACGGCGTGGACCACGGGCGTCGCCGGAGCCAATGTGCACGGAATGTCGATCAGTGCTGACGGCAACCGAGGCTATTTCGTCTCTCTAGGTGGTTTAAGCGGCGGACTCGCCGGCTTGACCGACCCCAAGGTGCCAGCCAGCAATGGCGTGCTGATCTATGACTTGAGCCAGATTCAGGCGCGCGCGCCGAATCCGCAGGTTAGGTTGATAAGCAAGCTGCTCTGGAAGGATGGGTCTGTCGCTCAGCACACCATTCCGATAAAGGTAGACGGCAAGTCGTACGTGATTTTCGTCGATGAGGCCGGATCGGGGGGACTCAGCAGCGCAGCTCAGGAGGCGGCCGCGTGCGCGGCGGGCCTGCCACCCTTCCCAATGGCGCGCATCATCGACATCAGCGACGAGACCCACCCCAAGATTGTCTCGAGGCTGGGGCTGGAGACGCATGATCCCGCGAATTGCGCCCAGGTGCTGCCCGACATCGTGGGTTTATCCATCTTCACCTACGGCAGTCACTACTGCAGCGTCGACAACAAGCAGAACGCCACCACGTTGGCCTGCGGGTACTTCAACTCGGGCATTCGGGTGTTCGATATTCGCCATCCAAAGCACCCGAAGGAAATCGCCTACTTCAATCCGCCCGGAACAACGGTGCCGTCGCCGGGGTCAAATCACGTCAGCACAAGTCAATGGCGTGCCGGTGGGCCCGATTGGTGCTCGGCGCAAGTTCACTTGAATGCCAGTAACGGGACGCTTTGGAGCACATGCCAGGACAACGGCCTCGTCATGTTAAAATTCACCAACGGCGTTTGGCCTTTCCCGGAAACCACGACCCCCGCTGGGAGTAGCGAGGATTGACGACGATCGGTTGCGTTGAGCAGGTCCAGGATGTTTGCCGAGGCTCGCCCCTCATTTCGGCCGATCGTTGCAAATTCGTAGGTGGTCGCGTCGTAATTATCTTGGCAGCGCTTTTTTGCGCATCGGTATCGGGCAGCCAGGCATTTGCCGAGCAGCTTCGCGTCGATGCGGGGCCTTGCTCACCAGACGGCGATCTCGCCGCTCAGCGCGCCCGGCTATCCGAGATCCTGGGACGTCTTGCAGAAAAACTGCAATTCGTGGCGGTGATCCGCGCCTGTAGCGGCGAACATCGCATTGTCGTCGACATTTCGGTACTGCCCAACAGCGGCGGAGGCCAATCTCTCCAGCAGCGGACCTCGCAACCGGATCAGGAAGGCGAAGCGCTCTATTTGTGGGCCCATGGTTCTTCTCAGGAGCAACAAGGGATATCGCAGTAGGCTGCTGGTCGGGTATCAAATTCAATGACGGGCAAGTTAGTAGCGTTTATGTTGGTGGGCACCGCGGTATCGGGCGCGTTGTGGCTGGGATTTAAGCCGCAGCATGGCGGCTTCAGGACTCTATTTCCTGTCGTCGCGGCCGTTCCGGCGGGTGAAATGCCCTCGACGAACCGGGAACCGCGGATGCCCGAGCGCTCAATTCGTCAAGAGGTGTTCGAGATCAATATCCAAAACGGGAGGGTCGTCTCCGGCCCCACCTTACTGCAGGTGCACGAAGGAGATGAGATCACTCTAAAGATCGTCTCTGACCGAAGCGAAGAGGTTCATCTACACGGTTATGACTTGCACGCGCACATCGTGCCTGGCGAGACGACGACGCTGGCGTTCGCGGCAACCCGAACTGGGCGTTTCGGAATGGAGATGCACCGGATCCATGTCGAACTTGGTACGCTAGAAGTGTATCCGCATTAGCGTATCGCTTGAAATCCCATGCGTCTCATCATCCGTATTCTTACTCCGCCGATACTTCTAATCATCTGTTGCGGTGGCGCCGAGGCGCACACGATGGGGGTGATCTATAACCTTCCCATCCCATTCTGGATGTACGCGTTCGCGGCATCTGCGACGCTCGCCCTCTCGTTTCTCATGGTTGGTTTCTTTGTCACGGGGCAAAGCGCCGAGCGCAAATTGCGATCGGTCGAGATTCCCGACGCCGTGCCACGCGCCGGGTGGTCGATTTTGCGCTGTTTGAGCGTTCTCCTGCTCGTGCTGACGATGCTAACCGGGCTCTTTGGTACCGAGAACCCGTTCAACAATTTCAGCCTCACGTTCTTTTGGATCGGTTTCGTGCTCGGGTTCGCCTATCTCACCGCCTTGATCGGCGATGTCTACGCATTCATTAATCCGTGGCGCGTCATGTGCGACTTGATTGAGCGACTGCGCCCGATGGCGTTTAGAGGTCGCGTTCAGTATCCGGTGTGGCTCGCCTATTACCCTGCTCTGACGCATTTGGCTTGAGCTCTTCGGGCACACCACTCCGCGCGCGTTGGGTTTAGCCCTGCTCGGTTACAGTACGCTGAACTTCGCTGCGGCCGCGTTGTTTGGTGCCGAGGCATGGTTTCGGTACGGCGAGTTCTTCGCAGTCTTCTTCCGCCTCCTCGGCAAGATCTCGCCAATCGCGTACGCACCGCGCCTGGCACGCGGCTCGAAGACTATGGTGCGCTTGCGTCAGCCATTCGTCGGGTTGATCGAAGAATCCGCAGACCATCCGAGCATTCTGCTTTTCGTGTTGTTTATGCTCTCGTCGACGGCATTCGATGGTGTACACGAAACGCTGCCTTGGGTGCAGGTGTTCTGGAAGTACATCTATCCCGTTTTGAGCTGGGCCATCGCCCGACCTTACCTCTTCTTCGTCGGGCTGTACTACGACTGGCAATGGCTCATGCTGTGGCTCTCTCCCTTCGTCTACCTCGCGATCTATCTTTTTTTTATCGGGGTGATGAAATTCGTCACAGCGAGTGACCGGCCGTTGCGCGAGCTCGCGCTCCAGTTCGGCTATTCGTTAATACCGATAGCTTTCGTCTACAACATCAGCCATTACTTTACGTTGCTCTTCACCGATACGCCGCCGCTCCTGCAACTCGTTTCCGATCCATTTGGCGTGGGATGGGACCTTTTCGGCACGGCGAAGCTCGTGCAGCAACCTGTCACTCTGCTGGCCAGTGCCGTATGGCACACCCAGGTGGGTCTCATCTTGTTCGGCCACTTGGTCAGCGTTTATCTGGCGCACGCGCAAGCTTTACGGATCTTTCCCGGAGGCCGCAAGGCGCTCTGGAGCCAGTTCCCCATGCTCATCCTGATGGTCGCCTTCACAACTGTAGGCCTTTGGATCCTCTCGCTACCTATTGCCGCCGGACAGGTACAGGACCCTCTCCCGACCAGCTCGGCCTCGCCTGCAGCCCGAATCGCGGGCTCGATGCTGACGGTGATTTCTGCAAATACCACCTAAGATGACGCAGCGGCGCACGAGAGGGCGTAACAGCCCAGGCAAAGGGCAGTGGCAGCCAGAGATGAAGGCTGCCGACATCACTGGAGCGGGGGCTACACGTGCCCTCGAAGGTTTGCGTCCTACAAAACGACTGTTCGCTCGCCCCGTGGTATGGCTCGTGGTCGCGGGCGTTGCGCTAATTATTGCGGGAACAGGCGGATGGCTCTGGTCGCGCCAGCAGTTCGATATGGTTAAGACGCTCGCCTACTTGGCCGAGCATGAGGGTACTTGGGATAATCCTTGGGATCTGCAAGACAAGAAGATCGCGAGCCTACAAACTGATATCCAGGCGCAGGCGAATCCAATCAAGCGCCTTATCCTTCGTCGTGAACTCGCCCAACAGTACATCGCTGGCGGGCTCTCGGTAGCGGGGATCGCGATTATCGAACAGCTGCTCGCAGAATATGGTCAATCACTTCCGGCCGCCGACATCGAAACCTTGAATGCCGACTTGGCGTTTGCCTACTTCCGCCTGGGCGAATTGCAGAACTGTACCTGGAATCACAACTCCGATATGTGCATTTTCCCGGTACAAGGCGAGGGCGTGCACAAAGAGCAGCTCGGAGCTGCGGAAGCGGCCAAGCGCTACGCCGCGCTTCTGGCCGATCCTGCGACCAATCCAGAGAATGCGCTCCTTTATCGGTGGCTGCTCAACATCTCTTACACGGTGCTCGGCACGTACCCTGATAGTGTTCCGGAAAAGTGGCTGATTCCGCCAGAGGCGTTCGCCTCGGACTATGACATCGGCAAGTTTCGCGATGTCGCCGCCACCCGAGGGCTTACCTCCTTCGGCCGAGCCGGCGGCATTATCGTCGAGGACTTCGAGAACAACGGTCATCTCGACGTAATGATCTCTCACATGGGGCTCGAGGAGCAGTTGGAATATTTCCACAACAACGGCAACGGGACATTTACCCGAGCCACCGAACGGGCCGGTCTAAAAGGCATCACCGGTGGTCTGAACATCATTCAGGCGGACTACAACAACGACGGTTGTATAGATGTGCTGATTACCAGAGGCGCATGGCTGCACGACAAGGGACGGTATCCCATGTCACTACTGCGGAACAATTGCGACGGCACCTTCACGGACGTCACAGCTGAAGCGGGGCTGCTTAACAATTATCCGACGCAAACCGCAGTTTGGGCCGATTTTAACAACGACGGTCTGCTTGATCTCTTCGTCGGCAACGAGATCGTTCGTGACAGAGTAGCGTGGCCTGAGAATACGCCGAACTTCCGGCTCTACATCAACAACGGCGATGGGACGTTCACGGACGTGGGTCCTGAAACCGGGATCGATGTTGGCGGGATGATAAAGGGTGCGACAGCGGACGATTATGACAACGACGGATGGCAGGATTTGTTCGTATCGGTCATGGGAAAGCCGAATCATCTTTTCCGCAATATGGGGGCGAAAGGAAAGACCCCGAAGTTCGTCGACGTGACGCAGCAGGCAGGTGTTGGAGAGCCGAATATGAGCTTCACCTGCTGGTTCTTCGACTACAACAATGACGGATGGCCCGATATTTTCGTTTCCGGATATTGGGCGACGATCCCCAACATCGTGCGCGAGTACCTCGGAGAGAAGGACCAGGCTACGGGAGACCGGCCGCGACTCTACCGCAACAACCGGGACGGGACGTTCACCGATGTTTCGCACGAAATGCGCCTCGATCGACTGCTGTTGACCATGGGTGCAAATTTCGGCGACCTGGATAACGACGGCTGGCTGGATTTTTACGTCGGCACAGGAGCGGCGCCGCTCACCAACATCGTCCCCCACCGGATGTTCCGCAACCATGAAGGACAGTACTTCGAGGATGTGACGACGTCGGGCGGATTCGGTCACTTGCAGAAAGGCCACGCAGTCGCATTTGGCGACATCGATAACGATGGTAACCAGGACGTTTTGGAAGAAATCGGCGGCGCGTACACGGCCGACCGGTTTTGGACCGTGTTGTTCAAGAATCCAGGGCATGGTAACCACTGGATCAAGCTCAACCTGATTGGTGTGCACGCGAACCGATTTGCCGTCGGCGCAAGGATCCGCGTCCGTATAACGGAGAACGGCAAGGGCCGCGATATCTATCGTACCGTTAACAGCGGTGGCAGCTTCGGAGCGTCGAGCTTGCGCCCGCATATCGGCTTGGGAAAGGCGAGCGTGATCGATGAACTCGAGATACGGTGGCCTGGAAGCGGTCTCGTCCAGACGCTGAAAGGCCCCATTTCCGCTGACGCTATGTACGAGCTACGAGAAGGCGATAGCGGTCTGAAATCACTCCGTATGCCCTCGAAGGTAACCTCGGCGGCCACGCGGCCTTAGCTGCTCGCGGCCGGCCTAGCCGTCCCCACGATGGACGCGGAACGCGGAAAACACCTGTTCGCGAGCAAAGCTGGTCGTCTGCCATTCGATCGTAAGCGTCCGGTTTGAGACGTATAGCGCGGTCCGACGCGATCGGTGATTCTGCTCTCCCTGGAGTCTCCTTCTGTAACTCCAGAAGGAGGGTTTGATGGCTGAGGCGGAGATCGTCGCGCGGGTTGAGCGGCGTCGGAAGTGGACGTCGGCGGAGAAGGCGGCGCTGCTTGCCGAGTTGGAAGCCGAAGGCGGCAAGGTGGCCGTGGTCGCTCGGCGGCATCGGATCTCGCAGAGCCTGCTCTACAACTGGCGATCGGCGTGGAAGGCGGCTGCGGCAGTTGCTTGCGCACGGGAACCGATGTCGTTTGTGCCGATCGGCGTGCTCGACCGGCCGCAGGACGAGGGAACGGCGATGCTGGCAGCTCCGGCGTGCGCGGATCACGGGCCGCATCTCACCACGCGAACCTCACGGAGTTTGGAAGGTCGGTCCGGGATGATTGAGATCGAGCTGCCGACGGGAGCGCGTCTCCGTGTCGATGGTCACGTGAATGAGAAGGCGCTGCGCCGAGTGCTCCAGGCGATGAAGGGTGCCGTGTGATCAGCCCGGCGCCCGGCACCAAGGTCTTCCTCGCCTGCCGCCCGGTGGATTTGCGCAACGGGTTCGACGGGCTGGCGGCAAAGGCGCAGCAGATGATCGGGGCCGATCCCTTCAGCGGTCACCTCTTCCTGTTTCGCGGGAAGCGGGGCGATTACCTCAAGGCGCTTTATTGGGATGGCACCGGGCTCTGCTTGTTCGCCAAGCGGCTGGAGAAGGGCCGCTTCGTATGGCCGCCGATCGTCGATGGCGGTGTCACACTTACGCCTGCCCAGTTGGCCTTGCTGATCGAAGCGATGGATTGGCGCAGAACTGTAGCGCCGCCATCGCCGACCCAGCCAATGCTGGTCTGACATGGCAGCGATTCGCTCCTGATTCTGGTTCAAAAGCGCCGGTCTTGGTAGGGTCTGCCATGTCGCTCGCGACCGCCGATCTGCCGTCCGATCCAGAAGCGCTCCGCGCCTTCGCGCTCGCCTGTCAGACCGAACTTGCGACCACGAGCTCGGAGCTCAAGGCGGCCAAGGTCGCGGTCCAGCTCACCACGCTGGAGATCGAGAAGCTCAAGTTCCAGATCGCCAAGCTGCGCCGCATGCAGTTCGGCCGGTCGTCGGAGCGGATCGCCCGCCAGATCGAGCAGCTCGAACTCCGGCTCGAGGAGCTCGAGACCGGCGAAGCCGAAGACGTGGTCAAGGCCGAGGCGGCGAACCATCCCCTCCCGCAGCGGCAACAGGCGAAGCCCGAGCGCAAGCCGCTGCCCGATCATCTGCCCCGGCAGGAGATCGTGCACGAGCCCGAGAGTGATGGCGCCTGCACCTGCCCTGACTGCGGTGCCGGCATGGCCAAGCTCGGCGAGGACGTGACGGAGGTGCTGGATTACGTGCCGGGCCGCTTCCGGGTGATCCGGCACATGCGGCCGAAGTACGCTTGCAAGGCATGCGATGCCATCACCCAGGCACCCGCGCCGGCGATGCCGACCCCGCGCGGCCGAGCCACGCCGAGCACACTCGCGCACCTGCTGGTGTCGAAGTATTGCGACCACCTGCCTCTCTATCGGCAGAGCGAGATTTACGCCCGGGAGGGGGTGGACCTCGACCGCTCGACCTTGTGCGATTGGGTGGGACAGGCGGCCTGGCTGCTCGATCCGATCGTCGCAAGGATCAGGCGGCACGTTTTTGCGGCCGGGAAGATTCACGGCGACGACACGACGGTTCCGGTGTTGACGCCAGGGCTCGGACGGACCAAGACCGGCCGGCTCTGGGTCTATGTGCGTGACGATCGGCCATACTGCGGCACGGATCCGCCGGCCGCCGCCTACTTCTACAGTCCTGATCGCAGTGGCGAGCACCCTGCGACTCACCTGGCAACGTTCACCGGGTTCCTTCAGGCCGACGGCTATGCTGGGTTCGAGGCACTCTACGACCTCGCTCGTGCCAAGCCGGGCCCGATCACCGAAGTTGCGTGCTGGGCCCACTGCCGCCGAAAGTTCTTCGACGTGTGGGAAGCCACGAAGTCGCCGGTCGCGAAGCAGGCGCTCGACCGGATTGCCGCGGTCTACGTGATCGAGGCCAAGGCACAGTTTGCCCTGGCGGTCGAGCGACTGGTACACCGTGCCGCGACGGCACCGCTTCTCGACTCGTTCTTCGCGTGGGCCGACAAGACCCTTGCGAAATTATCGGCGAAGTCGGCCCTGGCCGACGCCTTCCGCTACACGACCAAACGGCAGGAAGCGCTCACGCGCTTCGTCACGGATGGAAGGCTGGAAGCCGACAACAACATCGCCGAGAATGCGATGCGCGGCATCGCGCTTGGCCGGAAGAATTATCTGTTTGCGGGCTCAGACGCTGGCGGCGACCGGGCAGCGGCGCTGTACACTATCGTGCAGACGGCGAAGCTCAATGGCGTGAACCCAGAAGCCTATCTGCGCGACACGCTACGGAAGATCGCCGAAGGGCACACGATCAGCCGGATCGAGGAGTTGATGCCGTGGGCGTAGAGAAAGGTATCAGCACGGACGTTGCTGCGAGGATTGAAGCTCGCTTGGTCGGACATCATCTGATCGAGGTCGAACGATCAGAATTTGATTGGCTATTCCGGTTTGCGAACAACGTAGGACTACGCGTCGCCTGCCCATGGCGAATCGTCGTCGACGGTAAAATTGCCCATGGCGACTGCGACCATGCTCAGCAGTTCGGTCTCCCTCAGCCGATCAACGGCACAGAGCGTAGCAATAACCTGTTACGCAATAAGACGATCCAGAGCGTTGTGGTCCGCGACGATGTAGGGGACCTAACTATTGCCTTCAGTGACCTAACCATGCTGGAGATCCTAAACACCTCAAGCGGCTACGAAGGTTGGCAACTCGCAGACGGAACCGGCTGGAATGTCGTGGCAATGGGTGGCGGTCAACTCGCCATCTGGGCAACCCGATCTTAACCGACGTCCACGGCCGGACGCTTACGCTGCATCAGCGATGGCGCGACGCATCGCGATGCAAAGACTCCTGCGGAGGCGGCGACCGT
>WNFJ01629020.1_pt1 | contig 10055 bp, 12 predicted proteins | sample 5400461 | NCBI WGS metagenome assembly WNFJ01 (sample SAMN13153349, study PRJNA577476) | soil metagenome | isolation source: 115 cm saprolite on Douglas fir-dominated hillslope | place: USA:California | collected 2013-09-17
GCGCCGAGCTCATCGTGCGCACCAGCTCGGCGTTCCTTGACCGCTGGGCCGCCGGCGAGGCCGGCTGGGACGACGGGCGCGCCCGCGGCGAGGTGATCGCCGAAGGCCCCCCTGCGGCGTGGCCCCGCTGGCTGGCCGCCACCGGCTACCTGCTGCAGGCTGAGCCGGACACCCCCCAAGAAGCAGTCATGGAAGAAGGCAGGCATGCCTGAGCAGCCCACCGATTTCTTCTGGCAGGTCAGCGCGGCCGCGCTGACCCAGAGCGACGTGGCGGCCGGAACGATGACGGGCTCTCCCTGCCTGCGCGTCCCGGGCGCGTTCTTCGCCTCCTGCGACCACCGCTCCGGCGACCTCATCGTCACGCTCCCCCAGCACCGCGTCGAGCAGCTCATCCAGGCGGGCGCGGGCAAGCCATTCGCCCCCGCGGGCAGAACCTTCCGCGAATGGGTCCTGGTAGACGACCGCGCCTTCGCGAGCGGCAGACCATAACCTTCCCCAGGCGACGGCTCGAGCCCCTCACCCAGCGAGTACGGGCACGCATCGGCAAACGCACTGGGTCGTGGTGGTGCAAGAAGTGGTCTGAGGGCGGGCGGGAAGTTGCTGCCGGAGCCGGACACCCGCCCAACTCATTCCCGGTGAATAGCTACCCACTGCCGGTTCGGCTTAGGGAGAGGACCGGCTCTCAGCCACGGCCGGCCCGGGGCGGCTACCGGCCCGAAGGGTGCAGGCCGCCGCCAGGCGCGCCGGGAGACATCCTGCCGCCGCACGGAGAGGAGCCGGGTTCTGGCCCGCCCGACGCTGTCGCGGAAATCAGGCATCCCCAGATCAGATGGGTCACGGCGTGGCGGCCGGCGCCATGTTTCATGGCCTGTAGTTTCTGATCGGCTGCGGCCACGGTGGCTTCCAGGCCAGCGATTTCGCCGAGCCAGCCCTCGCGGTGGGCCTCGGCGATACGGGCGGTGAGGTTGCCGCGGATCTCGTGCAGGCGCGGCAGCTGAGCTGGATCCGGCCGCAGGGGCGGGCATCGTATGCAGCTTTAACCGAAATGATCTTGAGTCGGGATGCGAGCCTTCCAGGGCGCCCGCCGCCCTCGGAATGCGCTTCACCTACCTGAGCATCGCACGTTCTGGGCCGGTTTCCGCCCGTGGCCGCCGGGATCATTGAAGAGGCGGCCCGGCCGCCGGCCGTCGCTGGCGGTCAGCAGGAAGCGCCACCGCCAGGCACTGCGATCGCGCTGCGAAGACATACCCGAACAACACCACCAGCGCCACCGGGAAGATCAGCGCGGACGCAAGCTGGCCGGGCTGGTTCCGCAGATGCCACAGCTCACGGCGCACCAGGATCCACCCGTCGGCCAGCGTCCAGCGCAGCCGGGACGCCAGCCCCGCCGGTGCCCGCCGGGCCGCTGGGCTGCTCACCGCTGTCGCTCAGTTCGCGGTTGAGGCGGTCTTGTCCTGAAAAGTGGCACAGGGGAGCGGATGGTGGGACACTTGGTGGGTCCATCACGGCCAGGAGCATCGATGATCTCGGACCGAGAGGAGCGGGGGGAGCCCGCCCGTGCGTTCACCTCCGCTTTCTCTTTCGGCACGCTCGTCGGCGCGCCCAGCGGCCCGACCGTGCCGCGGATCGCGCTGGGCACCCGGTTGCGACGACTGCGGGAAGCCAGCAACCTCACCACCGCGCAGGCGGCCGAGGCGATACGGGCGACCCACTCCAAGATCAGCCGCCTGGAGCGGGGACGCACCGCCGCCAGGCCGCGCGATGTGGCCGACCTGCTCAGCCTGTACGGGGTCACCGACGAGGCCGAACGCGAAAAGCTGCTGGCCCTGACCCGCGCGGCCAGCACTCAGGGCTGGTGGCAGCAATACAGCGACATCCTGCCGAGATGGCTAGAGCTCTACATCGGGCTGGAAAAAGCCGCCTCGGTCATCCGCACCTATGAGGTGCAGTTCGTCCACGGCCTCATGCAGACCGAGGACTACGCCCGCGCTGTCATCCTCATCTCCAAAGCCAGCGCATCCGCCGAGGAGGTCGAACGCCGCGTCAGCCTCCGGATGCAGCGCCAGCAGTTGCTCACCCAGCCCCGCGCCCCGGAACTATGGGCCGTGCTGGACGAGGCGGCGCTGTGCCGGTCCCCGGACGGCCCGGACGTGATGCGCGCCCAGCTGAGACACCTGCTGCTGCTCACCGACCTGCCCAACGTCACCCTGCAGATCGTCCCGTTCGACGTCGGACCGCACGCCGCGGCCGGCGGTCCGTTCACGATCTTGCGGTTCCCTGAACCCGACCTGCCCGACGTGGTCTACCTCGAACAGCTCAACAGCGCGCTCTACCTGGACCAGCCCGATGACGTCACCGACTACGTGACCGTGATGGACCGGCTCTGCGTCCAGGCCGCGACGGGCACCGCCAGCAAAGACAAGCTCAGCGGGCTTCTCAGACAAATCTAGGCCCTGACGTGTCTTACCGTTCCTGTACCCACTACGCTCACTCCATCCCCGACATAACACCAAGACCGGAGTAGTCACCCGTGACTGACAACTCGCCCGCCCACAACCCGCCTAAGCTCGACCCGAACGTGCCGCACTCGGCCCGGGTCTGGAACTACTGGCTGGGCGGCAAGGACCACTACCCGGCCGACCGCATGGTCGGCGACCAGGTCATGGCGATGTTCCCGGACATAACCCGGCTCGCGCGCGCCGACCGGGCGTTCCTGGGCCGCGCGGTCCGCTATCTGGCCGGCGAGGCGGGGATCCGCCAGTTCCTGGACATCGGCACCGGCCTGCCGACCGCCAACAACACGCACGAGGTCGCGCAGGCGATCGCCCCGGAATCGCGCATCGTCTACGTCGACAACGATCCCCTCGTCCTGGTGCACGCCCGGGCCCTGCTCACGAGCACCCCCGAGGGCGCCTGCGACTACATCGACGCCGACCTGCGCGACACCGGCAAGATCCTGACCCAGGCGGCCAAGACGCTGGACTTCAGCCGGCCCGTCGCGCTCATGATGCTGGGCATCGCCGGCCAGATCCCCGACTCCGACCACCCGGAGTCGGTCATCGGACAGCTGCTGAGCGTCATGGCGTCCGGCAGCTATCTCGCCCTCAGCGACGGCGTCAACACCAGCGAGACGTTCACCGAGGCCGTCCGGCACTACAACGAGAATTCCGCCAACACCTACCATCCGCGCAGCCCCGAACAGCTCACCGGCTTCTTCGACGGCCTCGAACTGGCGGAGCCCGGAGTGGTGGAACTGGGCCGCTGGCGGCCCGAGGCCACTGTCTTCCCCGGCGCCGGCGAGGTGCCCGGGATGGGCGGAGTCGGCCGGAAGCCCTAGGCTGGGTGCCGAAAACCTATGCCACCAGGCGGTATTCGTGGATGACGCCACCCGCGCGGTCATGCCGCCGGACCCGGAAATGACCCAAGTCGGTGATGCCATCTGGCAGCGGCCGCAGTGGCGCGGCCTGGTCCAGGGCGCGGGGCGCCCGGCGGGAGTTGCAGGAGTCCTCGTACTCCCGCAGCACCATCATCAGCCGTCTGGGTGAATGTGGCGACCGGGTCCGAGTCGGTCATGCCGTTGGTCGGGCTAAGCGGCGAGATCCTCACGCCAACGCGGCTGCTGCCCCAGACGCCGATCACCGCGGCGGTTACCTCACGCAGCAGCCTGGCCCGGTTGCGGGCGGTTCCGCCGTACTCATCGTCGCGCCGGTTGGCGCCGTCGCGCAGGAACTGGTCGAGCAGGTAGCCGTTGCCCGCGTGGACCGATCTGGTGATCTTCCGCCAGCCCGCTTGCTGGTCAGCGGTGTAAAGGCCGGGCCAGTTGTCGTACCCGGTTCCCTGCCGGGACACCGCCGTGGCCTCGGCGATGATCAGGCCGGCCCCGGCACGCTGGGCGTAGTACTGGGCCGCGAGCACGGATGGGACTCTGTGCTCGTCGGCCCTGGCCCGGGTGAGCGGGGCCATCATGATCCGGTTGGGCAGTCGCAGCTGCCCGAGAGAGAATGGGGAGAACAGGGGGGTAGCCGCGGTCAGTTGCGGACGGGCGGCCGTGAGCGAGGCTGTCATTTCACAGGAAGGCGTCAGTTGATGTCGAACTCGTTGCCCTCGGGGTCCTTCATCCCCACCGCGTAGTGATCGAGGCCGTCGGCGCTCAGGGCTCCGGTGAGCATGGCCCCGAGATCCGTCAGCCGCCTGGCCTCGGCATCGACTCGCTGCGTTCGGGTGGCGAGCGGGACGTTCCGGTCGACCACCGAACGGCCGCCGCTGACGTGGATGTCGAGGTGGAGGCGGTTCTTGACCACCTTGGCGTCCGGCACCACATGGAACCAGATGCGGGGGCCGTCACCGCGGGGATCGATGATGCTGTCCGTGCCGATTCCCAGCTCACTGTCGGGAAGCCCGATGTCGCGCCGCCAGTCGTCCCAGGTGGCGAACCCTTCGGGGGGCGGTTCAAGCACGTATCCCAGGGCAGCCGCCCAGAAGCGGGCAAGCAGCTCGGGGTCCTTGCAGTCGATGACGAGCTGGAATCGGGCAGGCATCGTGCTCCCCTCGGCTCAGCAGTGGCCCGGGCGCCCGCAAGTATGCCACGGGTAAGGCCGGGTGAACCGGCAGGGAGCCCGCTGCCGTGGCGGCGCCGAGCCGGCGTTATCCCAAGTCCGCTTCGGGGTGTCTCCGATGTAGCTTCTGTGGTCAGGGCGCCAGGTGGTGGAACACGCTGACCACCGTCGGCCAATGTTCGCGACATGCTCTGACGATTTGTTATAAGCTCTAACGTAAGAGAGTACATGTTAGGCTTCGCCTGTCAACTCGCCAGGAGGTAAGGATCGATGCCAGCCATGCCCGCGCCCGAGCCGCCGACCATGCGCGAGCGCTACCGGGCGCAGGTGCGCGGCGAGGTCAAACAAGCGGCGCTGAGCCAGCTCGCGGAGTCAGGGCCCGCAGGCCTGTCGGTCTCGGCGATCCGCAAGCAGCTTGGGGTCTCCGGGCCCGCGCTCTACCGCTACTTCGCCAGCCGCGACGAGCTGCTGACCGAGCTGGTTATCGACGCCTACGACGACCTCGCCGACGCGCTGCGCGCTGCGGCAAGCCAGCCTGCAGGCCTCGAGCCGCGCCTTCGGTTCGAAGCACTTGCCCGCGCCTACCGGTCCTGGGCGCTGGCTCAGCCACATCGGTACCGGCTGCTATACGGGCCGCCGATACCTGGCTACGACGCGCAACGACTTGTGGACGCCTCCCAAGCCGCGATGAACCAGCTGCTCTGCGTCCTGCGCGAACTCGGGGACCGCGCCGCCCCAGCGCCCCCGGAGCCGCTAGCATCCCAGCTCACGACGTGGGCGCTGGCACACGACCCCGACACCGGCCCAGCGACTGCCCTGCGCGCCGTGCTCATCTGGAGCCGCCTGCACGGCCTGGTAAGCCTGGAAATCGCCGGGAACTTCGCGTCCATGGGCATCGACCCCGACCAGGTCTTCGAGGCGCAGCTCGGCTCGCTCACCGCGTGAAACGCGCCTCAGCGCCACACCCGCCTACTGGCGGCCGCCCGCGCCGGCCCTGCATCATGATGATGAGTGTGGGGGAGAGGGCGGCGTTCAGGGACCGCGGCCGGCGGGACCTGGCGGGCGCACTTACCGGCGTGGACCCAAGATGCCCCGCGGCCGCCAGACCGGGCTACGGCCCCGTTTCGCTCGGGTCCTGGGCCGGCAGATGGCTGCCGACGAGCCGGTAACCGTCCAGCGAAGGAACCCAGCGCAGCGGACCCATTGCCGCTAGCGGAATCGCACTGCTGGTGAGCAAGACGCATTCCCACATGTACGTCTGCCCGTCGTTGACCATTCTGACCGCACGGATCGCCGTCCGGACCGCCAGCCATAGGCACCTGCCAGCCCAGGCGATCATTTCCCGGCCGCCTTTCTGGATCGCGCGGTCCGCGCGAGCGCTTTGGCCCGGACGATGTCCGGGTCTCGCGGGTCCGGCGAGAGTGCCTCGAGCCACGAGCGTTCGCTTCGAGCCCTCCGTCGTCCGATGCGGATACGTCTCATCACTGACCTCCCCAAGGCCATTGATCGTGTACTGTCCTGGCCAGCCACATCGTGTCCCTCGCTGACGCTGGCGTCCTGGGCTCGTCAGGGCCGCCGTGCTGGGATAGCGTCTGCCCTTCGCCGGTGACGGCTTGCACCGGGTGATGGGATGCGCTACTCCCGCGGTGCGGGCATCCGCTTTCCTTATGCAGGTGTATGCCCGTACGGCGGCAAGTCGACGGCCACGCGCCGGCGCTGGCCGCGCAGCTCGATGACGTGCCGCCGCAAGTAGCTGCTAGAGCCGGCACCGTGGGCGAACAGTGCCGCTCGGCTCGGGCCGCTCCGCGTCGGCCTAGCTGGCTGGACCGGACCGGGTGGTACCAGGCTGCGGTGCTTGTCGAGACGTTCCATCTCGCTGACCATCGGTTTCTCCCTCGTGTGCCGCCATCGGGGGTACCGTGGCGGAAAGACCGACTGCTGGTCTAACTTTGACGGACCGACAGTCGGTCTGTCAATTTAATTAGCTGGCGGATGGAGCGGTGGAGGCGGATGAGCGCGTCGCGCTGGCGGCCTCGCCGACCCACCTTCCAGGATCGCAATGGGACCGTCCCCTGGTGAGGTGCCCAGTACGACGACCGGCAATCGCGGCCTGCCGGGGGAACGGTGCACGAGTCGACATCGTGTCAGTAGTGCGCGGCGGTGACCTTCTGGGGCACGCCGGTGGCGGCCAGCAGCGAGTCGGTGTACTGGCGGATGGTCACCCACTCCCACAAGGCGAGTGCGAAGTTGACGCCGATCACGGCACCGACCTCCCACTGCGAGGGGACGTACGTGTGCACCGCGGGATCCGGCAGGTGCGCGAACAGGATCTGCTTGTAGAAGACCGCGAAGAACGCGCCGATGTAGATCGTCACGATCGTGAGCCAGTTCAGGTACTGTGCCCACGGCCGGGCCGCCTGCTTCTCGGGCGTGTCGTAGAGCCTCTGCAGGAGGCGGCGTGGGCCGACGTCCAGGTAGCGGTAGGCGACGATCCACCACAGCAGCAGGTAGTAGCGGAACCACGACAGCGGCAGCGCGGCGAAGACGATGTGGATGCCGTACTCGAAGAAGTTGCGCACCATCACCCATTTGCCGATGAAGGTGCCGAACGACTGCGGATTCCGGTTGAGGTAGGCGGCGATCGGCAGGGCCGAGGTCACCAGCAGGCATCGCCCGCCCCAGTAGTAGAGCGGGCTCTTATGCGCGATGGCCAGCGGCCCGATCACGAACAGGTCGCAGCTGACCACGATGATGTGGACGGTGAACAGCCGGATCGCGATCTTGTTGCCGAACAGCGGGTTCAGCAGCTCGGCGGGTCGGCGGAAGCCCTGGTATACCTGACGGACGCCGACGAAGACCCCGCCGGCCAGCAGCATGGAGTAGGCGATCGTGATGACGTATTTCGCTATCATGGCCGCGCCTTGCCTGGCTTCGTGCGGTGCGTCAGGCTGAAGATGAGCGCCTTGAGAATCACGAACGGGTGGCCCAGGACGGCGGACAGCTTGCCGCGCAGCGAGTTGTAGTCATCGGCGATGCCCAGTTGCCGCAGCGGGGTGTTGAGGTCGAAGTAGACCTTCTCGTTGGTCATCGACTCCCCGTCGAACTCGAAGATCAGGCACATCTGGAAGTCGACCTTCCGCCCGGTGGGCGGCAGGCCCTTCGACGACCACCGCGCCGGTCGTCGGCGACACCCGGGTGGGTTCGAAGACGAAGTCGGGAAAGGCCGTGTGGTTCTGCGACAGGAAGTAGTGCACCTGGTCCGCGCCGTCGTAAAGCTCTCCGTCGGCGATCAGCTGGTACTGCGGCCTGCCGAACACCCCGACGCACGCGGGGAAGTCGTAGGCGTTCTCCAGCCGCATGTGCTCGTTGACGATGGCGACGCGCTGGTCGTCCAGCGACTGGGGGCTGGTCATTTCGCGGCCGTCCTGTCCCAGATCGCGAACGCGTTCGGCAGTTGTGCCACGGTCGGCCCCAATTCGGGGCAGTGCCGCACCAGCACCGAGCTCATCGTGCTGTCCGAGATCCACGTCATGCCCTCGGGGGTGTAGACGTCGTCGGTGAAGTAGTCGGTGAAGAAGCGGTCGCTGTTGAGCCGCCGGGAGGCCATCAGGATGAAGATGCGGAACGCCGTGTCGCTGAAGGCGAAGCCCTGCGGGAAGTCCTCGGCCATGACGCCGGGCACGAGGTCCAGATCCTCGATCTTGCCGTCGTACACGTCGTGCAGTTCCTTCGCCCAGACCTTGTTGCTCGTCACCTCCTCAAAGGTCTGCGGCACGGGAAGATGCAGCAGGCGGCGGAACTCGCAGTACCGCGGCACCCCGAGCTCGCGACAGCGCAGGATGTCCAGCGCCGCTATATCCATGTACGTGCCGGTGTCGGGCCGCAGGAACGTCTGCAGCCCCTTCGGGAAGTTGTGCAGTGTGACCAGGCCCGGGTGCGTCGTGCCGAACGTGTAGACGATGTCGGCGAACGGCTGGCTCCGCAGGATCGGGACGGCCTGCGGCCCGGTCAGCTCGCTGAAGGACCGTGGCCCGAGCGTCGGCGCGTCGTCGCGTGCCGACCGGAAGTCGAAGTCGTCCGGCACGAGCGGGTGCATGCGGTAGACGGCGACGAATTCTTCGGTGAGCGCGTACGGCACGCCGTAGTCCTCGGTGTCGGTGCCGGGGATGCCGCGCAGTGCCTCGTTCTTGGAGATCGTCGCGACGAAGTTGTGCAGTTTCTGGCCGGCCAGGCCCCACCAGTTCGCGTGCAGCCCTTCGACGGCCGTGGGATGAGCGGTGACCGCGGGCGTCCATTCGACCGTGTGGATCTTGGCGATGACCGCGCAGGTGATCAGCCGGGCCTTCTGGAACAGCGTCTCGTCGTCGAACTCCGGATGGGCCGCGGCGAGCATCGTGGCGATGCTGTTGTGCTCCATCGAGAACAGCGTCTGCATCATGCCCAGGCCCAGCCAGAACCCGGGTATGAGGGTCGGATCGTTCGCGTGGTCGGGCGGGACCGGCGGCAGCCCGTCGACCAGCCGCAGCCGCCCGCCCGCGCCTTCGCGCAGGAACCGCTGCTGTTCGAGGTTGTTGCCGTAGACCGACGATCCGTCCCACCACTGCGTGTTCACGTTGAGGTGCGTCGGGGCCAGCGTCGAGTCCTCGGGAGAGGTCGGGTCGGGCGGTACGCGCATGACGACGACGGGGGGCGTGGGCCAGTCGTCGCCCTGGACCTCCGGCAGGACCCACGGGCTCTCTTTGGGGCTCGTGCCGTGACTGACCCAGTCGTGGACCATAAACTGCAGCCACGACGTGATCAGCGCATTGCCGGCCGTGGCCGGGTTGAATGTGTCGCGGGTCATCAGCTTGAGGCTGATCTCGCGCGGGTTCGGCACCATCATCCGGTCCTTGTCGGGCCAGGTGTGCTCCAGTGGCACGTTGCGCCCGAAGCGCGTGTTGGCCATCCCCATCTCGGGGTGCTCCAGATCGTTCCAGCTGCCGTCCGCGGTGCGCGCGGTCAGGTACGACTCGTCGTACGGCGGCGGCTTCACCGGATCGACCGACGGAAGGCGGGAGGTATCGAAGAGGTTCTCCCGCCGGAGCGTGTCACGAATGCCGATGAGTTCAGCCAGGCCAAGATCCTTCGGCAACGTGTACCAGGGATGCTTGACCGCTACCTTGCCCGTGATCTTGTCGTAGAGCCGCTTGAACCAGCCAGGCCGGTAGGCCACCTCCGACGTACTGACACTCTCGGGTGGTGCAGCTGCTCCCCCCTCTCACCTCGTTCCGACGACCTGTCAATACGGAGCACGGTATGCCGATTCCAGATACACCCACTGGCGGATCTGTTCTTCGATACTTCCTGATAACCCAGACCCTCCGCGGATTAGGTTGCCAGCCGCTCTGTCCCGCTGCCCTATTCGAGGTAAATGTCCTTTCTCTTGCCGCGATCAGCATGTGCGCTGAGGCCATGACGCCCGGGTCGGCCGGTCAGCAGCGCAGCCGATCGGCGGACGCC
>WNFJ01335741.1_pt1 | contig 10053 bp, 9 predicted proteins | sample 5400461 | NCBI WGS metagenome assembly WNFJ01 (sample SAMN13153349, study PRJNA577476) | soil metagenome | isolation source: 115 cm saprolite on Douglas fir-dominated hillslope | place: USA:California | collected 2013-09-17
TAGCCAAATTGCAATCGTTCCTAACGTTCGGGCAGGGTGTTGTCGATGCCTTGGGCCTCGATAGCCACAATTCTGCGGTAACCCAGGCGCTGGTCGTTGATGACATGTTCGTTCGTAATCACAAGACAGCCGGAGCCAACGAAGAATCCACTTCCGGCCTTGCCTGCATCTGTTTCAATCGAAACGACACCTTCAAGAGCGCTCGCCACCGCGGTCACTGCGTTGCCGGGAGCCTCATCAGTTTGGGCCTCTATCAGACTTTCACCAATGGGTAGATTGGGAGGAGTGTAATCCTGAATCGCGCCAGAACCCGTAAGCAGCGCACTACCCACAGAAGCCTGCAATGCTGGCAAGGCATCCGCAAAGCGGGTTCCCTTGGCCAGGTCGGTTAGGTATAGCGAAGCGGCTAGGCGCGTGCGGCCCGGCACTGTGTGGTCCGAAGCGCGACGTGCGAAATAAGAGGCGACCAGTTCATTCGCCGACGCCTTGAGCTTGTTGGTAAAATCCAAAACTGCCTGGGTTTCGTGTTCTTCCATGGTCAGAAGCGAAGGATTGAGGTTCGTCGCTCTTGACTTGTCTTCTTGTAGTACTCCTGAGGTTCCCGGTTGGTGTTCTTCCGAGAGTGCTCGTATTCGTTCGTCTGCTACGACTACTGCCCTGTGTTTGTCGATAATTCCGACAATTGCCTCAATCTGGTAGGCCCTGTATGCTTCATATTTCTGGTACCGATATTGTTGAACCACTTCCTGCGTGAAGTATGGAGGTGTTGCTGCTAGGGCCCGCTGAAGTCTAGATACTTTGCCACGGGCCATACCGAGAGCAAAACCGGTTCCAAAATTTTGATTAGCTTGGTAGTTGTATTCGGCGTTGTTAAGTTCCTGTTGAGCAGAATAAAGAGCAGTCTGAAGCTGCGTGTAATCAGGATTCGCTAGTTGATTGTGACCAGCGACATACGTGGAATTTATGAGTTCTACCGATTGGGTCGGTATATCACTGGCGGAACAAGTTAGATGCCTAAGGCGAATAATAACTTCCGACTGGTCAGCACTCTCTTGCACTACGCTGCCTATAGTCTCGCGTATTGCTGTGACCAACGAATCAGAATTGAGTTTTGCCGTACAGTGTTCAAGATCTCCAACCACTGCGTGAAATTGGACAGCCGGATACGCCGCGGCGTATGTGTTTGTTGATTTTTGTTGGAAGTCAGGATCATCCTGAATCCACGGTCTGGAAATGTTGAACAACGCTAGACCAATTCGAGCACCGTCACGACCCCACGCGGTATAACCAATACCAAACTCTTTTTGGAACGCTAGGGTTCGAAGAGCCTGCACGTTGTTGGTTCTTATCTGGAGTGCAGACTGGTTGGCTGAATCGATGGCCAGAGCTTGGTCAGCAGTTCCCAAGGCTTCAATGATTCCTTTGAGCGTACTGGAATCTGGTATTCCCTTGGATAGAAGAGAATTAGCTATGGATGCTCGTATCCGATGACTCTCTTTCGAAACATAGGCTTGTTGCGTAGCCTCTTTTTCTGCAGAAGCAATGTCCCGAAGGGCAGCTTCTTGATCTTGCTGGTTCCATTCCGCAGCCGCTTGTTGCGTCAGCCGAACCGCTACCAACTCGTTTTTGGCGGCTACTATGGCTGGGGCAAGGGTACTAAAGGCTTTTATAGGGTCAAGCAGCTTTTGGGCACTGTGATCATCGCCATTGTTCAACGCTTCACGCGCCTTCTCGGCATCTTGTCTCGCGGCTTGGATCCTGCTATCGAGTGCCGATAGATCATCAGCCGCCGACTGGTTAGATGGATCATAGCTCAGAGCGTCCTTGAACCGCGCCGCCGCTGCTGCGGGTTCGCTATTCAGCAGGGTTCGCCCTTTAGTCTCTGCCGCCGCGCTTGCCGCCTGTGCGACTTCCACAAGTCTCTTTTGGTACTTTCGATTTTTGGGATCAAGTTCAACGGCAACATGAAACTCGGAATAAGCTCCAAATACATCATCGTTGTTATTCTTAGAAATCGCTTCGCCATTCTTGAAATGTGTCTTGGCAGCCTCTGGGTTGGACTCTCCGGAGGGCAGGTTATTGCTAGCCATCGGCGGTGCCGTTTGTGGCGAGCCTTGGCAATACGAACCGTACTTAGTCGCAACGAGAACAGTTCCAGGCGTACACGTTTGGGCAAAGGTTCGTGTGAAAACAAACAAGAAGAGAGTTAGTGCCGGAAGCGTAGTCGTGCAGATTCGCATACCTTGAAATCTCCTTGGGCGAATCCTCAGTGTTAATCAATACGGAACAAGCGATACGTTGTGCGAATATGGTATCCATGTCATGAACGCATGTCTAGCGGGAAACAAATTCGAGTCGAGTATAGCTCCAGGCTCTCAAAATACCCATCCGTATGATCTACATAGTGGAATGAGGAAGTTAGCCGTGCGAGACTCGGGCACTGTGGCCAGAATCAGAAAAAGAGCGGTATTGACTCCTACCGATAGCCCGATCCTTGTCCCAAAGCACACGGCAACTGCCTTGATAGTACATCTCTCAGTTGCGTCACGGGGATCGCTTTATTTGTTCGCATGTCCACCACGCCAATAGATTTCCATTGGTAAGGGGGTGGGTCTCCAACTTTTGAGCCACCACCTGGCACAAAAGCGTATTTCAAATGTGCTTTCCGATATTCGATGATTCGTGTGACGATTGGTGGGCGCGGGTTATCGTTCTCAGTCGAGTCGTTCCTGTTAGGCTTGCCACAACGGGAGATCAGCAATTCAGCATCGTTCAAGGCCGGCGCACTTGTGGCTGTGACAAGGGGCTCCGTGTTAGGCGAAGGACCTACACTCGCGATGACTAGACAGATTCCGATGATCAAGCACAATAGAAAGACAATTCCAAAAACCTTGATAACTGAGGTGGACTCTTTCACGGCGGGCAAACGGGTCTCACTACCAGCCACGAACGTCGCTTGGCCACATTTCGTGCAAAATCTACTGCCCGTTGCTAACGCGTTGCCGCATGCCGAACAGTAAGCCACAATGACGGCAATTATACGCCCACTTTACCGTTGCGTTGGCCCACCGCTGGAATTGTTACCGCATTTCATTGCCTGGTTTTCAAACATGCAGTCCCAATGTGGAACACTTCCCATTCTGGTCTCAAACGCTATTATATGCCGGCTGGTTGCCGTATATTCGCCCGTCTGCGACTTTTGGATTAAACTAGGTAGCTCTTACACGGACCCAGTTGTTGCAGGATCTCTTCAACGACTCTATCCTTTCCAATTCCCAGCTAAAGCCACGAGTGCTATAAGACTCGCAAATACAGCAGCCCCACGAAGCTGCGGGCTTTCAGCCTCTCCCTTACGAACGTAGGAAGAGATGTGCTCGCAGTTCCAGCGCAAGATTAGATTTGGTGTTCCAATTACTTGGCGAGCTCGGGCCTGAACTGCCAGCTGCTCTCGGAATGTATTGGGACCCCGTTGCCCTAGCACAATTCGCCCTTGCTGTTTCACCCACGCGAACTGTACTAGTTGGGCGACGCCATCTTTTGGCGCGTTGAGTACGTCTTCACCATTCGGCCCTATAGCACCGACATATACCATTGCGTGCGTTGTCCCGAGAGGTCCAGGCGTTCGCAATTCGTCACCGACTTTCAGATAGAACATGGCGTCCTCACAAGTTCAGGAACTTACTTTTTCTGAGTGTAGCACGATTTTTGGTGCAATTGTGCTGCGCTGAAGCCCTCTGCAAGGTACCGATTACTACGCAGCGTCGCCAGGTAAACAGCAGCACAGCCCCTAGCTTATTTGGTGGTTCCTTCCTTGGGGTTGAAATCGTCTGTATGATCCAAGAGTCCGGCTATGCGACCCGCCAACAAGGAAACGTCTCTGTCAGAATATCGCTGCATCTCATCGACTGCTGCAGACAACGAAAGATGAGCCTCTAAGGTACTGGCTCTTAACTCCTCACGCGCTAGATAGAGAAGGGCCATTACTTGGTATTTAGGTAGCGATTTTTTGGTTGCAATCTCGATTGCTTTTCGATAGCACTCTCGGCCCAGTCCGGGAAGGCCTTTTCTGAAAAGGAGCATGCCTCTTGTTGCCAACAGGGAAATGCCCGCATGGTCGGACTCCGGTGGAACATCTACGCTTGAAAGCCATTTTTCCGCCTCCTCTGTCCGTCCCATATTGAGTAGCGCAAACGCCATGTTGTTAACGAGAGTTGGATGATTCGGATTCGCTAGCAACCCGACGTTAAGAAATCGGACTGCTTCCTGATAGTTCTCCAACATCAGGGAACACAGGTAAGAACCGAAGATTGCGGGTCGAGCTGAAAATGGCTGATCGTTCTGCCAGTAAGTGGCAGCTATCAACGAATCGTGCCAGTTATTCTTGCTTAGGGAGCTTTCAGCTAACGCTTCGTAGGTCGTAGGGATGAGGGATTTTTCCACCTCTTCCTGTAGTCCCGCGATATGTCCGGATGCCCACTCCGCTTGAGCCACACTATTTTCGGTTGGTCTGTTCAGAGACAAGTGAAAGAGCCGTTTTGCCAACTTCATCTTGCCATCGTCTAGCTCCAATGTAGCCAATGCGCTTGCAAGCTCGGTCGTAGAGCCCGGCGGTAAACTCTCGTTGGACAGCATCTTTCGCGCAGCCAGTGCAAATCTAGGTCCGACTCCCGCCGAAGAAGATACGCCGATCTCAGCGGCTAGCAACCAAGGATCGCTAGCAGTAGCCGACGCCGTGCGCAGAAGGCGATGCGCCTCCAGCGGTTCTCGACCGTGTACCAAGAAGCGTGCGGCTGACCGGAGCACAAACCGGTTATCCGGACTCAGGGCACAAGCAATTCTGACTGCGCGAGACGCTTGCTCAATTTGGCCAACGATGGTGTGATTTCTGGCTAGCTCAATCCAGGCGATAGCATTTCTTGGCTCTTTCTTAAGGCGTTCTCGGCTGTAATGGATTTGTCTGTGTACGTCTTCGCGTGACTCCAGTTCGGGAAGAAGAGAAGTTACTGGTAATGGATTGTTCAACACCTTCTTGGCCAAATTAACTGCTGCGCGAGTAGAATGCGAGCCGTTCGCAACAATGAATGATGCGGCATCAAAAGCTTGATGCTGTTGATTCAAGACAAATGCTGCCGCCAAGAAATCCGTAGCATGCCAAAGAGAAAGTCTATGCTTTTCCCATTCGGCCCTTTTCTCCAAGAGAGAGTCGGTCCCAAAGACATCCTTGCGCGGGGTTGTAGTCGGAGAGTCAAGCTCGCCTAATTCGAGAGTCGTGAAAAAATCACGCCATCGAGGAATAATCTTTCGATTTCTTTTCTCAAGAAACATTCGTTTTACTTAAACAAACCGATCTCTGCACGGCGAGCAAGCAGATCAAACCTAGTTACGTAACGTAGGAGCGACATCTGCGATTCTCGGTTTTCAGGATGTCCGCGCAATGCCGGGTCAGGATCACACAATTGTCTTACTATCAATCGCAAGTCCTCCTTGAGACGGTCACTTTGAACATGTCCTTCAAAGGCTTGGATGGCACGGTCAAAGGCATCTCTAACATAAGCTAGCACTGCGGTGTATGTGCCTGCCCAATGGCCGGGACGATGGTTAGGATGTAGTTCGGCGAAGAGGAGGCTAGTCATGCTTAAACTCGTAAAGAAAAAGACAGCCATACTTCCTAGCAAATAAAGATCGCAACCTAGTCTTCGCGTGTTCCATTCCGGGTCCAAATAGCCAAACAAAGTTTCTGGCGGAGCGTAGGCCGGATCGCCTGCGCAAGGCATATGATCTCTGGGAGAGGCGGAACCCCTTTTTGAAGCGCAGCCCACATCTCCTATTTTTGAGGTACTGCCGCCAAACACGAGAACGTTAGAAGGCTTTACGTCTTGGTGTGCCATACCGTTTCCGTGCAATTGCTTGAGACCAGTAGCGATGTGATGCAACGAACGTAGCTTCCAGGCGTCTTCGACATGTCCCATTACATCTAATTGATTTCTTATGTCGCCGTCTGCACTCTCGAATATGAGGTACTGCACCGTGCCCAAGTATGAATCGTCAACCTTAATTTTCCCGTCAGTTATGGCTCTGACAATTCGGTCGAGGTTGCGATTTCTGCATTCCCTAAGTATGTCGCGCTCGAAAATGTAAGCTTGCGTTAGGGCGTTCAGCGCAAGGGCTGGATCGGGAGCGGTCAGTGCCTCGGAGAAATCGAGAGCCTTTAAGAATGCCTCTGTTCCATCTATCTTCGTCAAATTGTAAGAACACGAGAAGTTTCCGCCAGTCGCGTTCGTCCCCGGCAGCAGCAGTGGACCGACGGTCCAGCCGCCCTCCAGCTGCAATCCTTCCAGTGCATAGGCAGGAGATGCCATTTTCGCAAAACCTCAGTCTACAATTTAGCTCTGATTATAGCGCCGAGTAGAAAATGACAGCCGCCAAATGTAACCGGCAGGGGAATCTTCTTGCGGTAGAAGACAAGCATCGATGCAGAAAAATAGGATACCGGACTGCGAGATGCGTATGCTCTCGATGCGTTTTTCTATGATGTGCACCAGCAATTGAGATCAAATTGACGGTCTCACGTCCTCTGGTGCTGCCATGTGAGCTGGAAGCGGCTTGATAAACGCCAAAAGGGGTCGAAACAAGTGCAGGGTTGTACTAGATCAACCTGCTCGACTCTGTCCCCCGTCGCAGAGTTATCCTTTCCCATCAATGTGGATTACTTCCGAATGGCCGTGTCAAGGTCCTGCACCGTGAAGGTCCTGGACGATGAGAAATGCAGCGTTTTCCACGAAAGATTAGCTTGTTTCGCGATAACACCTGATGTTCTAGGTTGCCGACCACCACATCGCGTCGAGAACTGGGTTATCCGGTCGAGCGATACGAAACATAAGGAGAAGACTTTCGCAACACACGCGACGATTCTGACTGTGTCAGTCGAAAGTCCCAGACGGAGGCCTCAGAGCAGGGCGACTTCCGGATTCAATTGATGTGCCGATCAGACGTCTGTATTGGAATAATGAGGGCCACAACGCCGTTTGGTGTCGGTTTGGCCCTAACCAGAACTGCGCAGTCATCAAGTTGCCCACCTCCACTTGTGCGCCACCAGGACAAATTCTCTCGCTGTTCTAGGTATAAATGCCGTCGATGAGCCTCGTAGATTGCCGAGTTTTCTGGTACTCGCCAGTTCTTATGAAAGAGGATGCCCAAATCCCTAGCTGCCCGGTTTACTGTCACCTGAACGGCGCGGAGTGGTGGATCGGCCGCCGCAACAGTGCAAGTTACCAGCGAGAGCTGCTCAAGCGCAGCTGTTTCAGCTTTTCGGAGTCCTAGTTCCGCCCTTACGAGAATGCAGGGCTGGGGTAAACCCTTCACGATTCCAATCAGTGATGATTGAAAACTGGCATCAGGACACGACTGTTCTCTTATGAACTGAATGGTCTCGAACGAAATCTCGTCCGATGGCTCTCGCGACAAAAAATCACTGAGAAATCCAACCTCGCCAGCGATGATATCCATCACTGACTCCTCCGGATCTTTCAGTGATGCTGATGAGTGACTCCTACGAAAGATCAGTCGCATTTGTGACGTGAGAGTGAGCAGGTGCGCCAGCTCGTGCCATTTCGTGAAATAGCTTCGGAACGCCTTATCTCCGCGGCAATCGATGATCGAAACGAACTGCGGTTCCCACGCTTGCCGATTCAGCCGCTTTAAGGTAACCCCAAAGTCATCATTCTGAAGATGCTTGTGCAAGGTTGCGAACCCGATTTCACCCTTTGAAAGATATTCCTCCTTGATGCTTTCGAGCTGAGCACTGGAGCGAGTCTCGAGGAAAACTGTGTCAACCTCAGCCGCCGTTGCGATCAAAAGATCCCCAAGGCTCTTGCAGCCATACTTTTTGGCGATCTTCAGCACTTTCTTCCTAACGAAAGAAACGATCTGAACGAGCGGATCCCCGGCTGCGTCGAGACCGAGATCGACAGCTAGTTTCCAGACTTGTGGTTTGTGCTTTAGCTTGGAGGTCATCCGTAGACCTTCTTGATCACCTTCTTGATGGCCGAGTGTAAGTCCTTCCAGTCCTCGACGGTGAACTGTCGTTTGAACTGGTTGCTCCGCCGGGCAACTACCGAGTTGTATGCCTGGAGCAGATCCATTGTTTCTTGATATGAAATATGAAGTTCCTCGGCTGCCTGGGACAACTCGTGCGGAATAACAATCGGCTCCCGCTCGGCAGGCTGCGTGCCCGCGCCGGTCGCTAAGTACTCCACCGATGCCCCGAGAGCCGTTGCGATGCGAACCAGAATATCCAGGCCTATGTTCTTGCCCTTGTTCTCAATTTCGCTCAAAAACCCTTTGCTCATTTGAGCTGCTTCCGCAAGTTTTTCTTGGGTCCAGCCTCTTGCTTCACGGACCTGCTTAATGCGCTCGCCTACGGTTGCCATGTCACCCTCGGATTGGAGTGCTAACAACGAAATTTACCACATTTCACGCGAAAGTATTTACCAAAAAGAATTACCCTAAACGTCATCTATTTGTTATAATGAATTTATTCGTTATTACGAACAATCTGGCTACCTGATACACCCAAGCAGAGAAGCCGAAAGAGGAGAGGGTCGATCCAATGGAACTGACCGACACACAAATCAATTATTTCGTTAACAATCGTCTGAAACTTCTCAAGGGGAAGCGATCAGAATATCTCACCCAGGTAGACTACCTCATTGAAAGATTTTCTGCCGCCGCCGAAGGTGACAAGGTGATCGATGTTAAGAAGTTTTTGAAGACGGGCTCACTCCGAAAAGGCACCGTGCTTCGCCCGAAGGGCGACTTCGGCGTGGATGCCGATGTAGCGGTCTTCTTGAACGCGAATGGCGCTTCTCAATACGATCTGGCAGACCTCCACAGCCGCATCAGAAGGCTCCTGGCGAAGATCTACCCAATGAAGAAACCAGAGGATTTCACCATCCAGCCGCGGACGCTTGGCATTGAGTTCCGTGACTCCGGCCTTGAAATGGACCTTGTGCCGCTCATCGCCGTCAGCGGCCCGGGCGACTACGGTTGGCAGCCCTCATCGCGGGGCGACGCCCCCGTCAAGACCAGCGTGACAAAGCAACTGGAATTCATCCGGGCCAGAAAGGATGCGTATGCGCATTTCACCGCGCTCGTCCGATTGCTCAAGTTCTGGAGAAATTTCAATGAATTCAATGACAGTCTCAGGTCTTTTGCGATTGAGCTGATCGTCAGCCACCTGCAGGACACGCAGGGGGTTCCCTCTTCGCTGGAAGCCGGGCTTTTGCGGTTTTTCCTGTACATCGCGGACTCACGGCTGAAAACGCCGATTTCCTTCAAGGAGTGTGGCACGCCGAAGTCTTTTCCCAAAGATCGCGTAGTAATACTCGATCCGTGTAATGCTGACAACAATGTCACCCGTAAAATTACGGACGACGACTGCAACGCGATTGTCGAGAAGTGCGTGAACGCTTGGGAGACCCTCAGCTACGCCCGCAACTACGACGGCAAGGTACAAACGCTGGAACTCTGGAAAGAAGTATTCGGCCGGTCATTTGTAATCGAGGACTAAGACATGTCTTACACGGAATCGTTGACGCAAACCTACAGCGTGGCCGACATCGGCAAGGTGATCGACTGCATCGCCGCCGATTTGGACATGAATTCGCAATCAACGGGACTACTCACGCGCGAACTGGTGAAAAAATATGCGGCCGATGTCAAAGCCCTGGCCCAAAAGGGTTATCTGCTGGAAGCCAACATCGTGCTGCAGGATTCGTCGGGAGAGGTGATCCGAGCAGCGAAATACGAAGTGTCCACCGACGCTTCGACCCTCACCGCCCAGCGCCCAGGCAACAATCGCTGGCCCCGCATGCCGTCCGGCGAGTTAAATGTAGTAGTGCGATACAGCCAGAAGTGGCACGCTCTACCGGAATCACAAAAAGCAGCATTCATGCAGACTTTAAGCACGGGGTGGACCACCTCAAACACCGATCTATCGTTTCCCTCCTTGACTCGGGCGTCCGATCGCAATTACGTCAGCAACGGCTGGGGGGT